>JAESGM010000604.1_pt1 | contig 21345 bp, 18 predicted proteins | sample 9269721 | NCBI WGS metagenome assembly JAESGM01 (sample SAMN15720920, study PRJNA650825) | algae metagenome | isolation source: Komarekiella atlantica HA4396-MV6 and co-occurring heterotrophs from... | place: USA: Theobald House, Kauai, HI | collected 2009-07-29 | reverse complement strand
CGGCATGGTCAACGATCATCTTGTGAGTTGTCACCGCCACGCGGCCTGTCGCAAGCTCGGCGCCAGACGCTGATGCCGAAGAAGCCTGCCGCGAAAGCTGCGCGTCCTGCGCCGAAGACCGACAAAGGCAAAGCCCGCGCCTGGCAGCGCATGCTGTCGGGGCGGCGGCTCGACCTGCTCGATCCCTCTCCGCTCGACATCGAGATCGAGGACATCGCGCACGGCCTCGCCCGCGTGGCGCGCTGGAACGGGCAGACCAGTGGCGCGCATATCTTCTCGGTGGCGCAGCACATCCTGCTGGTCGACGTGATGGCACGGGCGAAGACACCGCGCCTCGACAACAGGATCAGGCTGGCGATCTTCCTGCACGACGCCGCCGAATACGTGATCGGCGACATGATCTCCCCGTTCAAGGCGGTGATCGGCGATTCCTACAAGGCGACCGAAAGCCGCCTGCTTGCCGCCATCCATCTGCGCTTCGGGCTGCCGCCAAATCTGCCGGCGGCGACGGAAAAGATCGTCAAGGATGCCGACCGTGCGGCCGCCTATCTGGAGGCGACGCGGCTCGCCGGCTTCGAGGCGAAGGAGGCGGAAAAGTTCTTCGGCAAGCCGCCCGCCATCACGGCCGTCACGGAACGGGACTATCTCACCCCCTGGCCGGCAGAGGTCGCCGAAAGCCGCTATCTGGAGCGGTTTTCCAAGCTTTTGGGGTGACGCTTCCGCAAGGCCCCGCCCCGGCCTATATCTAGCCCGGAAAAGAAGGCTGAAAATGATTCACGTCTGCTCCCTCGCCCGCCTGCACGACACCGTCCAAGACACCCGCGCCCAGCATGTGGTCACGCTGATGAAGGACGTCGCGATGGTGCGGCGTCCCGCCAGCGTCCTCGTCGACAACCATCTCCTGCTCGACATGGACGACATCGTGGTCGAGATGGACGGCTACGTGCCGCCCAGCGAGGCGCATGTCGAAAAGCTGATCGACTTCGTCACCCGCTGGAACCGCACCGCGCCGATCGTGGTGCATTGCTATGCCGGGATCAGCCGCTCCACCGCCGGCGCCTTCATCACCGCCTGCGCGCTCAACCCGACGCGCGACGAGACAAGCATCGCAAAACTCATCCGGGATTCGTCCCCGACCGCCATCCCCAACATGCGTCTCGTCACGCTGGCCGACAAAATCCTCGGCCGGCAGGGCCGCATGGTGAAGGCGGTGCAGGCCATCGGGCCGGGCCTGTCGGCCTATGAAGGCGTTCCGTTCCGGCTCGATCTCGAGTGAGACGATGGACGCCGCGATCACGCCGATCGAGATCGGGCTGACCACGGCGATTGTCGCGTTGCGCGGCGAGGAACCGCTGGTGCTCGTCTCCGGCGAGGTCGGCCACAAGGATGCGCCGGCGGGTTTGCCCTCCGGTCCGTTCGATCCGATCTCGCACCGGACCCTGGAAATCGGCCTGCGCGAATGGGTGGCGGCGCAGACGGCGTTGTCCGTCGGCTATGTCGAGCAGCTCTACACCTTCGGCGACCGCGGCCGCCATGCGCGCGTCAGCGACACCGGTCCACATGTGGTGTCGGTCGGCTATCTGGCCCTCACCCGTCTGCCCGAAGATCTGTCGGCCTTGCGCGCCGCCGGCGCGAGCTTCCAGCCGTGGTACCGTTTCTTTCCCTGGGAAGACTGGCGCGACGGCCGCCCCGACATCATCGACGACGTGATGCTGCCGCGTCTGGAAGAGTGGGCGAAAAGCGGCGAAGATTCCACTCGCGCGCGCAAAGAGCGTTTGCAGCTCGGCTTCGGCACCGGCGGCGTTCCCTGGGACGAAGAGAAGGTGCTGGAGAGATACGAGCTTCTGTACGAAGCCGGACTGATCGACGAAGCGCGCCGCGACGGCCGCGTCGACAATGTACCGGTGACGCTCGGCGAATCCATGCGCTTCGACCACCGCCGCATTCTTGCGACCTCGATCGCGCGGCTGCGCGCCAAGCTGAAATACCGCCCCGTCGTCTTCGAATTGATGCCGAACGACTTCACCCTCACCGAATTGCAGCGCACGGTGGAAGCGATTTCCGGCCGACACCTGCACAAGCAGAATTTCCGCCGCCTTGTGGAAAGCGCGGCACTGGTCGAGCCGACCGGCGATACCACCACGGCCACGGGCGGGCGGCCCGCCGCGCTCTTCCGTTTTCGCCGTGAAGTCATTCAGGAACGCCATGCGCCGGGCCTGCGGCTTGGTGTGCGCCAGTAACTTTCGTATTTCTCCAGACGCCCGCCGCGGATAGATTTGGCCATCGGGGGCGAGGATTTTTCATGGATTCCTTATTCGGTTTCATTCTGCTCATTGCATTGCTGGCGATGGTGTGGGGATTGCGCCGCCGGATGGACGATCTCGGCGCGACGCTCCAGATAATCGAAGAGCGGTTGGGAGCCTTGGCGCGCTCGCCGGCGGTCCCTCTCCCCGCATCGGGACCGGCACAGGACGTGGTCTCACAGGACGACACGGCAGCGGAACCCGTGACGCGCGACGCACGGCGCATCGACGATCTCTCGCCTGTCATCGCGACGCCCGCCGTGCCCGTCGAGACGCCGATGCCGGTGTCGCGTGCAATTGAAGCCGAGCCCGAACCTGTTCAGGAAACGCCCGCAGCGGACGAACCCGCGCCCGAAGCGCAGCAAGCAGAGCCCGAAATGCCAACGCCGCGCCCGCCGCGCGATTATGGCGATCTCGAAAAGCGCTTCGGCACGCAATGGGTGGTGTGGGTCGGCGGGCTGGCGCTCGCGCTCGGCGGCATCTTCCTCGTGCGCTATTCCATCGAGCAGGGCATTTTCGGCCCCGGTTTGCGCATCGCGCTGGGCGGCGTTCTGGCGCTGATCCTGATCGGCCTTGGCGAACTGGCGCGGCGGCGCGAGATCGTCGCCGGCCTCGCCGAATTGCCGCGCGCGCATATCCCCAGCATCCTCACCGCCGCCGGCACCATCGTCGCCTATGCCGATGTCTGGGCCGCCTACGCGCTCTACGAATTTCTCTCGCCGGCCTTCGCCTTCATCCTGCTCGGGCTTGTGGCGCTGGGCACGCTCGCCGCGGCGCTGGTGCATGGGCCGTCGCTCGCCGGTCTCGGCCTGATCGGCGCCTACATCACCCCGGCGCTCGTCTCCACCACGCAGCCGAGCTTCTGGGCGCTCTACGCCTATCTCGCCGTCGTCACCGCCGCGGCCTACGCGCTGGCGCGCGTGCGGATGTGGACCTGGCTGGCGGTCACCGCCGCGATCCTCTCCATCGTCTGGATGTTCCTGCGGCTCGGCGACCCCGCGGCGATCGCGCCGCACGCTTTCCACGCGCTGGCCGGCTTCGCACTCGCCGCCGCGTTCCTTGTGCCGGGCTTGCTCTATGGTCCCGCGAGCGACGACAGCAAACCCGACCCGCTCTCCGGCGGCGTGCTGGCGGGCTACCTGTTCGGCACGCTGCTGCTCACCCTGGTGACGCATCACGACACGCTGGCGCTGGTCACGCTGGCGATCCTGATCGCGGCGACCGCCGCCATCGCCTGGCGCGCGCAGGCCGCGATCCTCGCAGTGCCAGTCGCCGCCGCCTTCGGCCTCCTCGTCATGGTGCACTGGGTGACGGCCTTGCACTTCGATTATCTCTATGCGCCGGACGGGATGCTCTCCGACTTCCCGCTCGATCCGCTGCACCAGAATATCGGCCTGCATGTCGCATTCGGCATTGGTCTTGCCGCCCTGTTCGGCGCCGCCGGCTATCTGTCGCAAGGACGTTCGGAACAACCGCTCGTTCCCGTGATCTGGGCAGCGACTGGCGTGCTGACACCGGTGATCGTTTTGATCGCACTTTACTATCGCGTCGCCGGCTTCGAGCGCTCCCTGCCCTTCGCCGCGCTCGCCTTGCTGCTTGCAGCGGCGTTCTGGTTCGTCACCGACCGCCTGACCAGACGCGAGCCGCAGCCGGGCACCGCCTCGGCCGCCGCACTTTATGCGTGCGGCACGGTGGCGGCGCTGGCACTCGCGCTCACCATCGCTCTGGAGAAAGGCTGGCTCACCGTGGCGCTGGCGCTGATGGTGCCCGGCATCGCCACTATCGCCGAGAAACGCCCGCTGCCGATGCTGCGCACGCTGTGCGGCATCATCGTCGCGCTGGTGATGGCGCGCGTGGCTTACGATCCGCGCATCGTCGGCGGCGATCTCGGCACGACGCCGATCCTGAACTGGATTCTCTACGGCTACGGCATTCCGGCGCTCTGCTTCTGGGCCGGCGGCCACATCCTGCGCCGGCGCGGAGACGATATCCCCGCGCGCAGCGTCGATTCCGCCGCCATCCTGTTCACGGCGCTGACGGCGTTCCTCGAAATCCGCCATCTGATGAATGACGGCGACATCTACCGTCCGCTGATCGGGCTCGGCGAACTCGGGCTGCAGATTTCGACCGGCCTCGCCATGGTCGCCGGCATGGAGCATGTGAGCCGACGCGGCGGCAGCATCGTGCACGATTATGCCGCACGCATTTTCGGCCTGCTCACCTTCGCCGCCATCGTCATCGGCCTCGGCTTCAAGGAAAATCCGCTGCTGACCGGCGACCCCGTCGGCGGCCCGGTGTTCAACTACGTCCTGCTCGGCTACGGCATTCCCGCGGTGCTGATGGGCGTCGTCGCACGCATGATCCGCAACACGCGGCCGCGTGGCGCATATATCGGCGCCGCCGTCACCGCGATCGTGCTGATGATGGCGTATCTGACGCTGGAGGTGCGTACCATCTTCCAGGGGCCGGTGCTCACCGGCGGCATCGTGTCGGACGCGGAGGACTACACCTATTCGGCGGTGTGGCTCGCCTTCGGCGTGGTGCTGCTGCTCGGCGGCATCGCGCTGAAATCGCAGCCGGCGCGGCTCGCCTCCGCCGCCATCGTGGTGCTCACCATCGCAAAAGTGTTCCTGCACGATCTCGCCGGCGTGCAGGGAATCTATCGCGCCTTCTCCTTCATCTGCCTCGGGCTTGTGCTGATCGGGATCGGCTGGCTGTATCAGCGGCTGCTGTTCCCGCCGCGCCGCATCGACGAGGCCGCTGAAGCACCCGCGAAGTGAGGTCGCATGACTGCCGGCGTCGTATCTCCTGACGTGCTGATGTCGTATGACGGCGTCAGCTTCCTGCGCGCCCTGCTCGACGGCACGTTGCCGCCGCCGCCAATCACCGAGACGCTCGGCTTCCGCCTCGCGTCAGTCGAACCCGGCCGCGTGGTGTTCGAGGGCGAGCCGCAATTCAAACACTACAATCCGATCGGCTCGGTGCATGGCGGCTTTGCCATGACGCTGCTCGATTCCGCGCTCGGCTGCGCCGTGCATTCGATGCTCGGCAAGGGCGAGACCTACACGACGCTGGAGATGAAGGTGAACCTGGTGCGGCCGCTGACGAAAGACACCGGGCTTGTCTCGGCGGAAGGCCGCATCATTCATCGCGGACGCAGTGTCGGCACCGCGGAAGGCGACATCAAGGATGCGAGCGGCAAGCTCTACGCGCACGCCACAACGACGTGCATGATCTTTCCGGCGAAGAATTAAGGATCATCGGGATTTATCGGCCTCATCCTGAGGAGCATTGCGAAGCAATGCGTCTCGAAGGATGGGGCCGCCCTCTCCTTCGAGACGCGGCCTTCGGCCGCTCCTCAGGATGAGGGCGGAAGAGTGTCAGCGCAAAAAAGACAATTACTCGTCCGCCGGCTTTTGCTCGGCCGGAGCGGCCGCCGCCGCCTGATACGGCTTCGACACGGCGTTGGCGAATTCGGCGCGGCCGCCGCGGCGCCTGAACTCGCAAGCGGCGAAGCCCATGCCGTTGACCGAACCGCGGAAGCTTTCCTGGCTGGTCTTCAGCAGCGTGAAGCAGGGCTCGAACGGCAGACCCTTGATCGAGGCGCAGAACTGCTCGCCCTTGGCGCGCAGCGTATTGGCCGGCAGCACCGCGTAGCGGACGGGACCGGAGCCCTGGAACTGGATGGTGCCGGCAACCGAGCCGTCATGATTGATGCGGCCTGCCCCCTTGGTGCCCTCAAAGCACGTATAGGTGAACAGCTTGCCGGCCACGAAGCGGCGGGCTTCGGTGGCATTCATTTCCTGGGCGAATGCCGGCGCGGCGGCGATGAGCCCGACGACCAGTGCTCCGAAACGCAACATCTCTCCGACCCCACTTGCTACGAGGCGTTAACGGGCCTCTTACCATAACGGAGGACGAATATGACCCATCTTCGTAGCCAAATCCTGAATGGATTTACCCGATATTGACCACGATGCGGCCCCGGACCCCTCCCCCGAGGATGTTTGGAGCCGTAGCAATGACACCGGAAAGAGGAATTTCCGTGGTCATGGACGCAAGTTTTGCACGGTCGAGGCCGGATTCCAGCCTTTTCCATGCCTCCTTCCGCCGGGAAATCGGGGCCATCACGGAATCGATGCCCAAAAGCGACACCCCGCGCAAAATGAAGGGGGCGACGCTGGTCGGCAGGTCCATACCGCCGGCCAGTCCACAGGCGGCGACCGCGCCGCCATATTTCGTCATCGAGAGCAGGTTCGCGAGCGTCGTCGAGCCGACCGAATCGATTCCCCCGGCCCAGCGCTCCTTCGCCAGCGGCTTGACCGGGCCGGTGAGTTCGGCGCGGTCGATGACCTCGGATGCGCCGAGGCCTTTCAGGTAATCCGCCTCGGCCATGCGGCCGGTCGAGGCGGTGACGCTGTATCCCGCGTTGGCCAGCAGCGCGACGGCGACCGAGCCGACGCCGCCCGCGGCGCCTGTCACCAGCACCGGCCCCTTGCCCGGCGTGACGCCGGCCTGTTCCAGCGCCATCACGCAAAGCATGGCCGTGTAGCCGGCGGTGCCGATCGCCATCGCCTCGCGCGCGCTTATGCCCGCAGGCAAACGCACCAGCCACTCGCCCTTCACGCGCGCCTTCTGCGCATAGGCGCCGAGATGCGTCTCGCCGAGCCCCCAGCCGTTGCAGATCACCTTGTCGCCCGGCTTCCAGTCCGGATGCGAGGAGGCTTCCACCGTGCCGGCGAAGTCGACGCCGGCGATCATCGGGAAGCGGCGCACCACCGGCGCCTTGCCGGTAATCGCAAGACCGTCCTTGTAGTTGATGGTGGAATATTCCGGACGCACGGTAACGTCGCCGTCCATTAAATTGGCTTCATCGAAATCCGTCAGCGCGGCGCTGGTGCCGCCCTCGCTTTTCTCGATCACGATCGCTTTGAAACTCGTCACGGCGCTTCGTCCCTTGCTGGTCCGGTGCAAGCGTCAGGCTGCGGCAACCGCCGCCCGCTCCACCGGCTTCTCGACGATTGGAAGATTGATCAGCGCCGAGAGAATGCCAAGCAGGATCGAGAAATACCAGATCACGTCGTAGGACCCGGTGCGCTCGAACAGCACGCCGCCAAGCCAGACGCCGAGGAACCCGCCGACCTGATGGCTGAAAAAGGCGAAGCCCGCCAGCATGGTCAGCCAGCGCGTGCCGAACATCACCGCCACCAGCCCCTGCGTCGGCGGAATCGTCGAGAGCCACAAGAGGCCGATCACCGCGCCGAAAACGCCCGCCGACAGCGGCGTGACCGGCAGCAGGATGAACGCCAGGATCACCACCGAGCGCAGGAAGTAGATCAGCGCCAGGATGTAGCGCTTCGGCATGATGTTGCTGAGATAGCCCGCCGAGATCGAGCCGACGATGTTGAACAGGCCGATCATCGCCAGCGTGACAGCGCCGACGTCGACCGACAATCCGCGATCGACGAGATAGGCCGGCAGGTGAATGGTGATGAAGAAGACCTGGAAGCCGCAGGTGAAATAGCCTGCGATGAGATACAGGAAGCTGCGATGGCCGAGCGCTTCGCGCAAGGCGGCATTCACCGACTGAGTAGCGGCGAGTGGCGCACCGGCGCCCATGGGCGGACGCGAGATCGCAATCGACAGCGGCATGATCAGCAGCACGATCGCCGCGAAGATCAAAAGCGTGCTGAACCAGCCCGCCGCGTTGTTCAGCCCGACCGCGAGCGGCGAAAACAGGAACTGCCCGAACGAGCTCGCGGCGGTACCAAGTCCGAAGGACAAGGTCCGCCATTCCGGCGGCAGCAGCTTGCCGAACGAGCCGATGATGATGGTAAAGGACGTGCCGGCCAGTCCGAAGCCGATCAGCACGCCGGCGGAGAGGAACAATGCACCGGCGGAGGTCGCATGCGCCATCCATGCGAGGCCCGCCGAATAGATCACGGCGCCGACGCACATCACCAGCACCGGGCCGAACCGGTCGGCAATTGCGCCGACAAATGGCTGCGCCGCGCCCCAGAGCAGCATCTGCATGGCCAGCGCGAAAGCGAAAACATCGCGGCCCCAGCCGTGTTCTACCGACATTGGCGACAGGAACAGGCCGAGCGAGGAGCGTGCGCCGAAACCGATCAGCGCGATCAGGCAGCCGCAGACGAGAATGACCAACGGTGTCTGCCACGAGCGGATCTGTGTCACGGACATGTCCTTACGCCGGCGTCAGCGCGGGCCGCGCCACCGGCTTCTCCACGATCGGCAGGTTGATGATCGCCGAGGCGACACCGAAAAACACCGACAGCCACCACACCAGATCGTAGGAACCTGTTGCCTCGAAGGCATAGCCTCCGATCAGCACGCCGAGGAAGCCGCCGACCTGATGGCTGAAGAAGGCGAAGCCGAACAGCATGGCAAGCCAGCGCGTGCCGAACATCACGGCGACAAGGCCCGAGGTCGGCGGCACGGTGGACAGCCAGAGCAATCCGGTGACGGCGCCGAAGATCAGCGACGACATGGGCGACATCGGCAGCGTGATGAAGGCGACGATGGAAATCGCACGCAGGAAATAGATGATCGACAGGATGTAGCGTTTCGGCATCCGAGTCATCAGCCAGCCGGATGACAGCGAACCGACAATATTGAACAGGCCGATCACGCCGACGGTCCAGGCGCCGATCTCGTTCGACATGCCGCGGTCGACCAGGAAGGCCGGAAGGTGCACGGTGACGAAGGCAAGCTGGAAGCCGCAAGTGAAGAAGCCGAGCACCAGCAGAACGTAAGAGCGATGGCCGAAGGCCTCGGTCAGCGCCTGCGTCAGCGACTGGTTGGCCGCGAAGCTGCCGCCGGCTGACGTCTCCGCGCGCGGCGTGCGCAACGCGACCGACAGCGGCAGGATCAGCAGCATCATCGCCGCGAAGGCGAGCAACGCGGTCTGCCAGTTGAAGCTGTCGATCAGGGCGCGGGCCAGCGGCGAGAACAGGAATTGCCCGAAGGAGCCCGCAGCGGTGCCCGCGCCGAAGGCAAGCCCGCGCATGTGTTCCGGGACCAGCTTGCCGAAGGCGCCGATGACGAGATTGAACGAACAGCCGGACAGGCCGAATCCGATCATCACGCCGGCGGTGAGATGCAGCGCGCCGGGCGTATCCGAATACGCCATCAGCGCGAGGCCGGCGGCGTAGAGGATGGCGCCGCCGCACAGAACGCGGATGGTGCCGTAACGGTCGGCGATGGCGCCGGCAAAAGGCTGTCCGAGCCCCCAGAGCAGGTTCTGGATGGCGAGCGCCAAGGAGAAGACTTCCCGCCCCCAGCCGTAAGTCAGCGACATTGGCGTTAGGAACTGGCCGAGCGAGGAGCGCGGCCCGAATGCCAGCAGCGCGATGACGCAACCGCACAGGACGATGACAAGGGGCGTGCGCCAAGTCGGACGCGTGGCGGTCGAAGATGCAGGCTGAGCGGTCATTTCGTGGTCCCGGCTGGGGAAACCTGCCGCATGATGCCGGGAGCCGCATCACACAAAAGGCTGATCAGGAGGCGTTGACATAGCAACCGGGCAGTCATAATCAAAATGAATAATTCTGATTATGAAAATAACAAAATCGCATGAACATCGAGGATGTCCGCGCCTTCGTTGCCGTCGTCGACACGGGCTCCGTCGGCCGCGCCGCGCTCAAGCTCAATCTCACCCAGCCGGCGGTGACGCGCCGGGTGCAGCGTCTTGAAGAAAGCCTCGGCGTCACCCTGCTCGACCGCGAGTCGAAGCCTGCCCGTCCGACCCGCGCCGGGGAAGGCGCGTATACGCGCTGCATGGCTGTCCTGCGTGCCGCCGATACCCTGACGCGCGAGGTGCGTCCGGACAGTGCCAAGGGCTCGCTGCGAATTGGAGTTTCGCTCGGCATCGCCGAGTCGGTCTTCACACCTGCGCTCGACGCCGTCCGCACGCGCTTCCCGGACATCGCCCTGCATCTGCTGTCCGCTACCACCCCCGAACTGCGCAAGCGCATGGCCGACAACGCACTGGACGCCGCCATCGTGATGACCCGCGCCGAACGCCCGCTGGACGAAAGCGGTGCCGACCGGCTTGGTACCGAGCGCGTCGCCATTGTCGCCGGCCGCGATCTGAAACTGCCGAGGCACCGCAAACTGGCCGATCTCGGCGGAATTCCCTGGGTGATAAACCCCGATGGCTGCGGCTTCCGCACCCAGCTCGACCGTGCGCTCGCCGCCAGCGGCCACATCATGGACGTGGCCGCGGAAGCCTGGGGCACCAATCTGCAGATGGCGCTTGTCGCGCGCGGCGCGGGCCTTGGCCTTGCCCCTGCCCGCCTTGTGGCGGAAGCCCCGCAGCGCGCCGCGCTCCGAACGCTGACGCTCGAGGACTTCGATCCCGCGCTGGTGGTGTGGATGCTGCGCAGTTCCGATCTCGGCGCTCATGCAGCCGCGGTGGCTCTGCTCGCCGAGACGGTGCGCAACCTGGTCTGCGATTAGATCGTTACTCCCATGCACCGGTTTTTGATCGCCCCTCTGGCGGGATCGCTTCAAAGGTGCTATAAATCTTTTGCTCGATATGAGGATAAGCGTTGAAATCCTCTGGGAGGAGCGCCCGTAACCGGCCGTCTTGTGCCGGCTCTTTTAGTACCCATATATGCTCAAACTGAGCATATTGGTTTGGGAGGCGACCATGCCGATCCTGTCGATTGAAGGCCCGGTGAAAAACAACACCGGTGCGCCCCTCACCGCGATTCCCGCCCCGGCGGGATCGACCGCGGCTGCGCGCAAGTATGGCATCAAGCCCATGCCCTCGCTGGAGTGGAACGAAGAGGTCGCGCGCGAGACCGCGCATCTCTACGAGCGCATCAAGGGCGTCATCCCGGCGGTCGAATGGCCGGTCTTTGCCCCCTATGTGAAGGCGATCAACACGCTGAAGCGCGAACGCAACGCCGTGATCCTGGCGCACAATTACCAGACGCCGGAAATTTACAATTGCGTCTCCGACATCGTCGGCGACTCGCTGCAGCTTGCGCGCGAGGCGACGAAGGTGAAGGCCGACGTGATCGTCCAGTGCGGCGTTCACTTCATGGCCGAGACCGCAAAAATCCTGAATCCCGACAAGACCGTGCTGATCCCGGACAGCCGCGCCGGTTGCTCGCTCGCGGAGGCCATCACTGGCGCCGACGTGCGCCTGTTGCGCGAGCGCTTCCCCGGCGTGCCGGTCGTCGCCTATGTCAACACGTCCGCCGACGTGAAGGCGGAGGTGGACATCTGCTGCACGTCCTCGAACGCGCTGCAGGTGGTCGAGAGCCTCGATTCCGACACCATCATCTTCCTGCCAGACCAGTATCTGGCAAAGTACGTCGCCTCGCAGACGACCAAGAAGATCATCGCGTGGAAGGGCGCCTGCGAAGTGCATGAACGCTTCACCGGCGACGAGCTGAAGCTCTATCGCGAGAGCGACCCGAACCTGAAGATCATCGCGCATCCGGAATGCCCGCCGGACGTGATCGCGGAATCTGACTTCACCGGCTCGACCGCGCACATGATCGACTGGGTGCGGCGCGAGCGTCCCAAGCGCATCGTCATGGTCACCGAATGCTCGATGGCCGACAACGTGCAGGCGGAACTGCCGGACGTGCAGTTCGTGCGCCCGTGCAACCTCTGCCCGCACATGAAGCGCATCACGCTGCCGAAGATCCTCGACAGCCTGGTCTACATGAAAGAGGAAATCGTGATCGACTCCGCGATCGCCGAGAAGGCGCGCCGCTCGGTCGAGCGCATGATCAATCTGAAGAACTAGGAGCGGAGCGATGCTGAAGCATCTGCCGGGCACACAGGCGATGGGCAAGGGCGCGGTCGGCTCCCTGCTCTGCCCCGACGCGTTCATCTCACCGCTGGAGATCGAGGACGCGGTGACGCGCGCGCTGGCGGAAGACCTCGGCCGCGCCGGCGATATCACCTCGATCGCCACCGTGCCGGAAGACGCGCAGGCGCGCGCGATCATGGTCGCACGCGAAGCCGGCACCATTGCCGGCCTGCCATGCGTCGAAGCTGTGTTCCGCAAACTGTCGCCGGATGTCGAGATCATCGCGCATGCGCGCGATGGCCAGGCGGTCGGCGCAAAAACCAAACTCGTGACGGTGAGCGGCAACGCCCGCGCGGTGCTGGCCGCCGAGCGCGTCGCGCTCAACTTCGCCGGTCATCTGTCGGGCATCGCCACGCAGACCGCGGAACTCGTCGGCAAGGTCGCGCATACGAAAACCCGCGTTACCGAAACCCGCAAGACCACGCCGGGCCTGCGCGCACTGCAGAAATACGCCGTGCGCTGCGGCGGCGGATTCAATCACCGCTTCGGACTCGATGACGCGATCCTGATCAAGGACAATCACATCGCGGTCGCCGGCGGCATCCGCCCGGTGCTGGAGCGCGCCAAGGCGGTCGCCGGTCATCTGGTGAAGATCGAGATCGAGGTGGACAGCCTCGAGCAGCTGCGCGAAGTGCTGGACGTCGGTTTGGCCGACGTCGTGCTGATCGACAATTTCGACATCGTGATGATGAAGAAGGCGGTCGACATGGTCGCCGACAGGCTGGTGATCGAGGCCTCCGGCGGCATCACGCTGGAGAAGGCGGCGGCGATCGCGGCCACCGGCGTGGACTACATTTCCTCCGGCGCGCTGACGCATTCGGCGATCAATCTGGATATCGGGCTGGATATCGAGATCTGACTTGTCATTCCGGGGGGCGCGCAGCCGCGCGCGAGAGCCCGGAATCCAGCAACATGCCCTGAAGTGGCGTCTGGATTCCGGATCGCCGCTAACGCGGCGTCCGGAATGACGCCAATGAGCGGACAGCGCAGCTCTACTTATTGAATGCCGTCGCGTGCGACTTGTCCGGCACGCCGATCGAGCCGGTCGCCTGCACTTCCGCCGGGTCCCAGGTCGGCTCGTCCGAGCCGTCGCCCCAGCGCTTCGGGCGGTAGAAGATGTGGATGCCGAGCGTCTTGTACTTGGTCATCGTGCGCTTCCACCACGGGCTGACATAGGTCGCGTGATAATGCGTGGCCTTGCCGATCTCAGGCAGCCAGATCTTGCCGTCCAGCGTGTCGCGCGAGATGCGCTTGGCGGTTTCCCACGCCTCCGGCTCGGTCACGACATCGCGGACATTGTCGCAGGCAAAGGTGAACTGGCAAGCGTTGCGCTTGTGCACGTTCTGATAGACGACGCCGCAGACGGTCAGCGGATAGTAAGGCGAGAAGACGCGGTTCATGACCACCTGCGCCACCGCCATCTGCCCGCGCTCGGGCTCGCCGCGCGACTCGAAATAGATCGCGTTGGTCAGGCAGCGCTCCTGCTTGGCGCGGGTCGCCTCGGTCAGGCCGAGCCGCTCGGCCGGCGTGCGCGGACGCTTGCCCTCGCCGGTCACCTCACCCTTCGGCGCGATGGTCTCGTTGGTGACGCCGGGCTTCGACACGAAGTCCTTCTCGACGTCGTCGCCGCGCTTGTAGTCGGGCAAGTCGGCGGGCGGCGTCAGCGCCGACAGCTTGATGTCCGGATCGACCTTGCTGTGCGGCACCAGCGTCGGCGCCTCGCCGGGCCTGTAGGCTTCCAGCCCGCCATGCGCCGTGCCGAAGCTGTCGGCGCCGAAATAGAGCTTGGCCATGTCCATCGCCGGATTGTCCGGCTTCTCGGGCGCGGCCTCGGCGGTCTCGTCGTCGCGCGGCTCCTCGTCGGTGAGGATGCGGTCGTTCTCCACCACGGGAAGACCGGCATTGTCGTCGATGGCCTTGTCGTCATCGCTGGACGCCTCCGGCGCGCTCGAGACCGGCGGCGTCAGCGCGGCGATTTCGGCCTGCCTGGCCTCTTCAGCGGCGCGCGCGACGGCGATGCGTTCGGAGTCTGCGATCAGCTCTTCTGAGATCGCGAAAAGCTCGGCCCCGGGCTGCGCCCAGGCGGTCACTGCCGGATAGTCCACCGGAGCCGGCGCGGGCTTCGTCTCGGCGACAGGCTGCGGCGCTTCCGCCTTTGGCGCAGCGGCAACCAGGCGGTCCGACTCGCGCTTCGCCGCGATGCGTTCCGCGGCCGCGATCTCGGCTTCCGGAATCGCGAACGGTTCGGCCTGCGTTTCCGGCTTCATCGCCAGCATGGCGTCACGCGCCGCTGTCTCGGCCTTCGCCTGCGCGGCCCGGCGCTGCGAGTCGATGCGCTCGGCGTCAGCAATGAGTTTCTGCGGAATGGCAAAGGGCTCGTGCGTGGAAACAGCCGGAACGGGCTGCGGCATCGAAATTTTCGGGGCGATGCGGTCTTCTTTTTTGCGCGGCGATGGCGCGGGTTGCGGCGCGGGCAGCGTAGCCGGCACATCCTCGCGCCGCACCAGCATGTCGCCTTTCAGGCGGCGATCGACGGTCGGGAATTCGTAGCGCGGCGGGGGCGGCGCGCGTTCGGCGAAGGGGTCGAAGAATGGGTCGCTCTGGCGGCGGACCGATCCCGTCGTGTCGAGCGCCAGCGGGTCGAGGCTGGCAAGCTGATAGCCCGGCGCATCGGGGATCGTGCTGCCCAGCGGGCGCGGAAACGAGAATGTTGCGGCGTGCAGAGCCGTCAGCGTGGTGATGCTGCGGATATGTTGGCGCCCCCGCTCCGCAACGCTGGGCTGGCGCGCGATCAGCGAGGCGAGATCCTGATGCCCGACATTGGTCGGCATCATGATGACGCAGGACATGAGAAGGCCGAAGGGACGTCGTAAGGCGCCCTTCGGCCTCTTACGCGAAGCACTCATACTCACTCACACTTCCACGCAACGCGACCGACGCAACCGCAACACAACGCAAGCACGCGACATGGACGCGCCGCGCAGGCCGGTAAATTTGTCTGATTATCGTTGCGATCGTGTTAACCGCGACGGGCGCGCGATGGTAAACGCTTCGTCAACGCGCGCTGCATTGCGGCGATCACAGAATCCGCACCTGCGTACCCGCGAGATACGGAATGAGCATCATCCAGACGATGCCGATGGTGAATCCGAGGATGCGGGCATTGAAGGGCAGCATGCCGCCGGTCGCCGCGCGGCCGCGCAGATAGGTGACGAGGTCGAAAGCGCCGACCGCGATCAGAATCCAGAAGACCGGCTTGATGAAAAAATCGCCGGCTTCCGGCGAGCGCGCCAGCAGCAAGCCTGCAAAGATGCCGACGCCGGCCATGAAAAAATAGAATGTGCGGTCGAGGGGCATTGTTAAGCGGTCATACTTTCGCCGTCACCCTGAGGTGCCCACGCGAAGCGCGGGCCTCGAAGGGCGACGGCCCGTGCATTGCCCGTCATCCTTCGAGGCTCGCTCACTCCGTTCGCTCGCACCTCAGGATGACGGCGTGGGGTTTTCGATGCAGCCGCATAACAAAACGGCCTCGCAAAAGCGAGGCCGTTTCATCAAGCGTTGCGAGCCGCAGCTTACATCTTCGCGCCTTTTTCCTTGAAGTATTTGGCGGCGCCGGGATGCCAGGGGATCGTGGTGTTCTGGCTGTTCTGCGTGTCGAGCACGATCGCCTTGGCCTCGCCGTGCGCCATCGCCACTTCGTCACGCTTCTCGAACAACGTCTTGACGATGTCGTAGGCGGTCTGGTCGGACATCTTGGCGTTGGAGACGAGGATGTTCTGCACCACCGCGATCTTGTTGTCGGCGTCCTGGCCAGGATAGGTCTTCGCCGGGATCACGCCCTTGCTGTAGAGGCTGCCGTATTTGGCGTTCATCTTGTCGGTCAGATCCGCGGTATCGACCAGCTTGAGCTTCACGCCGGGCGTCGCACCGAGATCGGTCACCGCCGCGGTCGGCAATCCGCCCACCCAGAAATAGGCGTCGATCTTGCGATCCTTCAGCGCATTCGTCGATTCCGCGACGCCGAGGCGCTCGCGCGTCATATCCTTGTCCCTGTCGAGACCGGCCGCTTCGATCACGCGGAAGGCCATCACTTCGGTGGCGCTGCCGGGCGAGCCGGTGGAGACGCGCTTGCCCTTGAGGTCGGACATTTTGGTAATGCCGGTGCCGTCCACCGTCACCACATGCATGCGGTTCGGGTAGAGCACCATCAGGGTCCGCACCTCGACCGGATTGCCCTTGAACTTGTCCTCGCCCTTGAGCGCGTTCAGCGCGGCATCGACCATCACAAGGCCGACTTCGCTCTGCTGCGAACCGATCAGCTTCAGGTTGTCCACCGAGCCGCCGGTGACGCGCGCCGTCGCCTGCACATTGGGCAGATGCTTGGACAGCACATTGGCCATGCCGCCGCCCATCGGATAATAGACGCCCCCGGTTCCGCCGGTGGCGATGGCGATGTTCATCTGCTGCGCCAGAGCGGCGCCCGCGAACAGGGCGGCGCCAAGAGCGATGCCCGACAGCACAAGTCTGTGTTTCATTCCAGTCCTCCCTAAGGCCGGCTGGCCGTTTTGGCCTGTGAAGAAGGTGCCGGCGTTATGCGTTGTTTAAACACTACAATGAGGCCGATCACGATGCCAAATGCCGCAGTGTAGCTGATGTCGCGGCCGATCAGGGCCTCCGCAGCGGCTTCAAGCAGGCTCGGGAACACCAGCAGAAGACCTGCAAGCACGAGCAGGCCGCGCTCGAGCGGCGTGGTGCACCGCAACGCCCAGCCCTGCGCGGCGGCGGCGAGCGCGGCGAGACCGAGCAGCGTCTTGCCGGTGATCATCACGATATCGACCCAGGTGCCGCCCGCCGGCAGCTTGAGCAGCAACCCGAGGCCCTGCGGATCGAGCACAAACACGAACGGCACGAGAAAGGCTGGCAGCGTGTATTTCCACGCCTGCAATGTCGTCTTGTAGGGATCGCCGCCGGTGATTGCCGCCGCCGCGAAGGGCGACAAAGCTGTGGGTGGAGAAACCTCCGACAGCACCGAATAGTAGAAGATGAACATGTGCGCGGCGACATCCGGCACGCCGAGCTTGATCATGGCGGGCGCGGCGATCACAGCGCAGATGATGTAGGACGCCGTCACCGGCACGGCGAGGCCGATGATCCACACGATCAGCGCGGTGTAGATCGCGGTCAGCAGCAGCGAACCGCCGGCATAGCTGATGACGATGGCGGAAAATTTCAGGCCGAGACCGGTCAGCGTCACCACGCCGACGATGATGCCGGCCACCGCGCAGGTGATCGCCGCCGTCAATGTCTGGATCGAACCGTCGGCCAGAGCGCGCGTAAGTTTTTTCGGCATCAGCGCCGTCTCGCGCGTGATGAAGCTCATCACGAAGGTGAGCACGGTCGCATAGAGCACCGAGGTGGTCGGCGAATAGCCCCATACCATGAAGATGACGATGGAAATGAGCGAGACGAAATGAAAGCCGTAGCGCCGCGTGAGTTCCCAAAGCGACATCTCGGGAACGTAAGGCTCGCCCTGCGCGCCGTAGCGGCGGGCATCGATTTCGACCATGAACAGCAGCGACAGGTAGTAGAGGCAGGTCGGGATCGTCGCCATCCAGATCACGTCGAGATAGCTGATCTTCAGAAACTCGGCGATCAGGAAAGCGGCGGCACCCAGCACAGGCGGCGAGATGATCGCTCCGAGTCCGGCCGCCGCCAGTAATCCGCCGGCCGCGTTCTTCTCGAAGCCCGCCCGCTTCATCATCGGATAGGCGACGGCGCCGATCGTCACCGTGGTGGCGACACCGGAGCCGGAGGGACCGCCGAGCAGAAATGAGGACAGCACGACGGTGCGGCCCGCCGCATTCGCCTTGTTACCCATCAGGGTCATCGAGAAGTCGATGAAGAATTTTCCCGCACCCGAATGCTGCAGGAAGGCGCCGAAGATGCAGAACAGCACGATCAGGGTCGCGGAGACGTCGACCGGAATTCCGAAGATGCCTTCCAGCGTAATGAAGAGATGCCCCACCAGCGAGGAGAGATCGTAGCCGCGATGGTTCCAGGGCTGCGGCAGATACGGCCCGGCCAGCGCATAGGCGATGAACAGCAGCGCGATGATGGGAACGATCGGTCCGATGGTGCGGCGCGAGGCCTCGATCAGAAGCGCGATGAAGATGACGCCCAGAACGACATCGAGGCGGTCCGGCACCATCGCCCGGTCGGTGAAATCCTCGCCGCCGATCAGCGCATAGCCGAGAATGCCGACCGCGGCTGCGCCTAGAGTTACATCCCACCACTGAATGCGGTTGCGGAAGCGCTGCGCCATCGGGAACAGCAGGAAACACAGCACCAGCACGAAGCCGACATGGGTGTAGCGCAGCTCCTGGGTGGGGACGATCTCGTAGGCCGCATACAGATGGAACAGCGACATCGCCACGGCGATCGTGGTCACGGTCGTTCCTGCCCAGCCCGAGAGCCTGTTGGTCAGGCCCTCCTCCTGCTCCACAAAGGCTTCGGCCTTGTGCAGCCCTTCCAGTTCCTCGGCCGATGCGGAATCCGCCGCCCGCTGCTGCTCGGTCATTCTCCCCCCTGGATTTGTTGATCTTCTTGATTTTATTGACGGGTTTCCCCGCTTGGTCGTCCCCGGCGGAGAGGCTAGCACGCGAATAAACGCCCCGATACCCGCCGCGGCATCTCAATCCGCCTGGTCGAAAACCGCAGCAAAAATGGAACCAGTTAACCATGCGGCAATCGGCAGCGCGGTAGATAAAGGACAATTCGCAGAGGGTAGGTCTCGATGGCCGACGCGTTCTTGTCCGGCGGGAATCTTGTCAGTGCGGGCTTCCTGGTCCTCCTGCTGCTCACGATATTGGCTTACGTGCTGTCGTATTACCGGCTGAAACGGCAGAACACGCGACTGACATTCGCTGTCACCAACATGACCCAGGGCCTGTGCGTCTGGGACTCAAACGCCCGCCTTGTGATCTACAACGACCGCTGGATCGACATGTACGGCATGTCGCGGGAAACCGTGAAGCCCGGCATGCCCATTCGCGTCATGCTGAAGCACCGCGCTGACCTCGGTAATTTCAAGGGCGATCCTGAACAATACATCTCCGGCATCCTCGAACGTGTCGCCAATCAGAAGGCGAGCGTGCATACTATCCAGCTCGACGATGGCCGGACGATCTCGATCGCCGAGCAGCCCTTGCCGGACGGCTCCTGGGTCGCCACGCATGAGGACATCACACAATGGCAGATCATGGAGCATCAGCGCGCCGATCTCACCGCCAATGAGCAGCGCCGCACCCAGATCGATTCCGCGATCGCGCGATTCAACGAGCGGGTGGAACACCTGCTGCGCGGGGTCAAGGACAGCACCAGCACCATGAAGACGACGGCGAGCGCGCTGTTCGCCGCGTCGGACCAGACCTCGCAGCGCGCGCAGAGCGCGCTGTCCGCGTCCAACGAGGCTTCGGTCAATGTCACCACCGCGGCGACAGCCGCCGACCAGATGGCCAGTTCCATCGACGAGATCAGCCGGCAACTGGTGCAGACGACCGAAGTCGTGCGGCAGGCGGTGACAGAAGCGCGCGGCACCAATGACGGTATCAAGGGGCTCGCCGAGGCGGCGCAGAAGATCGGCGACGTGGTCGAACTGATCCGCAACATCGCCGGCCAGACCAACCTGCTGGCGCTGAACGCCACCATCGAGGCGGCGCGCGCGGGCGAGGCTGGCCGCGGCTTCGCCGTCGTCGCCTCCGAGGTGAAATCGCTCGCAGTACAGACGGCGAAGGCGACCGAGGACATCACCAGCCAGATTGCTTCCGTGCAGGCTTCCACCGGCAACGCGGTCGCGGCGATCGGGCGCATCACAAAGCGCATGCAGGAAATCGATACCTGCGCGTCCGCGGTCGCCGCCGCGGTGGAAGAGCAGAACGCGGTGACCCAGGAAATTTCCCACAACGTCACCAGCGCCGCGCGCGGCACCAGCGACGTCGTCGGCGTGCTGGATCAGGTTGCGGGTGCTGCCACCGGCACGCGGCAATCGGCGGAGACGGTTCTCACGGCCGCCGGCTCGGTGGAGACGGCGGTCGGCAAACTGCGTACCGAAGTCGAGGATTTTCTGTCCAAGGTCGCACTCTAGTCATGCGACCGGTCTAGTCAGGTGAACGATGGAATTGTCGAATCAGCATAACCGGCGCCCGCCGCTCAAGCCCTCCGAAGTCTATCGGCCCCGCCTCGGCGCGCAGAACCCGCCGCGCTGGAAAGTCGCGATGGCCGAGCAGGAAGCCTGGCGCGCGATCTCCTCGCCGTCGATCTGCCCCGCGCAGACGGCTGACATCGACGCGGCGAAATCCGGCGACTGAGCGCAGTTTCTCTTACGCCTGGCTGGCTATTTCCTTGCCGAGTGCGGCCTGCGCTGCCGCGAGCCGCGCAATCGGCGCGCGGAACGGCGAGCAGGACACATAATCCAGCTTCACCTCATGGCAGAACGCGACCGAGGCCGGGTCGCCGCCATGCTCGCCGCAGATGCCGACCTTGAGGTGGGGGCGCACCTTGCGGCCGCGCTCGACGCCGATCTTCACCAGTTCGCCGACGCCCTCGCGGTCGATCGACACGAAGGGATCGACCGGCAGGATGCCGCGCTGGGTATAGGGGGTGAGGAAGCTCGCCGCGTCATCGCGGCTGATGCCGAAGCAGGTCTGCGTCAGGTCGTTGGTGCCGAAGGAGAAGAATTCGGCGCCGCCCTCGCCCTCGGCGATCTTGTCGGCGAGCAGTGACGCGCGCGGCAGTTCGATCATGGTGCCGACCTGGTAGTCGAGCGTCACGCCCTTCTCCTTTGACACCGCTTCCGCCATCGCGTCGATGCGCGCCTTCACGAGATCGAATTCGGCGCGGGTCGCGATCAGCGGCACCATCACTTCCGGCACCACCGGCGCACCGGTCGTCTTGCCGGCTTCGGCCGCGGCCTCGAAAATGGCACGCGCCTGCATCTCGGCGATCTCGGGATAGGCGATGGCGATGCGGCAGCCGCGGAAGCCGAGCATGGGGTTGAACTCGGCGAGTTCGGCGGCGCGGTTCTTGATCTTCTGCGCGTCGGTGCCCATCGCCTTTGCCACCTCGGCGATTTCCTCGTCTCCATGCGGCAGGAATTCATGCAGCGGCGGGTCGAGCAGGCGGATGGTTACGGGT
>JAESGM010000603.1_pt1 | contig 21427 bp, 20 predicted proteins | sample 9269721 | NCBI WGS metagenome assembly JAESGM01 (sample SAMN15720920, study PRJNA650825) | algae metagenome | isolation source: Komarekiella atlantica HA4396-MV6 and co-occurring heterotrophs from... | place: USA: Theobald House, Kauai, HI | collected 2009-07-29 | reverse complement strand
TGCCTGTGTCTGGCGTCGCGCTCGCCGGGCCGCTCCCGATCACCAGCGCCGACCCCGTGGCGATCGTGACGATCCCCGACGCATGGCCGAACTCGAAGGTCGCGCGCGGCATCGAGTTCAAGACGCCCGACGACGAGATCTATGTCTGGTTCGAGCTGATCGCGCCGGGCGAAATGGACGCGGTGCAGAAGGAGCATGACGTCTATTTCCAGAAGGAGGGCGTCCGGATCACCGGCTCGTCGGAAACGACGAAGCAGGAGATCAACGGCCGGGCCTGGTCCTTCACCGAGCTGAAGGCCACGAGCAAGGACGGCCCGTCGATCATCCGCTATGTCGCGATCAACCCGAACGTCGCCGGCAAGATCATCCTGATGACCTATTGGGCTTCCGAGGACGGCCACAGGAAATACGACGCCGCGATGCGCAAGATCTTCGAGAGCATCGCCTTCAAGTAGTCGCCGGCCGGAACCTTTCGCGGCGCGCCGGCGTTGCCCCCGCATCTCGATCCACATTGGGGGTGACACCATGCGATCCATTGCTCTGTGGCTGCTCGGCGTGCCGATTCCGATCATCATCCTGCTCTGGTTCTTCATGCGCTGAGCAGGCGCGACACCTGAAATTCCGATACGGCCGGGTCCGCGACCCGGCCGTATCCGTTTCCGGAACCCTTCCCGCTGCTGACAGAAGATGACCCCGGCGCGGGCGACAGCTTCGGCTCGCCGCGCATGGCGGCTGCCCGCAAGGAGACGGGCCGGCGTCATCGCAACATCGGCCTTCCTCCCCTATATGCGCGCCATGTCTGCGATCATTTCCGTCACAAACCTGTCCAAGACCTATGCGTCCGGCTTTCAGGCGCTGAAGTCGGTCGATCTGGAGATCCGGCGCGGCGAAATCTTCGCGCTGCTCGGGCCCAACGGCGCCGGCAAGACGACGCTGATCAGCATCATCTGCGGGCTGGTCAATCCGAGTTCGGGACAGGTGCTGGCCGACGGCCACGACATCGCCCGCGACTATCGCGCCGCGCGCTCCGCCATCGGGCTCGTGCCGCAGGAACTGACCACCGACGCGTTCGAGACCGTCTGGTCGACCGTCTCCTTCAGCCGCGGCCTGTTCGGCAAGGCGCGGAACGCAGGCCACATCGAGCAGGTGCTCAGGGACCTGTCGCTCTGGGACAAGCGCGACACCGAGATCAGGCGGCTGTCGGGCGGGATGAAGCGGCGCGTGCTGATCGCCAAGGCGCTGAGCCATGAGCCGCGCATCCTCTTCCTCGACGAGCCGACCGCCGGCGTCGATGTCGAACTGCGCCAGGACATGTGGAGGATGGTCCGCAAGCTGCGCGAGGACGGCGTCACCATCATCCTGACGACGCATTACATCGAGGAGGCCGAGGAGATGGCCGACCGCGTCGGCGTGATCAGCAAGGGCGAGATCATCCTTGTCGAGGAGAAGAGCGAGTTGATGCGCAAACTCGGCCGCAAGCAGCTGACGCTCTCGCTGCAGGAGCCGCTGGCGGACATTCCCCCGATGCTCGCAGCCTTCGATCTCTCGCTCGCAGGCAGCGGCTCCGAACTCGTCTACAGCTACGACACCAAGGCGGAGCGCACCGGCATCACCGCGCTGCTGCAAGCTCTCGCTGAGGCCGGCATCCGCTTCCGCGACCTCCAGACCAGCCAGAGTTCGCTGGAGGACATCTTCGTCAGCCTGGTGAGGAGCCGGTCATGAGCCAGCGGAGCACAGGCATGACCTTCATCAACTGGCACGCCATCGTCGCGATCTACCGGTTCGAGATGGCGCGCACCTTTCGCACGCCGATGCAGAGCATCCTCTCGCCGGTGATCTCGACCTCGCTTTATTTCGTCGTCTTCGGCGCGGCGATCGGCTCGCGCATGCAGTCGATCGACGGCGTGCCCTATGGCGCCTTCATCGTGCCGGGCCTGATCATGCTCTCGCTTTTGACGCAGAGCATCGCCAACGCCTCCTTCGCGATCTACTTCCCGAAATTCACAGGCACCATCTACGAACTGCTTTCCGCCCCGGTCGCGTGGTGGGAGGCGGTGGCGGCCTATGTCGGCGCGGCGGCGACGAAGTCGATCCTGCTCGGCCTGATCATCCTGGCCACCGCCACGCTGTTCGTGCCGCTGCGGATCGAGCATCCATTCTTCATGCTGCTTTTCCTCGTGCTGACGGCGACGACCTTCAGCCTGTTCGGCTTCATCATCGGCATCTGGGCCGACGGCTTCGAGAAATTGCAGGTCGTGCCGCTGCTGATTGTGACGCCCCTCGCCTTTCTGGGCGGCTCATTCTACTCGATCGAGATGCTGCCGCCCTTCTGGCGCGTGGTGACCCTGTTCAACCCGGTCGTCTACCTGATCAGCGGGTTTCGCTGGAGTTTCTACGGCGTGGCGGATGTCGGCGTCGCGGTAAGCCTCGGCATGACGCTCGTGTTTCTGGCGGCGTGCATCGGCGCGGTCGCGTGGATTTTCCGGACGGGGTATCGGCTGAAGAATTGAGCGGGCCGGGTTCGCTCGGAACCAATCACGTCATCCCGGATCAGCGCTGCTGCGCAGCTTGTCCGGGATGACGGCGTTTAATCCGGAATCGTGAAAGCTATCCGGGCTGTCGATAACCGGCCGCATCCGCCTGCCGGGCGGCGGCGAGGAGAGATTGATAGGTTTTGGCTGCCGCATCCGCGAAGCCGGCGAGCGACAAGGCGGCCAGCAGGCGCTTGGCCTCATCATCCTCCGACGCGCTCAGCAACGCCGCCCGCAAGCGCGCGACGATCGCCGGATCGCCCCCCTCCGACGCCACCAGCAGCGGCATCGGCGTCGGCCGTGTGGTCTCGACGATGCGCAGGCGCGCAGCGGTATCGGGCTCGTGCGCCAGCAGCAGATCGTGCCAGTAGCTGTCGAGCGGACCGACATCGATCTCGCCGGCCAGCAGCGCATCGACCACGCGGCGCGGCGTAAGCAATGGGCCGATGCTGGCCGCATAGAGCGGCTGCCCGTCCCGCCGCTGCGGCAGCAGATGCGTACGCAGCGCGTTGAAGCCCGATTGCGAGTGCTCGACGGTCCAGCCGAGGCGGTGGCCGAAGCTCTGTTCGAAAGTCGCGATGGCGCTGTCGGCCCGCACGACGAGATGTGTCGCGTAGAGCGGCCGTCCGGCGGCGAGCGGCGACAGCGGGACGGGCGCGGCCACCAGCCGGACCGGAAAACCGCCCGTCGCGAAAGGATAGCCGCACATGAAGGCCAGCCCGAGATCGGTCCGGTTCCAGAGGTCTTCCAGCGGAGCCGGCGCGGCGTGGGGGACGACCGTCAGCGGAACGCCGGAGCGGCGTGACTCCCAGGCGAAGAGCGCCGTCCATGCCTGCGAGACGGCCGGATTGACCGCATACATCCGCGCATTGGCGACGAGGCTCACGCGTAACGCAGCCGCTGGCCCAGCCCCAGCGTCTTCGCCTTGGCCAGCATGAAGTCGCCGAGCGCGATATCCGAGAGCGAGAGGCCGCGATGCCAGAACAGGATGGTCTCGTCCTCGCGCTCGCGACCGGGCTTCAGCCCCGCGACGATCTCGCCCATCTCGGCATGCAGGGTCTGCTCGGACAGCTTGCCGGCCTCGACATGGGCGCGCAGGCTCCCGAACTGGCCGCCCTTGCACTGGCCCCAATCGTCGACCACGAGCTTGCTCATGATGTCGGTCAGCGAAAGCTCGACCGCGCTCATGGTCCCATAGGGCACGACGAAAGCGCCCGGCTTGATCCAGTCCGTCTTCAGCATCGGCTGCGGCGCATCGAGCCGCGAGGCCTCGACGACGATGTCGGCCCCCTCGACGCAGGAGCGCCAGTCCTCGGTGACGGTCACCGGCTTGCCGAGATCGGCGGAAAGCTTCGCCCCAAAGGCGTCGCGGCTCTCCCTCCGACGCGAATGAACACGAATCTCGTCGAAATCGAACAGCGAGTCGAGCAGGCGGACGTTCCAGTACGCGGTGCCGCGCGCGCCGACATGGCCCAGCACCTTCGAGCCTTTCCGGGCGAGATGCTTGGCCCCGATCGCGGTGATCGCGCCGGTTCGCATGTCGGTGAGGTGGCTTCCGTCGACGATCGCGGTCGGCACGCCGGTGGCGGGGTCCATGAGCAGCAGCAGGCCCATCTCGGAGGGCAGGCCGAGTTTGTAGTTGTCGACGAAGTCGCCGATCACCTTGACCCCGGCCCGGTTCATCGGCGCGCGGAACGCGCCGCGCAGCACGTTGAAATGCCCGTTGGCGACCTGCGGCATCAGATGCATGCGCGGCTCGATGACGGTCTCGCCGCGCCCCTGCGCCGCCAGTCCCGCCTCGACGGCACTGAGGATCTCGGCGTCGGTGAGGTTCAGCGCCGCGACGTCGAGCGCGTTGAGGAAATCGATATGAAGCGGTTCATGGGCCACGGGCGGTCTCGTTCCGGTCAGGACGGCAAGATGAGCGAGAGTGGCCGGGGTCGGCCGGCCGCGCAAGGATGGCGGGCGGGTCTCGCGAATGCGTGAGGCGCGGGCGTGGCAGCCCGGATGATTGACTTCGCCGGGCGCATCCTGTCTTCAACCGGCATGACCGATCCTTCGACCATCGACCGCGCGGACGCAGGCCCGCATGCGCGCCGGCGCACCTTCGCGATCATCTCGCACCCCGACGCCGGCAAGACCACGCTGACCGAAAAGCTGCTCTATTTCGGCGGCGCGATCCAGCTTGCCGGCGAGGTGCGCGCAAAGGCCGGCCGCCGCCAGACCTCGTCGGACTGGATGAAGATCGAGCGCCAGCGCGGCATCTCGGTCGTCACCTCGGTGATGACCTTCGAGTATGACGGCCATGTCTTCAACCTGCTCGACACGCCGGGCCATGAGGACTTCTCCGAGGACACTTATCGCACGCTGACGGCGGTCGACTCCGCCGTGATGGTGATCGACGCCGCCAAGGGCATCGAGGCGCGCACCAAAAAACTGTTCGAGGTCTGCCGCCTGCGCGACATCCCCATCGTCACCTTCATCAACAAGGTCGACCGCGAGACTCGCGACCCCTTCGAGCTGATCGCCGAGATCGAGAACACGCTGGCGCTGGACGTCGCGCCGATGACCTGGCCGGTCGGGCGCGGGCGCGACTTCGTCGGCACCTACGATCTCAAGGCCAACACGTTTCGCCGCAACCAGAAGGGCGACGAGCAAACCGAAGACCAGAAGGTCTCCGGCTGGGACGACCCGCTCTTCGACGAGCTTCTGCCGCATGGCGCGGCCGAGGCCTGGCGCGAGGAGGTCTTTCTCGCCGCCGAAGGCCTGAAGCCCTTCGACCTGCAGTCTTTCCGCGAGGGTCACATGACGCCGCTCTATTTCGGCGCGGCACTGCGCGACTACGGCGTGCGCGACCTGATCGACGCGCTGGGCGCGCTTGCGCCCAGCCCGCGCGCGCAGGTCGCCGACAAGCGGCAAGTCGAGGCCGGCGAGCCGAAGATGACCGGCTTCGTCTTCAAGATCCAGGCGAACATGGACCCAAACCACCGCGACCGCATCGCCTTCATGCGGGTCTGCTCGGGCAAGCTCTCGCGCGGCATGAAGGCCAGGCTCGTCCGCACGTCCAAGCCGATGCCGCTGAACGCGCCGCAATTCTTCTTCGCCCGCGACCGCTCGATCGCGGAAGAGGCTTTCGCCGGCGACATCGTCGGCCTGCCCAACCACGGAACCTTACGCATCGGCGACACGCTGACCGAGGGCGAGGACATCGTCTTCAAGGGCGTGCCGAGTTTCGCGCCGGAAATCCTGCGCCGGGTGAAGCTCAAGGACGCGATGAAGGCCAAGAAGCTGCGCGAGGCCCTGCAGCAGATGGCCGAGGAGGGCGTCGTCCAGCTCTTCCTGCCTCATGACGGCGCGCCCGCCATCGTCGGCGTCGTCGGCGCGCTTCAGCTCGACGTGCTCAAGGAGCGCATGGAGGCGGAGTATTCGCTGCCCGTCGATTTCGAGCCCTGCCAGTTCTCGATCGCGCGCTGGGTGTCGAGCGACGACAAGGCCGCGCTGCAGAAGTTCGTGTCCTTGAAGCCATCCTCGATGGCCGACGATCTCGACGGCGACCCGGTCTTCATGGCGTCGAGCCAGTTCACGCTGAAATACGACGCCGAGCGCGCGCCTGAGGTCACGTTTTCGGATGTGAAGGACTATCAGAAGGTGGCCGGCGGGTGAGTGGCCGCGCAGGCTTGGGCATGGATTCGAGCATCATCTGATGCTATATTCGGTGCCTCGGCAGGAGCACGGGCCATGAGAACCACAGTCACTCTCGACGACGAATTGATGGCTCAGGCTCAGGCCTATACCGGCCTGAAGGAGAAGTCGGCGCTTCTTCGCGAGGCGCTGAAAGCTCTGATCCACCAGGAGACCACGCGCCGACTGATCAAGCTGGGCGGCTCCGACCCCCATGCAACGGCAGCACCCCGTCGCCGCAGCGACGCGGCGTGATCGTCGTCGACGCGTCGATCTGGATCGACCATTTTCGACGCGCCGACCCGCGCCTCAGCGAGGCCATGACCCGAAAGCAGACGCTGATGCATCCATTCGTGATCGGTGAGATCGCGCTGAGTTCGATCGGCCAGCGCCAGTCGGTCATTCTGATGCTGAGGGGGCAGCATAAGGCTCCGATCGCAACCCATGACGAGGTCCTCGATCTGATCGAGCGCGAACGCCTCCATGGGCTCGGCATCGGCTATGTCGATGCCCACCTCCTGGCGTCGGCCCGCTTGGCCAACGCGACGCTCTGGACCCGTGACAAGCGGCTCGATTTGGCGGCCGGCCGCCTCGGTCTCCGCGCCGCCACCTGACGTCGGTTCCGTCCGGGGATACACCTCCGCTCAATCCCCCTGCGCTGAAACGGCCTCATCATGGCGTTGTCCCCAACCGGAGAGCGCCATCATGTCCATGCAGGGTTCGACGATCGCGGCCGCGCCGCCGCCGATTCGGCTATCGCCGCTGTCCGTCACCGCCGAGCGGCTGCGCCGGCTCGTGGCGTCGGGCAAGCCGGAGATCATCGCCGGCGTCGCTGCCGGCTTCGACATTCTGGCTCCGGCTGCCGGCGTCACGACGCGGCTCCGCATCTGCCACTTTCTGGCGCAGGCCGCCCATGAGACCGACCGTTTCCGGACGCTGGAGGAATATGGCGGGCCGGCCTATTTCGCCCGCTACGAGGGCCGCCGCGACCTCGGCAACATGAAAGCAGGCGACGGCGCGCGCTTCCATGGGCGCGGCATCTTCCAGCTCACCGGCCGGGCGAACTACCGCCGCTTCGGAGACGCGATCGGCGTCGATCTGGAGCGCGAGCCGGAACGCGCCAGGGAGCCGGACATCTCGCTGCGCGTCGCGCTGGCCTACTGGTGCGAGCGCGGCTGCAATGCGGCCGCCGATTCCGACGACGTCGTGCGCGTGACCAGGCTGATCAATGGCGGCCGCAACGGGTTGGCCGAGCGCACCCGGCTGCTCGCGGTCGCGAAAGGCATCTGGACCTAGCCCGGCGTCTGCCGCTCATAGAGATCGGCCCGCGTCAGCGGCAGGCCGGATGCGCCCTTGCGGCGCTTCGAGACCAGCGTCTGGTTGACAAGCGCCCCGCCGCGCTCGAAGGCGAGCGAGCAGCCGGCGAGATAGAGCAGCCACATCCGCGTGCGCTCGGGGCCGATCTCGGCCTCGGCCTCGGCGCGTCGCGCCTCCAGCCGCTCCCACCAGAGCCGCGTCGTGCGCTGGTAGTGCTCGCGCCAGCCCTCGACGTCGTGGATTTCGAAGCCGAAGCGCTCGAGATTGGCGATCGACATGCCCAGATGATCGAGCTCGCCGCCGGGAAAGATGTAGCGCACCAGCGCCCGGTACTCCGGCGGCATCCGGTTGAAGGCCTTGTCGGTCTTCTTGGCGCGGCGCGAGATGGTGTGGTGGAGATAGAGCCCGCGCGGCCGCAGCAGCCGGTTCACGGTGCGGAAGTAATCGGGGTGGTTGGCGATGCCGACCTGCTCGAACATGCCGATCGACGAGATCTTGTCGAACTCGCCCTCCATCTGGGTGTAGTCGCGCAGATGCAGCGTGACGCGGTCCTGCAGGCCGAGCCGCTCGACCTTCTCGCGCGCCAGCTTCAACTGCTCCTCGGCCAGCGTCACGCCATGGGCCTCGACGCCGTAATGCTGCGCGGCGTGGCAGACCAGCGCGCCCCAGCCGCAGCCGATGTCGAGGAAGCGGTCGCCGGGCTTCAGGCGCAGCTTGCGGCAGATCATGTCGAGCTTGTCGCGCTGGGCCCGGCCGATATCGCCATGGTCCTCGGTGAAATAGGCGCAGGTGTAGACCATCTCCTCGTCGAGGAAGAGCCGGTAGAATTCGTTCGAGACGTCGTAGTGATAGGCGACATTGGCCTTGTTGGTGGCGGGCGCGCCATCGCGCGCGATCTCGTCGCCCTTGCGATGGGCGACCGCCGCCGGCGCGGAGCCGGGCGCGAACAGGAAGCGCCGGACGACGTCGAACACCGCGGCCTTCGGGATGGTGCGGGCGAGCCGCCCGATCTTGCCCTCGGGCCGCGCCGCCGCCAGATCGAAGATCGAGCCGTTCAGGATGGCGATGCGGTCGGCGATATGCAGGTTCAGCAGCGTGTCGAGTTTCGGCCTTCGCAGCAGCGCCGCGACAGCGCCGCCATCGCGGATGGCGATGGCTAAGCCCGCTTCGGGCCAGTCCGCCGGAACGCGGCTGCCGTCCCAGAGCGCAAAGCCGAGCTTCAGGCCGAGTTTGTCATGAGCCTGCGCCAGCAGTCGCCGCAATGCGGCAAGCCCCTTGTCGTGACGATCCATGCCGATGCCGTTGGTTGAGCGGGTCGTCCCGTCTTTGGCTGCAGTCGCGCGGCTTGGCAACATCCGCTCAGCCGGCCGGCGCGCCGGACAAGGCGGAAAAACGCCGGGCGATCGCCGGATTCTCCGGCGAGAGCGGGATCGGCGGCGGGGCGGGGATCGTCTCGGCGAAATGGCAGGCGACCTGAGCGCCGCTGGCAAGCCGGCGCAGGAGGGGCTGCTCGGCCGAGCAGCGTGGTTGCGCATGCGGACAACGCGGATGGAAGGTGCAGCCCGACGGCGGGTTCATCGGGCTCGGCACGTCGCCCTGCAGCACCGGGCGCTCGCGCCGCAGCCCCGGGCTCGGCAGAGGCGCGGCCGCCAGCAGCGCCTGCGTATAGGGGTGGCGCGGCTGGCCGTAGAGCGTCGTCTTGTCGGCGAGTTCGACGATGCGGCCGAGATACATCACCGCCACCCGCGTGGCGATGTGCTTCACCACCGCGAGATCATGGGCGATGAAGAGATAGGACAGGCCGAACTGCCCCTGCAGGTCCTGCAGCAGATTGACCACCTGAGCCTGGATCGAGACGTCGAGCGCCGAGACCGGCTCGTCGCAGACGACGAGATCGGGCCGCGTCGCCAGCGCACGCGCCACGCCGATGCGCTGGCGCTGGCCGCCGGAGAACTCATGCGGGAAGCGCTCGGCATGTTGCGGCCCCAGGCCCACCACCTCGAGCAGTTCGGCGACTTTTGCGGGAATCTCGGCAGGCGTCGCGAGTCCGTGCAGCAGCAGCGGCTCGGCCAGAATGTCCGAGACCGAGAGGCGGGGATTGAGCGAGGCGAACGGGTCTTGGAAGATGATCTGCATGCGCCGGCGCAGGCTGCGCAACTCGTGCTTCCCGAGCGCCAGCATGTCCTGCCCGTCGAAGCTTAAAGAGCCAGCGCTGGGCTCGATCAGCCGCAGGATCAGCCGGCCGGTGGTCGACTTGCCGCAGCCGGATTCGCCGACCAGCGCCAGGGTCTCGCCGCGCTCCAGCGTGAAGGACACGCCGTCGACGGCCTTGACGACGCCCTTGGAGCGGCCGAGCAGGCCGCCCGAGAGCGTAAAATGCTTGGCGAGGCCATCGACCTCCAGCAGCGGGGCGGCGTTCGTCGAAACGCTCATGGCGCAGCCTGTTCGATCGGCGCACGCCAGCAGGCGACGGCGTGGTGGGGCGACAGCTCCCGCAGCGGCGGCATCTCGGAGCGGCAGCGCTCGATGGCGACGGTGCAGCGCGGCGCGAAGCGGCAGCCGGCCGGCATGGCGTCGGGCGCCGGCACCATGCCTTCGATGGTCTGGAGCCGGTCGCGATCGGCGTCGAGACGCGGGATCGAGGCGAGCAGGCCGAGCGTGTAAGGGTGCTGCGCGTCGGAAAACAACGTCGCGACGTCGGCCCGCTCGACGATCTGGCCGGCATACATCACCACGACGTCGTCGGCCGTCTCGGCGATGACGCCGAGATCATGCGTGATCAGGATGATCGCGGTGCCGAGCCGCTTCTGCAAATCGCGCATCAGATCGAGGATCTGGGCCTGGATTGTCACGTCGAGCGCCGTCGTCGGCTCGTCGGCGATCAGGAGCTTCGGGTCGCAGGCGAGCGCGAGCGCGATCATGACGCGCTGGCGCATGCCGCCCGACATCTCGTGCGGATAGGAATCGACGCGGGTCTCGGGTGACGGGATTTTCACCAGCCGCAGCATCTCGATGGCGCGCTCGCGCGCCTGCGCCTTGCCCATGCGGCGGTGCCGGCGCAGGCCCTCGACGATCTGCTCGCCGACCCGGTAGACCGGGTTGAGCGAGGTCATCGGCTCCTGGAAGATCATCGCGATTTTCGCGCCCCTGATCTCCTCCATTTCGGCGCGCGAGCGCTTCAGGAGGTCCGCGCCCTCGAAGACGATCTCGCCGCCGGCGCGAATGCCCGGCGGCTCCGGCACCAGCCCCATCACCGAGAGCGAGGTCACGCTCTTGCCGCAGCCGCTCTCGCCGACGATGCCGAGCGTGCGCCCGGCCCGGACGGAGAAGCTGACGCCGTCGACGGCGCGGTAGAAGCCCCGGTCGGTGCGGAAATGCGTTTTCAGATCGCGCACCTCGAGAACGGGCGCGGCTGTCTCCCCTGAAGCGACAGCGCTCATTCAACCCTTCCCGGCCGGAAAGGTCAGCGGCGAAATCTCGAGATGGTCGCGCTTGGCCCAGTCGAGTTCCTTGACCTTCGGCTCGGCCCGGCGCTGCGCCTCTTCCAGCTCGGCCGCCGCCGAGGCGTAGTCCATGGTCAGCACCTTGCCGTTCTCGACCACGGTGACGCCGTCGACGATGACGGTGGTGACGGCGCGCTCGCCCGCCGCATAAATCAGGCTGCGGACGGGGTCGCGCAAAGGCCGCATCATCGGGTGGGTCACGTCGACGATGACGATGTCGGCCTTGGCGCCCTTGGCGAGACGGCCGATATCGTTGCGGCCCAGCGCCTTGGCGCTGCCGAGCGTCGCGGCGTCGAAGGCGTCGGAGGTGCGGACGTCGTACACGTCCTCGCCCATCATGCGCGAGCCGATGCAGACGGCGCGCAGCTCCTCCAGCATGTGGTGCGGATAGGTGTCGGTGCCGATGCCGACATTGATGCCCGCCGCCACATACTGCCCAAAGCTCTGCATCGCGATGCCGCGACGCTGGAACACGATCGGGCAATGGGCGACGCTGGTGCCGCTCCCGACCAGCGCGTCCATGTCCCCGGTCGCGGGCCATTTCACCGAGGAGTGATGGTCGAGGAAGATGCCGTGGCCGATGATCGAGAACGGGCCGAGCACGTCGAGCTCCTCCAGCCATTCCACCGGAGTCATGCCGTGGCGGCGCGTGATCTCGTGGAACTCGACGACGCTCTGGGCCGCGTGGATCTGGAACGGGAGCTTGCGCTTCTCGGCTTCGTCGAAGCTGTCCTGAATGAGCGCGGGCGTGCAGGTGTCGATCTGCGAGGGCGAGACCATCCCGGAGAGCCGGCCTGAATCGTCGGCCGCGACCTGATCGAGCAGTTTCATCGCCTCGGCCATCGCGGTCTCGCCGGCCTTGGCGTCCCATTCGTATTTCGCCAGATGGCCGTTGTCGGTGTACCAGCGCGCCGAGCGGTACATCGGCGAGAACACGGCCCGCAGGCCAGACGCCTTGAAGGTCTCGAGCCAGCCATCCCAGGCGACCGACATGTCGACCAAGGTGGTGACGCCCGACATCAGCAGCTCGGAATAGGTCACCTGCGCGCAGGATTTCGTCCCTTGAGCGTCGCAGCGGAACAGCGGCATGAACTCGTAGAGCGCCGTGCCGTACATCTTCGGCGACCCGAGCTCGTCGTTCCAGCCCTTGCACATCGCCTCGGAGGACGGGTGCGAATGGATGTTGACGAGGCCCGGCATCACCATCTTCCCACGTCCGTCGATCGTGACGTCGGGCTGGCCCCGGAACGAACCGCCGACATGGATCAGCTTGTCGCCCTCGAAGGCTATGTCGCCGTCGCGCAGATAGACATGGCCCTTGGCCTTGGCGTCATAGGCGACGATCCATGCGGCGTTGCGGATGAGGGTGATGGTCATGGGCGTGGGCTCCGGCGTGGTGGCAGGCGTCAGGCGTGGGATGGCAAGGCGCGGGGAACCCTCTCCTGTAAGGAGAGGGCAGGGTGAGGTGTCGGCCGTTGGACCAGCGAGGCGCGCGGTCCGCAAACGGCCAAAGTGTCAAAGGGCCGACCCCTCACCCCTGCCCCTCTCCCTCCGGGAGAGGGGTTCCCCGCGTCTCACTGGATAGCGCGCCTCACCTCACGAACTTCAGATCCAGCCCCTTATACAACCCGCACCCATAGATGTTGTGCGCCTTGAACGGAGCCAGCCGCGCCGAGGCCGCGATCTTCATCGGCTCGTGATAGAGCGGCAGCCAGACGGCGGCCTCGTGGACCTGGGTGAGCACCTCGCCATAGGCCGAGGCCCGGTCGGCGTCGGTCAGCGCAGAGGAGCCCTTGATCAGGAGCTCGTCGGTTTTGGCGTCCTTCCAGTTCATCCGGTTGGGCGTGGGCGCATTGGTCGAGCGGAAATAGAGGTTCAGCGCGTCGCCGGCCGAGATGTAGGGGAAGCTCATCCCGAACATGTCGAACTCCTGCGTGGCGAGCTTGCCCCAGGCGATGGTCGCGTCGAAGAGCTGGATGCGCAGATCGACGCCGATCTTGCGCAGATCGCCCTGGATCGCCTCCATCAGCTTCTGCCAGGTCGATCCGGTGAAGCCGTAGACGATCGGCGAGAGCTTCTTGCCGTCCTTGACGCGGAAGCCGTCGGGCCCCTTGGTCCAGCCGGCCGCGTCGAGGATCCTGTTGGCCTCGGCGACGTCGGTCCTGATCAGCTTGGCGGTCAGCGCCTTGTTCCAGTCCAGCGCCTCGGTCGAGATGTAGGAATAGGCCGGCTCGACCTCGCCGAAATAGAGATTGTCGGCGATCGCCTTCTGATCGACCGCCATGACCATGGCGCGGCGGACGGCCGGGTCGTTGACGCCGTCCTTGTCGATCTTGAAGCCGACGAAATAGGTCCAGAACGCCTCCTTCGACTCGATCACCTTGAGGTTCTTGTTGGCGCGCAGCTGCGCCATGCCGGAATAGGGCACGTATTGCGTGACCTGGCTCTGGTTGGTCATCACGGCCGCCAGCCGCGTGTTCTCCTCGGGCACGATCCGCCAGACGATCTCTTCGATCTGGGCTGCGCCCTTGTTCTCGTAGATCGGCGGGCCCCATTTATAGGCGGCGTGCTTCTTGAGCCGGAACTCGTTGCGCGGCTTCCAGTCGCCCCAGCAGTACGGCCCGGTGCCGTTGAACCCCTTGACGCCGAAATCGGCTCCGAGCGCCTCGACATTGGCTTTGTCGACGATGACGGCGAAGCTCTGGGTGAGCTGGTAGAGCAGTTCCGAGAACGGCGCTTTCAGCTTGTATTCGATCGTCGTGTCGTCGGTGGCGACGATGTCCTCGACCTGCCCGGCCCGCCAGGCGACGGGCGAGCGCGTGGCCGGATCGATCCAGCGCTTGATCGAGTAGACCACGTCCTGCGCCGTCAGCTTCTTGCCGTCGCAGAAGGAGACGTCGTTGCGCAGCTTGAAGGTATAGGTCTTGCCGTCGGGCGAGGTCGTCCAACTCGTGGCGATGCCGGGCTTGATCGTCGCCATGTCGTGGTCGAGCGAAACCAGCGTGTCGCCCATCATGAACAGGATTTCGGAGGCCGCCCGCGCCGTCGAGCGGTGCGGGTCGTAGCGGTCGGAATCGACCTCGCGGACGATGGTGAGTGAAGCATTCGAGCCCTGCGCCAGCGCCGGGCCGGAGAGGGTCGCCAGTCCGAGCAGCGCCCCGGCGGCCATGGATGAGATGTGTTTCACGCGCAGTCTCCCCTGTTTGCTGAATGGATTCCGTCAGAATGGGCGCGACCCGCTCCCTCCCCCCTTGTGGGGGAGGGTTGGGGAGGGGGCAGCGCCGCCCTTGCAAGGTCGAGGATGCCAAAAAGCCCCCTCTCCATCTCTCCCCCACAAGGGTGGAGAGGGCCGGTCGTGGTTCCGAGGCTCCTCTCGTGAGCCATCACGTATTCCTCAGCCGCGGATCGAGCAGGTCTCGCAGCGCATCGCCCAGCACATTGGCGCAGAGCACGATCATCACGATCATCAGGCTCGGCAGCATCGCGATATGCGGCGCGAAGAACAAGGCGTCGCGCCCCAGCGAGGCCATCATGCCGAGCTCCGCCTCGGGCGGGCGCACGCCGAGGCCGAGGAAGGAGAGCGCGGCCCCGATCAGGATGATCTGGCCGAAGCGCAGCGTCAGGAACACGAAGACCGAGGACAGGCAGTTCAGCGCCAGATAGCGCCAGATCAGCGTCCGGTCCGACAGGCCGACGGCGCGGCCGGCTTCCATGTAGTCCTGCCCCATCACCACGATGGCCGCAGAACGCGTGATGCGCGCCACGTCCGGAATGGTCGCGATCGAGAGCGCGATCACGATCGCGGTCAGTCCGGGCCCGACCACGGCCGCCAGCGCCAGCCCCAGCAGGATCGCCGGGAAGGAGAGCAGGATGTCGGCGAAGCGCATCACATAGGGGTCGATGCGGCGATAATAGGCGCTGAGCAACCCGAACAGCGCGCCGATCCCGCCGCCGACGATGACGGAGGCGAGCCCCATCACCAGCGTCAGCCGCGTTCCGTAGAGCAGGCGCGAAAGCATGTCGCGGCCCTGCCCGTCGGTGCCGAGCCAGTATTGCGGCAGCGAGCCCTCGCTCCAGCGCGGCGGCACGAAGGGCCTGCGGGTGGTGTTGTAGGGGTCGTAGGGCGCGAGCCAGGGCGCGAGGATCGCGGCCATGCAGATCAGCCCGAGCAGGATCGCGGCGGCCAGCGCCAGCCGGTCGCGCAGGATGCGCCTCAGCATCGGCGAGGTGATGCGGCGGCGCTTGGCCGGGACCGCCGGGAGGGTCGCGTCAGCCATGCTTCTGCACCCTCGGATCGAGCGCGGCATAGAGCATGTCGACGATCAGGTTGATGCTGAGGAAGGCCAGCGCCAGCACCAGGATCGCGCCCTGCGCCAGCGGAAAATCACTCGCCAGGATCGCGCCGACCGCGAGCCGCCCGACGCCGGGCCAGGAATAGATCGTCTCGGTGACGACCGCGCCGCCGAGCAGATAACCGGCCTGCAGGCCGATCAGGGTGACGACCGGGATCAGCGCGTTGCGCAGCACATGCTTCAGGATGACGGTGCGCTCCGCCAGCCCCTTGGCGCGCGCGGTGCGGACATGGTCGGCGTTCATCACCTCGAGCGCTGCCGTGCGCGTCATCCGCGCGATCGGCCCGATGAAGATAAGGCCGAGCGTCAGCGCAGGCAAAGCGATCGAGGCAAGCCCCGACAGGCTCCAGAGCGGCCCGCCACGCCCGATGAAGGGCAGAAGCTCCCACTGATAGCCGACATACTGCATCAGGATCAGCCCGATGAAGAACACCGGCGTGGAAACGCCGGCGACCGAGATCGCGATCACCAGCCGGTCGAGGAAACGGCCGCGATTGACCGCCGCGATCGTGCCGAGCGCGATGCCCACGGGAATGGCCCAGACGAGGCAGGCGAACATCAGCTCGACGGTGGGGCCGATCGCCTCGCCCAGATCCTCGGTGACGCGGGTGTTGGAGATCAGCGAGACGCCGAGATCGCCCTGCAGCACGCGGGCCATGTACCAGGCGAACTGGACGAAGATCGGCCGGTCGAGCCCGAGATCCTTGCGGATTTCCGCGATCAGCTCGGGGCTCGCAGTCGGGCCCGCGATGATCGCGGCGGGGTCGGCCGGGACGAGCTGCAGCAGGAGGAAGCCGAACAGGAGCACGCCGAACAGCACCGGCACCGACAGGGCGAGGCGCGAGGCGACGTGGTTCAGCATGGGCGTCTTCTCCCTCCCCCCGCTTGCGGTGGGGAGGGTCGGGGTGGGGGGGAGAGTCCAGGCAGTCGGAGCCGAGCGTCGGCCTCGAGCCTCTTCCGGCACGCCCCCCCCAACCCAAACCATACCCCCCCCCAACCGGGGGGCGGGGGCAGGGCGGCGCATCGGCTGGCTGATCGTCCAACTGCCTGCTTTGCGTCCACTGCCAGAGCCATCACGCCTCCGCCTCGAAAACGATCTTCCCGTCGAGGATCGTCATGTCGCAAGCCGTCTCGTGCAAGAGCTGTTCCGGCGTCGCCTGCGAGAGGTCGCGCGAGAACACCGCGACGTCGGCCGCCATGCCCGGCAGCAGCTTGCCGCGATGGTTCTCGCAGCGGTTCACGAAAGCCCCGAACTCGGTATAGGCACAGATCGCCTCCTCGATCGTCAGCGTCTGGTCAGGTCCGATCACCGTGCCGCGCGCCGTCTTGCGGGTCAGCATGGTGTAGATGTTGGGCCAGATGTTCGCGTCGCAGACCGGCGCGTCCGAGGAGGCCGCGGGTTTCAGCCCGGCCGCAATCCAGTCGCGCATCGGATAGGCCGGATGAACCCGTTCGGGCTCCAGCACGGACAGGTAGAGATCGCCGAAATCGTAATGGAAGATCGGCTGCGGCACCGGCTCGATGCCGAGGCGGACCATGCGCGCAATCTGCTCTCTGGTGTTGAAGCCGCAATGCTCGATGCGGTGGCGGCGCTTCGGATCGGGATGATCGTGCAGCGCCTTTTCCATCGCGTTCAGCGTCTGCTCGATCGCCGCGTCGCCGATGGCGTGGACCGCGAGCTGGTAGCCCATGGCGTGGTAGTCGCGGGTCAGCGCGTCCATCTCGGGGTCTTCAAGGCAGAAGATGCCGTTCGTCTCCGGCTCGCCGAGATAGGGCTCGCTCATCGCCGCCGTGCGCCCGCCGGCCGAGCCGTCGGTGAAGATTTTGACGGGTCCGACGCTGAGCCAGGCGTCGCCCGCGCCCGTCACCAGCCCATCCGCATAGGCCTGGGACACGATGCCGTTATGGCCGCCGAGCAGACACATATTGGTGCGGACCGGGAGGCGGCCGGTGCGCTTGGCCGTGCGATAGGCCGCGACCTCGCGATAGTGCGAGCGCATGCCGACGGCCGCGTCCATCACGCTGGTGATGCCGAACTGGTTGCAATAGAGCCCAGCCCGCTCGATCGCGGCCACAAGCTCTTCGTCCGTCTGATCGGGGATGACCTTCTTGATCGGATCGCGGCCGTTCTCGGCCATCAGCCCGGTGAGCGAGCCGTTGATCTGCTCGATCGCGCCGCCGGGCGGAACAGGCGTGTTTTCATCGACTCCCGCCAGCTTCAGCGCCAGCGAATTGGCGACCGAGAGATGGCCGCAGGCGCGCACGATATAGACCGGATTGTCCGGCGCCGCCCGGTCGAGCTCGGTGCGATGCGGGTGGCGCTTCACGTCGAGCTCGAAATGATCGTAGCCGCGCGCCAGGATCCATTCGCCGGGTTTCGCTATCGCCGCAGCCGCCGCGATCATGTCGAGCAGCCCGTCGAGCGTGCGCACGAAGCGCGGCCGGATGTCGAGCTCCTTCATCGTCAGCCCGAGCGGCAGCAGATGAAGATGCGCCTCGTAGAGACCCGGCGTCGCCATGCGCCCCGCGAGGTCGATGACTTTGGTGTTTGGGCCGATCAGGGGCTCCAGCTCGGAGGCCGATCCGGTCGCCAGCACCTTGCCGGCCCAGAGGGCCACCGCCGTGGCATAGCCCTCCTTCAGCCCGAGATAGACGGGGCCGTTGCGGAGAACGATATCGGCCTTCGGCAAAGCGACCATGAGATTGGTTCCTCCCGGAACGAAATCATGGCCGCGTTGGGCGAAGCGTGCAATCCGCGCACTGCGCTAATTTTCGGCGCGGCGGCGCAAGAATCTGCGGCTATCGCGCTGGCCGCGACAGCGCGGAAATTCGCTGGGGTGGATCGGCTGGCGTGGTCGTCGAGAACCGGAGCGCAGCGGACGTCCGTCCGTGAGCACCGGATGCGCAGACGGCCTCCCCAGTAGAATTTACGCCAGCTCGAACCTGATATCCTGCGCGCCTTCCCACAGCGTCTTGCGGCCGAGCGCGTAGATGTTCTCCAGCCCCGAAGTCAGGGTGATGAAGTGGTTGCCGGCGAGCTGGCCCATCTTGCTGGCGAAATGCACCCCGCCATAGGCGAGCAGGATTTCGGTCTCGCTGATGCCGCCGGGGTAGAGGATGATCTGGCCGGGTGCGGGGTAGCTCGTGTGGTTCTCGTAGCCGACGCCGAAGTCCAGCTCGCCCAGCGGCATCCAGACGCCCTCACCCGACCAGCGCACATGCACGATCTTGGAGACGAAAGGCATGTGGCGCAGGAAGGCGGCGCAGGTTTTTGGCGCGGCCTCCAGCTCCAGTTTCGCGTCGAAGGTGTAGGGGCCGGCGGTGACGATCAGCTTGCTCATGGAGTCGGGTCTTTCGGTTCGGATGCTGGCGCGGGACACCCCCATCCTGAGAGAGATGACGAAGGGTCTCTACGAGATCGCCTCCTTCAGGTCGAGCGTGCCGACCTTGCCGATCGCCTCGTAGTTCCGCTTGAGCCAGCGTTTGGCGGCGCTGCGGCCCATGTCGCGCAGGCGCAGCAGGAAATCCCAGTCCGAGTTCAGGCGGGAAGAGGAGGTCAATTGCGCCAGCGGCGCCCCGCCGTCGATCCGGTGCATCAGCACGCGCTTGTATTCGTCGGTCGGCAGCTTGCCGGCGTCGACCAGCCGGTTGACGAACTCGATCGCGCGTAGCTCGCGCAGCAGCGAGGCGTTGAAGGTGATCTCGTTCAGCCGGTCCTGAATCTCGCGCGCCTTTGTCGGCAGGGTCTTGCGCTGCAGCGGGTTGATCTGCACCAGCATGATGTCGTCGCAATGGGCCTCGTAGAACAGCGGGAACAGTGCCGGATTGCCCATATAGCCGCCGTCCCAATAGACCTGTCCGCCGATCCTGACCGCCTGGAACAGCAGCGGCAGGCAGGCCGAGGCCATCAGATGGTCGGGCGTCAGTTCCGGCCCGTTGAAGACCTTGATCTTGCCGGTGCGGACATTCGTCGCCGCGATGAAGAGCTTGACCTGATCGCAGGCGCGCACCTTGTCGAAGTCGATCAGGTCGGAGATGACCCCGCGCAGCGGATTGATGTTGAGCGGATTGATGTCGTAGGGGCTCGCCACCTTCGAGAACATCTCGAACCAGATCAGCCCCGGCGGCGTGCCGCTGCTGCCCCAGGCCCCGAGCAGCGTGTCGATCAGCGAGCGCTGCGAGCCGCCATATTTGCCGTCGACGCTGATCGCCCGCCAGAACGTCTCCAGCTTGGCGCGCGCGCCCTCCGCCCCGCCCTCGATCCAGCCTTCCGCGACCACGACCGCGTTCATCGCGCCGGCGCTGGTGCCAGACAGCGCTTCGATCGCCAGCCTTCCGTCCTCCAGGATCGCGTCGAGGACGCCCCAGGTGAAGGCGCCATGCGCGCCGCCGCCCTGCAGCGCGAGCGAGACGGACTTCTCGGCCCTGGGACCGACGAGCCCCTTGACCGGGACGGAACTCGCCTTGCGACGGCCGGTCACGCCGCGGTCCAGCCGCCATCCATCGGCAGCGTCGTGCCGGTGATCGACTTGGCCGCGTCCGTGCACAGGAACAGCGCCAGCGCCGCCACCTGCTCGACCGTGACGAACTCCTTGGTCGGCTGCGCCGTCAGCAGCACGTCGTTGATGACCTGCTCCTTGCTCAGGCCGCGCGCCTTCATCGTGTCGGGGATCTGCTTTTCGACCAAAGGCGTCCAGACATAGCCGGGCGCGATCGCGTTGACGGTGATGCCCTGCGTCGCGACTTCGAGCGCCACCGTCTTGGTGAAGCCGGCGATGCCGTGCTTGGCGGCGACATAGGCCGATTTGAAGGGCGAGGCGACGAAGGCATGCGCCGAGGCCGTGTTGATGATCCGGCCCCAGCCCTTCGCCTTCATCTTGGGCAGGGCGGCGCGCGTCGCGTGAAACGCCGAGGACAGGTTGATCGCGATGATCATGTCCCATTTTTCGAGCGGGAACTCGTCGACCGGGGCGACATGCTGGATGCCGGCATTGTTGATCAGGATGTCGACCGCGCCGAATTTTTCCTCCGCCTGCGTGACAAATCCGGCGATCTCGGCGGGCTTGGTCATGTCGGCGGGCGAGAACAGCACCTCGACGCCGAACTCCTTTGCCAGCCCGGCGCGCAGCGTCTCGGCCTCGGCCGGCGGCAGGATGCCGTTGAGGACGATGTTCGCGCCCTCAGCCGCCAGCGCACGGGCATAAGCCAGCCCGATGCCGGAGGTGGAGCCGGTGATGGCGGCGCAGCGGTCTTTGAGGAACATGAGCGTCAAGGCTCCTGACAAGGGAAAGAAAAATGCTTAGGTTCGGTCCCGAACGGGCGCTCGCGCCGATGGTCCTTCGAAGAGATCGCGGCACGTTGCCCGATGTCTTTTTGCAACGCAACACGGCCGAAATGCAGCCAGTCGCACAAGCCCGCAGACATGACGGCCATGATCACGACGCTCATGAGCATGAGGCGCATGACCATGGTCACGGGGACGGCGGCTGCCGCCATGCCCATGAGCATCGTCACCACGCCGCCGATGCTCTGGAACGGGCCGAACGCCTCTGCCGCGAGCGCGGCCTGCGGCTGACGCCGATCCGCCGCAAGGCGCTGGAGGCGCTGCACGCCGACCACAAGCCGGTCGGGGCCTACGACCTCGCCGACCGCATCTCGCCGGAGGGCGGTCGCAGGCTCGCGCCGATTTCGATCTATCGCGCGCTGGATTTTCTCGTGGAGCAGGGCTTCGTCCACCGGCTCTCCTCGAAGAACGCCTATCTCGCCTGCCCGCACGGCCATGGCGCCGGCGAACTGGTCGCCTTCCTGATCTGCGAGGTTTGCGGCGGCGTCGACGAAGACGCCTCGCCCGCGATGAGGAAGGCGGTCGCCACGATCACCGCCGGGCGGCAGTTCGCGCCCACCCACCAGGTCGTAGAGATCGTCGGCCGCTGCGAGCATTGCCGGGATTCAGCCGTGACCGCGAGGATGGCATGAACGAGCGCGTCGCCCTCGATTGCCTGCCCGGGCGGGCCGGGCCGCAACCGCGCCGGATGACCGTGCC
>JAESGM010000602.1_pt1 | contig 21434 bp, 21 predicted proteins | sample 9269721 | NCBI WGS metagenome assembly JAESGM01 (sample SAMN15720920, study PRJNA650825) | algae metagenome | isolation source: Komarekiella atlantica HA4396-MV6 and co-occurring heterotrophs from... | place: USA: Theobald House, Kauai, HI | collected 2009-07-29 | reverse complement strand
TCAAGGTCGCCGAAGCTCTCCTGGCGCGCAAAGTCCCTCTGATTTTCACGACCGGCTACGGCGACAATGACATGATGCCCGGCAATCTGGCGGACATCCCCATTGTGCGCAAACCGTATACGATCGAAGCCTTGGCAGCCGCGCTGAAGCGCTGCCTGTTGGGCTAAGCGGCCTTCGTTACAGTAGAGGGCGCACCGCTTCCAGTATCGGCTCATCGCCGGCAAGCTGCGTGAGCTTTTCGCGGTCGAGAATCTGGAACTCCTGTTCGCGCCAGCGGATAACACCGTCGCGGATGAGGCGTCCAAGCGTCCGGTTGGTGTGCACCAGGGACAGGCCCAGCGTATCAGCGACGTGCTGCTGGGTTATCGGGATGCGGATGAGTTCCGGCGAGGGAGCCATGCCCACCTCCATCACCCTGTCGGCCAGACTGAGCAACAGATGAGCGCATCGCTCCACAGCGCTGCGCCGGCCTACAGATAGAAGCTGCTGGTCGAGCATCTGCTCGGATCGGGCGGCCAGCCACGTGACGTCGTAGGAAAGACCGGCGTGGCTTTCGAACAAGCGCCACAGCCCCTCGCGCTGAAAAACGCACAGCACCATGTCGGACAGGGCCTCGACCGAATGTTGCATCTCCTGCATGACGGAGCCCTGCAGGCCGAGGAAATCTCCCGGCAGGCAGTAATTCAGGATCTGCCGACGCCCATCAGGCAACAGCTTGTAACGGAAAGCCATGCCGGACAGCACGGTGTAGAGGTAGGCGCTTGTGGTCCCCTCCAGAAACAGGGGGTCGCCCGCCCGTACCGTCAGCTCGCCGGTTTTGAAGCTGATGACAAATTCCAGCTCTTCGGGCGTGAAAGGGCGAAAAATGTTCAGTTTGCGCAGGGGGCAAAGCTGGCACGGAACCTGGCGTGCGTGAATGATCCGATTTTCAGTCATGGGCAGACCCAGGCAGCCGTCTCTCACCCCGCAGCGTGGGTGTCCTCATCGTCGCGACCGTTGGAGGTCTGCTGTGGTCCGTCAGACTCGCCGTCGGAATCCTGCTCGCTATCCCTCAGGGCTGCAAGTTGACGGGCGATGGCGGGCGGCAACTCGGCATCCAGCGCCGTCCTGCACGATTCGCGCAGTCGACGTCCGATGATGCTCGTAAGCTGCTTATTCCGCTCGCTTTCCACGTTTCTTTCCGGTTGAAAGGTTTTAATCTTCCCGACAACACAGCTTGGTTGCGAAAGGTTCCGACTTTTTGATTGTCATTACGCTAACTGGCCAGGATGTGGCGGGAAGGCACTTCCAGGCTCCACGTCACCCCGGTGGGTGCAAATGACAAGCTGGCCTCACCGTGGAGCGCCCTTGCAACCAATTGCTGCATAACGAGCTGACCAAAGCCCCGGCGGGTAGGCGGCTTAACCTCCGGCCCACCTCGCTCTTCCCACGTCACGCGCAACAGCTCTTCCTCGGAGCCATTGCCCGGGTGGCGCTGCCAGCGGACGGTAACTCTCCCCTCCGGCGTCGAAAGGGCGCCGTACTTGGCAGCGTTCGTGGAAAGCTCGTGCACAGCCAGACCGATGTTCTGCGCCGCCTCCGGGCTGACGACCATGGCCTGGCCGTCGACGTCGATCTGGTTGGCATGCTGGTCGAAGTAATGACCCAACTGCGAGCGCACGATCTCGGTCATCGGAATACCCTGCCAGTCGCGTTGGACCAGAAGGTCATGCGAAGCCGCCAAGGCCTGCAGGCGACCGGAGAAGCGCACTTCGAAATCGTTGACGGATTTGCTCGCGAATTTCGTCTGCCGCGCCATCGCCTGAATGACGGCAAGCAGGTTCTTCGACCGGTGCGTGACCTCGCGCATCAGCAGCTGCGTGTGCTCCTCGAAGCGCTTGCGCTCGGTAATATCACGCGCCGTGCCGGTCATGCGTACGGCAGCTCCGTCGGCGAAATGCGCGCGCCCCTGCGCTGACACCCAGCGCTCGACGCCGTCTGCAACACCTTTGACGCGGTACTCGACATTGTACTCGACGGGATCGTCCGGATCCTGCGCGCGCTCGATCGCCGCGAAGGTGCGCTCGCGGTCGAGTGGATTGAGCGCCGCGGCGAACACGTCGTAGCTGACGCTGTCGTCGGGACCCAGCCCCCACAGCTCGCGCATACGCTGGTCCCAAAGCAGCTTGCCGCTGCGCAGATCCCAATCCCATGTGCCTGTCTCGGCCGAGGCCAAAGCCAAGCGCAGCCGGTCCTCGCTTTCGCGCAGCGACCGTTCCATCTGCTGGCGGGTCTGACTGGCGCGCACAAGCGCTTCGCCGACCTCCTGCACCTCGCGCACGGACGATCGGATCGGAGATACCTCCTCCCCTCGGCCCAGGGCCTGTGCGCCCGCTACCAGCGAGCGAACCGGATCGGACAGCTTGCGTCCGAAGAGGTAAGCCAGCAGCGCCGACAGCAGCGCGAAACTCAAGGCAAGCGTGATGACCAGAACCCAAGAATTGAAAATGGAGCGATCCGCGATCGCTTCGGCAACCGAAGTCGAAACCAGCCAGCCGGACTGGTGCGAGTAGGCCGAAGCGCGCAGCATGGGCTCGCCCGCCTCATTCTCCATGCGCCACAGTCGCGCGTGCGTGCCCTCTCCACTTTCCGGAGGCTTTGCTTCGATCTTGCCGACGTAGTCCGCAAAGGCCTCCGAACGCGCGACGATTTTGCCATCACGGTCTGTAACCGTGGCCAACCAGCCGTCGCCGAGAATGGAGCGGTCGAAAATTTCTACGATGCGTTCCGGCGGTATCGACGCGCTGAGGACGTACGCGACCTTCTTGCCGCGCATCACAGGCACGTTCACGCTGAACACGGGGGCGCGGTCGGCAAGCGGTTCCGTATAGACGCTCGAGACGCTCGGACTGCCGGTCTCAAATACGCGGTCCCAGCCAGCCGCAGGTGAGGTCGGCAGATCCGAACCCCACGCCATGCGCGAGTTCAGCACCTGCTGACCGGAACGGTTGGTGAGGAAAAAGTGGTACCCGCTGACCTCCTGGGCTGCCTTTGCCTGTCCGTAGAAAGCCCGAAAATCGCCTTGGGCGAGGGCAGGAGAAGTGGCCAGCGCTTTCAGCGTGGTCGTGGTGCTGGCGAGTTCGCGGTCGATCGCCATCGCCATTGAGCGCACGCGCTCGGTGATCTCGCCGTCGAGCGCAGCGCGCTCGAGCGCGGCGGAGCGCAAGATCATGAGCCCGCTGAACGTGAGCACCGGGATCAGCAGAGCCGAGCTGTACAGCAGGAACTGAGCCTGGATGGACCGGCCGCCCCGGCGGATGCGTTCAAACATCGGCGAGAAGAAAATTGCGTCGCATTAGCCCAATCAGCCTTCGCCTTTGAGACGCAGATTTAGGATCTGCCTGTTGAACGCCAGAAGGCTCAATTTGGTTCCAAGTCCACCGGTTACCGTAAATGCTCCGCCCTCTGATTAGGAACCTTTGCCGCAGGTCTTACGTTTGGCAGGCCTGCACAAGGACGAGAATCCAACTCAGGGAGTCGACAGATGAATTGGGACCGGATTTCTGGCAACTGGAAGCAGTTCCGCGGCAAAGTGAAGGAACAGTGGGGCAAGCTTACGGACGACGAGATCGAGCGGATCGATGGCAACCGCGAGCAGCTCGAGGGCAAGATTCAAGAGCGTTACGGCATGACCAAGGACGCCGCAAAGAAGCAGATTGACGAAGCAATGAACCGCTGGTGAGACGGGTCTGACGCGTCATTCTGGCAGATCTATGCCCAAGGGCCTCCGGCCGACAGCCGGGGGTCCTAATTTTATCCGCTTCGAGTGGAACTTAGTCTCGAATTCAACGTTGAAGATGCTTGTGAAGCGGGCGATATGATCCGCACAGTCATAAGCGTGATAGCCCTCGGCGCGATGAGGGAGCCGACGCAATATCTACGGGCACGGTGAGCGGGAGAGACGTTTGATGTCGGACGACAAAAAGACTTCATGGGGGAAAGCTCACGACACCGCTGCCGAAGCCGCAAAAGCCAATCCGAGTGACCGCCAGCGCGCCCGCAACCAAGACGTCCTGCCCGATATTTTGGGAAAGCAGCTGCGCGCTGCATATGGCGAGCTACTCAGTTCGCCCGTCCCCGACGCGATAAGCGATCTCATCAAGAAGCTGGAAACGGCACAGCCGGGCAAGAAGCCACAAACGCCCGACGCCGGTGACGGGGAGGACAGCCAGTGAGCCCCAGCGCGCAGGACAGCTCGTTGCGGGACGACCTCGTCGCCGCAATTCCCAACATGCGTGCTTTCGCCATTTCGCTGTGCGGAAACAGGGATCGCGCCGACGATCTCGTTCAGGAAGCGTTGGTGAAGGCCTGGAACCACCTCGACTCGTTCGAGGAAGGCACCAATCTCAAGGCTTGGCTGTTTACAATCTTGCGCAACGCCTACTTCTCCGAGCTGCGCAAGACCAAACGGGAGGTGGCGGACAGCGAAGGCCAGCTCGCGGCAAAGCTCTCCGTCCCGGCCGAACAGCAAGGCCATCTCGACCTCGTCGACCTCAACCGGGCCCTGTCGAAGTTGCCGCCGGATCAGCGCGAGGCGCTCATCCTGGTCGGTGCGGAAGGCTTCTCCTACGAGGACGCGGCCGCCATTTCGGGTTGTGCTGTCGGCACGGTCAAAAGCCGCGTCAACCGCGCCCGATCGCGACTGAACGAGCTTATGAGCGCACCTCCTTCCGAGCTGCCGACGAGTTCAGCAGCAGAGGAGCCGGCAACGCCGGCGCGACAGCGGACCCGCCGCGCTCAGACGCTGTGAGGCCGAGGCCGGCGATGTCGAGCGTTTCGAGCGACACTCCGGCATAGAAAAAGGCGGGCGTTACGCCCGCCTTTTTTCCTGCGTGCTGCGAACGCCCTATCAGGCCGACGCAACCCGCGCGTCCGGTTTGTGGGCCTTGTAGTCGAAGAACAGGGCCTGACTGATCACCGCCTGCACAGTTTCGGTACGGAACGGCTTATTGACGAGGAAGGTCGGCTCCGGGCGGCTGCCGGTCAACAGTCGTTCCGGATAGGCTGTGATGAAGATCACAGGCACGTCGAACGTCTGCAGTATCTCGTTGACGGCCTCGAGGCCGGAACTGCCGTCAGCCAGCTGGATGTCCGCCAGAACGAGCCCGGGCTTATGCTTCTTGAACGCGGCAACGGCTTCGGTGTGAGTGCGCGCGGTCTCGCAAACTTCATGGCCCAGACCGGTGACCAGATCGGCGAGGTCGAGAGCGATCATCGGTTCGTCCTCGATGATCAGCACGTGCGTCGCGACCTGATCGGCGATTTCGGAAGCCGCCTGATCGACCAAGGTTTTCACCTCATTTTCGTTGGTATTGAGGACCTTGGCGGTATCGGGGGTGGAAAACTCCTCTACGGCCATCAGCAGGAAAGCCTGGCGCGCCCGAGGGGTTATAGCTTCGAGCTTACGATCCGCCGCCGCCAGACGCTCAGATGTCGTCTGCTCCAGCTTGTGATGGTTCAGGCGCACCGAGTTCCACACGTCTAGGAAGCAGCGATAGGTGGCAACGCGCGGCTCCAGATCGGCGGGAAACATACTCGGATCGGCGGCGATGGCCTCGAGCATAGCCACGACGTAGGCGTCACCGCTCTCCTGGCTGCCGGAGAGAACCCGCGCAAAGCGCCGGAGGTACGGCAGTTGTGGAGCGATAATCTCTGAAATCGACATGGTCTCCCCTTCTAGCGTCCGCTAACGATTGTCGGCGGGGCAAACGCTCAACTTAGTGAAAAGTTCCGCACCAAGTGCAAGGCGAGCCGGAGGATCCTCGGTTCGCCCTGCTAAGTCCTGATCCGGACACGCGTTTACCATTTGCCGAAAATGGGCTAACCGCGACGTAGCATGCCTCCGATGAAAGACAATACGACCAATACGATCGCTACCCAGAAGAGGATGCGGGCGCCTTCGGTTGCAACGCCAGCGACGCCGCCAAAACCCAAAAACGCGGCGACGAGCGCGACGATCAGAAAAATAACGGCCCAGTAGAGAAGATTGCCCATGATGTTCCTCGCATCTTTTATGGTCGCGCTGACGACTTGTGAAACCGGATCGCGGCTCGTTGGTTCCCTGGCGGTGCCGGCGCTCACGATCCCGTCGAGGACACCGGCGGAACAAATCCGGTCTCCGAACGTAAGCTAATCCCGAAGGTCGCACTCGCATCTCATGCCGCCGAATTCCCGTAATGAAATGAAGCAGCGCATCGACAGCTTCGATTGGGGCGCAACCTCGATCGGGCCGCGAGCGACATGGCCGCAGTGCCTCACGAGCGCGGTAAGCATCGTGACGTCCTCACCCGTCCCGATGGTACTGCTGTGGGGTGCCGAAGGCGTCATGATCTACAACGACGCGTATGCGGACTTCGCCGGTTCGAGACATCCGGGCCTGCTGGGTGTCCCGGTTGCTCAAGCGTGGCCCGAAATCGCGGACTTCAACCGGCGGGTGCTCGAAACAGGTCTGGCAGGGGAATCGATATCGTTCCGCGACAAGCACTTCAGCTTAAAGCGCGGTCGCAGTGTCCACGAGGATGTGTGGACCAACCTTGACTACAGTCCGGTACGCGACGCCGATGGAACTCCGCTGGGCGTGCTATCGATCGTCGTCGATACGACGGCGTGGGTCTACGCAGAGCGCGCGCAGCGCGAGAGCGAGTCACGCTTCCGTACCCTGGCCGACAACATCGCCGCCTTCGCCTGGATGGCCCACGAAAGTGGGCGCATCTATTGGTACAACAAGCGCTGGCTCGACTACACCGGGCTACCGTTCGACGAAGGGCGCGAATGGGGCTGGCCGCAGCTTCAGCACCCTGCTCACGTCGAGCGCGTCATGCAGAAGATCGAGCGCTGCAGGGCCACCGGCGAAGTATGGGAGGATACCTTCCCTATCCAGAGCCGGGAGGGGAACTATCGCTGGTTCCTCTCGCGTGCCGTGCCGATCCGCGATGACGCCGGAAACGTGGTTCGATGGTTCGGCACCGGCACCGACATCACCGAGCATCTCGAAGAAGCAGAGCGCAACGCGCAGCTAGCTACCATCGTCGCGACCTCTGCGGATGCCATTATCTCGATGTCGCCGGAGGGAAATATCCTTTCGTGGAATCCCGGCGCCGAACATATGTTCGGCTACATGGCCGAAGAGGTCATCGGCCGTTCCGAGAAGCTGCTCTTTCCCGAAGACTCCGGCGACGAGTTCGATGAGAAATATCGCCACCTGAGATCCGGCGAGCACGTTCTGCGTGACACCATCCGCCGCCGCAAGGACGGGACGTTTCTCGATGTGGCGATCAACGTCGCGCCGATGCGGCACGCCGACGGGCGAATATTCGGCTTCTCGGCGGTGTTCCGCGACATCACCGAGCGCAAACGCGTCGAAAAGCATCTGCGCATGGTTATGCGCGAGCTATCGCATCGTACCAAGAACCTGTTGGCGGTGATCGTGGCGATGGTACGCCAGACCGCGCGCACGAGCAGCGATGTCGGCGTTTTGCAGTCTCAGCTGATCCAGCGCTTGCAGAGCCTGTCGGCCTCGCACGATCTGCTGGTGGCCGAGGATTGGACGGGCGCATCGGTAGAGGAGCTGATCCGTGCCGTGCTACAGCCGTTCATCGGCAATTCGTCCGATGCCTTGGTCTGTCGCGGGCTGCCGGTGTTCGTCAACGCCACCGCGGCGCAGAACCTTGGTCTTGCCTTGCACGAACTCGCGACCAACGCGGCGAAGTACGGCGCGCTTTCGACCGCGACCGGGCACGTAGAAGTCGATTGGAGCTTCGACCGGGACGAAGACGATCAGATGCGCTTGATGTTGCGCTGGAACGAGTTTGGCGGGCCCGCGGTGGCCAAGCCGTCGATTAAGGGTTTTGGTCATGTCGTGATCGAGCGCGTCGTGGGTCAAGCCCTCGACGCCAAGGTCAAGTACGAGTTCCTGCCGAAAGGAGTGCGGTGGTCGATCGAGATGCCGCTGGAGTTCGTCGTCCGCTGGCGTAGCTCTCCAGTCGACGGCTCGGGCGAGGCCCAAAGCGAGACCTCGACCGGATGACCGGTGGGGCTAGTCATCCCGCAGCCTCCACTATGCTGCGGACACCGCGGTCACCCATTACGCGACGATTGTGCCGCCGTTCGGGTGCATGACCTGGCCCGTCATGTAGGAAGCCTCATCGCTTGCCAGAAACACGAAGCATGGCGCCACCTCGTTCGGCTGGCCGGCGCGTTTCATCGGCGCAGAAGCACCGTGCTGGGCTGTCTTTTCTTTGTCGAATGAAGCGGGGATGAGTGGGGTCCAGATCGGGCCCGGAGCTACCGCGTTGACGCGAATACCCTTGTCGACGAGCAACTGGGACAACGATTGCGTCAGCGCGACAATGGCTCCTTTGGTAGCGCTATAGTCGAGCAGCGTCTCGTGGCCTTTGAACGCGGTGACCGAGGTGGTATTCACGATCGAGGATCCCTCGCGCAGGTGCGGCAAAGCCGCTTTGGTGAGGTAAAAGAACCCGAACACGTTGGTGCGGAAAGTCTGCTCGAGCTGGGCGGAGGTCAATTCTTCCAGGCCGCGCACCTCATGCTGCTCGGCGGCGTTGTTGACGACGACGTCCAGCCGACCGAGATCCGCCACCGTCTGCTCGACAGCCTTCTTGCAGAACGCTTCCGAGCCGATGTCGCCGGCGATTAGTACGGCACGAACGCCTTCATCCTCGATCAGCCGCTTCGTTTCGCGCGCGTCCTCATGTTCCTCCAGATAGATGATCGCGATGTCCGCCCCTTCGCGCGCCATAGCGACCGCGACCGCCCGGCCGATCCCGCTGTCGCCACCGCTGATCAGCGCCACCTTGCCGTCCAGCTTGCCGGCGCCGGGAAAGCGCGGCTCAAAACGCGGCCGCGGCACCATTTCATTTTCGAACCCGGGCTGGTGATCCTGATGCTGCGGCGGCTGGCGTTGCGTGTCCATGTCCTGCACTCACTCCGAGACTGCGATCTCAGCATGCAATGCACCGCACAGCGCCAGGTTCCCGGCATGCCGGAAGGCGGATTTGTCTTGATCTTTAGACGTTTCAGCGGATCGGCACCGCCTATTCGGCTGGATCACGCTGACGCTTGAGAGCCGCCTTGGAGAGCAGGTGCGCACTTACCGGCGCGGTAATGAACAGAAAGAGTGAAATAGCGAGCTCGCGCAACGATATGGCGCCGTTGGTTGTGGCGGAATGCACGAGCGATGCGAGGATGATCGATCCAACGCCCAGCGTTGTCGCCTTGGTCGGACCGTGGAGGCGCGTGAAAAAGTCCGGCAGCCGCGCGAGGCCGATCGAGCCCACGAGTGCAAACGCGGCGCCCACGAGAATGAGTAACGATGTGATGGCTTCAATGATCATCCCGCTCACTCGATGATATCGCCGCTAAGCAGGAACTTGCACAGTGCCACCGTGCCGACGAAGCCCATCATGGCGATCAGCAAGGCGACCTCGAAATAGACGGCACTCGACAGTGCGATGCCAAACAGCATGACGAGCGCGATGGTATTTATGGTCATCGTGTCGAGCGCCAGGATGCGGTCCGTGGTGTCCGGACCTTTGATCAGGCGCCAGATATTCAGCGCCAGAGCGGCAGCCACCATGCCCGCCGCGAACGAAATCGACACGCTCAGCATTTGAAAATCTCCATGAGCGGCTTCTCATAACGCCGCTTGATCTCGGCGATAAGCGCACCCTCATCGGCAACGTTGAGAGCATGCACGAGAATGATGTTGCGGTCCCTGTCGATGTCTATCGTGACCGTACCCGGCGTTAACGTGATGATGCTGCCCAGCAAGGTCGCTACGAACGGATCCTTGGCATCCAGCGGCACCTCGATGAAGGCGGGCGACAGCTTATCGAGCGGGCCAACGACCAGCCGAGCAACTTCGATGTTGGCGAGGACGATGTCACAAACGACGCGACCGAACAGCAGAGGCGCCTTGAGGACATTGCGGAAGCGTGGCCGATCCGCCCAGAACTCCCTCGTTGCGATCGGAATGATAAGCGCCACCACCAGCGCCAGCAGCAGGTTGCCGAGATCGAGACTCTGCGCCAGCGCCATCCACAGGGCGACTATCGCCAGTGACAATACCGGGTTCGGAACGAAGCGTTCCAGCATCGTCATGGCCGCCGCTCCCTCTCGACGGGAGCATTCCCGAGCACCGCCCCGATGTACGGCTGGCGCGCGTGCATCTGCTCAGCCGAGCCGCGAGCGAAATCGGAAATTGGTGCGGCTGCCATCGCAAGGATCGGACCGGCGACTGCCAGCAGCACGATGGCGCCGCGCGGCGGCAGACGGGCAACGTCTTCCACCATGGCGATTTCCTCCTCGTCGACGGAGCGCGGCTGCCAGAACATCAAGCTGCCGGCGCGCGCCAGAACCAGAGCAACGACGAGCCCGGAAACCAGAAGCGCCGCCCACACTCCGAAGCCGAGATCGGCGCCGTAGACGGCTTGCATGCTCATCAGCTTGCCGATGAAGCCAGATAACGGCGGAATGCCCGCCATGCCTAGGGCGAGAACCAGAAAGGCACCGCCGACAACGTATGGATAGGCAATCGGCGCGCCGCGGCCGATCGCATCCTCCACCGGCCCGCGCGACTTGGCGATAGCATCGACGACGAGAAATAGCCCGGCGGCGACAAGCGTCGAGTGCGCCAGGTAATACATGGCTGCTGCCGTCGCAGCGACGCTGTTGACCGCGACCACAGCCAGAAGCGTGCCGGACGAGATGAGGATCAGATTGGCGACGACGACGCTGAGACGCGTCGCCGCGAGTGCTCCTACCGTTCCGATGGCAATGGTCGCTATGGCCAGCGGCGTCAGCCAGGGTGCCAGCAGACCGGCTGTCGCCGGCGCCGTGTCGACAGTCAGCGTGGCTACACGCAGCGCTGCGTAAACGCCGACCTTGGTCATCAGGACGAACAAGACCATCACCGAGGCCGTCGCTGCCGGGTAGGTGCGCGGCAGCCAGAAGGACATCGGAAACATCGCCGCCTTGAGCAAGAACACCGCAAATAGCAGGGTAATCGCCACGCGGGCCAGTGGAGCATCGACCGCCGGCAAGTTGGGCAGCAGGTTGGCGATATCGGCCAGGTTGAGGGTTCCGACCGCGCCGTAGAGCAGACCCAGCGCGATCAGAAAGACAGCGGAACCGGCAAGATTGAGCACCGTATAGGTGAGCGTCGCCCGCGTTCGGCGGGCGCCGCCGCCGTGCGCGAGAAGCGCATAGGACGCCAGCAGCAGGATTTCGAAGAAGACAAACAGATTGAAGACGTCGCCGGTAAGGAAGGCACCGGCGAGGCCCATGAGCTGCAATTGGAACAGCACGTGAAAATTGCGCCCCAGAGTGTCGTCGCCGCGCGTCGCCGACCACAGCGCGACAAAGGCCACGATGGCCGTTAGGAGCAGCATCATCGCCGACAAGCGATCCAGCACCATCACGATACCGTATGGCGCCGGCCAGTCCCCGAGACGATAGACGAGTATCTCGCCTGGAGCCGTGATAGCGATCGCGTAAACTGCCATCGCGAGCAGGAGGGCTGACGAAATAAGCGACACGGCTCGTGTCGCCGTCATGCTCAATGGCTGAAGGATCAGCAGTACCCCGGCCGCCACCAGCGGCAGCACAATGGGCAACACGGGCAGATGCGCGGTCAGGAAGCTCAAGTGCCGTCCCTCCCGCCATCTACATGGTCGCTGCCTGTTTCGGCCTTGCTACGCAGGGCAAGCGCCACGATGTAGGCGGTCATGCCGAAGCCGACCACGATGGCGGTGAGCACCAGAGCCTGCGGCAGCGGATCGGCCAGACCTTGCACATCCTTGAAGGCGAGTGGCGGCGCATTGGCCTGCAGCCGCCCGGCAACGAAAATGAGACCGTTCACCGCGTACGACAGAATTAGCAGCCCGAGGATGACGGAGAACGTCCGCGGTCGCAGGATGAGATAGATGCCGCAAGCTGCGAGGAGGCCGATGCCGGCCGAAACGATCAGCTCCATGTGCCGCCCTCCGCTGGCTCGTCCGACCTCTCGCGCCGGCTGAGCTTGCCAAGCTCCGAAAGGATGAGCAGCACGCTGGCGAAGACGACGAGGAAGACGCCGAGGTCGAATACCATGGCCGAGGCGACCTCGAATTTATCGATCACGGGCGGATAGACGTAGGCGTGCGTGCTGGTCAGGAACGGATAGCCGAAGAACCAGCTGGCGATGCCGGTCCCTGCCGCCGTTAGCAGGCCGAGACCGATGACGCGCAAATAGTTCGCCCGAAACCGCGCTTGCGCGTAGTCGAAGCCGTTGGCCATGTATTGAAGCATCATCGCCACCGCAGCGACGAGACCCGCGATGAATCCGCCACCTGGCAGGTTATGCCCGCGCAGGAGGATGTATACGGCGACCGCAAGCGCCAGCGGCAGCAGCGGCCGCATCAGCATCGCCAGCATGATCGGATGACGATCGGCCTCACGTGTCGCTGAGTGGGCATGCGGAGTGGCTCGTAGCCCGTCGAGCAATGCATAGAGACCGATGGCGGCCAGTGCCACGACGGTGATCTCGCCAAGCGTATCGAAGCCGCGGAAGTCGACGAGGATGACGTTGACGACATTGGTGCCCCCGCCCCCGGGTACCGAATTGGCGATGTGATAGCCGGAGATCGTCTCGAAGGGCCGCGTAAGCATCGCATAGCAGAGCGCGCTGATGCCGCCGCCCGCCGCGATGGCGATGCCGCCATCGCGCCAGCGGCGCAGTGCCGAACTCTCGGCCGTTACGGTCGACGGCAAATAGCGCAGGGCGAGCAGGAGCATGACGATGGTCACGACCTCGACGGAAAGCTGGGTGAGGGCGAGGTCGGGGGCTGCGAAGCGCACGAAGGCGAGCACGACAATGAGACCGACGACGCTGGTGAAGATCAGCGCGGTGACCCGCTCGCGGTGACAGATGACGGCTCCGACAGCGCCGATGGCCAGAGCGGCGAACGCGCCGACAGCGAGCGGCTCTATGCCCATACCCGGCACCGGGCCGAAGAGAGTAGCCTGCGGGCCGGTAAGCCATGCCCACAAAGTCCAGAGGATGGAGAAGCCAAAAAACAGCGCGAGGTAGGCCTGAAGCGAAGGACCGTCGATTGCCCGCAAGAAGCGCCCCGCAACGTCGGACGCCCCGAAATAGAAGCGCTCGAATGCCCTCGGGCTGGAAACCTGCGGCAGGTACCGGGCATGCAGACGGAATAGCTGATGGCGCCGCGTGTAGTAGAGCAAGCCGCCGGCTAGTGCCACGATGCTCATGACGAGCGGCAGATTGAACCCATGCCACACCGCGAGGTGAAACTCCGGAACGCCGCCCGGAAGCACCGACTGCGCGGCGGCATACAGTATGGCGCCTACGGTGAGCTGCGGCAGCACGCCGACGAGCAGCACCAGCGCGACGAGGAGTTCGACAGGGAAGCGCATCCAGCGCGGAGGCTCGTGCGGCTGGCGCGGGAGATCCACCGGCGGGCCGCTGAAAAATACCTCGTGCACGAACCTCGTCGAGTAGGCGACGGCGAGCGTGCTAGCCACCGTGGCAAAGATCGGTAGGACATACGCCCCATAGTTCTGGAAGATGGGGTGGCCGATCGTCTCGGCGAAGAACATCTCCTTGGACAGAAATCCATTGAGCAGAGGCACGCCGGCCATCGACGCGGCGGCGACAATCCCCAAGGTCGCTGTCCACGGCATGAACTTGAACAACCCGTGCAACCGACGCATGTCACGCGTGCCGGTCTCGTGATCGATGATACCCGCCGACATGAACAGCGAGGCCTTGAAGATCGCGTGGTTGATGATGTGGAACACCGCCGCAACGGCAGCCAGCTTGGTCCCGAGACCAAACAATAGCGTGATCAGGCCGAGGTGACTGACTGTCGAGTAGGCCAGCAGGCCTTTGAAGTCATCCTTCAGCATCGCCAGGTAGGCGCCGTAGACCATGGTTATGCCGCCCGTGATACTGACAATCAGCACCCAAAGGTCGGTCCCGGCCAATACCGGGTAGAGTCGGCCGAGAAGGAATACGCCGGCTTTGACCATGGTCGCCGAGTGCAGATAGGCGCTTACCGGCGTCGGCGCCGCCATCGCGTTCGGCAGCCAGAAGTGGAATGGAAACTGCGCCGACTTGGTGAAAGCGCCGAGCAGAATAAGCACCAGCGCTGCCGGGTACAGCTGGTTGCTGCGGATCTGGTCGGCGCGCTCGATAAGGGTGGAGACCTCGTAGCTGCCGCCGATGTGCCCGAGCAGCAGGATGCCTGCCAGCAGCGCCAAGCCACCTGCACCGGTGACGGCGAGCGACATACGGGCCGCAACCCGCGCAGTCGATTCCTCGTACTTGTAGGCGATGAGCAAGAACGAGGTGAGGCTCGTGATCTCCCAGAATACGAGCATCAGGATCAGATTGTCGGACAGCGCAATGCCGACCATGCTGCCGGCAAAAGCCAGCAGCAAGGAATAGAACCGGCCGAGCCGATCGTAGGCCGGCATGTAGTAAGCCGCATAAAGGACGATCAACGCCCCGATCCCGAGGATGAGGATCACAAACAGAAGCGCGAGACCATCGAGCTGCAGCGCGAAGTTCAATCCCCAGGACGGAAGCCAGGGCATGCTGAAGCCTATCGGCGTCCCGCTGAGCACCGAAGGCGCGAGCGGTGCGGCAAATGCCAATCCCAGCAACATGGCTCCGCCTGCGGACCAGGCCGCAGCCGAGCGGCTGTAAGACGCCGCCAGCGGTATGAGCAGCGCGGCGACAAAAGGCGTCACGAGAATGAGGGGAAGCAGGATCTGATCCATGTCCTGATGGAGAGAGGTAAACGAAGCTGCAGCGCACAACCGAACGAGTGCGCCGCACTGGGCAGGAATTTATGGACCAAACACGAATGCCCTGCCAGGGCAACCGGACGCATGGAAGCGGCGCGGCCGCGCATTCGTTTGGCAACCGAACCGAAGCGCTTTACAAATTCCGTAAGCTGGCCCCCGCCAATTGATCGCCACAGCGCGCGCGTAGAAGCTTTGCTGCCGCGGTCGTCTCGGGTCGCCGGCCAATCCTGAAGCTTTGGGGGAAAAACATAATGCTCGCCCGTCTGACCATTTGCGCCATCCTCGCCGCCACATCCCTTCCGACCCTGGCGCACGCCGAAAATGCCGGCGAAGAGACAACCGTTGCCGAGGAAACCACGGTCGGTGAGCCGATGATGATCCCGGAATCGCTGATCCCGACGGTCCCCGAGGACGACAGCGCCGAGTAGCCGGGCGGAGCGCGGCCGCGCCTGGTCGCCGGTCGGCACTTCTGTCGACCGGCGCTACATCCGCTCTGGATGATAGAAAAGCAGAAGGTCGGTTTCCTGCCGGCCGAGCAAGGCGTGGTCGGCATCCACCTCGATGACGTCGCAAGAGCGCCTGTCTTCATGATCGGTGAAGAACAGTGCCCGGTAGCCGTGACCGAGCACCATGCGGGAGACGTCGCGGCGGCTCATGGCGCGCAGCTTCTTGTCGCGATGCAATTCGAGCAGGACGAACGGCCGGTGCTCGGCGAGCACGTGGCGCGCACCAGCGAGCGTGAGCCCTTCATAGCCCTCGACATCGATCTTGATGATGTCCGGGACAACGCCTGTGCTGGCGACGAATGCGTCCACGCTGGTCATCAGCACGCGCGAGGACTTGAGCGAGCGGGTTCGATCATGGCGTAGCGCCGATCGGACGCGGCGACCCAGTCCGTCCTGGTACTCGTGGGCGCCTGGCTTATCCTCGAACAGGCGCGTGCGCGCCATCCATACATCCACCTCGCCGCGATGCTCGCTGGTCAATCCGGCATGATGCACGGCGATATTGCGAAACAGCAGCTCGGTAGCAGCTAGATGCTGCAGCCGGGCGGCGGCTTCCTTGCGCATCTCGAAGGCGTGCACGCCAACCGCATTGCCGGCGAAAGTAGCCGCGATCTGCGAGAAGTAGCCATCGCTGGCGCCCACGTCGAAGAACACCGGCAATCGGTAGCGATCGAGCAGAAAGCTCAGTACGAGTGTTGTCACTTCCTCGTAGAATGGCAGAAGCCCCCCGGCGTTCAGACGCCGCATGTCTGCGGCCGTCGTCAGGTAGGGCACGGGCGCGTGCCCGGGGATCAGCAGATCACAGCCGTCCCGGTGGAGCGCCCACACCAACTGGGTGCTGCCAAGATGCAGACGAATTGCATCAGCAAACCGCCCCGGGGCCCCAGGCGTCAAAACCTGATCAGACAACACCGGAAGAGGATTTGACACGGACATATTACACCTACTCGCTCCGACGGCGCTGCGCTGGTACGGCTAATTCGGGGAAGGCGTGATGATCGGCGCTTTTAAAGCCACGGGAACGCGCCTCACCGACACAGCGAGGAGGTGATCGGGGTGGACGCGGTAGCCCACGATGACCTCTTCACCTATGCGGCGCGAAGACAGCTTCACTTTCGCTCCGGCGATGAATGTCTGCCCCGCCTCCAGCGTGAAGCAGCGCTTGCTTGCGTCAATGGACGCGATGACGCCTTTGGCGACCAGCGGATCGGCGTGGATCGGCCCCGCTGCAAACGTCGCAGACATCGCGATCAAAGCTGCCGAGCAAAGGCGTATTTCCGCCATGGCGAGGCTCCCGTTGTTCTGCAGGGCATCCTCAGCCGCCGAGCTTGCGCCGTCCTGGCTCCAACATTACTTTTTCTGTGAACTTGCGACCTGGCCGCGACGCGGCTGGGCCGACGGCATGCGTACGATGACCCGCAGGCCGGGATTGTTGCCGGCGAGTTCCACCCGGGCACTGTGCAACTCGGCGATCGCAACCACCACGCTCAGGCCCAGACCATGGCCGTCGCCCGCCCCCTCCTTCTCAATCCGGTAGAACCTGCGCAACACGTTCTCTTTCTCGGTGTCGGGGATGCCGGGGCCGTTGTCGGCGACGGTGATGACGAACTCGGTGCCGGACGGCGCAAGCGAGAGTGAGATCTGAACGGGTGACGGACAGTGGCGCAGACTGTTCTCGATCAAATTGGCGAAGAGCTGCACCAGAAGCTCGCGATCACCACGTATCGGTGCGCTGCTGACGGCAAGATCAACGCGCAACGTGCCGCCGGCATCCTCGACGACAGGGGCATAGAGTTCCACCACATCATCGAGCACAGTTTTGATATTCAGGTCCGTGAACCGCAGCTTGCGGGCGCCGGCCTGAAGCTGGCTGATGTTGAGGAGCGCTTCGAATGTCGAGACGATGCTGTCGAGCTGAACGATGGCATCGTCGATGGCCACGTGAAAATCATCGGGGCTCGCCGCCTTTTGATTAGCGAGTTCCAGCGTCTCGCGCAAACGGCTCATCGGCTTCTTCAGTTCGTGTGCGATGTTGGTCGATGCCTGATTGGCGTTCTGCACCACCCGCTGTAGCTGGGCGAGCATCGCATTGGTTTTCTGGGCCACCAGGTCGAGGTCGTCTTGCGGTTCCCCGCCGGTGGGGATGCGCCGATCGAGCTGACCGGATGCGACAGCGGTTAGCGTTGATCCGATTTGATCGATGCGCTGCTGCGACCTGCGCGCCAGATGCACGCCGGCGCCGAGACCGATGGCCACGGTGATCAGCAGGCCCCATCCGACGCTGTGTAACAATATGAGCCGCGACTGGCGGATTTCTCGGTCGCTGCCGCCGACCAGGAGATGGCCATTGGACACTTCCGTCCATCGCGAGAAGAAGCGGTCTTGGGGAGAGCCCTGTTGGGCGACCAGCGGCAGGCGATTGCGAGGGATCGTCTTCCACCCCTCGAACGGGGCCACGCTTTGCACGTTGCCAGCGTGAATATGTCCATTCTTGTCGAGCAGCAGGAAGATTGCGTCTGCGTCGCGAACGGATTCCGCCTCCTCGACGACCACGTTGGTCAACTCGTCGAAACCGAACTTGCGATCGATGGCGACGAGTGCATCCATGGTGCGCATGACGCGCGAGTGGACACGCTCCTCGATCTGGTCCGTCAGGCGAAGGAGCAACAGCGCAAACAACGTGCTGGCGGCAAGCGTGAAAAGGACCGCGAAGGTGGCGGCCAGACGGACCTGCGTCCGCTGCAGGAGCTCACGCGCCGTCATTTATGAGATAGCCGGTTCCTCGGACCGTTTGAATGAGCTGCCTGGGAAAGGGTCGGTCGACTTTCGATCGCAGCCGGGAGATATGTGTCTCCACGACACTCGTCTTCGGATCGAAATGCAGATCCCACACACGCTCTAACAGCATGGTGCGGGTCACGATGCGCCCCTTGTTCTGCACCAGGAACTCGAGCAGCGTGAATTCTCGCTGCTGCAGCTCTATGCGCTTTCCGGCACGCGTGACCGTGCGAGTGGCCAGATCGAGTTCCAAGTCCGCGACATGCAGCTTGTCGGCGCGGTCCTTCAGAGCCGGACGACGCCCCAGAGCGTTCACGCGAGCCAGCAGTTCGGAAAACGCGAATGGCTTGACGAGGTAGTCGTCGCCGATGTCGAGCCCCTCGACCCGCTCGTTGATGCTGCCCAACGCCGTGAGGAAGAGGATCGGCGCGCCACTTCCGGAGGCACGCAGCGTGCGCGCGACAGAAAGCCCATCGAGGAAAGGCAACATGCGATCGAGAATGACGACGTCATAGTCCTGCGACATCGCCTGCGTGACGCCGTCCCTGCCGTCGCGAATGACGTCGACAACGTGCCCGGCTTCGGCAAGGCCCGTCTCCACGTAGTGGGCAGTCTTATCGTCGTCTTCGACCAGCAGAACTCGCAAACCTCACTCCTCTAGCCCTTACGCAACTGGACTGATCGTATGATATCTGAATATTACGCCGTACTTTCCCTCATATTACAATATGAGTAAGCGGCACACCGCGCGGGTCACCATGGACTTTGCAGGCGGTCGGGAGAGCTATTGAGCTGCGTCAATGCAGGGACAACCTCTGGCTGGGAGCATGCACTGACGCACCCACCCAGCGAGGCCGCCGATTCAAAAGTCTACCACCGCAGACAATTCCGATGCTGCTTTCACCGCAACTTCCGAGCTGTATCAAGCTGGGGTTCAGGCAGATTGGCACGCCAATGATGCGGGCCCGGTGCTTGAGCTGCTCGCCTCATCTGCAGACGGCCTAACCGAAACCGAGGCCAGGGAAAGACTGCAGCGCTTCGGGCGTAATGCACTCCCCTCCCCGCCGGGAAAATCGCTTCTTGCGCGCCTGACCGAGCAGATCGCCAACCCACTCATCTATGTGCTCATCATCGCCGCGGTGATCAGCGCTGCCTTGGGGCATGTCGTCGACACGGCGGTAATCCTCGCCGTCGTCGCGTTCAACGCCGCGATAGGCATCGTCCAGGAAGGCAAGGCCGAACGCGCGCTCGAAGCCATCCGCAACATGATCACCCCGAACGCATCGGTACTGCGTGACGGCCACAGAATCACCATCAGCGGCGCGGACGTCGTACCCGGTGATGTGCTGCTGCTCGATCCGGGCGATCGCATTGCGGCTGATGCGCGGCTTCTCAAGGCGCGGAACCTGAGCGTCGATGAATCGATCTTGACGGGAGAATCGGTCGCCGTCGGGAAGTCGACCCACCCCGTCGCGCACGACGCAGCCCTGGGCGATCGGCGCTCCATGGTCTACTCGGGCACCCTCGTTGCCGCCGGACACGGGGCCGCAGTCGTCGTCGGCACGGGCGCCTCGACCGAATTGGGTCGCATCAGCGCGATGCTCGGGCGGGTCACCCAGCTCAAGACGCCGCTCATCCGCCAGATGAACGTATTCGCGCGCCAGATTACGCTGATCATCCTCGGGCTCAGCGCACTCACCTTCCTGTTCGCCGTCCTCGCCCGCGGATACGGCGCCGCCGAAGCCTTCATGATCGTCGTGAGCATGGCTGTCGCTGCCATCCCGGAAGGCCTTCCCGCGGTGATGACCATCACACTGGCCATCGGCGTGCAGCGGATGGCCTCGCGGCACGCAATCATCCGGCGACTGCCGGCGGTCGAGACGCTCGGGTCCGTATCGACCATCTGCTCCGACAAGACCGGAACGCTGACCAAGAACGAGATGACGGCAACGCGCATCGTCAGCGCCGACTGGTCCTACGAGGTAACCGGTGTCGGATATGCGCCTAGAGGAGAAGTTCGCGTCGGACAGAACGCCGTCGATACCGGGACCGACGCCTGCATCGACCGCGTCGCGCGAACGGCGCTCCTTTGTAATGACGCGGCCTTGTCGGAAAAGGCCGGTGCATGGGTTGTCGATGGAGACCCGATGGAAGGGGCTTTGATCGTGTTCGCACGCAAAGCCGGCATCGACGTCGATGGGGCGCATGCGGCCATGCCGCGACGCGATGAAATTCCCTTCGACGCAGCCTACCGATATATGGCGAGCCTCCACCGCAACGATGCACAGGGGCAGGCCTTCGCACTGGTGAAAGGCGCTCCCGAGCGCATCCTGGAGATGAGTTCGCTGCAGTGGACTGCGGGTGGGCCGCGGCCGCTCGACCGTCCGTATTGGGAAGCCGCGATAGAGCGGCTGGCGAGCGAAGGTCATCGCGTCCTGGCGCTCGCATCCAAAGTCATGCCGCCCGGAGCGAGCGAACTCAACGCCGAGGACGTGGCTGATGGACTAGTTCTCGATGCCCTTGTCGGCTTGATCGATCCCCCGCGCGAGGAAGCAATCGCGGCTGTGGCCGAATGCCGTAGTGCTGGCATCGCCGTGAAGATGATCACGGGGGACCACGCGGCGACGGCGTCGGCTATCGCCGCACAACTCGGCCTCGATACTCGGTTTCCCCCGGTCACGGGCCGCCAGCTCGACGAGCTCAACAATCAGGAACTGCAGGCGCTGACGGCGCGCACCAACGTGTTCGCCCGCACGAGCCCCGAACATAAGCTGCGCCTGGTCGAAGTATTGCAGGCCGACGGCGCCGTGATCGCCATGACCGGCGACGGAGTCAATGACGCACCGGCGCTCAAGCGAGCGGAAGTCGGCGTAGCGATGGGGCGCGGCGGCACGGAGGCGGCAAAGGAAGCCTCCGATATGGTGCTGGCCGACGATAATTTTGCGTCCATCGTTGCTGCGGTGCGCGAAGGCCGCGCCGTCTACGACAATCTCACCAAGGTAATCGGCTGGACGTTGCCGACCAACGGTGGTGAGATGTTGGTGATCATTGCGGCGCTCATCGCCGGCCTCGCGATCCCCTATTCGCCGGTACAGGTGCTGTGGATCAACTTCGTCACCAATATTGGACTCGGTCTGGTGCTGGCATTCGAGCCGGCAGAGCCGGACATCATGCAGCGGCCACCGCGGTCGCCGAAATCCCCGCTGCTGTCGCGCTTCTTGATCTGGCGCGTGGCACTCGTCTCAACGATCTTCGCTATCGGCGGGGTGGGAGTATTCGTCT
>JAESGM010000601.1_pt1 | contig 21464 bp, 19 predicted proteins | sample 9269721 | NCBI WGS metagenome assembly JAESGM01 (sample SAMN15720920, study PRJNA650825) | algae metagenome | isolation source: Komarekiella atlantica HA4396-MV6 and co-occurring heterotrophs from... | place: USA: Theobald House, Kauai, HI | collected 2009-07-29 | reverse complement strand
CGTCGAGCGGCCGGTCGATCGGGGTCGCGAAGATGTGGCCGTTGACGCCGACGATCTTCTCCAGCAGCTCCTTGCGGAAGCCGTTCATCACCGACATCACGATGATCAGCGTCGCGACGCCGAGCAGGATGCCGAGGAAGGAGAAGCCGGCGATGACCGAGACGAAGCCCTCGCGCCGGCGCGTGCGCAGATAGCGGCCGGCGAGCAGCCACTCGAAGCCGGCGAAGGCCTTCGTGCCCGTCGGCACGCTCTCGGCGGCCGGAGCCTCGGCGACGGCGCTCATGACCGCCCTTCTCCGCTCACGCGTTCGTCTCCGCGCCCTTGCCGGGGAAGCGCGCCAGCGCCGCCTCGAGCGAGACCAGTTCGCGCTCGCCGCCGGCTCGGCGCTTGAGCTCGACCTTGCCCTCGGCCAGCCCCTTCGGACCGACGATGATCTGCCAGGGGATGCCGATCAGGTCGGCGGTGGCGAACTTGCCACCCGGGCGCTCGTCGCGGTCGTCATAGACCATATCGTAGCCCTTGGCGGCGAGGCCCTTGTAGAGCTGCTCGCAGGCGCCGTCGGTCGCGGCATCGCCGGTCTTGAGGTTGAGCACGGCGATGTCGAAGGGTGCGATCTCGTCGGGCCAGACGATGCCGCCCTCGTCATGGCCGGCCTCGATCAGCGCGGCGACGAGACGGCTCGGGCCGATGCCATAGGAGCCCATATGAACCGGCACCAGCTGCCCATCGGGGCCAGTGACAGTCGCGCCCATCGGCTCGGAATACTTGGTGCCGAAATAGAAGATGTGGCCGACCTCGATGCCGCGCGCCGAAACCTGGCTTTCGGCGGGGATCGCCGCGAAGGCGTCCTTCTCGTGCATTTCCTCGGTCGCGGCGTAGAGGCTCGTCCACTTGTCGACGATGCCCTGCAGGCCGGGGACGCTGTCGAAATCGGTATCAGCGGCCGGCGTCGCGAAGTCGAGATAGTCCTTATGGCAGAAGACTTCGCTCTCGCCGGTCGAGGCAAGCACGATGAATTCGTGGCTGAGGTCGCCGCCGATCGGGCCGGTATCCGCCTTCATCGGGATGGCCTTCAGGCCAAGCCGGGTGAAGGTGCGCAGATAGGCGGTGAACATGCGGTTATAGGCATGGCGGGCACCGGCCTGGTCGAGGTCGAAGGAATAAGCGTCCTTCATCAGGAACTCGCGGCCGCGCATCACGCCGAAGCGCGGCCGGACCTCGTCCCGGAACTTCCACTGGATGTGGTAGAGATTGAGCGGCAGGTCCTTGTAGGACTTGACGTAGGAGCGGAAAATCTCGGTGACCATCTCCTCGTTGGTCGGGCCGTAGAGCATTTCCCGGTCGTGCCGGTCCTTGATGCGCAGCATCTCCTTGCCATAGGCGTCGTAGCGCCCGCTCTCGCGCCAAAGATCGGCCGACTGGATCGTCGGCATCAGGATCTCGACGGCGCCCGCGCGGTTCTGCTCCTCGCGAACAACGGCGCTGATCTTGTTGAGGACCCGCAGGCCGAGCGGCAGCCAGGAGTATATGCCGGCGGATTGCTGGCGGATCATTCCGGCGCGCAGCATCAGCCGGTGCGAGACGATCTCCGCTTCCTTGGGCGTATCGCGCAGGATCGGCAGGAAATAGCGGGACAGGCGCATCGGAATACTCGTTGGAGGACGCTGCGCAGAGCGCGCACCGATTCAGATTAGTCCAGAGACACCATCGGCGTTTGCAAATTGCAAACGCTAATGCACATCGCCGTCAGGCAAATGCACATCGATGGCGTTTGCCCAGGCGTCAGCGCTTGGCGAACTTGGCTTTCAGCCTGTCGCTGACGATGGGCGGAACAAAGGCGGAGACGTCGCCACCCATCGAGGCGATCTGGCGCACCAAGGTCGCGGTGATGTGCCGGGCCTGCGGCGTCGAGGGCAGCAGCACGGTCTGCAGGCCGGGCGCCATGGTGTGGTTCATGCCGGCGAGCTGCATTTCGAGATCGAGATCGGTGCCGTCACGCAGGCCACGCACAAGAATGGTGGCGCCCGAACGCTTGGCGGCATCGATGGTCAAGTCGGCGAAGGTCGTGACTTCGAGTTCGGTCTTGAACTGCGCCGCCACCGGCCCAGCGATGGCGCGCAGCAGCTCGGCACGCTCCTCGGCGGAGAAGATCGGCGTCTTGCCGGGATGGACGCCGATGGCGAGGACGAGCTTATCGACCAGCCGGCAGGCGGCCTCGATCATGTCGAGATGGCCGTTGGTGACTGGGTCGAATGACCCGGCGTAGAAGGCGGTGTGGCTCATGTCCTGAGCGTTAGCCAACACGGGCCCGCATCACAAGCGTTCAGGCGACGCGCAGCTCGCCAATGACGTGGTCGACCCGCGCATTCAGCGCCTGGGCGAGCTCGGTCAGCTCGCCCGCCGCCTTCAGCACGGCGTCGGAAGCGCCGGCAGTGTTGCGCGAGGCGAGCGCGACCTGGCTGGTGGCCTGGCCGATCAGGACGATTTCCTGCGTCGCTGCGAGGACATCGGCGGCGATGGCGTGGGCCGCCTCGTGCTGGCGCTGCATGGTCTGGCTGGTGCGGCGCGTCGCCTCGTCGAGCTCCTGCACCAGAGCGCGGATGCCGGCGATACCCTCGACGGTCGCGGCAGTCGCCTGGTTCATCGCATCGATCTGGCGCGCGATGTCCTGCGTGGCATTTGCGGTCTGGGTCGCCAGCGACTTCACCTCGGCCGCCACGACAGCAAAGCCCTTGCCGGCCTCGCCGGCGCGAGCCGCTTCGATGGTGGCGTTGAGCGCGAGGAGATTGGTCTGGCCGGCGATCGCCGAGATCAGCCCGACCACCTCCGAGACGCGCGCTGCGCCATTGGAGAGGCCGTCGACGATCCGGCTCACCGAATCCGCATGCGCGCGTGCCTGGCCGGCAGTCGCATCCGACGTGCGCACTTCGATCGCGAGGGCATCGACAGCGCCGAGCAGATCCTGCGCCGCGCGCTCGATCGACTGGACGCTGCGGATGGCATTGCCGGTCGCGTGGTCGGTGTCGGCCGCACCGGCCCGAGCCTCCTGCGCGCCTTCCGCGAGCTGATGCGCCGTCGCGCCCAAGGTTTCCGCGGATACCGAGACCGAGGCTGAAACGGTCCGCACCGAGTCCTCGAGCTCGCCCGCCAGTTCGTTCAATAGGGTGCGCTGATGCTGCTCGGCCTCGGCACGGCGCGTGTCCTGTTCGACTTCCCGCCGCCTTGCCTCGCCACGCAGGGTCTCGCGGATCAGCTCGATCGATTTGGCGATGCCACCGATCTCGTCGCGGCGTCGGGCTCCGGGAATCTCTTCCTCGGTCCGCCCCGCGGCGACGCCCGCGAGCCTGTCCGAGAGCCGCGCGATCGGGCGCGCCACCGACCAGCCGAGCAGGATCGCGATGCCGAACAGCGGCAACAGCACCAGCAGGCCCGCGGAGACGACGGCGCTGCGGATCGTGCCGACCACGGCAAAGGCGCTCTCCTCCGGCGCGGTCAGCCAGAGCAGCCAGCGCCAATCGCCGATCACCACCTCCTCGCCGCTCGCGACGAGCGGCTGGCCGTCATGGCTGGTCATGCGGATCAGCGTCTTATCCGGCTGCGCGGCCAGCCGATTGCGGTCGAGCGTCTCGCGCGGCGATGCCCCGTTGCGCCGGGCCGCGGGGTTCGAGCGCATGAACCCGTCGGAGCCGATGACGAAGATCCGCTCGGCGCTGGAGCCGACCGGGTTGAAGGCGAGGACATCATCGATCAGACGCGTATCGACGGCGATGACGATCGTCCCGACCTGATCGCCCCCACCCGCCTCGGCGTCGTAGAAGGGCGCAGCCAGGAAGGCGCGCGGATCGCCGCCGGCCGGATCATAGGGGGCGAAGTCGAGCACCACCTGCTCGCCCGCGGCCTTGCCTCGCGCCATAGCGACGGATCTGGCGAGACCGGTGCCGACGAGATCCTCGTCGCTCAGCAGGCGGCCGAACTCAAGGCCCTTGGTGACGCTGTAGACCACTCTGCCCTTGCGCGAGACCAGGTAGATGTCGGCATAATTGAACTGTCGCAGCGCCGCGGCGTAGGTCTCGTGGATCGGCACATGCCGCCAGGAATAGCCATGCTGATGCTCGCGACCGGTGCGGGCGATGCGCTCGGCCAAGGGCAATGAGCCGTCACCCTGATAATGGCCAAGAATGCTCCGGTAATCGTGCTGGCCGAGCTCCATCCATTTGCCGATCTCGTCGAGCGCCGAGACGGTGAAGGCGCTGCGGGCCTGGACGGCAAGCTCTGCGCGCAGCTGCGACCAGCGCCGCTCGATGGCGCGGACATGGCTCTCGGCCAGGGTGTGCATGCGCTCGCGAACCGAGCCTTGTGCCCAGCTCGATACGGCGAAATAAGCCGAGGAGCCCACGGCCAAGGCAGCCAGCAAGGCCAGCGCCAGCATGGCAACCGGAAGCCTGATCCTGAGACTGAACACGAATCAGGTCTCCGCCCGATGTCGACTGGGTCGGAACAGCCAACACGAATGCGGTTAACGTTGCTTGAAACGGCAAATGCGCCGCAACAGCCTCACATCGCGCCGGGCAGCGGCGCGAAAGCGGCGAGCGCGGCGGCGCTGCCGAGAACCAGAGCGAGCAGCGCGACGGCTGCGGCTGCGAAAGATACTCGGCGCGGGCGCCGGACCAGAGAGTCGAACTGCATGGATCCTCGATACGAATCAGCGCGTTACCCCAGACCATGCCTCTCCCGACCGCCGGGCCATGCCGTGGCGGAAACATGGAGAAATCATGGCTTGCCGCATGGGTAGTCAGGAGCTTGCGCGCTGTCCCGACGATTTCCTGCCGCCCCACCGTTTCCAGGCGGGCCGAAAGCAGGCTAAACCCCGCTCGCCATGCTGACCCTCAATGACATCACTTATCGCCTCGGCGAGCGCCTGCTGCTCGACAAGGCCAGTGCCTTCCTGCCCACCGGCTCGCGCGTCGGCCTCGTCGGCCGTAACGGCACCGGCAAGACGACGCTGTTCCGCATCATCACGGGCGATCTTTCGCCCGAAGGCGGCAATGTCGCCCTGCCCAAGGGCATGCGCATCGGCGGGGTAGCGCAGGAGGCTCCGGGCGGACCGGAATCGCTGATCGAGGTCGTGCTGGCAGCCGACACCGAGCGCGCCGCGCTGATGAAGGAAGCGCAGGCCGCGACCGATCCGATGCGGATCGCGGAGATCGAGACAAGGCTCGCCGATATCGGCGCCCATTCCGCTCCGGCACGAGCCGCGACCGTGCTGTACGGGCTCGGCTTCGACGAGGAGGCGCAGCAGCGCCCCTGCTCCGACTTTTCGGGCGGTTGGCGCATGCGCGTCGCGCTCGCCGCCGTGCTGTTCTCCGAGCCCGATCTCCTGCTGCTCGACGAGCCGACGAACTATCTCGACCTCGAAGGCACGCTCTGGCTCTACGACTATCTCGAGCGCTACCCGCACACTGTGCTGGTGGTCAGCCACGACCGCGAATTGCTCGACACCTGCGTCGACCACATCCTGCATCTCGACCAGGGCAAGCTCACCATCTACCGCGGCGGCTACAGCGCCTTCGAAAAGCTCCGGGCCGAGAAGCAGGCCCATCTCGCCAAGGCGCGCGAGAAGCAGGAGGCCGAGCGCAAGCACCTGCAATCCTTCGTCGACCGCTTCAAGGCCAAGGCGACCAAGGCGCGTCAAGCGCAATCGCGCGTCAAGCGGCTGGAGAAGATGCAGGAGATCGCGGTCATTCAGGATCGCGATGTGCAGCCGTTCAACTTCCCCGCGCCGGAGCGGACGCTCTCGCCGCCGATGATCACACTGGAGAGCGCCAGCGCCGGCTATGGCGAGCGCAAGGTCCTGCAGCGGCTCAACCTCAGCCTGGCGCCGGACGACCGCATCGCCCTGCTCGGGGCCAATGGCAACGGCAAGTCGACCTTCTGCAAGCTGATCGGCGGGCGCCTTGCGCCGCTCTCGGGCGAGATGCGGCGTTCGTCCAAGCTGGAGACGGCCTATTTCGCCCAGCACCAGCTCGATGAATTGCGGATGGAGGACACGCCCGTTGGCCATATCCGCGAGCTGATGCCGGATGCGCCGGAAGCGCGCGTGCGGGCCCGCACTGCGCAGGTCGGATTTCCCGCCAACAAGGCCGACACGCCGGTGAAGAACCTCTCCGGTGGCGAAAAGGCGCGCCTGATGCTCGGCATCGCCACCTTCGGCGGCCCGCATCTTCTCATCCTCGACGAGCCGACCAACCATCTCGACATCGACAGCCGCACCGCGCTGGTCAACGCGATCAACGACTATCCCGGCGCCGTCATCCTGGTCAGCCACGACCGCTTCCTGATCGAGGCCTGCGCCGACCGGCTCTGGCTGGTCGGGGACGGCACGGTGAAGAGCTTCGACGGCGACATGGACGACTATCGCGACTTCGTGCTGGGCCGCGACAAGCCGGCGCAACGCAGCAAGGCGGAGGCTGATGGCGCAAGTAAAGCCGACGAGCGCAAGGGCGCGGCGGCCAAACGCCAGTCGCAGGGGCCACTCAGGCAGAAGCTCAACCTCGCCGAAGCACGCATCGCCAAGCTGACCGGGCTGATCGAGAAGGTCGACGGCGCGCTCGCCAACGGCGCCTTCGCGCGCGAGCCGGAGAAGGCGCTGCAGCTCTCGCGCCAGCGCGGCGAATTGACCGAGGCGCTGGCCGCAGCCGAAGAGGAATGGCTGATGTTGAGCGAGGAGCTGGAGAGCGCCTGAGGCTCAGGGCAATGGCGCGAGCTTGAGGCCGAGTTCCCTGACCTGTGTCGGGGTGAGCTTCTTGATCGCGACGCGGGTGGTGTAGCTGCCATGCATCTGGCCGTCCGACATGTAGTTCCAGTCGCTGACCATCGCGCTGGCGGCACGATAGCTGTCTCCCCGGCTCAGCTTCTCGAGATGGACGGGAACGTTCGCGATCTGGCCGACGAAGACGTCGCCTTCGATGGCGGTCAGGTTCATCCAGACGTGCTCGCGCCCGCGATCATAGGGGATCGCAACCTTCACGGCATGGCGTTCGCCCTTGCCGGCGCGATAGAGCGCGATGAAATCCGGCAGCGTCTTGCGGGCCTCGGCGATCGCATTGTTCATCTCGCGATCGGAGGAGCGGAAATCGACCACCTGCGCTGCGACAGGCGATGCCGCCATAAGCGCAATGCCAAAAAGCCCCAGGCCGCCTAGTGCCGCCTGTCTTTGCCACTGAACCTGCATCTCGACACTCCGCTCTGCGCCTTCGGCCGTTCCGATCGACTCACAAACGAGCCAAGTGATCGAACGGTTTCCTTGGCCACGTCAGAGACGGAATCCTCGGCCGATCGGCAGGCGTCAGCCCTGCTGCTCGGGCTGGCCCGGCTTGACGATCCGGCCCAGGCGGTTGTCGGTGAACATGTAGATCTCGCGATTGCCCGGCTCGGAATAGAGCACCTGCACTTCGCGCTGCCCCTTGCCATTGTCGCCGATCAGCACGTCTGTCGGTCGCTTGCCCTTGAGGCGGACGAGCTCGCATTCGGTAATGCCGACGGCAATCTCCTTGGGGAGCGGCCGGGTCGAGGGATCGAGCGAGACATCGGCGCTGCACTCGCCTTCCGGCGTCAGCATCGCCTCTTGCGTCGAGACACGGGCCGAGGCGCTGCTGGTACGGGTGCCGCGCTCATTGGACACGAAGGAAAATCCGCCCATGTCGACGGAGCAGCCGGCGAGCGCAGCCGCCAAGGCCAGGGCAACAGGAACTTTCACGCTTTCTTCTCCCAGCGGCCGGTCTCGTCCTGCTGCCAATAGGTGGCGGCAACACCGAGCGTCCGCAGCTTTTTCCAGTCTTCACGGGCCGAGGCGAGCGCATCGGGATCGTCGCCATCGAACATCAGGATGACGCGCTCGTAAGCGTCCAATGCGTCGGGAATACGGACTCCATCGACGCAGAAGCGGACTTGCGCGCCATTCGGGTTGTCGGAGGCCGTGGTGAGCACGATCGGGTTCGCGGCGGCATCCGGCTCGGCCGCCGTCGCATGCGGCAGGAAGGATTCATCCACATAGGTCCAGAGCCGGTCGTCGAGCGCGGCGAGACGCTCGCGGCTCGACAGTTCGACCACCGCCTTCCAGCCGCGGGCGAGCGACCGCTCGAGCAAGGTCGGAATCACCTGCTCGAGCGGTCGCGCCTGGAGATGGTAGAACAGGACTTCGGCCATAACCCAGTTCGATCAACTCTTTGCGAGATTCGGCTGATAATTCGAATCAGTTCTCGTAGTGGTCCGCCACCAGCCGGTCGAGCAGGCGCACGCCCCAGCCAGAGCCCCAGGAACGGTTGGTCTCGCTGTTCAGCGAGCCCATGCCCGTGCCGGCTATGTCGAGATGTGCCCAGGGCGTGTCGTTGACATGGCGCTGCAGGAACTGCGCCGCCGTGATCGAGCCACCATGACGGCCGGCCGAGTTCTTCATGTCGGCGAACTTGGAGTCGATCATCCTGTCGTAGGCTGCGGAGAGCGGCATGCGCCAGACAGTCTCGCCGGTGGCCTTGCCGGCGGCCGTGAGCCGCTCCGACAGCTCGTCGCTATTGGAGAACAGCCCGGCATTCTCCTGCGCCAGCGCGACCAGGATCGCGCCGGTCAGGGTCGCCAGATTGACCATGAACACCGGCTTGAAGCGCTCCTGCGTGTACCAGAGCACGTCGGCGAGGACGAGCCGCCCTTCCGCGTCGGTGTTGATGATCTCGATGGTCTGGCCGGAGAGCGAGGTGACGATGTCGCCCGGCCGCTGGGCCTTGCCGTCCGGCATGTTCTCGACCAGGCCGATCACGCCGACAGCGTTGACCTTGGCCTTGCGTGCGGCAAGTGCCTGCATCAGGCCGGTGACACAGGCCGCGCCGGCCATGTCGCCCTTCATGTCCTCCATGCCGCCGGCTGGCTTGATCGAGATGCCGCCCGTGTCGAAGGTCACGCCCTTGCCGACGAAGGCGACCGGCTTGTCGCCCTTGGCGCCGCCATTCCAGCGCATCACCACGACGCGGCTCTCGCGATGCGAGCCCTGGCCGACGCCGAGCAGCGCACGCATGCCGATCTTCTTGAGTTCTTTTTCGTCGAGAATCTCGACCTCGACACCGAGCTTGTCGAGCTTGGCGGCGCGCTCGGCGAACTCCTCCGGGAAGAGCACGTTCGGCGGCTCGTTCACGAGGTCGCGAGCGAACTCGACGCCACCGGCGATGGCTTCGCGGACCTTCAGCGCCTTTTTGACCGCGGCCGGATCGGCCACGCGCAGCGTCACGGTCTTCGGCTCGGCCTGGTCCTTGTCGCGGCTCTTGGTCTTGTAGCGGTCGAAGGCATAGCTCCTCAGCCGCAGGCCGAGCCCGATCTCGGCGATCTCGTCGGCAGACAGCCCGCCTTCGGGCAATGCCGCGACGATGTCGGCACTGCGGCCGTGGCCGAGCTTGCCGGCGATGGCGCCGCCAAGCGCGGCGAAATCGAGCTTGCTGCGTTCGGATTCCGGCCCGATCCCGACCAGGATCAGGCGTTCATAGCCAGCACCGTCCGGCGCCAGCAGCGCGAGACCGGAGAGTGCCTTGCCCTTGAAGCGGTCGGCGGCGGCCGCGCGCGCGATCAGAGCGTGTGCGCCCGCGCCGATCCATTCTTCTGCTGCCTTCGGCGGCGCCAATCTGTCCGAGACGAGGACCACAAGATCCTCCCCGGCAATGGCGTTCAGGGCTTTGACCTCAAGCTTCAGGCGCTGCGACATCGAAGGCTCACGGGTTGCGGGAAAGGGGTTGGCGGGAGAAGCCAGCCTGGGTCGGGCTCGCAAAGGCCACAAACGATTCCCGTTTGCGCCATGATCGAAGCTATACCATAGGGAGTTCGAGGCGAGCCGTCCAAGGGGAGCGCCTTCTTCAAGGATCGCAGGCCTCAGGACCATTCCCCTCGTGCGTTTCGGACTTCTCGACCGCTATATCCTGAAGATCGCCGCCGGTGCGGCGGTGATTCTGCTCGTCGGCCTCACCAGCGTGATCTGGGTGACGCAGGCGCTGCGCGAGGTCGACCTGATCACCGGCAAGGGCCAGACGGTCCTGATCTTCTTCACCGCGACCTTGCTCTCGTTGCCGGCGCTGATCGCCGGTATCGCTCCCGTCGCGCTGTTCATGGCGACGCTCTATACGCTCAACAGGCTCAACAGCGATTCCGAGCTGATCGTGATGAACGCTGCGGGGGTCGCGCCGCGCCGGCTGACACGGCCCTTCATCGTGCTGACACTGATAACCTCTGCCCTGGTCGGCTGGATGGCGCTCTCGGTGATGCCATCGGGCTTTCGGGCGTTGCGCGACCTGATCACGCTGATCCGCGCCGATTTCGTCGCCAATGTGGTGAAGGAAGGCCAGTTCGTCTCGCTCGATTCCGGGGTCACCTTCCACTATCGCGAGAAGCAGGGGCAGGCCCTGCTCGGCATCTTCATGCAAGACCGACGCGATCCCAACCAGCCCGCCGTCTACATCGCCGAGCGCGGCCAGTCGGCCGAAGCCGACGGCAACAGCTTCCTGATGCTGGAGAAGGGCACGATCCAGCGCGAGAGCCGCAACCAGAATTCGAGTTCGATCATCTCGTTCGAGCGCTACGCGCTCAATCTCTCGGCGCTAACCGGTGATTCCGACGGCCCCGCCGGCGGCAGCGGCGACGGCGACAAAGTGATCTACAAGCCACGCGAACGCACCACCTGGGCGCTGCTCAACCAGAACCCGAACGAGCCCTACTACAAGATCCAGGAAGGTCGCTTCCGGGCCGAGCTGCACAACCGGCTCTCGGCGCCGCTCTATCCGATCGCCTTCATGCTGGTCGCCTTCGCCATCCTTGGCGAGGCGCGCACCACCCGGCAAGGCCGCGCCGCTGCGATCCAGATCGCCATCTTCCTTGTCGGTGCCATCAGGATCGGCGCCTATGCCGCCTGGACCGCCAGCGTGCGCTCGCCCCTTGCGGCGGCCCTGCTCTACATCCTGCCGCTCGCGACGATCCTGCTCTCGGCCCTCGCGATCGGTTTCGGTTCGCGCACACGGGTCTTCATCGACAGGCTGACTGAGCCACTGATCGCGCCGTTCGTCACGCTGACAGCTCGATTCCGGCGGGCCTGATGCTGCTGTTCACAACCTTCGGCCGCTATCTGACGCAGCGCTTTCTGCGCGCGATCCTCAGCGTGTTCGGCACCTTCTTCTTCCTGATCGCGACGCTCGACTTCGTCGAATTGATGCGGCGCGCCGGCGACTCGCCGACCGCGACGACGCCGAGCATCATCCAGCTCGCGCTCTACCGGGCGCCGTCGGTCGCGGAGCAGATCTTCCCGTTCGCGGTGCTGTTCGGCGGCATGTTCGCCTTGCTCAATCTCAGCCGGAAGCTGGAGCTAGTCGTCGCCCGCTCGGTCGGGATCTCAGCCTGGCAGTTCCTGCAGCCGGCAGCGCTGGTCGCAGGGCTGGTCGGACTCGTCTCGATCGGCATCTACAACCCGATCGCCGCTGAGCTGAAACAGCGCGCCACTGCGCTTGAAGTCTCGCTCTTCGCCAAAACCGGACAGGTCGTCGGCAAGGAGATCTGGATTCGCCAGCGCAGCGTCGACGGCCAGGCGATCATCCGGGCTGCGGCAGCCCTGCAGGACGGTATTGGTCTCTCCCAGGTGGCCTTCTTCACGTTCTCGCCCGATGGCGGCTTCAGCGAGCGCATCGAGGCAAAGCAGGCCGTGCTGTATCGCGGCTATTGGGAGTTATCCGAGGCCCGCGTCACCTCGGCCACGGAAGAGCCACAGAGCTACTCGACATATCTGGTCGCGACGACGCTGGAGCCCGACCAGGTGCGACAAAGTTTCACTCCGCCCGACTCGGTTGGGTTCTGGTCGATGCCCACGGTGCTCGATCGAACTCAGAAGGCGGGGCTCGACACCACGCGCTATCAGCTGCGCTACGAAGCCCTCAAGGCGCGACCGCTGCTGCTCATCGCGATGATCCTGGTGGCGGCATCCGTTTCCTTAAGATTTTTCCGGTTTGGTGGTGTGACCAGATTGGTGGTAGGTGGCGTGGCGGCTGGGTTCGTGCTCTATGTTGCGACACAGTTATCTGAGGAGCTGGGCTCATCGGGGATCGTCAACGCCTCGGTGGCCGCTTGGCTGCCCGCGATCGTGGGCACGCTACTTGGCGCGCTTGCCCTCCTCCATCAGGAAGATGGCTGAGAATACGGTGGCTATGGTTAATTTTGGATTGAGTTCATGGCTTCCGGCGTAAGACGCATCACGCGCCTTGCGGCTGCGACCGCGTTGGTGACCACGCTCGCCCCGGTCCTCGGCTGGACGAGTCTTGCCTATGCCCAAGCTCCGGCGGCCAAGCCGCAGGAGCGCATGGTCGTCGATGCGCGCGAGCTCGTCTACGACAAGGACAACAACACCGTCTCCGCGGTCGGCGATGTCCAGATTCTCTATCAGGGCCGCACGATCGAGGCCGACCGCGTCGTCTATGACCGCCAGAGCAAGCGCGTCGTCGCGACCGGCAACGCCCGCATCACCGAATCCAATGGCACGGTGATCACCGGCGACCGGTTCAACCTCACCGACGACTTCCGCGACGGCTTCATCGATTCGCTGCGCGTGGTGAACACCGACAAGACCCGTTTCTCGGCGCCACGTGCCGAGCGCACCGATGGCGAGGTCTTCGTCTTCGACAAGGGCATCTACACGGCCTGCGAGCCTTGCGTCGATCAACCCGAACGCCCGCCGTTCTGGCAGGTGCGCGCTGCCCGGATCATTCACAAAAAAGCCGAGCAGATGATCTACTACGAGGATGCCCGGCTCGAATTCGCTGGCGTCCCGATCGCGTATATCCCGTTCATGTCGGGGCCGGACGCGACCGTTAAGCGCAAGACCGGCTTGCTGGCGCCGAAGTTCATCAACACCGCGGCGCTCGGCTATGGCGTCGGCTTACCCTATTTCATCAACCTCGCGCCGAACTACGATCTGACGGTGACGCCGACCTATCTGTCGCGGCAAGGGCTGCTCGGTCAGGTCGAGTGGCGGCACCGCTTCGTCAACGGCTCGTACAACATTCGCGCCGCCGGCATCTTCCAGCAGGACAAGAAAGCCTTTTTGGTCAGCCCGTTCGGCGCCGGCGATGACGAGTTCCGCGGCTCGATCGAGACCTCCGGCAAGGTGTACATCAACCCGCGCTGGAACTTCAGCTGGGACGTCGCCGCGGCGACCGACCGGTTCTTCTTCAAGAACTATCGGATCCGCAGCGAGAGCCTCACCGCGTCGACCTATCTGCAGGAATCGACCTCGACCGTCTCGCTCAACGGCCAGAGCGCAGATGCCTGGTTCGACATGCGCGGCTACTATTTCCAGCCGCTGACCTATTACGACTGGCAGAAGCAGCAACCGATCGTCGCGCCGGTCGTCGACTACAACAAGCGGATCCATAAGCCGTCGATGATCGGCGGCGAGCTGTCGTTCACCGTCAACATCACCAATCTCACGCGCGAGGCTGCATCCTTCAAGGAATTGCCGGCGCAGAAGAGCTATCTGATCACGACGCCGAGCTATTCGCTGTATGATGGCTGCGCGGTCTATCAGAAGGGGCAGTGCCTGGTGACGGGCATGGCCGGCTCGATCGCGCGCGCCACCGCCGAGGTCGACTGGCGGCGCAATTTCGTCGACCCGATCGGTCAGGTCTGGACTCCCTTTGCGTCGATCCGGGCCGATGTGTTCTCGATCAACCCGAACACGACCAAATATACCAACGCCCACGTCGCTACGATCGCCGACCCCTCGGACGAGGTGTTCGGTCGTGCGATGCCGGCAGCCGGCCTGATGTACCGTTTCCCCTTCGTCGCCTCGACCTCGTGGGGAACACATATCGTCGAACCCGTCGCGCAGGTCATAGCGCGGCCGAACGAGACCAGCAGCCTGCGCGTCGCCAACGAGGATTCGCAGAGCCTCGTCTTCGACGACACCAATCTGTTCGAGTTGAACAAGTTCTCAGGCTTCGACCGAGTCGAGGGCGGCAGCCGGGCCAATGTCGGGCTGCGCTACAGCGGCACGTTCGGCACGGAGGCCTATGCCAACCTCCTGGTCGGCCAGTCCTACCATCTTGGCGGCCGTAACTCCTACGCCACCGGCGACCTCGTCAATACCGGGCTCAATTCGGGCTTGGATACGCGCCGTTCCGACTATGTCGCCAAGGCGCAGCTCCAGCCGTTCAAGGGCTTGCTGCTCCAAGCCGGCGGACGCTTCAACGAAACGACCTTCGAAGCGCAGCGCGTCGATGCCTCCGCCGCCTTCAGCTACAAGTTCCTGTCGACGTCGGTCGGCTATAGCCGCTACGAACCCCAACCGGATTTGGGCATTCCCCGCCGGCGGGAAGGCCTGAGCATCAGCCAGTCCGTCTCCTTCGCTCAGTACTGGAGCGTCCGCGGCAGCGTGCTGTTCGATCTCGACAAGTACAAATACGATCGCGAGCGCTATCGCGACGCGCTGGCGGCCTACACGGCGAATCCCGCCAGCAATCCAGTCCCGGTCTATCCGAACACCGGTCCGTTCCAGACGGCATCGACTTCGGTCGGCCTGCGCTATCAGGATGAGTGCACGATCTTCGACGTCTCGTACTCGCAATCCTATGCGGACAGGCAGGCCGGTTCGACGAAGGACACCCGGACCGTGATGTTCCGCCTGGAGCTGCGCACGCTCGGTGAGATCAGTTATTCGCAGAATCTCGGCTCGAGCAGTTCCGGCGACGGCGTCGCCTCCAGCAACTGACGACCTTGCCGAGGCTGGTGAGGGCAACAGAGAGGCGCGCGCGCATGAGACCGCGCCTGCTCGCCCTGACGCAAGGCGATCCCGCCGGTATCGGGCCTGAACTTGCGCTCGCCGCCTGGCGGCAGCGCGAGGAGCGAGCCATCCCGCCGTTCGCCTATCTCGGTGACTTCGCATATCTCTCCGGGCTGGCGGAACGGCTTGGGCTATCGATTCCTCTGCGCGGCGTCGATTGGGACGAGGCCGAATCCTGCTTTGCCACCGCTCTGCCAGTGATCGAGCTCGGCAACCGCTCATCTGCCCAAGCCGGTATTCCCGCCCCTGCCAACGCGGCCGGCGTGATCGAGGCCATCGAGCGGGGCGTCGAAGCGGTCGAGACGGGACGAGCCGCCGCGCTCGTCACCAACCCAATCGCCAAGAGCGTGCTCTACGCAGCCGGCTTCCAGCATCCTGGCCATACCGAGTTCCTGGCAGAGCTAGCGGGTCGCGGGCGCGAGGCGACGCCACGGCCGGTGATGATGATCTGGTCGGAAGAGCTCGCCGTCATTCCGGTGACGATCCATATCCCGCTGGAGGCGGTGCCCGGGCAGTTGACGACGGAGCTGATCGTCGAGACCGGCCGGATCGCGGCCGCGGACCTGCAAAGCCGCTTCCGTATCGCAAACCCGCGACTGGCGCTGTGCGGCCTCAATCCGCATGCCGGTGAAGGCGGCTCGCTCGGCAAGCAGGATGCCGCGGTGATCGCGCCGGCGATCGGGCAGTTGCAGGCCCTCGGCATCGAGGCGACCGGCCCCTATCCGGCCGATACTCTGTTTCATGCGCGGGCGCGCGCCGGCTATGACGTCGCGCTCGGCATGTATCATGACCAGGCGCTGATCCCGATCAAGACGATCGCCTTCGACGATGGTGTCAACGTCACGCTCGGCCTGCCCTTCATCCGGACCTCGCCGGACCACGGCACCGCTTTCGACATCGCCGGCAAGGGCATTGCGAGACCGGACAGCCTGTGCGCCGCCTTGCGCCTTGCAGCACGAATGGCAGCGGCCGAATGCGGAGAGCCGACGTGAGCAGCGGAACCGCCCCGGACGGATTGCCACCGCTGCGAGAGGTGGTCGAGCGCCACGGCCTGATGGCGCAGAAGGCGCTCGGCCAGAACTTCCTGTTCGACCTCAACCTGACCGGCCGGATCGCCCGCGCCGCCGGACCACTCGAAGGCCAGACCGTCGTCGAGATCGGCCCCGGCCCCGGCGGCCTCACCCGCGCCCTCCTGGCGAACGGAGCAGGCCGCGTCATTGCCATCGAGCGCGATCGGCGTTGCATGCCGGCACTGGGCGAGATTGCCGCTCATTATCCGGGTCGGCTCGAAATCGTCGATGGCGACGCGCTCGTGGTCGACCTTTCCAGCCTGTTTGGCGGGAATCCGGCAAGGATCGTCGCCAACCTGCCCTATAATATCGGCACGCCCCTTCTAGTTGGCTGGCTCAGCGCCGAGCCCTGGCCGTCCTGGTGGACCTCGCTGACGCTGATGTTCCAGCGTGAGGTCGCCGAGCGCATCGTCGCGACTCCGGAGCAGCGCGCCGCCTATGGCCGGCTCGCCGTGCTCGCTAACTGGCGCTGCGAGACGAAGATCCTGTTCGACGTGCCCAAGACCGCCTTCGTGCCGCAGCCGAAGATCACCTCCTCGATCGTCCAGCTCGTACCGCGCCTGCAGCCGGAGCCTTGCGACCGCCGGCTGCTCGAACGGGTCACGCTCGCCGCCTTCGGCCAGCGCCGCAAGATGCTGCGCCAGAGCCTGAAAGCCGTCCTCGCCGAGCCGGCGGCGATGATCGAGGCGGCCGGGTTGTCGCCGACCATGCGGGCCGAGGAAGTCTCGGTCAGCGGCTTCGTCGCGCTCGCGAACGCGCTGGCGGCGGCGCCCCGAGCCTGATCAGCCGACCGGCTCGCCCAGCAAGGTCTCGACGAAGGCCGGCATGCCGGTGGCGCGGCTGCGCTTCAAGCGCTCGGCCGCCAGGATCGAGCGGACCGCCTCATAGGCGGCGCCGAGATCATCGTTGATGATGACGTAGTCGTAGACGTTCCAGCGCGCGATCTCGTCGCGGGCATTGGCGAGCCGGCGCGCGATCACCTCGGGCGCATCCTCGGCCCGCCGGACCAGGCGCGAGCGCAGCTCCGCCATCGACGGCGGCAGGATGAAGATCGCGACGACGTCCTCGCGCGCCTTCTCCAGGATCTGCTGCGTGCCCTGGTAATCGATGTCGAACAGGACATCGCGCCCGGCCTTCAGCGCGTCCTCGACCGGCCGGCGCGGCGTGCCGTAGCCGTTACCGTGGACCTCGGCCGATTCCAGCAGATCATCGCGCTCGCGCAGCAGGTCGAAGTCCTGGCGCCCAATGAAGCGGTAGTGCACGCCGTCGATTTCGGAGGGCCGCCGTTCGCGCGTCGTCACCGAGATCGAGAGGTCGAGATTGGTCTCCTTCTGCGACAGCGTCCGAGTCAGCGTCGACTTGCCGGCGCCGGAGGGCGAGGAGAGGATCAGCATGAGGCCGCGACGGGCCGGACGAATGAGATCGGCCATCGCCATCACTCCACGTTCTGGACCTGCTCGCGCAGCTGATCGACCGTCGTGCGCAGCTCCAGCCCGATGCGCGACAGGCCGGGATCGCCCGCCTTGGCGCAGAGTGTCGAGGCCTCGCGGCCGAATTCCTGCGCCAGAAAGTCGAGCTTGCGGCCGATCGGACCGCCCTGGGCGAGCAGTTCGCGCAGCGCCGCGACATGGGCATGCAACCGGTCGATCTCCTCGCGTATATCGGCCTTCACAGCGAGCAGCGCGGCCTCCTGGTGCAGGCGCTGCGGCTCCAGCGCGGTGCTCGCTTCCAACAGGGCGTTGACCTGCCCGGCAAGGCGGGCGCGGATGGCCTCGACGCTGCGGCCGGGATGGGCTTCGGCCTCGAGCGTCAGGCGGGCAATGGTGTCGAGATGGCCGTTGATTATCGCCTCGAGCGCCCGCCCCTCGGCGAGCCGAGCCTGTTTCAAAGCGGTGATCGTCTCGGTGAGCGCCGCAAGCACCGGCTTTTCGAGCTCCGACAGGGCATCACCGCTCTCCTCGGAGACTTCGACTACGCCGCGGATCGCCAGCAAGCCGTCGAGTGTCGCCGGAGCGATCCCAGCCGGCAGCTTCACTTGGCTCGCGGCCTCGATCAGGGCGGCGAGCGCATCCTGGTTGATGCGTGGGCGCGGAGCGGAAGCTTCGCTCGTGATGGCGAGGCTGACATGGAGGGTGCCGCGGGTGAAGGCGGCCGAGAACTGCTTGCGCGCCGCCTCGGAGAAGCTGTCGAAACCGGTCGGAACGCGGACACGGACGTCGAGGCCGCGGCCATTGACGCTGCGGACCTCCCAGGCGAAGGCGTGCGCCCCGGACGTGCCGGCCGCTCGCGCGAACCCCGTCATGCTCTCGATCGCCATCAGTCGCTGTCTTCCTTCTCGCGTTGCGGGCGGACCCTATTCAGGGCCAGCCTGCTCCACAAGCGCGAGATGTGGAAAGCTAGCGACTATCAGCCTCTGCATCAGGGCTTCAGCGGCGGCACTTGCTTGGGACTGTTGAGATCGAAGGTCTTGTTCAGCAGAGGATCGCGCGCCGTGCCTTCCGAGGCGTCGAAAGCGCGCGCCCTCGTACCGGCCGCGCCGCTCGCCGCGTCGGCCTGCCCCAGGGCAGCGCGACGGTTGCCCGGAACCGGGAAGGTTTCCGGCTCAGCCGCCTGATTGTCCGAACGGCCGCCGGCGGGCGCCTCGGTGCGCTGGTCCGGCCCCGGCGGCGGCTCGGCCCGGTCGACGCCGCCATCGACAGCGGGGCGGCCGGATTCGCGGCGAGCCGATTCGACCTGACGCCAGCGGACGACATTGCGGTTGTGCTGCTCCAGGGTCTCGGCGAAGGCGTGGCCGCCGCTGCCATCCGCAACGAAATAGAGATCCTTGGTCCGCGAATGGTTGACCACCGCCTCCAGCGCCGCGCGGCCCGGATTGGCGATCGGCCCCGGCGGCAGGCCCTCGATCACATAGGTGTTGTAGGGCGTCGGCTGGGTGATCTCGGGCCGCGTGATGCCGCGGCCGAGCGTGCCCTTGCCGCCGACAAGTCCGTAGACGATCGTCGGGTCCGACTGCAGCTTCATCTTGCGGTTCAGCCGGTTGATGAAGACGCCGGCGACGCGCGGCCGCTCATCGGCGCGACCGGTTTCCTTCTCGACGATCGAGGCGAGGATGACTAGCTCAGCCGGCGTCTTGATCGGCAGGTCGGCCGGCCGCTTGGCCCAGACCTCGTTGAGGACGCGGGTTTGGTCTCGCGTCATCCGGCTGACGATGGCCTGGCGCGTCGAGCCGCGCTGGAACTTGTACGTATCGGGCAGGATCTGCCCCTCGCGCGGCACCTGGATGACATCGCCGGAGAGCATGTCGTTCTGCTGCAGGCGAGCCATGATCTGCTCGCTGGTCAGCCCCTCGGGGATGGTGATCGAATGCTCGACCGCCTTGCCCTCGGCGATGACGTCGAGAATGTCCCTTTGGCTGGCGCGCGCCTTGAACAGGTATTCGCCGGCCTTGAGGCTGGCCGCCTTGCCCGAGGTGTAGGCCGCGACCTTGAAGGCCCAGGGGTGCTCAATGAGCCCCTCGCGCTGGAGCAGGTCGGCGATCTCGGTCACCCCGTGCTCCTTCGGGATGATCAGGACGCGATCGGTGGCGAGCGGGCCCGGCGCCTTGCTGCGGCTGTCGAGATAGGCGATGCCGCCGCCAAGCGCGCCGGCCAGCACGAGCGCGGTGGTGAACAGGCCGCTGAGCAAGGCAATGAAGGGCGAGCGCCGGCGCTTGCGCGCCTTCGGTGGCGGGGCCGGCGGCGCGACTGGCTTCAGCGCCTCATTGGGGCTCCTCGGCGCGACGCGAGGCGGCTGACTCATGATGCTTTCGCCCGATTCCCTGACATCGCGCCCGGCGATGCCGGCGTCGATCCGATCCATTGGCAATGCCGGCCGCATACTGGCACGACGGCGGCGACAGGCTAGCGAAAATTGTGGCGAAAGCGCGCTTGTCCTCAGTCGGCCAAGCGGCGCATCACCAGCGAGGCGTTGGTGCCACCGAATCCGAACGAATTCGACAGGGCAACGTCGACCTTCCGCTTCTTGGCCTTGTGCGGCACGAGGTCGAGCTCGGTCTCGACCGACGGGTTGTCGAGATTGATCGTCGGCGGCACGATCTGGTCGCGGATCGCAAGTACCGAGAAGATCGCCTCGATCGCACCGGCGGCGCCGAGCAGATGACCGGTCGCCGACTTGGTCGAGGACATGGCCGGCCGGTTCGGCGCATTCTCGAGCAAGCGCTCGACGGCGCGCAACTCGATCTCGTCGCCGACCTGCGTCGAGGTGCCATGCGCGTTGATATAGTCGACATCCGAGGCGCGCAGGCCGGCGCGCTTCAAAGCCGCCTGCATGCAGCGATAGGCGCCGTCACCATCCTCGGAGGGCGAGGTGATGTGATAGGCGTCGCCCGACATGCCGTAGCCGACGATTTCGGCATAGATGCGCGCGCCGCGCGCCCTGGCGTGCTCGAGTTCCTCAAGCACGACGACGCCGGCACCCTCGCCCATGACAAAGCCGTCACGGTCCTTGTCATAGGGGCGCGAGGCTTTTTCGGGGGTCTCGTTGAAGCCGGTCGAGAGCGCGCGGCAAGCGCAGAAGCCGGCGATGCCGATGCGGTTGATCGCCGATTCGGCGCCGCCCGCCAGCATAACCTCGGCATCACCGAGCGCGACCATGCGGGCCGCGTCGCCAATGGCGTGGGCGCCGGTCGAGCAGGCGGTGACGACGGCGTGGTTCGGGCCCTTCAGCCCGTGCTCGATCGACACGTAGCCCGCAGCGAGATTGCTGAGGCGGCCGGGGATGAAGAACGGCGAGAGACGGCGCGGGCCGCGTTCCTTGAGGAGCAGCGAGGCCTCGTAGATGCCACCGAGCCCGCCGATGCCGGAACCGATGGCGACCCCGGTCGCGATCTGGTCCTCGTAGCTCTCGGGCTTCCAGCCGGAATCGCGCAGCGCCTGCGTCGCCGCGGCCATGGCGAAGATGATGAAGTCGTCGACCTTGCGCTGCTCCTTCGGCTCCATCCAATCATCGGGATTGAAGGTGCCGTTCGAGCCATCGCCGCGCGGAATACTGCAGGCGATCTGGGCCGGCAGGTCGGAGACGTCGAAAGTAGTGATCGGGCCGGCGCCGCTTTCGCCAGCCAGAATGCGCGACCAGCTCGGCTCGACCCCGCAGCCGAGCGGGGTCACCATGCCCAGTCCGGTGACGACGACACGTCGCATCGGTCTTCCTCAATTCAGCTCCGGCGCGCGCGAAGCGCGCCGGGGCCAAGGCCTTGTCAGGCCGACTTCGACAGGAACTTGACCGCGTCGCCGACGGTCACGATCGTCTCGGCCGCGTCGTCCGGAATCTCGACGCCGAACTCTTCCTCGAAAGCCATGACCAGCTCGACGGTGTCGAGGCTGTCTGCACCGAGGTCCTCAATGAAATTGGCGCCCTCGACAACCTTCTCCGGCTCAACGCCGAGGTGCTCGATCACGATCTTCTTCACGCGCTCGGCGACATCGCTCATGGGTCTTTCCCTCAAACCTCGAAAACACACCGCTGAATGCGACGCGTGGGTGAAA
>JAESGM010000600.1_pt1 | contig 21523 bp, 24 predicted proteins | sample 9269721 | NCBI WGS metagenome assembly JAESGM01 (sample SAMN15720920, study PRJNA650825) | algae metagenome | isolation source: Komarekiella atlantica HA4396-MV6 and co-occurring heterotrophs from... | place: USA: Theobald House, Kauai, HI | collected 2009-07-29 | reverse complement strand
TATGGCGCGGCGGCCGCCGAAGTCGCGATCGACACGCTGACCGGCGAATACAGGGTCGAGCGTGTCGACATCCTGCATGATTGCGGGACCTCGCTGAACCCGGCCATCGACAAAGGCCAGATCGAGGGCGGCTTCATCCAGGGCATGGGCTGGCTCACCACCGAGGAGCTGGTCTGGGACGAGAAGGGCGTGCTGAAGACGCATGCGCCCTCGACCTACAAGATTCCGGTGGCGTCGGACCGGCCGCGCATCTTCAATGTCGACCTGCTGGAGAATGCGCCCAATCGCGAGCCGACGATCCATCGCTCGAAGGCCGTCGGCGAGCCGCCGCTGATGCTGGCGATCAGCGTGCTGCATGCGCTGTCTGACGCGGTCGCGAGCGTGGGCGGGCATCGCGTCTGCCCGAGGCTCGACGCGCCGGCGACGCCGGAGCGGGTGCTGGCGGCGGTGGAGCGGGTGCGGATGGGGTCCGCTCAATGAACGACGTTCGCCTTGTTCACGCAGCCGCTCTGATCGAGCGCGGGGAACCCCTCTCCTGGAGGGAGAGGGGCAAGGGTGAGGGGTCGGCCCTTCAACACTGCTGCCGTAACCTACCCGATGCCTCGCGCAGATGCGGGCACCTTACTCGTCCAGCGTCCGTCACCTCACCCCTGCCCCTCTCCTTACAGGAGAGGGGTTCCCCGCGCTTCACCCACTTCGGTGGACGGCCATGACAGCCTCCCTCCTTCCCTTCCTCACCCTCCACCTCACCGACGGCGTCATCATCGCCCGCGTCGCGTCGGCGCAAGGCTCCACCCCCCGCGAGGCCGGCGCGACCATGGCCATCGCCGCGACAGCCACCACCGGCACCATCGGCGGCGGGCAGCTCGAATTCCATTGCATCGACATCGCCCGCGACATGCTTGCCGGCGGCGAGCCCACCCGGACGCTCGACATCCCGCTCGGCCCGCAGATGGGCCAGTGCTGCGGCGGGCGCGTTCAGCTCCTGCTGAAGCGCGCGACGGTCACCGACCTCGCCATGCTCCAGGCGCAAGAAACGGCCGATCACGCGACGCGTCCCGCCGTCCTCATCTTCGGCGCGGGCCATACCGGGCGCGCTCTGGCGAAGGCGCTGGCGCCCCTGCCCTTCGCGACGACGCTGATCGACGATCGCGACGGCGTCCTGGACGGGCTGCCGGCCGCGATCACCTGCATCCGCATGGCCGACCCGGTGTCGGCAGTCGAAGGCGCAGCAGCGAACGCCGCCTTCGTCATCCTCACCCACAGCCACGCGTTGGACTATCGCCTGACCGAAGCGGCGCTCCAGCGCGACGACGCGCCTTACGTCGGGATGATCGGCTCCGCCACCAAGCGCGCCCGCTTCGAGGCGGGCTTCCTGCGATCCGGCGGCCGGGGGGAGGCGCTGGCGCGGCTCGCCTGCCCGATCGGCGGCGCGGATGTGGACGACAAGCGGCCCGAGGTGATCGCCGCCTTGACCGTCGCCGAACTGGTGCGGAGCTTGCCTGGGGACAAGCAGCGGACTGCAGGGGCCGAGCTCGAGCTGAAGACGGGAGAGACGAGCCGATCATGACCCCTCCCCGCCTCGCGCTCGCCCACATCTCCAAGAGCTTTCCCGGCGTCAAGGCGAACGAGGATATCAGCCTGAGCGTCCGGCCCGGCGAAATCCATGCCCTTCTCGGCGAGAACGGGGCCGGCAAGTCGACGCTGGTCAAGATCATCTACGGCGTCCAGCAGGCCGACGAGGGCACGATCGAATGGGACGGCGCGCCCGTCGCAATCCCCTCTCCCAAGGCCGCGCGCAAACTCGGCATCGGCATGGTGTTCCAGCATTTTTCGCTGTTCGACGCGATGAGCGTGATCGAGAACATCGCGCTCGGCCTCGACGAGGCGGTCGACCGCGATGAGCTTAAACGCCGCGTCGCGGCGATTCTCGACAGCTATTCGCTGCCGCTCGATCCGGAGCGAGCGGTGCATACGCTCTCGGTCGGCGAGCGCCAGCGCATCGAGATCGTGCGCTGCCTGCTGCAGCAGCCGAAGCTGCTGATCATGGACGAGCCGACCTCGGTGCTCACGCCGCAGGAGGTCGAAAAGCTGTTTCTGACGCTGCGCCAGATCGCAATGGGCGGCTGCGCCATCCTCTACATCTCGCACAAGCTGCACGAGATCAAAGCGCTCTGCGAGGCCGCGACCATCCTGCGCGGCGGCAAGGTGGTCGCGACCTGCGATCCGAAGGTCGAGAGCACCAAGCGCATGGCCGAGTTGATGATCGGCGCGGAACTGCGCCAGATCGAGCGCAAGCCCGGCGGCGGGTCGGGCGCGGTCCGGCTGGCTGTGAACGGGCTCTCGCTCGATGGCGAGCCGCCCTTCGGCACCGACCTCGAGGCTGTGACCTTCGAGGCCCGCGCCGGCGAAATCCTCGGCATCGCCGGCGTCGCGGGAAACGGCCAATCGGAGCTTCTGACCGCGCTGTCGGGCGAGCGGTTGGCCAATCACGCCAATGCAATCGCCCTCGACGGCAAGCCGATCGGCCGCGAGAGCGCCGGCGGACGCCGCGCGCGCGGCCTCGCCTGCGTGCCCGAGGAGCGCAACGGCCACGCCGCCGTGCCGGATTTCTCGCTCGCCGACAACGCCGTGCTGACTGCGCGCCACCGGCTGCCGCTGGCCCCGCTCGGCCTGATCAGCCGGGGCGATGTCGGACGCTTCACCGACGCTGTGATCAAGCGCTTCGACGTGCGCACCACCGGGCCGGCCGCGCTGGCCCGCTCGCTCTCGGGCGGCAACCTGCAGAAGTTCATCATGGGCCGGGAGATCGGCCAGACGCCGTCCGTGCTCGTCGTATGCCAGCCGACCTGGGGCGTCGATGCGGGAGCGGCCGCCGCCATCCGGCAGGAGCTGGTCGATCTCGCCGCCAAAGGCTCGGCGGTCGTGGTCATCTCGCAGGATCTCGACGAGTTGCTTGAGCTGGCCGACCGGCTTTGCGTCATCAACGAAGGGCGGCTCTCGGCCCCGCGCGACGTCGGCACGCTCGGCATCGACGAGATCGGCCTGATGATGGGCGGAGTGCATGGGGCGGACGCGCCGGGCGAGGCCGCCCATGCTTGACATTCATCAAGACGCGCTGGGCGAAACCCCTCACCCTTGTGGAGAGGGGAAGGGGTGGGGGGCGAAAAGTCAGAGCGAATGGCTGAGAGTTTTTGCCGCGTCGCCGATACAAGCAGCCGCTCACCCGGTCGTCCGCCCCCCATCCCCAGACCCGTCCCCACGTCTCAAGTCGGCTGTTGCCGACTTGAGCACTATGAGTGCCTATCTCGGGCAAGCCCGAGATAGGTGGGGAAGGGAGGCGCCCGTGCCGGCGAGCGTTCTCGGAGTCGCCCATGCTTGAATGGCGACGCCGGCGCGAGCCCAGCACGGCTATGCTCTATGCCAGCCCGCTAATCGCGGTCGCGCTGACCATGCTGATCGGCACGGTCGTGTTCGCGGCGATGGGCTATGACGGCCCGCGCGCGGTGAGAGACATCTTCCTGACGCCGTTCCTGGAGCCCCAGCGTTGGCCCGACCTCGGCGTCAAGGCCGCGCCGCTGGTGATGATCGCGCTGGGGCTGGCGATCGGCTTCCGCGCCAATGTCTGGAACATCGGCGCGGAGGGCCAGTACGTCATGGGCGCAATCGCCGGCACCGGCGTCGCGCTCGCGACCCATGGCCTGAGCGGCTGGTGGATCCTGCCGGCCATGGCGCTCGCCGGCGTGCTCGGCGGCATGGCCTGGGTAGCGGTCCCGGCCTTTCTGCGCGTGAAGCTTCAGGTCAGCGAAATCCTGACCAGCCTGATGCTGACCTATGTCGCGGTGCAGTTTCTCTATTTCCTCGTGCGCGGCCCCTGGAAGGACCCCGACGGCTTCAATTTCCCGCAGACCAAGATGTTCAGCGCGAGCCAGACCCTGCCCGCCATGGCTGAAGGCTCGCTCGTCCATCTCGGCATTCCGCTGGCGCTGGTCGTCGCGCTCGTCGCCTGGCTGCTGATGGAGAAGACCACCGCGGGCTATGCGGTGAAGGTGGTGGGCCTCGCGCCCGCCGCCGCGCGCCATGGCGGCTTCAGCGCGGATAAGGTGACGTGGGCGTCGCTGCTCGCCGGCGGAGGCCTTGCGGGCCTCGCCGGGCTGTTCGAGGCGGCCGGTCCCTTCGGCCAGCTCACCCCCCAATTCCCGACCGGCTACGGTTTTACCGCGATCATCGTCGCGTTTCTTGGCCGGCTGAACCCGCTCGGCATCGTTTTTGGCGGCATCGTGCTGGCGGCGACCTATGTCGGCGGCGAGATCGCGCAGACCACAGTCAGGCTGCCGCAGGCCGCGACCGGGATGTTCCAGGCGCTGCTGCTGTTCGTGCTGTTGGCGACCGACGTGCTGGTCAAGTACCGCATCGGCTGGAAGGTGCGGGCGGTATGAGCGCGCGTTCTATCTGCACAAACCCGCCAACCACACCGCCGTCATCCCGGACAAGGGGCGTCAGCCGCGCAGCTCCGGGATCCATCATAGGGCTCCGCAGAGCTCTGGGATGGATCCCGGAGCTGCGCTTCGCTACGTCCGGGATGACGGCGCGCTTTATGAGATCGGTTGCGGCAGGACGAGCGGCCGCCCCATGACAACCGCCATCCTCGTCTCGATCGTCATGACGCTCGTCGCGGCCTCCACTCCGATCCTGCTGGCGGCGCTGGGCGAGCTCGTCGTGGAAAAATCCGGCGTGCTCAATCTCGGCGTCGAGGGGATGATGCTCACCGGCGCTGTGGCGGGCTTCGCCGTCGCCTACAGCACCGGAAGCACAGGCATCGGCCTCGTCGCGGCGCTGATCGCCGGCGTCGTAACCGCCATGGTCTTCGCCGTGCTGACGCTGTCGCTGACCGCCAACCAGGTCGCGACCGGCTTGGCGCTGACGATCTTCGGTATCGGCGCGTCCTCGCTGATCGGAGCGGGCTTCGTCGGCCGCACGATCACGCGGCTGGGCCCGGTTTTTCCCGAGGCGCTGTCGAGCCACCCTCTGCTTCGCGTCGTCTTCGGCCATGACATCGTCGTCTATCTGTCCTTGGCGCTGGTGCTGGCGGTGTCCTTTTTCCTGAACCGCACCCGGCCGGGGCTGATCCTGCGCGCCGTCGGTGAGAACGACGCCTCGGCGCACGCCATCGGCTATCCCGTCATCGCCATCCGCTACGCCGCGATCGGCTTCGGCGGCGCACTGGCCGGGTTGGCAGGGGCTTACTTCTCGCTGGCCCTGACGCCGATGTGGGCGCACAGCCTCACCGCCGGGCGCGGCTGGATCGCGCTCGCCCTCGTCGTCTTCGCCGCCTGGAAGCCGGCACGACTGTTGCTGGGGGCCTATCTGTTCGGAGCGGTGATGACGGCCGAGCTTCAGTTCAAGGCGGCGGGCGTGAGCTGGCTCCCGCCCGAGTTTCTGGCGATGGCCCCCTATCTTGCGACGATCGCAGTTCTGACCATGATGTCGCTAGGACGACAGACCGGCCGCCTCGCCGCGCCGGCCTGCCTCGGCAAACCCTTCTCGGCGTCCTGACGCCGCCAACCACAACGGGGAGACCAGACATGACCTCCATCATCACCCGCCGCAGGTTCAACTTCGGCGCGGGCGCCTCGGCCGCCGCCCTGCCCTTCGCCGCCGGCAAGGCGCTCGCGCAGGCGCCGTTCGGCGTCGGCTTCGTCTATGTCGGGCCGGTCGGCGACCATGGCTGGACCTGGACGCACGACCAGGGCCGGCTCGCGGTCGAGAAGGAGTTCGGCGCGAAGGTGAAGACCAGCTTCATCGAGAAGGTGGCGGAAGGGCCCGACGCCCAGCGCGCCATCCGGCAACTGGCGCAGGGCGGCAACCAGCTGATCTTCACGACCTCCTTCGGCTTCATGAACCCGACCATTCAGGTCGCCAAGCAGTTCCCCAAGCTGTTCTTCGAACACGCCACCGGCTATCAGCGCGCCGAGAACGTCGCGACCTACAACGCCCGCTTCTACGAGGGCCGGGCCGTGATCGGCACCATAGCGGGGCATATGTCGAAGTCCGGGCAGGCCGGCTATATCGCCTCCTTCCCGATCCCCGAGGTGGTGATGGGCATCAACGCCTTCCATCTCGCCGCCAGGAAGGTGAACCCGAACTTCAGGACCAGGGTGATCTGGGCCTCGACCTGGTACGACCCGGCCAAGGAGGCCGACGCGGCGAAAGCGCTGATCGACCAGGGTTGCGACATCATCACCCAGCACACCGACTCCGCCGCCGCCCTGCAGGCGGCAGAGCAGCGCGGCGTCTTTGCCTTCGGACAGGCCTCGGACATGAAGGCGTTCGCGCCGAAGGCCCATCTGTCGGCGATCATCGACGACTGGTCGGGCTATTACGTCAAGCGCGTGCGCGAGGCGATGGACGGCTCGTGGAAGACCGGCGACGTCTGGGGCGGCATCAAGGACGGCATGGTCAAGATCGCGCCCTACAACGATGCCGTGACGCCTGCCGCGCGTGCGGCCGCCGACGCAGTCCAGAAAGGCATCGTCGACGGGACGCTCCACCCCTTCACCGGCGAACTCAAGGACCAGAAGGGCGTCGTTCGGCTGAAGGCCGGCGAGACGGCGCCCGACGAGCTGATGTCCAAGATGGACTGGTATGTCGACGGCGTGCAGGCGTGAGGGCCGCGTCATCCCGCACGCGGCGCGGCACGCAGTGCTGCGCCGCAGATGCGGGACCGTCGTCCGGATGAGGCGCCCCACTCCCACGCGGTCCCGTGTCTGCGCAGCGACACTGCGTGCCGCAGCGCGCACGGGATGACACCGCGAAATTCACGCTTGCAGATATTTTAAGCTTGAAACAATATGCCCTCGTCGCGCGGCTTCAGGAGGTTGAGGGACCCCTGCCGCGCTGCCGCTTTCTCGCTCGTCCCGGGAGGACCCGACATGACATCCAGATTCACGCTTAGCCTCGGCGCAGGTCTCCTGGCGCTGGTCGCCGCCACCGCCTCGCAAGCGCAGGAGCCGATCAAGATCGGCGTCGTTTCCGTTCTCACCGGCCCGGCGGCCGCGCTCGGCCAGCAGCTCCGCGACGGTTTCCAGCTCGCGGTCGACAAGAACGGCGGCAAGCTCGGCGGCGTGCCGGTGCAGATCACCGTGATCGACGACGAGCTCAAGCCCGACGTCGCGGTCGGCAAGGTGCGCGGCTATGTCGAGAGCTCCAAGGCGGACTTCGTCGTCGGCCCGATCTTCTCCAACATCCTTGGGGCCATCGCCAAGCCGGTGCTGGATTCGGGCGCGGTCCTGATCTCGCCCAATGCCGGCCCCTCGACCATGGCCGGCAAGGCCTGCCACGAGAACTTCTTCGTCACCTCCTACCAGAACGACCAGGTCCACGAGGTTCTCGGCAAATACGCGCAGGACCAGGGCTTCAAGCGAGCCTATATCATCGCGCCGAACTACCAGGCCGGGAAGGACTCGCTCGCCGGCTTCAAGCGCTATTTCAAGGGCGAACTGGTCGACGAGGTCTATGCGCCGCTGACCTCGATGGATTTCGCCTCCGACCTCGCCAAGATCGCCTCGACCAAGCCCGACGTGGTCTTCGCCTTCCTGCCCGGCGGGCTCGGCGTCAACTTCGTCAAGCAGTGGTCGCAGGCGGGCCTGCAGGGCAAGATCCCGTTCCTCTCGGCCTTCACCGTCGACGAATCGACGCTGCCGGCGCAGCAGGATGCGGCGGTCGGCCTGTTCGGCGGCATGACCTGGGCCCCGAACATGGACAACCCGCAGAACAAGGCCTTCGTTGCGGCCTATGAGGCGGCCTACAAGATCGTGCCGGGCTCCTACGCGATGCAGGCCTATGACGCGGCCATGCTGATCGACTCGGCCGTCAAGGCGGCCGGCGGCGCGGGCGACAAGGCCAAGCTGCGCGCCGAGTTGAAGAAGGCGAACTTCACCTCGCTGCGCGGCAACTTCAAGTTCAACACCAACGGTTACCCGATCCAGGATTTCTACCTGGTCAAGGTCGCCAAGCGCGCCGACGGCAAGTTCCAGACCGAGATCGCCCAGAAGGTGTTTTCGGATTACGCCGATCCGCATGCGAAGGATTGCGGGTTGAAGTGAGGCGCGGGAAGCGCTGCGCAAACTCCCCTCTCCCGAAGGGAGAGGGGCTGGGGGTGAGGGGTCGGCCCCTCGCCGCCTAAGCTCCGACCTCCTCGCCGGCGGCTGCAAGGTTCGCTCCAGACTGGTTTGAGGGCCTTCACCTCACCCCTGCCCCTCTCCTTACAGGAGAGGGGTTCCCCGCGCCTTTCCGACCGGCGATCGCGGATACCCATGACCACCAGCCTCCTCATCGTCCAAATTCTCAACGGGCTGCAGCTCGGCATCCTGCTGTTCCTGGTTGCGGCGGGGCTGACGCTGGTGTTCGGCGTGATGGACTTCATCAATCTGGCGCATGGCGTGCAGTACATGCTCGGCGCGTATCTGGCGGTCACCTTCGTCGCGCTGACCGGCAGCTTCGTGCTCGGCCTCGCGCTTGCGCTCGCGGCCGCTCTGGTGATCGGGTTGGCGCTCGAGTTCCTCGTCTTCCGGCACCTGTACGAACGCGACCATCTCGACCAGGTGCTGGCGACCTTCGGGCTGATCCTGCTCCTCAACCAGGGCGTCAAGATCCTCTGGGGCGCGGCTCCGCTCTCGGTGCCGGTTCCCGAGTTCCTGTCCGGCTCGGTCGCGCTGATGGACGGCATCCTCTATCCGACCTACCGCTTCGCACTGATCGGCGCGGGGCTGGCGGTCGCGGGGCTGCTCTGGTTCATCGTCGAGAAGACGCGCACCGGCATGCTGCTGCGGGCGGGCGCGTCGAACGCGGCCATGGTCTCGGCGCTCGGCGTCGATATCCGCAAGCTGTTCATGATCGTCTTCGCCTTCGGGACCATGCTCGCGGGCTTTGCCGGGGCGATGGCGGCTCCCATCCTTTCAGTCGAGCCCGGCATGGGCGATTCCATTCTGATCCTCGCCTTCGTCGTCATCGTGGTCGGCGGCATCGGCTCGATCCGGGGCGCGTTCGTGGGCGCGCTGATCGTCGGCCTCGTCGACACGCTCGGCCGCTCCTTCATGAACGACCTGCTGCGCCTGTTCATGAGCGCGCCCTCGGCGCGAGCGACGGGCGCGGCGCTCTCCTCCATGCTGATCTATCTCGTCATGGCGATGGTGCTGTTCGTGCGGCCGGAAGGGCTGCTGCCGGCCAAGGGCCGCTCGTGAGCGCGGCGCCCGCCCTGCCGGACGCCGCCCTGGGCGAGGCGCAGGCCGTGGCCCTGCCGGCGCGACGCCGCCGGCCGCTCATCGCGATCGTGCTGTTCCTGGCGCTCGCCGCCGTGCCGGTGGCCGTTTCGCTCGGCCTTCCGTCACATTGGCTGACGCTGGTGACGCGGGCGATGATCTTCGCGATCGCCGCGCTCTCGCTCGATCTGATCCTGGGCGTCGGCGGGCTGGTCTCCTTCGGCCACGCCGCCTTCATCGGGATCGGGGCCTATGTCACCGGCATCATGATCACCGAGGGGCGCACGGAGACGCTGCTGATCCTGCCGGTGATCCTCGTCGCCTGCGCGCTGTTTGCGGCGATCACCGGCGCGGTTTCGCTGCGGACAAGGGGCGTCGCCTTCATCATGATCACGCTGGCGTTCGGCCAGATGGCGTTCTTCCTGGCGCAGGCGCTCTCGGCCTATGGCGGCGATGACGGCCTGACCCTGTCGGCCCGCAGCACGATGCTCGGCTTCCAGCCCTTCGCCAACCGGACCTCGTTCTACTATGTCGTGCTGGCGGTCCTGGCCGGCAGCTACCTGCTGATCAGCACCATTGTCGCATCCCGCTTCGGCCGCATTCTTCGCGCAGCCCGCGAGAACGCGACGCGGGTCACCGTGACGGGCTTCGACGTCTCGCGCATCCGGCTGATCGCCTATGTCATTTCCGGCATGATCGCGGGACTGTCGGGCTTCCTGCTCGCCAACCAGACCGAGTTCGTCAGCCCGGCCTTCATGTCCTGGTCGCGCTCGGGCGAGCTGATCTTCATGGTCGTGCTCGGCGGCGTCGGTAGCTTGCATGGCGCGATCATCGGCGCGCTCGCCTTCCTCTTCGCCGAAGATTTCCTGGCCGGCTGGACCGAGCACTGGAAGGCCATTTTTGGGCCGCTGATCGTGCTCTTCGTGCTCTTCACCAGGGGCGGAATCGTCGGCATCATCGGCAAGCTGGGCCGCCGCCAATGACTGAGCTGGCGAAGACTGAGCCGGTGCTCGCTCTTTCGGGACTTCGCAAGGCGTTCGGGGCGCTAAAGGTCACCGACGGCGTCAGCCTCGACGTCGCTGCCGGCGAGCTGCATGCGCTGATCGGCCCCAACGGCGCGGGCAAGACCACGCTCGTCCACCAGATCTCGGGCATGCTGCGCCCCGACGCCGGCAGCATCCGTTTTCGCGGAGACGACATCACCGGTTTTTCGCCGGAGAAGCGCTCGCGGGCCGGCCTCGCCCGCACCTTCCAGATCACCTCGACGATCCCTTCGCTCTCGGTGCTGGAGAATGTCGCGCTCGGCGTGCAGGCGCGAGCCCCCTCCCCGCTGGCGCTGCTGCGCAACGCGGCGCGCGACGAGAGCCTGAACGCACCGGCGCGCGCCGCGATCGCAGCCGTTGGCCTGTCCGAACGCGCCGACGTGCTGGCCGGCCGGCTCTCGCATGGCGAGAAGCGCGCGCTCGAGATCGCCATGGCGCTGACGCTCGAACCGGCGGCGATCCTGCTGGACGAGCCTCTCGCGGGCGTCGGCCGCGAGGAAGGCGAGCGGCTGATCGCATTGCTCAAGAGCCTGAAGGGCCGCTACGCCATGCTGCTGGTCGAGCACGACATGGAGGCAGTCTTCGCTTTGGCCGACCGCGTCACCGTGCTGGTCTATGGCCGGGTGATCGCATCCGGCGAGCCGGCGGCGGTGCGCGCCGATCCGGCCGTGCGCGAAGCCTATCTCGGCGAGGAGGGGTGATGCGCCGTGCAACCACCCATGTCATTCCGGGGCTTCGCGCAGGGCTGAACCCGGAAGCCACGACCGGGCGATCCTTCAATAGCCGCATCGGATCGTCGAACCCAGTCGTGGGTTGCGGGTTCGCTTCGCGCCCCGGCATGACAAGCGTCGGCATCCCGCCATGCTGACGGTCGAAGCCCTCGACGCCGGCTATGGCGAGGCGCAAATCCTGTTCGGCGTCGATCTCACCATCGCCGAGGGCGAGGTCGTGACGCTGCTCGGCCGCAACGGCATGGGCAAGACCACGACGATCCGCGCCATCATGGGGCTGATCAAGCCGAAGGCCGGGCGGGTCAGCGTCGCCGGGCGAGACCTGACCGGAGCCGCGCCCTTCCGTATCGCGCAGGCCGGCATCGGGCTCGTGCCGGAAGGCCGGATGATCTTCCCGACGTTGTCCGTCGAGGAGAACCTGATCGCCACCGCCGCCAGCCGTTTCGGCAAGCCGCGCTGGGACATCCAGCGCATCTACGACTTCTTTCCGCGGCTTAAGGAGCGCCGCGCCAATCGCGGGAACCAGCTTTCGGGCGGCGAGCAGCAGATGCTGGCGATCGGCCGGGCGCTGATGACCAACCCCCGCCTGATCATCCTGGACGAGGCGACCGAGGGGCTGGCCCCGATCATCCGTCAGGAGATCTGGGCCTGCCTCGCGGCGCTCAAGGCCGAGGGCGAGTCCATCCTCGTCATCGACAAGAACGTAGATGCGCTGGCGAAGATCGCCGACCGTCATATCGTGCTGGAGAAGGGCCGCGTCGTCTGGCGCGGCACGAGCGAGGACCTGCGCAGCGACGCGGCGGTCAAGGACCGCTTCCTGCATCTCTAGAGGAGACGAACGATGAAGCCGCTGACAGCCGGCGTGACCAAGGCCAATGAAGGCCTCGACGCCATTTCCTGGAACATTCTTGGCCAGACCTATGTGCCGAAATCGCTGAGCGCCGACTCGTTTTCCTGGCATGCGACTCTTCCGCCGGGCACTTTCGTGCCGCCCCATATCCATCCGACGCAGGACGAGTTCATCTACATTTTGGAAGGCCGGCTCGACCTTGTGCTCGACGGGCAGGAGAACTTCGCGACATCGGGCGATCTGATCCGCCTGCCGCGCGGCGTGCCGCACGGGCTGTTCAACAAATCCGACGCGACGGTGAAATGCCTCTTCTGGGTCGCGCCGACGGGGCGGCTCTACGACCTGTTCTGGGGCATCCATTCGATGACCGAGCAGAACCCGGCCGAGGTCGTGGCGCTCTCGGCGAAGCACGAGGTCGATTTCCTGCCGCCTCCGCCCGAAGGGGCTTGAGACGCCCTTAGTCCCAGCCCGTGACCATGAGGCCGGGAATGCGCTCGAATTCACGGCGGTTGTCGGTGACGAGAACCGCGCTTCTCTTGCGCGCCTGCGCCGCGATGAGGATGTCGATCGGGCCGATAGGCAAGCCTCTGCGTTCGAGATCGGCGCGAATCGCACCGGCTTCGGCCGCGTCGCTGGTATTGAACGGCTCGATGACGACGTCGCTTGCGAGGAATTCCGTTATCCGTTGCCGGTTTCGGTCTGGCCACTCGCTTTTGGCGGCGCCGTACAGCAACTCGTAGACGACGCATGTCGGCACAAGCACCGTCGTCTGGCGCTCCACCTCCGCCGCGAGCCGAGTCCTCAACTCCGGCTTGCGGCGGTTGATGATTGCAATAACGATATTGGTGTCGAGACAGAACACAGCCGTTCAGTCGAAGGAAATCGATGGATCGGGTTTTTCAGGCTCCTCCGGCGGCATATCCGGAAAACTGTCGTCGCCGATGGCGTCGATGCGCGCCAGCCACGCCGCGACGTCGAAGGGCGGCTTGTCGACCGGCTCCAGCACGACCTTGTCGCCGAGCCGGCTGACGCGCACTTCCTTGCCGGGCAACCGGAACTCCTTGGGAAGCCTGACGGCCTGGCTTCGACCGTGCATGAAGATTTTGCCGGTCGGCTGTTTCGTCGGAAGCGTCATCGCGCACCTCGTCGATATCTATCATGGTAGATATCGTGTCTCGCGCAGCAGCGTCAAATGGTGATGACCGTCTGCGGTCGACCGGCAGCCCGGTTAGGGTTAAATCACGCCCGTTGCTGCGAGAACGCCTCCGATGCGGCACGATCCTCCGGCCGGGTCCAGGACCGGCGCGGCCGGGAGGCAGACCATGAGGACCGAACGTCGGACCGATGAGCGCCAGCGCGTCCTGCATCGCGCCAGCATCGTCTTCAACGGCCGCCAGTCGGTGTTCGACTGCGCCATCCGCAACTGGTCCGACAGTGGCGCGATGGTGCGGCTGGGCGACTGGACCGCCCTGCCCCCGACCTTCGAGATCGACGTCGCCAGCCTCGGCGGGAGCGTGCGCGTCCGGCAGTGCTGGCGCAGGGGCGACGATGTCGGGGTCGCTTTCCTGTCCGAGGATGAATGCCGACCGGCCGCGCCGATCGACCTCGCGGCGGTCAGGGCGCTGCGGGCGCTGAACTCCGGCCACGGGTTGCCGGCCCCCTGACAACGCGACGGGCTCGTTAAGGTTAAGCGAGAGTTGACGCTGCGCCTTGTCGCCGTCTGGGCCATAACCTCTCCGGGGTTGCATTCTGCAACCCATCAGAACGGACGCCGGGGCCTGCGACGATGACGACGGAACGCCGATCCAATCAGCGCAATCGCACCCTGCTCGGCGGGAAGGCCTGCTTCAACGACCGCCGCTCGACCCTCGACTGCGTCGTCCGCAATCTGTCCGACGCCGGCGCGCTGGTCGTGATCTCGGACAGCGTGGCGCTGCCCGGCGCCTTCGATCTGGAGATCGACCATCTGCGCCGGTCCTATGCGGCGCGCGTGCGATGGCGCGACGGGGAGCGCGTCGGGCTCGCCTTCGAGGCGCAGGCGAAAGGCGCAAGCGAGGTGGTGCCGCTCGATCTGGCGCGGCGGCTGAAGCATTGCGAACAGAACAACGCCCGTCTCAAGGCGCGAATCCTGCAACTGACCGAAGCCGGCTGACCCCGTTCAGGCCGGGCGGGCCAACTGCTCCGCCGAAAACCCGGCCTTGCCGGCATAGGCCTTCACGATCGCCTCCCGTTTGGCATAGCTCAGCACGCGCTCGATATCGTCGAACCCGTTGGGCGCCAGCGCCTCGACCGCGTCGATGACGCGCTCCGGCCCGCCGACGCGGTTCATCGCCACGAGTTCGGCCGTCGCCGGCAGGCGCATCGCCTCGTAAGCCGACAGCGCATGGCGCGGATGCTCGGCCCTGACCAGCCAATCCGCGAGGCAGCGCGCATCCAGGATCGCCTGCGAGGCCCCGTTCGAGCCGACCGGATACATCGGATGGGCCGCGTCACCCAGCAGCGTGACCCGGCCATGGGTCCAGCGCGGCAGCGGATCGCGGTCGCACATCGGGTAATCCCAGAAGCCGGGCGAGGCCTGGATCAGCGCCATGACGTCGACGTCGGGCACGGTGAAGCGGCGCGCGAAGGGCAGCACGTCCTCGAGCCGGCCGGGCTTCGACCAGGCCTCCTTCGGCGGCGGCTTTTGGGGATCGCCGGTACGGATATTGACGACCCAGTTGGTCAGCCGCGTACCGGGCGTCGAGCCCTGAGCGATCGGATACAGCACGAGCTTTCCGGCCATGCCGCCGGCGATGATCATGCTCTGCCCGTCGAGAAAAGCCGGCCAGTCGCAGGCGCCGCGCCACATCTGCACGCCGTTCCAGCGCGGCGGGCCCTGGTCGGGAAAATAATGCGCACGGACCGTGGAATGGATGCCGTCGGCGGCGATCAGGATGTCGCCCCGCGCGGTCTCGCCGGCCTCCCCCCGGCGCGAATCGGTGAAATGCGCGCTGACGCCGCCCTCGTCCTGAATGAGCCCCTGCAGCCGCCGGCCCGTCCGCAGCGCGTCGGGCCCGAGGCGGGCCAGCACGGCGTCGCAGATCACCCCTTGCAGCCGCCCGCGATGGATCGAGAACTGCGGCACGGGCGCGCCGGCATGGACGCCGCGCGGCTCGCGCCAGACGGTCTGGCCGAAGCGGTTCATGTAGATCAGTTCGCGCGTGCGGATCGCCACCGCGTCGAGCGCCGGCAGCAGGCCGAGGTCCGCCAGTTCGGCGATCGCGTGCGGCAGGGTGTTGATGCCGACGCCGACCTCCCGGATCTCGCCCGACTGCTCGTAGACGGTCGCGGCGATACCGCGCCGATGCAGCATCAGCGCGAGCGTCAGACCGCCGATTCCGCCCCCGACGATGATGACCTTCATGTCCGTCCCCGCAGCCAACTATTTCAAGCTTGAAATAATGAATTGGCGCTTGTCAATCGTCTGCGCGCGTCCCGGAATCGGGTCGGCCACGCCAGATTACCCGCAGTTGAAGCGGAACGAAGCGGTTTCCTGTGCGTATCTAGCGCCGTGGCGGTCGCGTTTCCGCGGTCGCTGTGCCAACTGGCAGGTTCCGCGCTGATGCTCTTGCGGCGCACGGCCTCCGCCGTTACGGGGGCCGGGCATAACGCCGCCCGCAGCGCGGCCAACACCTTCTCAAGGAGGATTTCATGACCAAGAACGAATTGATCGCCGCCATCGCCGACGAGACCGGCAAGACCAAGTCCGATGTTTCCGCCATCCTGGCGTCGCTGGGCGGCATCGTCGCCAAGACGCTGAAGTCCGGCGACGACGTGACGCTCGGCGGCGTCGGCAAGCTCTCGGCGGCCAAGCGCGAGGCCCGCGAGGCCCGCAACCCCTCGACCGGCGCGATGATCAAGGTGCCAGCCAAGACCGTCGTCAAGTTCAAGGTGACCAAGGATCTCGCCGACGCCGTGGCGTGATCGGCTCCTGCAAGCAGCGTACCCTCATCAAGCAGCATCTGGCCTTGCGCCGGTGCTGCTTGACCGGCTGGCACAGCCCGGCACAGTAGCGCGATGTTCCTGCGCCTGTTCACCGACCTCCGCGCCGCAAAAGTGCCCGTCACGCTGCGGGAGTACCTGGCCCTGCTCGAAGGGGTCGAGGCCGACCTCGCCGAGCATCGCGTCGACGAGTTCTATTATCTGGCGCGCACCTGCCTGGTGAAGGACGAGCGCCATCTCGACCGTTTCGACCGCGTCTTCGCCCAGGTCTTCAAGGGCATGGAGACGCTTGGAGAGGCCTTCGAGAAGGCCGGCATTCCCGAGGAATGGCTGCGCAGGCTCGCCGAGAAATACCTGAGCGACGAGGAGAAGGCGCAGCTTCAGGGGCTGGGCTGGGACAAGCTCTGGGAGACACTGAAACAGCGCCTCGAAGAGCAGAAGGGCCGGCATCAGGGCGGCTCGAAATGGATCGGCACCGCCGGCACATCGCCCTATGGCGCCTATGGCTACAACCCCGAGGGCGTCCGCATCGGCCAGGACAAGAACCGCAATTTTCGCGCGGTGAAGGTCTGGGACCAGCGCGAGTTCAGGGATTTCGACGACACGCGCGAACTCGGCGTGCGCAACCTGCGCATCGCGCTGCGCCGGCTGCGAAAGTTCGCGCGCACGGGCGCGGCCGAGGAACTCGACCTCGATACGACGATCTCGGAGACGGCGCGGCACGGTTATCTCGACGTGAAGCTGCGCCCCGAGCGCCGCAATGCGGTCAAAGTGCTGCTCTTCCTCGATGTCGGCGGCTCGATGGACTGGCATATAGAACTCGCCGAGGAGCTGTTCTCGGCGGCGCGGGCCGAGTTCAAGCATTTCGAGCATTTCTACTTCCACAACTGCCCCTATGAGCGGGTCTGGAAGGAGAACCGCCGCCGCCACGACCAGGTGATTCCGACCTTCGAACTGCTGCGGACCTATCCGGCGGATTACCGCTGCGTCTTCGTCGGCGACGCCTCGATGAGCCCCTACGAGATCGCGATGCCGGGCGGCTCGGTCGAGCACTGGAACGAGGAGCCGGGCTCGGTCTGGATGGAGCGGCTGACCGGGCGCTTCCAGAAATCGGTCTGGCTCAACCCCGTGCAGCAGCATCTCTGGAGCTACACCCAGTCGATCCGCCAGATCAGCGGCCTGATGGGCGGACGGATGTTTCCGCTGACGCTGGACGGGCTCGATGGCGCGATGAAGGTGCTGGCGCGGTAGCGCAGGGCGGCGCAAGCCGCTAAGGCTCCCCGCATGCAGCCCCATCATCCCGACGACGTCCCTGCCCCGGCCTGGCGACAGCGCCCCAAGCCGATCGGTTTCGAGATCGCCTATCGCCTCGATGGCGGCACGATGGAGATCGACACCACGCGCAAGATCGACCGGGTCCAGCTCGGCGCGGTCGAGCAGGTGCGCTTCATCTATGCGCCCAGCAACGTCACCTCCAAGGGATACAAGACGAAGCTCACGCTGACCGACGGCAAGTCGATCACCTTCGGCAATCTGTCCTGGCGGTCGCTCACCGACATCGACCGCGACGACGAAGGCTACCACGCCTTCGTGGCGGCGCTTTCGGCGGCGATCGCCAAGGCCAATCCGAAGGCGCGCTTCGTCGCCGGAAAGCCCCGGCCGCTCTGGGCCGCGCTTGCGCTGGTCGGGGGGCTCTCGATCGTGATGCTCGCCTTCTTCACAGCGCGGGCCTTCCAGCAGGGCGCGACGGCCGCCGGCTTCCTCGGCATCGGGCTCGCGGCGGCCTCGTTCTGGCAGGTCTGGCCGATGGTGAAGCTCAACCGCCCGAGGGAACTGGCGACAGGCGAGGTGCCCGACGAACTGGTGCCGGGCCGCGTCGCAGGCTAGTCCCTAGCGCACCACCAGCACCGAGCATTTCGCCCGGCGCACGATCGTCGAGGCGTTGGAGCCGATGACGTAGGCCAGCATGCCGGGCTCGTGCGAGCCGATCACGATCAGGTCGGCGCCGCTGGCCTCGGCTTCGGCCAGCACCTCGCCATGGACGGAGCCGACCAGCACCCTGGCCGAAACGCGCTCGGTCGGCAGCGCGACCTTTGCCGCGATGGCGGCGAGCCTGGCCTCGGCATCGGTCTGCTGCTCGGCGTCGAAATCGGCCGGGACGAACTCCATATAGGTGATCGGCACGAGCGAGCGGACATAGACGAGGCGCACCGTGCCGCCCGACATCTCGGCGAAGGCCACCGCGGCGGTGATGGCGGGTTCGGCGAGATCGGCCTCGGCGAGATCGACGGGGACCAGAATCGATTTGTACATCGCATCCTCCCGGCTGTTGGCGAGGGCATCCTAGCAAGATCGTCGCGCCGCGCCATCCAGCGCGCATGGTCGCCATGCCGCGCGCGAATTGACGACACCGCCTTGCGGATCGACAGTGACGCCGCACGCAAGGCTCGCGCCCCGCGTCGCCGAGACGGCTGCCCGCCGTCGTTCCTCCCCGGGTCGCCGATGACCGAGCCACCGTCCAGGACCGATCTTTCCACAGGCCCGGCCGGCCTTGGCTCGCTGCTGCATTCGCCGGCTACCTTCCTGATGGCGCTCGCCTTCCTGAACTGGCTCGGCTTTGCGAGCTGGTCGGCTCTGATCAACAATTTCGCCAAGGAGGCTGCCGGATTCACCGGCCAGGACATCGGCATCCTGCAGTCGGTCCGCGAGATTCCGGGCTTCCTCGCCTTCACCGCGATCGTGCTGTTCTGGTTCATGCGCGAGCAGATCCTGGCTTATGTCAGCCTGCTGGCTCTCGGAATCGGGATCGCCATCACCGGCTACTACCCGACGCTGGGCGGGCTGCTGCTGACGACGACGATCATGTCTCTGGGCTTCCATTATTACGAGACGGCGCAGCAATCGCTGCAGTTGCAGCTCCTGCCCAAGGCGCAGGCCCCCCGTCTGCTGGGTCGCATCGCCGGCGCATCCGCCATGGCGCAACTCTTGGCCTTCGGATCGATCGCGCTGATCTGGCGCGCCGTCCAGCCGGCCTACACCACGGTCTTCCTCGCCGCCGGGCTGCTTACCGTGGCGCTGACACTTGCGGCCTGGCTCGCCTTTCCGCGCTTCCAGGGCACGGTGCCCCAGAACAGGGGCTTCGTGCTGCGGCGGCGCTACTGGCTCTATTACGCGCTGACCTTCATGTCGGGCGCGCGCCGGCAGATTTTCATGGCCTTCGGCGGATTCCTGCTAGTCGAGCGCTTCGGCTACGACGTCTCCGCCACGGCGACGCTGCTGCTGGCGACCTATGGCATCAACACCTTCATGGGGCCGATCCTGGGCCATCTCGTCGGGCGCTTCGGCGAGCGGGCGACGATCAAGCTCGAGAACGTCTCGCTCATCGCCGTCTTCGTCGGCTATGCGCTGGCGAGCCAGGGCCATTTCGCCGGCTGGGGCGTCTATATCGCCGGCGCGCTCTTCATCGTCGACGGGGTCTTCTTCACGCTGACGCTGGCGCAGCGGACCTATTTCCAGAAGATCGCCGATCCGGCCGACATCGCGCCGACGTCGGCGGTCGCCTTCACGATCAACCATATCGCGGCCGTCTTGCTGCCGGTGACGTTCGGCCTGCTCTGGATCAGGGATCCGGCCTTCGTTTTCTATATCGGGGCGGCGGTGGCGACGGTGTCGCTGTCGCTCGCCTTTCTGGTGCCGCGCCATCCGGTTCCGGGACAGGAGACGACGCTGGGGCCGGCCCTGCCCGCGGCAGCGGAGTAGCCGGCGGTGCGGCTGCTCTCAGCCCTGCCGCGCCGGCGTCCTGACCACCAGCCCGTCCAGTTCGTCGCGCACCCTGATCTGGCAGGACAGCCGCGAGGTCGGGCGGACGTCGAAGGCGAAGTCGAGCATGTCCTCCTCCATCGACTCAGGGGTCCCGGCCTTCGCGGCCCAGGCGTCGTCGACATAGACATGGCAGGTGGCGCAGGCGCAGGCTCCGCCGCATTCGGCCTCGATGCCGGGCACGCCGTTGCGGACGGCGACCTCCATCACGGTCGAGCCGGCGTCGCCCTCGACGGTGCGGCCCTCGCCCTGGGCGTCGATGAAGGTGATCTTCGGCATCGTGAACTCCGGCAGCCAGATACGGGCTCCGCTTAGAGCATTTCCAACCGGCGAGGAAAGCGTTTTTGCGTTTCCGCGGCCGATCAGGCGGCGCAATCCAGCCTGGAGATCACGACGCGCACCTCGGCGGCGGCCAGCGCCAGCGTGTCCATAGCCGCCTCCGCCCGGCGGGCGTCGGTCGCCGCCAGATGCTGCTCGATCGCGTCCGCGGCGGCGGCGACCTGCCAGGCGCCGACGGCGCGGGCCGCGCCCTTCAGGGTGTGGGCGGCGTCCATCTTGGCCTGGGCGTCATCGGTGGCGTGGATGGCGCGCAGATGGCGGACGCATTGCTGGGCGAAGAGAGCCAGAAGCTCCCGTTCGAGTTCATGGTCGCCGCCGGTCTGGCGGGCGAGGTGGACGAGATCGATGGCGTTCTGGGGCATTACGGACTCTGGTCGATGGCCTTCGGGCCGGTTTCGGCGCAGGCTGGATGATCTTCAGGAAGCGCCATCATGGTGAACGAGGCGTTAACGACGTTTGTGAATCGCGTGGTCAAATGGGTTTCCATCACCTGAGCGCTCCACTACCCTTCCAATTGGTAAATGATGGGCGCAGAGTCCGTCGCGTCATGCGTGTCAGAGGCGGCATGCGACGCGCGACCTCCGCGGGAATGCTCATCGAGTAGCGTGGCGAGGCGGCACCCATGATCCGGCAAAACAAGCTCCAGGACCCGACCGAGGCCGCGATGTCGGCGATCGAGGAGGCCCTGAGGCTCGACCAGCCGAAGCCCGAGACCGAGGCGCAGGCCACGGGCTCCGAGCCGAAGCTTCCCTCCACGACAGAAAACGACCTCAAGCTCGATCTGCCGAAGATCGAGCCGTTGCCGCTGCCGGAGACGGCCGCCACGCCGCCGCTGGCCAGGCAGAAGCCGTCGATCGCGCCCGATACGAGCCGCGTCGCCAATGACGACCGGCGCGATTCGAGCTCGCTGGTCCAGGCGTTCTCGGTGCGCCCGTCGAGCCGTCCGCTCTGGTTCGCGCTCGCAGCCTCGCTCGCCTGGCTCGGCGGCGCGGCCTTCCTGATGGTCAGCCGGTTCGGCTCGTTTTCCACCGGTCTGCCCGAAGGACTCTCGGCGTTCGGAATCGGCGAATGGACCCTGCTCGCGCTGGCCGTCGGCGCGCCGGTGATCTTCTTCTTCGTGCTGGCGGCGCTCTATCGCCGCACCCAGGAAATGCGCCTGGTCTCGCGCGCCATGACCGAGGTCGCGCTGCGGCTGGCCGAGCCCGAGGTCGCCGGCTCGGACGCCGTGCTCTCGCTCAGCCAGACCATCCGGCGCGAGGTCGCGGCGATGGGCGACGGCATCGAGCGCGCCGTGGCGCGCGCCGGCGAACTGGAGACGATCGTGCGCGGCGAGATCGCGACGCTCGAGCGCGCCTATGCCGACAACGAAATCCGCCTGCGGGCGCTGATCGACGAACTGGTGACGCAGCGCGAGGCCGTGGTCGGCAATGCCGAGCGGGTCAAGTTCGCGATCAGCGGCGCCCATGAGGGCCTGTCGAAGGATCTCGAGAACGCCAGCCG
>JAESGM010000599.1_pt1 | contig 21527 bp, 19 predicted proteins | sample 9269721 | NCBI WGS metagenome assembly JAESGM01 (sample SAMN15720920, study PRJNA650825) | algae metagenome | isolation source: Komarekiella atlantica HA4396-MV6 and co-occurring heterotrophs from... | place: USA: Theobald House, Kauai, HI | collected 2009-07-29 | reverse complement strand
TCGGGATCGGCGCGGCGAACCTCTCTACGAGCGCGCGTCGCCTGGCGCGCGCCAGAGCCGCGCTCGATGCCGGCGTCGAGGATCTGCAGCGCGACGTGCATCTCGACCTCCACCGCGGTGCCTTCGCGAGCTTTGCCGTCGCGCCGTGGCGCGAAGCTCCGGAGGAATTGCGCCTGCGGCTCGTCGGACGCCTCATCTCTGCGTTCGGCGGTGCGTCCGAGCCCATCAGCCTCGCCTCGCTCGAAGCTCTCGCCGAGCGCATGTGGGGTACCGGTTTCGAGGGCGCGACGCTGGGGGGAGCTATCATCGAGGGCCGCACGGCTGTTTTCCGGATCATGCGCGAAGGGCAGCGCCATCCGCTCCCGGTATTGCGGCTGCAGCCGGGCAGCACGGTTCTCTGGGACGGTCGCTTTCGCGTTAACGTTTCGGCGATGGCGCCAGCGCCGGTAACGGTTGGAGCGCTCGGGGCAGGCGCTTACGCTGACCTGCGTCATTTAATCGACGTGCCGGGCAACTGGGCCGCGCGCGCGGCGGCAACCTTGCCAGCCATCAGGGCCGGCGACGAACTGCTGGTCGTCCCCCAACTTGCGGATTTTCATGGCGCCCCACCGGGTTGGCGGGAAGCTGCAGGGCTCTATTCGGCCGAATTCGCCTTCTAGCATCGGCAAGAAGTACGAAAATCGCACGAAAACTCGGGCAGCGTTAAGCTATTGGGGAGCGACAGCCCTGTAACTTGGCAATGCTGGTGCCCGCTCCTATGTTAACGGCAGCTTCGGGCGGCACACGGAAGGTTACCGGGATGATGCCGCGGAGCCGCTTAGGCGCTCTACAGGGAACGAGATGAATTCGAATTTTCAGAAGCTTGCCATCTGGGTGGCGATCCTTGTGCTGCTCGCGGCCCTCTTCAATCTATTCAACAATCCGACGCAGAGCCGCCGCGGCACCGAGATCACCTACTCGGAGTTCCTGAATGCGGTCGACAACGGCAACGTTTCCGAAGCGACGCTCGCGGGCAACCGCATCTACGGTACGATGCGCGAAGGCGGAACATCCTTCAGCACGTACGCTCCGCAGGATTCCTCCCTCGTTGAGCGCCTCGAGAAAAAGAACGTGAAGTTCCGCGCACGCCCGTCGGAGGAGGACGTTCCCTCCATCATGGGCATGCTGCTGAACTGGTTCCCCATGCTGCTGCTTATCGCGGTGTGGATCTTCTTCATGCGCCAGATGCAGTCGGGTTCCGGCCGCGCCATGGGCTTCGGCAAGTCGCGCGCCAAGCTGCTGACTGAGCGCCACGGCCGCGTGACGTTCGAAGATGTCGCCGGTGTCGACGAGGCGAAGGACGACCTGCAGGAGATCGTCGAGTTCCTGCGCGATCCGCAGAAGTTCCAGCGCCTGGGTGGGCGCATCCCGCGCGGTGCTCTGCTCGTCGGCCCGCCGGGTACCGGTAAGACGCTGCTCGCCCGCGCCATCGCCGGTGAAGCCAACGTGCCATTCTTCACGATCTCGGGCTCTGACTTCGTCGAGATGTTCGTGGGCGTCGGCGCTAGCCGCGTGCGCGACATGTTCGAGCAGGCGAAGAAGAACGCTCCGTGCATCATCTTCATCGACGAGATCGACGCCGTCGGCCGCCACCGCGGTGCGGGCCTCGGCGGCGGCAACGACGAGCGCGAGCAGACGCTGAACCAGCTCCTGGTCGAGATGGATGGCTTCGAAGCCAACGAGGGCATCATCCTCATCGCGGCGACGAACCGTCCGGACGTGCTCGATCCCGCGCTGCTGCGTCCTGGCCGCTTCGACCGCCAGATCACCGTGCCGAACCCCGACGTCTCCGGCCGCGAAAAGATCCTGCGCGTGCACATGCGCAAGGTGCCGGTCGCTCCCAACGTCGACCCGAAGGTTTTGGCGCGCGGTACGCCCGGCTTCTCTGGAGCCGACCTCGCCAACCTCGTCAACGAGGCTGCACTGCTGGCTGCCCGCCGTAACAAGCGGCTGGTGACGCAGCAGGAGTTCGAAGATTCCAAGGACAAGGTCATGATGGGCGCCGAGCGGCGTTCCATGGCTATGACCGAGGAGGAAAAGCTAGCGACCGCCTATCACGAGGCAGGGCACGCGCTCGTCTCGCTCAAGGTCCCGGGCGGGGATCCGCTGCACAAGGTGACGATCATCCCGCGCGGGCGCGCGCTCGGCGTGACCATGAACCTGCCGGAACGCGACAAGCTCAGCTACTCCAAGCAGTGGTGCGAGGCGCGCATCGCCATGGCCTTCGGCGGGCGTGTCGCCGAGCAAGCGATCTACGGCAAGGACCACCTGAACACGGGGGCCTCGAGCGACATCATGCAGGCCACCGATCTTGCCCGTCGCATGGTGACCGAGTGGGGCATGAGCGAGAAACTCGGCCCCTTGCGCTACAATGAAAACCAGCAGGAGGTCTTCCTCGGGCATGCGATCACGCAGCGCCAGAACATGTCGGAGGACACTGCGCGCCTGATCGATCAGGAAATCCGCCGCATCGTGACCGACGGCGAAAACCGCGCACGCGAGGTAGTCGCCAACCATCGCCATGACCTCGAGGCCATTACGCAGGCGCTGATGGAGTACGAGACGATTTCCGGCGATGAAGTCCTGGCGCTGATGCGCGGCGAAAAGATTACGCGCAAGCCGGACGACGATGTGCCGAAGGATCAGATCGGCTCGTCGGCGGTGCCGAGCGCTGGCTCGCGCTTCCGGCCTTCCGGTGGCACCGGACCGATGGAGCCGCAGCCGCAGTCCTAGCGCCGGTTGCTAGCCCTTTACCGGGTGCGTGCAGACACTATACAAGCGGCCGCGGAGCACTCCGCGGCCGCTTTCGTTTGCAGGGACGACCGACACGATGCGCACGACCTATCTGCGGCCGATCGGCCTCTTCCCCGCGCCTGCCGATGCGCGGGAGGCAGTATGGAGCGGCTTGCCGGTTGCCGGTCAGAAGCTGCATTTCGCTGCAGTGGAGGTGGCTCAGCGGGTGGGCGCTCAGGTAGAGCGCCGCATCCTATCGCTCGGCGACGCCATCGAACGCGATTGGGGACGCGATACCAACGAGGTGGCCGCGGAGTTGGAGTTGATCACCGGCCCGCGTCCGCGGATTGCCGGACTTGCACTCGATCGGCCGCGCATCATGGGCATCGTCAATGTCACGCCAGACAGCTTCTCTGACGGGGGCTCGCACCTGGCGGCGGAGGCGGCCGTCGAGCACGGTTTGAAGCTGGCCACGGAAGGCGCCGACATTCTCGACATAGGCGGAGAATCGACGCGGCCCGGCGCCGACTATGTTCCGGTCGAGGAGGAACTCGCCCGCGTCCTGCCGGTGATTGAAGGACTGCGGGCGCGGACCGACAAGCTCATCTCCATCGACACGCGCAAGGCCGAGGTGATGCGGCAGGCAGCGCGCGCTGGGGCGGACATTCTGAACGACGTGTCGGCGCTGACGCACGATCCCGACGCCCTCGTAGCGGCCGCCGAAAGCAAGCTGCCGGTCATCCTGATGCACGCCCAGGGCGATCCGCGCACGATGAACGACAACCCGCAATACTCGGATGTCGCGCTGGACGTGTTCGACTATCTCGGAGACCGCATCGCGGCCTGTGAGGCCGCCGGCATCCCAAAAACCAAGATGGTGGTGGATCCGGGGATCGGGTTTGGCAAGCACTTGCACCACAATGTGGCGGTGATGGCGTCGTTATCGCTGTATCATGCACTGGGTGTACCGGTTCTTCTCGGTGCATCCCGCAAGAAGCTGATCGACCACATTTCCGACGTGCCCAATCCGCGTGACCGCGTCCCCGGTTCGCTGGCCGCGGCCCTGGCGGGCGCCGCCGAGGGCGTGCAGATCATCCGCGTCCACGACGTGGCGGCGACGCGGCAGGCGCTCAGCGTGTGGCGCGCCTGCCTGCACGGCACCGACCGGGCTTTGGCCTAAACCAGCGGTCTTTTCGCGTTTGTTAGAGAGCGTCATGTACTGTCCGAAATAGGATTTGATGATTGCGAGGGGGCGCGGCGCAATATTCTTGCGACAGAGCGTTTACCATTCGCACGCCAACTGCGTCGGGGTAGTCTATGCAATCCAACGCTCGTAACGGTAAGCGTAACGGTCAGCCCAGCAAACGAGGCAAGGGGATCTCAATGACGCGCCGGTACTTCGGTACGGACGGAATTCGCGGACTGGCCAACAAGGCGCCGATGACGTCCGAAATCGCCCTCCGGGTGGGCATGGCGGCAGGCAAGGCCTTCCAAACCGGCAGCAGTCACCGACACCGCGTCGTCATCGGCAAGGACACCCGCCTTTCCGGCTACATGCTGGAGGCCGCCCTGATGTCCGGCTTCACCGCCGTGGGCATGGACGTGTTCCTGCTCGGGCCGATGCCGACACCTGCCGTCGCCATGCTGACGCGGTCATTGCGCGCCGATCTCGGCGTCATGATTTCCGCTTCGCACAATCCTTTCGACGACAATGGCATCAAGCTGTTCGACCCGGACGGCTACAAGCTCTCCGATGAAACCGAGCGCCAGATCGAACAGCTGATCGACGCCGACCCTTCGGATCTGCTCGCCGCTCCCGACGCTATCGGACGCGCCACGCGCGTGGAGAGCGCGCAGGAACGCTACATCGAATTCGCCAAGCGCACGCTGCCGAAGAACCTGCGGCTCGACGGCCTGCGTATCGTTATCGATTGCGCCAACGGCGCCGGCTACAAGGTGGCTCCGGAAGCGCTGTGGGAACTGGGTGCGGAAGTCATCAAGATCGGCGTCGAGCCGAACGGCCGCAACATCAACGACAAGTGCGGATCGACTGCGCCGGCTACACTGATCAACAAAGTTCGCGAAGTGCGCGCCGACATCGGCATTGCCCTCGACGGCGACGCTGATCGCGTGGTCATCGTCAACGAGAAGGGCAACATCGTCGACGGCGACCAGCTCATGGCGGTCATCGCCGATACCTGGCACCACTCAGGCAAGCTCACGGCCGGCGGCGTCGTCGCCACGGTGATGAGCAACCTCGGGCTCGAGCGCTACCTGAAGAGCATCGGCCTCGACATGGTGCGCACGCCGGTGGGCGACCGCTACGTCGTCGATCACATGCGCAAGCACGGCTACAATGTTGGCGGCGAGCAGTCAGGACACATCGTGCTGTCGGACTTCGTCACCACCGGCGACGGACTCGTGACGGCACTGCAGTTGCTGGCTGTCGTCGTCGCCACCGGCAAGTCTGTGAGCGAGGTGACGAACCGCTTCGAACCGCTGCCGCAAATCTTGAAGAACGTGCGCTATGAGAGCGGCAAGCCGCTCGAGGATCAGCGCGTCGTACGCGCGATCGACGCCGGCAAGGAAAAGCTCGGTGAGTATGGTCGTCTGGTCATTCGCCCCTCGGGCACCGAACCCGTTATCCGGGTGATGGCCGAAGGAGACGACGAGCGGCTGGTATCCACCGTGGTCGACGACATCGTCGAGACAGTCCGCGCCGCGGCGCTCGCCTAAAACGTCATTCAGCGACGCTCTCGAGCGCGTGCGAATCGCCGCCTGCGCTCGTTAACGCATGGTTACTTTCGAGCGGCTGTACGCCGTTTCATTTCCGAACAGCGATTAAGTCTCCCTTAAACCTTCCAATTCATAGTCGTTCACTGAGCACGTTCCGCGTTCGCCACGACCGCCGTCAGGACAGGGACGGCATGACGATGACGAAGGGAAAAGTTCAATGAATAATCGCAGTTCCTACCTGATAGGTGCAGCGCTCGGGTCGGCTCTTGTGCTTGCCTTCAGTGCTTCCGCCAACGCGGCTGATATTTACGATGGGGGTTATAGCGGCGGTCTCAAGGGTGGCTATGAAGTTCCGGCTCCCGACAATCGCTACTTCTACGTCAAAGGCTATATCGGCCAGGCCAATCCAGACGTTGGCAGCCTGTGGACCGAAGGCTTCGACGATACGTTCTCGGTGCATCACAAGGACATCAAGTCGAGCCCGCTGTTTGGTCTCGGCATCGGCTGGCAGGCGCGCCACTGGTTGCGTTTCGACCTGACGGGTGAATACCGCGGCGACGCGCTGTTCGTCGGCCAGGACACGTATACCGGCTTCGGCGGCGGCACGAACGAATATCAGGCCGACATCCGGTCCTGGCTCGGTCTCGCCAACGCCTACATCGACATGGGCAACTGGTGCGGCTTCACTCCGTTCGTCGGCGCAGGCATCGGCTTCGCTTCGCTCACCGTCGACGGCATGAAGGATGTCAACGTCCCGAACGGTGGCGTTGGTTACGGTGACACCAAGACGAACACCAACTTCGCCTACGCCTTCTATGCCGGCTTCAGCTACGACGTGACCGACACGACGGTGATCGATCTCACCTATCGCTGGTCGGATCTCGGTACGGCGCAGAGCGGCACCGTCACGGCCTTCGACGGCTCGAGCTCCATCAGCGGTGTGCACGCACGCAACATCACCTCTAACGATGTGATGCTCGGCGTTCGCTACAAGCTGCAGCGCGAGCAGCCGGCCGTCTACGCGGTGAAGTAAGCCGCACACCACACGAACAGGCCGGGCCCGCGTTTGGGCCCGGCTCTCCGGCCCGGCGTCGATCGCGGCCGCTCAAGTCCAAGTTCGATTTCCTGGTTTGCTTACGCGTAGGGCCGCCCGTGTTCGGGGACAGAAGCCCGCAAAGCAGAGTTGGGACGTCGAGCGAGGCTTCGAGCCTTGCTGGCCGTCAAGCAAGGATCGACGCTGATGAACCGTACAGCTACCCAAATTTCTCTCGCCTTGGCTCTGGGCGCCGCCTTTGTCGGCGCCATGATCGCGCCTGCGATCGCCGATGGCGACCCGTATTATTCCAATGGCATCAACCCGTCCGGCATCCGCACGCCGGTACCTGCGCCTATCCCCATTCCCGTCGAGGAGGCCGATTGGTACTTCCGCGGCGATTTCGCGGCCGGCTTCGGAGGATCGCCTTCGGTCAACGTGCTCGGCACCAACCTCGTTGAATCGATATTTGGATCGGCCAACCGGTCGGACAGCTTCGAGCCATCGTTCGTCGGCGGCGTCGGCGTCGGCTACGTTTGGGGCCCGCACTTCCGCACGGACTTCACCGTCGACATTCACTCGATCATGAGCACGGAAGATAGCAACGGAGCGGTCGTAAACTACAGCGGCACCAATTACTGGGATACGGCGACGAACAAGACCAAGTTCATGTCGACCATCCTGCTGCTCAACGGCTACTACGATTTCCGCACCGGCACGCCGTGGACGCCCTACATCGGCGGCGGTCTTGGCTTTGCGGTAAATCAGCTCACCCAGAGCTACGACGAGAACATTCAGGGCGTGGCCGCGAACTACAGCCAGCGCAGCACCGATGTGCAATTCGCTGCCGCGGCCATGGTCGGTGTCTCGTATGATTTCTCCAGCTTCTTCGCCATCGACGTGAACTATCGCTACCTCTACGTCGGAGGCTCGGGGGTGACGCTAAATGTTCCGGGAGTGCCGCCAGAGTCATCGACGGTCGAGATCGGCGGTCTCAACGAGCACCAAATTCGCGCCGGCTTCCGCTTCTACGTGAACTAAGCGGCGCACCATCTGTTCGCGTAGGGGCGGCCTCATGGGCCGCCCCTTTTGTTTGTGCGTCCGAGTTGACGGGAAAGCGGCGCCCTCCTAGACCCGCGCCATGACATTAGCCAAGCCGCAGCACCGGCCTGCCAACCCCCTGTTCTCGTCCGGACCCTGCACCAAGCGGCCCGGCTGGTCGCCGGACGTTCTACGCCTGGCGCTGCTCGGGCGTTCGCACCGTTCTCCTGCCGGCATCGAGCGGCTGAGGCTTGCCATCGACAGGATGCACGCCCTCTTAGAACTGCCCGCCGACTACCGGCTCGGCATCGTGCCGGGCTCCGACACGGGCGCATTTGAAATGGCGCTGTGGTCGATGCTCGGCGCGCGCGGCGTCGATGTGCTCGCGTGGGAGGATTTCGGACGCCGGTGGGTGGCGGACATCGTCGGTGAGTTGAAACCGGAGAACACACGCGTACTCGATGCCGACTACGGGCACTTGCCGGATCTCGGCGCCGTCGACTTCGACCGCGACGTGGTGTTCACCTGGAACGGCACGGCGTCGGGCGTGCGCGTTCCGAACGGCGATTGGATCGCTGACGACCGCCGCGGCCTTACATTCGCGGACGCGACGTCGGCGCTGCTTGCGCAGGACGTCGACTGGCAGAAGATCGATGTCGCGACCTTCTCCTGGCAGAAGGTTCTCGGTGGAGAGGCGGCGCACGGCATGATCGTGCTGTCACCGCGCGCGCTGGAGCGGCTGGCGAGCTATCAGCCGCCATGGCCGGTGCCAAAGCTGTTCCGGCTGGCCGAGCGGGGGCGTGTGCTCGAGGAGATTTTTGCGGGTGTCACCATCAACACGCCATCGATGCTTTGCGTCGAGGATCTGCTCGACGCGCTGGCGTGGGGCGAGCGGATCGGCGGGCTTGCGGCTCTGAAGCAGCGGGCGGACACAAACGCGGGCGTGTTGTTCGACTGGATCGAGAGAACTCCGTGGGTCGCCAACCTAGCGGTAGACCCCGCGACCCGCTCGAATACGTCAGTCTGCATGCGGATTAAGGGGAGCCCGCAGATCGGTGACGCGCGCGGCGAGATCGCCAAGGCGCTACCTGCTCTGCTCGCCGAGGAAAATGCCGCTTACGATATTTCCTCCTATCGCGGCGCGCCGCCTGGACTGCGGGTATGGTGCGGCGTGACGGTCGAGCGCTCGGACCTTCAAGCGCTGCTACCCTGGCTGGATTGGGCCTACGAGAAAGCCTCGACAGCGGCCCACTGAGCTTCCGGATTGGGTGATCACGGAGAAGAGATAAGCCGTCATAATTCAGACGCGAAACGCCCGCACGTCTCAGGGGGCGTTCACTGCACGAAATCATTACAGGAGGGGCATCTGCAATGCGCATCGGCCTGGCGCTCATCACGGCTTTCGGAGTGTTCGCGGGGGGCGCGGCAGCCGACGAGATAACGGCCGAGTCACGTGTAGATGCCGTCACCGTTTTTCCATCCGGCGCAGAAGTAACGCGCACAGTGCGTCTCGCACTTCCGCCCGGCGAGCATACCGTCAGTTTTCAGGACTTGCCGGCAGAGGCCGTACCCGCATCGATCCGCGTGGATGGAAAGGCGACGGCTGACCTGTCGATTCAGTCCGTGGATTCGCGACGCCGCTATGTGCCGCGCGCGGATCAGGAGCAACTGCATGCCGAGCGCAAGTCGATCGAGGCCGACATCGAGAGGCTGCGCGACCAGCGCGGCCTGATCCAGGGGCAGGAGGATGCGGCGCAGACGCAGAAGACGCTGCTGCAGAATCTTGCGCAGATGCCGGCCCGCCCGCCTGCGCCTGAGGGTCAGTCGCCGGGTGCGCCAACCGACTGGACGCAGCTTCTCGCTCTCATTGCTGCCGGCATGACCGAGGCACATCGTAGCGCGCTGGACGCCGAGGTGAAAAAGCGCGAGATCGACCGGCAAATCGAAGAACTCGAGAAAAAGCTGGCGGCGCTGGCGCCGGCTCGTGTCGAGCAGACCGACGTGCAGGTGTTCGTCGTCGCGGGCGCTCAGCTCGATGCCGATCTCACCGTACGCTATCAGGTCCGCAACGCCGGCTGGTCTCCACGTTATGATGCGCGCCTGGCGACCGGCACTAAGACCGATATGCCTGTTCTGGATCTCGTCCGCCGCGCGGACATCACTCAACGCACGGGAGAGGATTGGAACAACGTCGCTCTGCGCCTCGCGACGACGCGGCCGCAGGCGAATGCGGCAGCTCCGCCGCTATCGACCGTGATTGTCGAATACGAGCCCGAGCGCCGGCCGGCCCTGGCTGCCGCGCCGCCGCCCCCGGTCGGCCTCGATGGTTCCGGGATGACGCGCCGGCAGGCAGCCCGGGCGTTCGAACCCCAGGCGGCTCCGGCCGAGGCCTTGGCAGATCTCGCCATCGCCGAAGTTGGAGCCAACGTCACGACGGCCCCCTTCCATGCCGAGTTCGCGGTGCCCGGGAGGGCGACCATCGCACCTACGGGAGAACCCAAGCGCGTTCTGCTGCAGCAGGACCGGATCGAACCGCAGCTGACGGTCCGCACGGTGCCGAAGCTGGAGGCGAAGGCCTATCTCTATGCCAAGCTGGCATTGCCGCGGACGGCGCCGCTTCCCGCTGGACCGGTCTCTCTGTTCCGCGACGGGACCTTTGTCGGAACCGGCGATCTACCTTCGCTGTCACCCGGAGAGACGCACGAGCTTGGGTTCGGCGCGGACGATCTGGTGCGCGTCCGCCATACCATTGCCGATGAGAAGCGCGGCGAAACGGGGCTGATTTCGTCGGCCCGGACCGACAGTCGCAACTTCCGCATAACGGTGAAGAATATGCACGAGCGTGCCGTGCAGCTGGTGGTCCAGGACCAGACCCCGGTCTCGCAGAACGACGATATCAAGGTCGAGCTCCTCGGCCCGGCACAACCGGCGCTGCGCGACGTCGACGGCAAGCGGGGCGTCATCGAGTTTCAGTCGCGCCTGGAGCCGGAGGAAGAGCGGCTGTTGGAATTCGGATACCGGGTCATCTGGCCCGGCAGCAGATCGATCATCTACCGGTAAACCCTAATATTCTGGCGGCTGACTGCCCCACCCCCCGATCCGGGGGGTGGCATCGGCGAATCTGCGCTATAAGGCCCCGAATGGCTCCGGCGTCCGTTCCGGGGCCAAAGTTATGAGTGGGACTTACTAGATGGCGAACGTGGCGGTTGTCGGCGCCCAGTGGGGCGACGAGGGCAAGGGCAAGGTTGTCGACTGGCTGTCGGAGCGGGCGGATATCGTCGTGCGCTTCCAGGGCGGCCACAATGCCGGTCACACGCTCGTCATCGGTGACAAGACCTTCAAGCTTTCGCTGCTGCCCTCTGGCGTGGTGCGTCCGGGAAAGCTCGGCGTCATCGGCAATGGCGTCGTCGTCGACCCGTGGGCGCTGTGCACCGAGATCGAACGCCTGACCTCGCAGGGCGTCTCGGTCACGCGTGACAACCTGCGCATCGCCGGCAACGCGACGCTGATCCTGCCGCTGCATCGCGAACTGGACCAGATGCGCGAGGAAGCCGCGGGCGCCGGCAAGATCGGCACCACGGGGCGCGGTATCGGTCCGGCTTACGAGGACAAGGTCGGTCGCCGCGCCATTCGCGTGCAGGATCTGCGCAACCAGGCGACGCTCGGCGACAAGGTCGATCGCATCCTTGTGCATCACAACGCGCTACGCCGCGGATTGGGCAAGCCCGAGATATCGCGTGAGGCTCTGCTGGCTGAGCTGCATGAGATCGCACCGAAGATCTTGCCCTTCACCGACGTCACCTGGGAGCTGCTCGACACGGCGCGTAAGGGCGGCAAGCGCATTCTTTTCGAGGGCGCACAAGGCGCCCTGCTCGACATCGACCACGGCACTTATCCGTACGTTACCTCCTCGAACACGGTTGCTGCGCAGGCCGCGACCGGCTCAGGGGTAGGCCCGCGCTCGATCGGCTATGTGCTGGGCATTGCCAAGGCCTACACGACGCGCGTCGGCTCAGGACCGTTTCCAACTGAACTCAACGATGAGGTCGGCAATCTCATCGGCGAGCGCGGCCGCGAGTTCGGCACGGTGACCGGCCGCAAGCGCCGCTGCGGCTGGTTCGATGCGACCCTGGTGCGCCAGACCCTGAAGATCGCCGGTATAGACGGGATCGCACTCACTAAGCTCGACGTGCTCGACGGGTTCGAGGAGATCAAGGTGGGCGTCGGCTACATGCTGGACGGCGAGAGGGTCGATAGACTGCCGGCGAGCAGTACGGCGCAGTCTCGCGTCGAGCCGATTTACGAGACGCTGCCGGGCTGGTCGCAGTCGACCGCGGGAGCGCGCTCATGGAGCGAACTGCCGGCTCAGGCTGTCAAATACGTTCGGTATATTGAGGAGCTGATCGAGCGGCCGGTAACGATGCTCTCCACGAGCCCCGAACGCGACGACACCATTCTGATGCGCGATCCGTTCGCCGACTAAGCCCCAAAAAGCAACGGACACCCGCCTGAGTGTGAAGGCGAGTGTCCGGCTAAAAGGTTGGACCCGAACCTCGACGAGGGGATGGGGGGAGGGGAGCGAGGTGCGTGTCCGCACTAATAATGCCGGCTCGCGAAGTTCGTTCCACCGTCTCGTTCATTATTTCAGGCTGAAGTCGTCGTCGTCACCGTAACGAGAAACGCGCCGGCCCTGGGGCGCGGCGCGTGCTCGCTCTGACACTAACGGCGTTATCAAAGAACGCCGAATAGGTGCATCAGAATGATAACGCTGATCGGAACGCCGAGCAGCCACAAGATGATGCTGCGCATCTCCAGGGACTCCATTTTGCTTGTCGGGAGATAAACTCCCCGCCGCTAATAGAGTTCCGTTGTGGGTCGCCGTGCTAATCGCTGGCACCCTCAACGGGAAACAGCTGCATCGCCTCCTTGGCGAGCACACCGCCCGTCAGCTCGATCGCTTCAAAGCCGGTCGCGTCGGCGATCTGTCGCGCCGTGATGTCGATCTGGCCGATCCGCTTGGAAAGTTGGGCGATCGAGGCGGCAAAGACGACCCGGCTGATCCCGCACCAGATAATGGCGCCCATGCACATGACGCACGGTTCCCCGGAAGTGTACAGAGTGGTGCCTTTGAAGGCGCCAGGTTCGTGGCCGGTGAGAAACGACCTGATAGCCATCATTTCCCCGTGCGCGGTGGGATCCGCATTGCGTCTGGTGCTGTTGTGACCGAGCGCCTGCACGGTCCCGGCTCGCACGATCACGGCGCCGAAGGGGTAATCGCCGAGCTTCGCCTGCTCGATGGCGAGCTGCATGAACTTTTGGTCTTCTGCGGTGACGGGAGACTTCACCGCCCGTGCGTTGGCATCCCGTGCCAATGCATCGGCGACGAGCAGCGCCCCGCCGACCCCAATGAACGTCCGTCTGTCCATGACCCTGCCCCTCCGGTCAGCCGGTGCCTTACGTCAACAGTCCTTGGGGCAGCTTAAGGGCTTGCGCGCAGCACGTCATCGAGCGTGTTGGGCGGTGACCAACCCGCGATAGTTGCTCCCGGCGCCATCGGCGAGCTCAGCGGCGAGGATGCGGCGGGGATCGACGGGGCCCGGCAAAGTGATCTGTCCTGGTTGCACCGGTCGAAACCCGAAGCGCTGATAATACGGCTCGTCACCAACGAGCACGACAATCGCGATCCCGGCTGCCCGCGCGGACTGCAGCGCTTCCCCGATCAGGCGCTTGCCGTAACCCTGCCCGGCGAACTCCGGATCGACCGCCAGCGGTCCTAAGAGCAGCGCGCCGTCACGGCCGCCGATCTCGATCGAGGTAAAACGTACGGCCGCGATAAGCCGCCCGTCCAGAAACGCGGTGCGGCAGAATGGGGATATGGCGGGCGTGCCCTCGCGAATGCGATAGGCCGTGCGCGTAAAGCGGCCCGGGCCGAAGACCTTGGCGTGCAGGGCGGAGATAGCCGGGAGGTCGTCCGGCGCCACGGGCCGGTCGAGAACATTGGGTGACATGGCGGCGATGTGCTTTCGCGGCAGGCCGGACGAACCGGCGGAAGATCTGTGACGGCGGGTCAGGCGCGTGCGGCGCCCGAGGTCATGCTCCCTCGTCGCGTATTCAGACCAAAAGCGGCAGGCTCTATCACCATGCGCGCGCCTCTAGCACGCGGTCGGCATCCGCGTAAAGCTGTCACCACATAGTGTCGCGGGGAGCGCCGGCGAAAATTTCGGCGATGCGCCGCGCGGTGGCCGGGTTCACGTCGGGCGGAAGTGCGTCCGGCGAGAACCGGGCTTGCTCGACGATCTCGCGGTTGGGAGGCGGAATGTGTGTCTGGTGCCATTGCCGGGTTACGAACAGGGCTACATGATCGTTCGGGAAAATACGGAAATTGGCGTAGATCCCGAACAGTTCCGCAGGCCCGGTCAGCACGACCCCGGCTTCCTCTCCCAGTTCGCGTGCGAGCGCCAGCTCGACAGGTTCGCGCCGCTCCACGCCGCCGCCGGGAAAGCGCCAGCCCGGCACATAGGTATGCCGGATGAGCAGAACCCTGTTGCTTTCGTCGACGATCACGCCCTGCGCGCCGAGCGTCAGGCCGCGCGACAGCCGCCAATAGCGCTGCAGCGCCTTCGCGATCATCCTATTACTATGCGACAATGCAGCTCCTCCCCACCGTGTTTTCGGCGTGCCGGACCTCCCTGGCAAGAGGTTGCCGAAACCTTCACCATGCTAAGCTGCCATGCCGCGGGACAATCGGCATCGAAGGAATGCGAAAGACGCCAGGATCATGAGCGAAACGATAACGCTGGCGCACATCTCCGATGTGCATCTGTCGCCGCTTTACGGCGTCGGATTGCGGCACATGAACATCAAGCGTAGCCTCGGATATCTGAATTGGCACAGGCAGCGGCGCCACACGCACCATCGCGTTGCGCTCGATGCCGTAATCGACGACATGCTGGCGATGGCGCCCGATCATGTTGCGGTGACCGGGGACCTCATCAATCTCGGGCTGCCGGCCGAGTACGAAGCTGCGAGTGTGTGGTTGACCGAGCTTGGATCCCCCCGACAGGTGACGGCGATTCCAGGCAACCACGACATTTACACGACTTTACGTGGCCACCCCGGAGTCGCACTGTGGAACGAATACATGCGTGCCGACGAGTGGGGCGCCCGCTTTAGCAGCGGCGGCCAGTTTCCCTTCGTCAGGCGCGTCGGGCCGCTGGCCTTGATCGGATTAAACTCGGCTATCGAGACACCGCCGTTTGTTGCCGCCGGCGAAGTGGGCGAGCGCCAGATAGCAGCGCTCGATACCTTGCTTCCCGCACTCGAAGCGGAGGGCATGATCCGCGTCGTGCTCATCCATCATCCGCCGTTGCCCGGCCAGGCGCCGCCTCGTAGAGGCCTGCGCGATGCGGCAGCGCTGTCGCGCGTTCTGGCTCAGCGTGGAGCCGAACTCGTGCTCCATGGACATAATCACCGCGACATGCACGAGGACTTTGCGCGACTGCCTGAAAAGGGCGCGCACGGAAGCATTCCGGTTGTTGGTATCGCTTCGGGATCGAGCGGCCGCGTCCACAAGGAAGAGCCGCTCGGCCGCTACAACTTGCTACGAATCGCAAATCTCGCAGGGCGTGCGCGCATTGAATGCATCACGCGCGGTCTTGTCGCCGACAGCGGTAAGGTCGAGCAGATTGCGCGCCGAGTGATCTCCTAACCGCCAGCCGGATAGATCCGCGTTCTGTTGTCGCACAAGTCGTCCGCTCGTCGCATCGAACAGGCATATTTGCGGTTGGATTGCCCAAGCAGCGCGCAGCGCCGATGGTGCGGCTGACGAGCTGCTCAAATCTATGGCGCGCGGGCAACGCTGGCTGCGTTTGGTCGCGCGACACGGCTTCTCCCCATTCTCCGACCGGCATGACACTATATACGGCTACAGTGATCCAGAGGCCGGATCCTGGTCAGGCGGGGCAGATGCAAGTGCGGCTGTTTCGAAGGAACGTTCGACTTAATCTCGCGCTGCAGGGCGGAGGCGCACATGGCGCGTTCACCTGGGGCGTGCTCGATCGCATACTCGAGGACGAAGAACTCGAGCTGTCGTGGGTAAGCGCTACGAGCGCCGGTGCCGTGAACGCGGTTGCTCTCGCTGCCGGACTGGCAGAGGGCGGCAAGAGCGCCGCGCGTGACAAGCTGCGCAGCGTCTGGGAGGCGGTGCATCGCGCCGGCGTTCCCGACCTCATGCGGCTCAATCCCTTTCTTCATGGATTGTCGCGCACGCCGCAACTTGCGCAGATGGCAAGCCTGTGGTCGCCATACGAATTCAATCCGCTCGGGTTCGATCCTCTGCGCCGCTTGCTCTCCGAAAGCATCGACTTCGAAAAGCTGAGGAACGATTCCCCGATCGAGCTGCTGATCGCCGCGACGGAAGTGGCCTCGGGCCGCGCGCGCATTTTCCGGCGTAGCGAGATTTCGCTCGAAGCGGTGCTGGCCTCAGCCTGCCTGCCGACCCTGCACCATGCGGTGGAGATCGACGGGGTCAGCTATTGGGACGGCGGGTTTTCGGCCAACCCCGACGTCAAGACGCTGGCGATGGAGAGCCCGGTCGAAGACACGCTCATCGTGCAACTCGCTTCCCTGGTGCGCGAAGGCCTGCCGACGGGCGTGCGTGAGATCGCGCTGCACGCCAACCGGCTGACCTTCAACGCTCCGCTGGTGCGCGAGGTCGAATTGATCGAAACGGTGCGTGAGTGCTGGCAGAACCGCATCGGTGGCCCGCGAGGGCGGTATGGCAAGCTGGCGACGCATCGCTTCCATCTCATCGAGGCTGGCCGGTACACGGGTGCTCTGAGCCCTGACAGCACAATGAAGCCGGACTGGCAGCTGCTGAACTATCTCTTCAGTGCCGGACGCGATGAAGCGGATAAATGGCTGGCGCTGCACCGGGCCGCTATCGGTCGTCGCTCGAGCGTTAACTTGAAGGAGCGCTTCCTGACGCCGGAAGGTACGGGCGAGGATATTGACGTAGCGTCCACTAAAGCGAAGTCGGTCGCTGGATCCGATATACCTGACTGAATATAACGCTCGACTGTGACAGCCGCGCCTACCTAGTATGCGCGCGGAGCCGTCATGGAGGTCGCGATGAGTTTGTGTTTTTCTGCGCTCGTGTCGGACGCGCGGCTGTCGCTGCTCGGCGCGCTACTCGCCTTGAATGTCGCATCGGGTGAGGTCGCGCGGGCGCAGGAGCAGGCTAAGGATGCCGGCGCAGGCGCACAGACGGCCAGTGTCCCCACCGTCGCGGCGGCGGCGAGTTTGCGCTACGCCCTGGACGAAATTGCTGCGCGCTACAAGACCGAGACCGGCAAGGAAGTGCGCATCACGTTCGGTTCCACCGGCAACCTCGTGGCGCAGATCGAGAACGCAGCACCCTTTCAAGTGCTGTTCGCCGCCGACGACAAGAGCGTCAAGAAATTAGCGAGCGAGGGACGCACGGACGGCGAGCCGATCATCTTCGCGCGCGGACGGCTCGCGGTCGCAGCGCCCATCGGATCGCCGGTTTCCGTCGACCCGGAATTGAAAGGGTTGAAGGCGGCGATCGCGGCCGGTAATGCGAAGCACATCTCGATCGCCAATTGGGAGACGGCGCCGTACGGGCGGGCAGCGCGCGAGGCGTTGCAGAAGGCGGGCATCCTCAAAGACGCCGAGCCGCTGTTCGTGATCGGTGAAAACGTCGGACAGGCGGCGACGTTCGTTTCGACGGGCGCAGCGCAGGTCGGCCTGATCGCCTACTCGCTGGCGGTGTCGAAAGAGCTGTCGTCGAAGATCACTTCGGCCGTGGTCCCGGCCGACTGGCATCAGCAGATCGACCACGGCCTGGCGGTCATCAAGGGTGCCTCGGCGGATGCGAAGGCGTTCGTCGAGTTCGTGCGTGGCCCGCAAGGGGCAAAGGTGCTCGAGGCGAACGGCTTTTCCGTTCCTACTTCGTAAGGGCTGAGCCGGCGGATGGATTGGACGGCCTTCAGCCTTTCACTGCAGCTCGCCGCGTGGACGGTGGCGCTGTTGCTGCCACTGTCGATCCTGCTGGCGCGGTGGCTGGCTTGGGGCAGGTTCCCAGGCAAGAGCATTCTCGAAGCGCTGATCATGCTGCCGCTGGTCATGCCGCCGACAGTGCTCGGGCTTTACCTGCTCGTTGCTTTCTCGCCGCGGTCGGCGCTCGGCGAATTCGTCGCTTGGCTGTTCGGAGGGCAACTCGTATTCAACTTCGCCGGCATTCTGCTTGCCTCTCTCATAGTCAATCTCCCGTTCGCCGTGCAGCCGGTGCAGCGGGCGTTCGAGGCCATTCCGCGCAATGTACGCGAGGCCGCTTTCGTCTCCGGACTGTCGCGCTGGGAGACGCTGGGGCGCATCGAGCTGCCGCTGGCATGGCCGGGTATCGTTTCGGCCGTCGCGCTGACGTTTGCCCATACGCTCGGCGAGTTCGGCGTCATCCTCATGATCGGTGGATCGATTCCCGGGGAAACGCGCGTGCTGTCGATATCGATCTACGACAGCGTGCAGGCGTTCCGCCTCGACGACGCGGGTCGCATGTCGGCCGTGCTGCTCGGATTTTCGCTCGCCGCCATTGCGGTCGTGCATGCGCTGGCGCGCTGGCGGAGAAGACCGGCCCATGACAACTGAGCCGGTGGCGCTTTCCGTCGCGCTGCAGCAGGCGGGTCCCATACCACTCGATGCGGCGTTTACGTGTCGCCGCGGGGAATTGCTGGCATTGATCGGCCCGTCCGGCAGCGGCAAGACGACGATCCTGCGCTGTATCGCAGGGCTGTGTCATCCGGCCACGGGCCGCATCGTTGCCGGCGACGATGTTTGGCTAGACACGCGACAGCGCGTCGACCTCACGCCGCAGGCGCGACGCGTCGGGCTCGTGTTTCAGGACTATGCGCTGTTCCCGCACCTGTCTGCGCTCGACAACGTACGGCTCGCCATGCAGCGCGTGGCGGAACCGGATCGCACCCGGTTGGCGCGCGAGCAGCTTCTGCGCGTGCATCTCAATGGACTGGAGGCGCGGCGGCCTGACGAGCTGTCCGGCGGACAGCGCCAGCGCGTCGCGATCGCGCGGGCGCTGGCGAGAGATCCGCGCGTGCTGCTGCTCGATGAGCCGTTCTCCGCAGTCGACAGGAGCACGCGCGAAACGCTCAAGGAGGAGCTGGCGGCCCTGCATCGGCACTTGGACATTCCGATGGTGCTAGTGACTCACGACCTCGACGAAGCGCAGGCGATCGCCGACCGCATCTGCGTGCTGCATGCAGGCAGGACGCTGCAGAGCGGAACGCCCGAAGAGCTGCGCAGCGATCCGGCGAGCGCGCTCGTGGCGCGCATCATGGGGCACACGAACCTGGTGCCGGGCAAAGTCATTTCCAGCGACCGGGTCGAATTGGCGGGCAGGGCGTTGCGAACATTACCGCTCAACGGTTTCGTCATCGGAGACGACGTCTCGGTGCTCGTGCTGCCGGAGGATATTCGCATCTGCTTCCCGCATACGGATGACGCTATTTCAGCGCGCGTGACGCGGGTGCAGGCGGCGGGTGAACTGGTGCGCATCACCGTCGCCTTGGGCGAAGCTGGCCCGCACCTGACCTTCACGCGCGTACGCAACGACGCTTCGCTGCAGGAGCTTTCAGTCGGACGGCAGGTGGCTTTGACACTCGAGCCGCAGGCGCTGCGCATCTTGCGGCAGGACGATAGTCCGTCCGGCGTTCACGGGCCGACGAACTTGGCGTAGCCGTCGCCGACGGTCGCCTCGATGAGCTTCTTGTATTCGCTATATTGGGGGCTCTCGGGCGTTATGTCGCCGAGGTTGCCATCGAAGGTATCCCGCCGCGCATACACGATGGGAGTCGCCACCGGCACCAGCATGGCACCGTGCTTATGCAGCGTCGTGATGATACCGCGCATCTCCCCGAAGCGATCGAGCTGAGAGACGACCACCATCCGCATCGCGCCCTTGGTGAGTGATACGAGATGGATGAACATGGATGCCGGCGCAATGTAGAGGCGCCCCCGGTGCGAATATGGCGCATCGGGCCGGTCCCGCTCCTGAAAGAGAAGGCTCGGCCAGTCCGCATCCCAGGATATGTCGGTTCGGTAGGCAACGATCGAGCCGCGGCCGGAAAACGACGGCCTCAACGTCAGGTAGCTACCGACGTAGTGATCGACCGCGTCGCGGGTGTAAGCGCCCATATACAAGGGGGCTACCGTGCCGCCGTCACCCGTACTTTTGAATTCCGCCGGCTCATGGCGTCCGCCATCCCCATTCCAGGCGTTTTTCACGCGGTCGAAGTCGAGGCCGAGCACCATGCACACGTCGAAAAGCGTCTGATCGCGCACTGATCGGCCGCCGAGAAGGTTCTGGATGGTCTTCTCGTGGCAGTCTGCAGCATCCGCAAGTTCAGCCTGCGTAAGCTTTTTTTCGATCATGGCCGTCTTGATCAGCGCCAGCGCCGACTCGCGCGCGGATCTCGACACGTTCGCTTTCATCGTGACGGGGGCCCCCCGGCTCCTCTGCTGCTGCCGAATTTATCGGAACTTACCGGCTTTTCTCCCCCCACGGCAAACGGGATCCCGTCTTTGCGTGCGTTTGATGAATGTTGGGGGTTGGGCGCCTCGTGTTTTCCACGAGTCGGGAGCAACTTGGAACCTGGTTAGGCCGCAAGGCCGCCTAAGTGCACCGTGAGGAGCTCGTTTGCCATGAAGGCCCAGAGCAGCCATCCGTTGGTATCCGACCCCAGCCATCTCGCTGGGCCACTGGCCGCCATTCTCGTGCCCGTCTGCGGTGCGGTCGCCGTCGTCGGCGCCATGCTCCTGGTCGGCACGCCCGAGCTGAGCGTGGCCGGGCTTTTGCCGGACTTCACCGTTCTCCAGAGCCTGATCGCCGGCTGATCACGCCACGAATTGAAAAGGGCGAGACCGCCGAAGCAGTCTCGCCCAGGCATTTGGCGCAGTGCCGCTGACGACCTAGTTGGCCGCAAGCCGCTCCACGACAACCGGAGCCAGACCGGCTCCCTGCATGCCGATGACGCCAGCCGCAGCTTTCGACAGATCGATCACGCGGCCACGAACGAAGGGACCGCGATCGTTGATCGTCACCACGACCGACTTGCCGTTGCGTTTGTTGGTGACGCGCACCTTGGTGCCGAAAGGCAGCGAGCGGTGGGCGGCCGTCAGCGCGTTGGGGTTGAAGTATCCACCCGATGCCACCCTCTGGGGCTGCCAGTAGTACGAGGCGATACCAGACTGCGTCGACCGCACGCGATAGTTGCTCTCCTTGGAAGCTTCGCCGACAGCCTTGGCGGCGGGCTTGTTCTGACCGATCGAAGCCAGCTTCCGCTCCGGAACGTCGACCTTGGCGATGGTCTTCTCTTTCGCCTTCGCGTCCGACTTGGCGACCGTCTTCGCCTCTACGGCCTTGGCGGCTTCACGAACTGCCGGCTTCGAGACCTTGTTGCTGGCGCGCTTGCTCGAACGTTTGTGCGTCTTGCGATTCCACTCGCGGTCGCCGGCATACTGGCGGCTGCGATGGCGCTTCACGGAAGGTGCATCACCACAGGCGAAGGCCGGGCTCATGCACTGCCAGGCACCAGGGGCGGCCGCAGCCGGCTGGGCCGAGACCAAGCCGAGGCACAGCAACGCCACGGCGGAAAATACCATAGTCCGCATTCAAAGCTCCTCGTTGTGACGGCGATGCCCGGGTCTGCATCTCTTCCGAGGCCAGTCGATTGAGACGACTGGAGGCGCTCGTTGACCGGCGCACAATTGAAGGAAGAGCCCGCTTACTGAGCGAGCGACCCGCGGCCGAACACCAGAACCTGTCCGCAGCCGTCCAAGTAGTGGTGGGAGAACCCCCGTCCTGGCGCGCGCTAGGGGCCACGGGTAATTGTGGCGGTCAATGCTTCAACTTTAT
>JAESGM010000598.1_pt1 | contig 21857 bp, 31 predicted proteins | sample 9269721 | NCBI WGS metagenome assembly JAESGM01 (sample SAMN15720920, study PRJNA650825) | algae metagenome | isolation source: Komarekiella atlantica HA4396-MV6 and co-occurring heterotrophs from... | place: USA: Theobald House, Kauai, HI | collected 2009-07-29 | reverse complement strand
ACAAGTCTTAGTAAAGCGTTGTAATATTCTCAGTGAAATGAAAGAAGAAATTAGAAATCTAACTAATTATCATTGGCTAAATGTTATTTAATTTATTAGGGTTTTATGGAAACCGGATTTAGTATGACAGCTTATGGTGTTTTCTGTGGAATGACATTTCCATTACTGTTTGAAGTGTATAAACACCGTGAGAGATTACAGCCAGGAGATAAATATTTTACCAAGCCAGAAATAGCAGCGATGATGATGAGAAAGCTACAGTCGATGGGTTTTAAGTTCAACTTGGTACTTGCAGATAGCTTAGATGGTGAGCAGCGCGTTGGGCGGGCAATGCCCGACTTGAAGCGACTGCGAACCCGGAGGGAGAGAGTAGGAAGAATTTTATATCTGTATTAGATGAACTGATTAGATGAACTGAGTTTAAACTATATAGGAGCGATTCGCTCAAATAATTATGTAGAGTTACTTCCAAGACAACACATTCAATATTCAAAGTGGCATAAATTTCAAAGAGTATTCTCTGAACTGAGTAGTGAAAATCAATTTTTTAGAGAAATTATCCCTGAGAAACGTGGAGAACTTAGGTATTGGCAAATCACCACATATACTCTCACATTACCTAATAACTCTACCTGGTATGTGATGAGTAAATATCCAGACATTACGCCGAGAGAAGTTGGAAATTTTTACGGGTTAAGAACTTGGGTTGAATATGGTTTAAAACAAAGTAAAAATGAATTGGGTTGGGCGGATTATCGTCTGACTCACAAAACAGATATTGAGCGGTTGTGGAGATTGTTTGTAGTAGCTACCTGATGGTTAGCCTTCACTCAGACCAAATACGTTTATCTTCATCACAATCTGAGTCAAAATTGGCTTTACACCCCTTGTGGGATAATGGAAATAGCTGGAAGAATATTCTTAACAATCTTCGTTTAATTATTCAACCTTTTACTTTATTTAATTTGATATATCCCTGGTTAACAGTTTTCCCTATCCCTCAATTAGCTTTGGGTTTTTCTCAACTTCAATCTATTATTTATAACCTCACAGGTTCAATTTTTATATCCCTGACTCACGCTGATTTATACTTTTTCTCTGCCTAGAGTGACAAAAGCGTTTAAGGAAAGCGATCGCATTTCCAATGCATGTAAAGAAATATTTCTGTTTCTTAGAAGAGGGATAACTTTGTTTAAAATATCTTGCCAACGGCATCCATATTTCGTCATACCTCCAAGTTGAGTAGAGGCTTAAGTTTTCTGTACAGGAAATTTTTACCTTGAAGCCAAGGCTTTTTCATGCATGTTATAGGAACCACAAGATAAGCCCCTGACTGCCTTTGAGAATATAAATCTTGCCCTGTGGATGAACAATCATCACTGTATTCTTTACTGAAAGCGACTCTAATTTCAGAGGCAAATTCTGAAAACCCTAGCTGATCTGCCATACTCGCCATCATTGCAACTTCATGGGAGGAGTACTTTAGATACTTAGATTCACTACACTCCTCTAACTCGTTGACTAAACGAATCAGTAGCACATCTTTATCAATGTTATCCAAGATAGAAAACTGCTCATGCACTCTAGCTAATGTTGCATGGTTCCACTTTAGGAGTGTGTATTTATGGATATACTCTTCAATTTTTGCTCCAAAAGCAAGATAAATCCTTTGCCTTAAATGTTGTGACTTAATGCTACTCAAGTTTCCTTGAGCATATATGGCATGTAATAGCCCTGCACAAACTAAATCCACTGGAGCTTTCAAATCAATCAAAATACTAGCTGTGCCTACTAGGTGAGAGATAAATGTCTTCCCAGAAGGTCTAAACCATCCGCTAAAAGCCTCTATTATCAGAGTATATGCTTTAGATATAAGGTATATGTCTTCAGTTTTGTAGCCTAGCTTATTCGCTTGGGCATACATTTGAATATTCGTTTGGGCGCACAAATGCATAATTCTAGTGTAAAAGAAGTTTGTGTGGATAGAATAATGACGGTTTTAAAAAAGAAGTCTTGTTCATCATGCTTTCAACGAAAACATCGCAAATTCGTTGTTATATGGGAAAGAATTGCAGCCTGTTTTAATACTTTATTTTGTCTAGCTACAATTCACATCTGCATTAACCAAATCTTATTAGTGGGATAGTCTCTTGGTATTTAGTCCTAGAGACTAAAAAATGATTCACAAACTTTTTCTATGCAAAATAAAACATATTAAAACAGTTATCAGTTATCATTTCCCAGGCGTATAGTGGGAGTTTTAAATCAGTTGTCAATTATCAGTTATTGCGGTTGGTAACTGTTTACTGTTCACTGTTATGGTCTGCTGTTTCAGCAGGGTTTTTATTGATAACTGTTCACTATTAAATTATACACGCTACGATGCACACAAACTTTAGATTAATCCACTTATCAAGATCCATTGCTCATATCCTTACTTTGAGAAACTTTCTTGAATGCATTACTGAAATTTTCAAACCATCAAGTCTCATAACTTAAATGATTCAATTAATAATTAATTTATACTAGCTTTAAGATAATTGCTAGCCACATGCAATTTTAATGCAACAATAATTTTATCTTTTTAATAAGCGATCAGCTTATTATCGTAAATAGTAGCAAATGGCTATCAAATAAGATACCTGTATACATCAATTATGCAACAAACATTAGATGAAGTAACTTCGGCATCAATACTTCTATGCCATACAAGAAAGTTGCATTAGCCGTCAGTTTCCAACTCCAGCAAGCTCAACAATTTCTCTTCCAACGTCGTCAAATAAGCCCGATTCAGTTTCCCCAACGACTCCAGAAACCTCTGCACCGATTCCTCCAGCCCACTCGAATACACCCGATGATGTGATAAGCCTAACGGCATGGCTTCGCTTACCGCAGATTACCTGCATCTGTTCACACTCGTTCGGCAGGTAATTGTAGGACTTCAGGTGTTGCAAAGCAACAGTGTACTCCCCATCCCAGCTTTTGACAGTGCAACTAAAATCATTCCCTCTTACAACTATCCCCCAGCAGCCACCCTTACCTCTGAGTTCCGGGTTGTCCTTTGCAAGGATTTGACAGACTTCGCCGATTTGGTAGGTATTGGGTACTTTAGTTCTCTCCATTATTTTTTGCACAACGTCTTTCACAATCCTACCAGTTGGCACTTTCCCACCAGCAAGTTCTACTGCTCTTAGCCACACTTCTTGCTGTTGGTAGGGTTTGAGCTTTGTCATAGGTCGAACTTGTCCCTCTGCTGTCGGCAAAATGCGATCAAATTAATCACATTTTTCATCAAGTTCTCAAAAATAACAGCCGCATTTATTAAAAGATAAAGCTGTCGGCGGCTGTAACACTTAAGAGTGATAACGGTAGCAACAGCACAACAAATTAATTGTTAGAGCAGAAATCCAAAAGCGATCAGTTGAGTTTGAGAAATTGTTTGCGTTGCTCCCACTTGGCCGTTAAATATCATGAGTCAACTTGTTGAATATATTGGATTGCAACTACTAACGCATCCATCATTACCTCATAACTATCATCAGTAGAACGTTCTAATGTCATTAATCCAGCCTGTTCGATGGAGATAAAACCAGTAATCGCTGCGTTAACCATTCGCATTGCATCAATTAATTTTGTTTCACTAAGATTGTATGATTGCAATACTCGTTTGAGGAAGCCGAAGACCTCTTGAATTAGCACGGAAGTTACTGGATCTTTTGGATTGAGTTGAAATTGGGTCATAACTCGATAGCGGTTGGGGTGCAATAGCGCAAAGTTCCGCGTTGCCCGTCCCCCTGCTCGCAGCAATGCCTGGGGATTGTCTAAGCCATTAGTTTGTTGACGAGACCATTCAATATATTGCCGCCAAATTGTGATTGCAACTGCCCGTTGCAAGGCTGCATTCCCATCTAAATGCTTGTAAATCGCTGGAGGCTTAATCCCCAATTCTCGCGCAACCCGATTCACACCTAAAGCAGCTTCCCCTTCTTTATCGAGGCAGGCGATCGCCGCATTAATTACATCCTGCTGCGTTAAGGACTTTTCTTTGACTGGACGACCCATAAAGAATTTAGTTAATGTAATTAACTAAAAGTGAATATAATTAACTTTATCAAGAACTAGCTATTTGCGCCTATGAGTAGCCTGACGTTTGCTCCTGCCTATGAACTGGCACGGATGATTTGCGATCGCCAAGTTTCTGCCGTCGAAGTTCTCAATGCTTACCTCGCTCAAATCACTAAACACAACTCGAAGTTGAATGCTATTTGTACGCTGGATGAAGATAATGCCCGTACTAGAGCCAAGCTAGCTGATGAAGCTTTAGCAAAAGGCGAAAACTGGGGTGCTTTACATGGTGTTCCGATCACGATTAAAGACATTTTTGAAACAACAGGATTGTTAACTACCGCAGGCTACATACCCTTAAAAGACTACGTACCTCAACAAGATGCCACCGTCGTTGCCAGACTTCGAGCAGCCGGAGCAGTCATCTTGGGAAAAACAAATATGGCTGAACTGGCTGGCGATTACCAAAGTACGAATTCCCTCTTTCCACGAGTCAATAATCCTTGGAATCTTGACTATACTGCTGGCGGGAGTTCTGGGGGGAGTGCTGCGGCTGTTGCAGCAGGGCTATCGCCATTGGATTTAGGCAACGATATTGCGGGTTCAGTGCGTCAGCCTGCTCACTTCTGCGGCGTGTATGGTTTGAAGCCTACGGATCGCCGCATTTCTACAGCAGGGCAAATTCCAGAAGTGCCTGGAATGCCAGTGTGTCTTCGGCAAATGATTACAGTGGGTTGTTTTGCGCGATCGCTTGAAGATATCCGGCTGTGCTTTTCCTTAATTGCAGGCTCTGACATTCGCTGTCCTGATGTGCCGCCAATTCCCCTCGATACCCCTTCTGGTAAGTCTTTGCAGAATCTCAAAATTGCTTGGATCGATGAATGGGCGGAGGTTCCTGTTGCGTCCGAAATTCGAGATGCAATGGCTGCGATCGCGCAGACTTTATCTCAAGCAGGTGTCCAAATTGAACGCTGGCTTCCTAAAGACTTTGACCTCTCAACAACACTGAACCTTTACGGGCGGATGGCTGCATACATCAACATCTACGCTCAACCGATAGATCGATATAACGTGCGTCGCAGTTTGAAGCAGATTTTTCGTACTGCAACCCAAGGCGACAAAGAACTCCGCAAATTGGGGGATTTCAGCCGCCTCCTACCAGAGCTATTAAATCCACGCCTGAAAGGATATTTTGAGGTACTTACCGAACGCGATCGCTTCACTGCCCAAATGGATGAGGCATTACAACCTTGGGATGTGTGGCTCACTCCTGTTGCTGCAACCCCTGCTTTTACCCATCGTCCGGCTTGGAGTGCTATTAAGATTGATGGCCGCTCCTACCCTCATGCAGTGGCAAACGGATCTTACACTATGCCATTTAATCTGAGTGGACATCCTGTAGTGGTGATCCCTATTGGGCAAACTCACAATGGTCTACCAATTGGAATGCAAGTTGTTGGCAAACGGTGGCGTGAGATGGAGTTGTTAGCGATTGCTCAAGAGCTTGATCAAGTCATTGATGCTTTCCAAAACCCATCTGAAATTATTTGAATTGATTTTCTTTTTTAAAGTAACTAGTCCTAGTCTTTACCTCCCAAAACTTTCCCAGATTAGTATTCAGTCTGTTTGTGATTTACTAATTCCACATTCAAGCTCTATAAACTTCAAAAGCTTTTCCTCAAACTCAGTTAAATACGGACGCTTCAATTCTCCCAAACATTTCAAAACTGCCTCTGCTGATGCTTCTAACTTGCCACTGTTACGCAACCTGTTAATGCGATCGCAAAGGAGTTGCATCTGCTGACATTCCGATTCCAGGTAATTGAGCGGCTTGAGGTGGTCGATTCTCACAGTATACTCCCCATCCCAGGTTGTTACTGTACAACTGAAATCATTCACCTGGCTAACGATGCCCCAGCATCCACCTTTACCTCTCAATTCGGGGTTGTCCTTTGCGATGATTTGGCAGACTTCGCCAATTTGGTAGGTATTGGGTACTTGAGTGCGCTCCATGATTCGCTGCACCACATCTTTAACAATCCTACCAGTCGGCACTTTACCGCCAGCTTGTTCCACTGCCGTTAACCACACTTCATGCTGTTGTTGGGGTTCAAGCTTTGTCATGGGTCGAACTTGCCCCTCTGCTGTCGGCAAAATGGCCACAAATTGTGGACATTTTTGCAGGTTGTCTATAACAATTGCTGCATCGACTAACTGGTAAGAACGAGAACGATTGTAGCCAAATCTATTTAAACAATACTCATCAAAGGTTTTATGCGTGGAGCGATATAACCTGCGATCTCGCAGTTCCATCAGCGCCTTGCCAGCTTCAAAAACCGCTCTCTCCACTTTGCGTTCCAAGCGCAGGCGATCACTTTGCTCCTGCTCGGTTAATTCTGGAATTTCAACAGCAGTAACGGTAATTGTTGCTGTAGCTGGGTTTTGTTCTTGCGAGATATTCTCTTGGGCAAGGTTATCTGGTGGTGTGCTGTCACCGGATGCGGCAGAGGTGGCTTTTTTGCGTTTGCAGGGTGGTGGTTTGGTCATTGTTCCACCGCCAAACTCACAGCGCTTGAACAGATATTGAGTTGTGCCATGATGAGTGCATAACTATATTTAAATGTCTTCCCCAAACCTTTGCTGAGGTTGGGGTTTTTTATTGAAACTTTGTTGCTATGGTAAAACAGCCTCAAATTTACCATGCAGATGAAAACTCAAGAAAACAAATGCAACTTCCGTTGGCAGCGTGTTGGGTTAGCTATGGCTTTCGGTGCAGTAGCTGTGATGCTTGCTGGAATTGCTATTGACCGCTGGCGTGTTAGAGACGGATGGTGCGCGAGATTTTTGCCCAACGGAGAACAGAAAGTACTTTACGGTGACGATTGCTGGAAATAGAATTTTGAACCATGTCTAGCGGTAATCGGTAATTCAATCTGGAGTGATCGCACTTAGAGCGCAATACTCTTGAAGATTGCACTCAGAATTGATAGTGGAGAGATCATGAACAAGCAACCAAATCAAGAAAACCGTAGCCTACAAGAAACGCCATGTTTTATCTGTGGTTCACAGAACTTTATTTGGGGTCGTACTGTTGGAGAATCATCAAGTCAGTGGGTATATTTTCGTGCTGATGGGGCTGCGTGGGGGGAAGGTGAAAAGCTACGGGCGCGTAAATGCATTGATTGTAAGAATATTCAGTTGTTTACATATGATTAACTGATTAATTGAAGCGTTCACTATTCTACCAATCGCCTAAATCCAAAAGCGCAAACGTGAACAAAGAATGCTACTCATCATCTTCTATCTTCTTTGGTGGGTGCAGATTTGCACTCCTCAACAAACGGCGTAGATTAACAACACCATAACGGTTGAAACGCAAAGCTTCAACCGTTGCTCTACCACAAGGCGTCTTACCAATCACCTGTGTAAAATCGTCACTCCAGTCAAAATGTTCGCTCCAAACTTGTAGCCGAGGGTTATACAACGCAATTTTTTCTCCTGTTTCTGGATCTGTTGCCTGTGTTTTGGTGTGTTTATAACTATTACAACCAAAGCAACTCCAAGCAAGATTTTCCAAAATTGTTTCACCACCTGCTTTTCGGGGTTTTATATGCTCAACCGTAAAACTCTGTGTGGCAAATTGCTCATAACAACAGCAATACTCACAGTAACCACCCGCACGAACAGCAACAACACGCCTCATTGATTCTGGGGTTCGTGACATTAGGCTACATCGCTATGTGTAGATAAGAACTCGTTAATCAGCACTTTCAAATCAACTTGACGAAGTTGAGCCAGTTTAATTAATGCTTCTGCGCGTTCAGCATCTTGTTGTTCGACACGCTCAACATACATTAGTAGTTCTTGATGCTCTGTCTGTGTAATAACTCCAGCTTCGTTTTTCTGACGCAAATAAGTTAATCTGTCTTGTTCTTCAGAAGATAGACGGCGTTGAATAATTTGAATTAAAGCTACTTCACTGGCTTCAGATTTTAGCGCTTCTGATACCTGTAAAGCCTCATGAGAAAGGGATTCTAAAAATTCCACTGCCTTTACTAAAGATTCTCCTGGTAATTGTTCCAGCAGAGCGATCGCTCTTTTGCGAATTTCTTTTTGTGCAGTCATAGAAAGCCTGACCTCCGCAAGCATATAGCTTAGATTATAACTAGTAGTCTACCAACCCAAGCAAAGGGTGGGTGAGGACTGGGAAAAGGGGAAAAGTATTTGAACAAAAAACTCTGTATATTATGTTTTGTTGAACAGTATCCAGAAAAATTCTAGATATCCTTTCTCGCTTTTGAAATGGAAATCCGATTTTTAAACTCCCAGGATGTCGTCGTTTACCGTGACCTGCGTCTCCAAGCATTGATAGAGTCACCGACGGCTTTTGCTTCCAGTTATGAGCAGGAATCCTGTTTTTCTTTGACTAACTTTGCTGCCAGACTTCGCCCTCATGATGATTCTGCTAACGGTATTTTCGGTGCTTTCGGCGACAAAGATCGACTTATTGGTATACTCAGCTTCTCACGCGAAAGCCGTTTGAAGCGTACTCACATTGGTTCTCTCTGGAGTATGTATGTTTTGCCTGAGTTTCGCAGGCAAGGCGTTGCAGCCACCCTTCTCGATGAGGCATTATCCCATGCCCGACACCTTGGTGGTCTGCGACAGATCGTCCTCACGGTCACTACAAACAATTTAGCAGCCTGCTCTCTTTATAAATCGCGGGGTTTTGAGCGTTTCGGTTTAGAGCGTGATGCTTTATTTATTGATGGTATATATTTCGATGAGGAGCATCTGGCATTACATTTCAACCATGATGCTTAACGAGAGCCTATTGCATACTGACTATATATAAAGTAGACGGCGAAACATTGTTATTGGCAGCTAAGGTGAGGAGAGGATGTTAGAGCCAGATTAAACTAAGAGTATTAAAATTGGTATTTTCGAGCAGATGACAGTTAATAATGGATTGATTCTTACACTCTTTATTCTGATTATTACAAGTCTAGCTCTTGGCTATGGTTTTGGCGTGAAAGCTCGACGTTTACCCTTTACGGCAGAAATTGGGTTTAACCAGAAGCAATGGCAATTTCTGCGATGGTGGGTTAAGTTAGCCTTGGTTGCTGGAGTTTTGTTACCTACGTGCTTGTTAGCTCTGGCTTGGAAACAACCATCTTCATGGGTATTCTGGGGGAGTTACCTATTGATAGTAGCCGTGCAACTCACTTGCGAACGTGTCTTTAGTCGCTCCCTTGTGCCAAGTATTGTTGTACCCATTGGTTTTTTCTACACAGCTTTTCGGTTGTGGCAACTGCTAGACGGATTCAGGCAATTAACATTTTCCTATTTGACATTGGTGGGTTTTGGTGTTGTTGTGTTGTTTTGGGTTGCTAACTTAATAATGTTGATGGTGATGGCCATTCCAACGGTCTTTGTAGGTTCGGAGTCAATTTCACAATCTTGACTTGTGTTTTGGCATAATCACGGTTCATAACCTATACTATCGCTATCTCTATCAAACCCGTGGGGATTGGGCGGATTAACCTTAAATCTGCGGTAAGAAATATTAGGACAATCCAAATCTGCCGAATTGGGTGGAATGCAAATATCTGGGTAAGCCCCATCGCATTATTGCACCTGCTCCCGCGTGGTTGCTCCTTGAGTTGGTTTTTTGCTGCGTCTGAAATTTCAAGACATCACTTGTTGAAATTGATTCCAAAAACCCAGCTTTTTGACTTTAGCATCAGCCTCAGCCTTATGGTTTTATCTGCCAAACTTTAATAGATTTATCGCCATCTGTAACATTTGCAATTCAACACTCCCGTTCCCCCTAGCGTGCCATATCCTGTCTTGAGAACTGCGATGGCTGCGCCAACGCGCCTGGGCGAACGCTACAGCGGGAGCAGTAATTAGATTGCTTGACCACTAGCAATTAATCTATGGCGCTACTTTTTCTTTGAACAGCTTCCCAGTAGAAAATGCAGGCACTTTGGTAGCCCGAATAGTCATTGGCTCATTGGTTTTGGGATTACGTCCCTCGCGCTGAGAGCCTTCGCGTCACTCGAAACAAGAACGAGGATTAATTGCAACTAGCAGTAAAAGAAACGAGCGTCTCCTATTGCAGATGTTTCTTCAGTTCAGCCGCCGCTTGAATAAAAAGCGAACGGGTTGCTGGCAGTTCGGCTAACGCATTCAACAATCCGAAGTCGTGAATCATGCCGTTGTAGCGCACAGTAGTGACGCTGACGCCCGCTTCATCGAGCTTGCGTCCATAGGCTTCGCCTTCATCCCTCAAAATATCGCTTTGTGCAACCTGAATTAACGCTCTTGGCAATCCTTTCAATTGCTCAACCGTCGCCTGTAGGGGAGAAGCATAAATATCTTTGCGCTTTTCTGGGTCAGCGATGTACATATCATACATCCACTTCATCAAAGGTGTAGTCAGAAAACGCTTCTCGCCAAATTGATGGTAGGAATCCGTTTCAAAATCAGCGTCTACGATTGGCCACATCATGATTTGCAGCTTAATGTGTGGCCCTCCTTTCGCTTTCGCCATCAAGGTGGTAACAGCCGTCATGTTGCCACCAACACTGTTGCCAACGACTGCTAGATTATTGCCGTCAACATCAATCTCCTCACCATGCTCGGCGACCCATTTGGTAGCGGCATATATCTCATTAATAGCTTGTGGATACTGAGCATCTGGCGTGCGCGTGTAGTTGACAAAGACCGCCACAAACCCTGAAAGGATGACGAGATCGCGAACCATGCGCTTGTGTGTTGGGTAATCGCCCAGTACCCAACCGCCGCCATGAATAAAGATGAAAACAGGCAATGTGCCTTTGACGCCTTCGGGTCGCACAATGTTGAGCGTAATTGGATAACCGTCAACGGTAATCGTCTTCTCAGACTCCTCAATGCCTGAAAGATCGACTTGAACAGAAGCCTGTGCATCTACCAGTACTTGACGTGCTTGGAGTGGAGTTAATGTCTCTAACGCCACACCCCCTGAATTCAGCACTTTCAAAAATGCCTTCACTTCCCTGGAAAGACGCGGGTCGTCTGCGACTTCCAAAACTTTCACTGCTTGCGAGTTTGCTCGACTAATCATAAGCCCCCCTTGGATTTATAGATGGTGGATAATTTGTTGAAGTGGCACTGTCAAGCCAGTTAACTTGACAATGAGCGCTTCCACTGTTTCATAACGCCTCAAAGTGATTACCTAAAAGGTACAACTACACAGCCAATTACTCAATTTTTTGTCAGAAAAAGTGTACAAGGGATTATTCTATCTCCATACTCAGACTCCAAAAGCATCAACAGCTTCTCCTCGACCGCAGTCAAATATGTCCGCTTCAACTCCCCCAGATGCTTCAGCACAGCACGGACAGTTTCTTCCAAGTTTTCCTTTTCCCGTAGCTTATGAATGCGATCGCTCCTAGAGAAATGCCAGTTATCTACATCTTCTAAGGTTGTATTTAGTTTTGTGCATTTCTAGCCAGTTGTAGAGCCTTAACTGAACTCTGTTGAGGGCTGTATCAACATGTAGAGCGGTTTTACAGCACTCACGCTTACAACTGGCATAGCTAGATGTCAAGAAGCGGGAAGTTTTATCTTTTCCCTTGTACAACTTCTTTACCTTTTATAGCAAGAAGGCTGACACTGAACCTGTACTCAGGTCAGTGTTGAGATGAATTGTGCGTGAGTTGAGGAGTGTAGTCTGACTATATTTGAGCGCAGCGAAAACCAGGAAGACTACGACGACGAAACGAGCAAAATATTTTGTTTTGAGAAACACATCTGTCAAATTACGTGCTACCATGAACACGTAAACACGGTAAGGTCGATTCGCCACTTTGCGCTCGTGACGGAAACCGCCAAGACCGCAAGTGGCTCACCATGTACAGAGCAGTTAAAGTCAGAATTTATCCTACCGATGAGCAAGAATCCTGTCTAGCTCAATGTTTTGGTAATACTCGTTGGCTGTGGAACTATATGTTAAATGCCACAACCACCGCCTACAAAGAAACAGGGAAAGGTCTTTCTAAAGCTGCAATGGACAAGTTGCTCCCTGGTTTGAAAAAAGAATATGAATGGTTAGGACTTGCTTATAGTCAAGTTCTGCAACGAGTAACATTCAACCTTTCAAGTGCGTTTGTCAATTTCTTTGAAGGACGCGCTAAATATCCTAATTTCAAATCTAAACATGGCAAGCAATCAATTCAATATCCTCAAAATATAAAGCTAATGCCACAGGATTCTGTGATTAAGTTTCCAGGTAGCTTAGGGATAATGAAAACCGTGTTTCACAAACAACTACCAGACGCAAAGTTCACAACTGTAACAGTATCTAAAAATGCAGACGGCAAATATTATGCGTCTATTTTGTTTAATCAAACGGATAATCCAGTAGCAGCAATCAGAGAAGCTATTGGGGTTGATCTTGGTTTAAAAAATTTTGCTATAACGTCCGTTGGTTCAAAGTATGACCTTCCTAAAAAACAGTTAGCAAAATTAGAGAAGAATAGGAAACGTAAGCAACGTAAACTAGCCAAAAAGACATATAAGACTTCGCTCAAGCGACGCAAAGCTAAACGAACAGTAGCTAAAGTATCTAGTAAAATAGCTAGAGTGAGAGAAGACTTTCTACACAAACTATCTCGCAAAATAGCATACGAAAACCAAGTTATTTGTGTAGAAGATTTGGCAGTTAAGAACATGGTAAAAAATCCAAACTTGGCAAAATCAATATCAGATCAAGGGTGGGGAATGTTTCAAACCATGCTCAAATACAAAGCTGAAAAATTTGGTCATGCCTATCAAGAAATAGGTAGATTTTTTCCGTCGTCTCAGCTTTGTAGTGAGACTTTACTACCAATTCCAATGCTGCAACATGGATATGATTCATTGAGAGTCCGGTTTGTAGATTGCCCTCACTGCCAAAAACAGCATGACAGAGATATCAATGCTGCAATTAATATTAAGAATGAAGGTTTGCGATTATGGGCGTTAGGTACTAGCGCTTCTGCCCTTGGAGGGAGTGTAAGACCAAAGTCATCAGGACGTAAAAAATCTATGACGGCAGAGGCAATTCCCTGTGAATTGGGAAGCCCACACCCTATCTGTACTCAGATGGGTGTTGGGTAGTTCACTGTCCCGTTGTGTTGTTAACTCCATTGAAACTGTAAGTCAAAGACATTGGATGCCAAATTGCCAAAATTGCTCAGGGTTTTCTCCCATATTCCGACTCCAGAAGCGTCAACAATTTCTCTTCCACAGCAGTAAGATAAGGTCGATTCAGCTTCCCCAACGACTGCAACAGATTTTTGACCAGTCTCCTCCAGTGAACTCGAATACACCCGATTAATGCGTAGGCGTAGCCCGCCGCAGGCATCGCTAATTAACTGCATCTGGTCACATTCGGCAGGCAAGTAATTGAGTGGCTTGAGGTGGTCGATTCTCACAGTGTACTCCCCATCCCACATTCTCACTCACTGTGCAACTGTAGTCATTCACCTGGCTGACAATTCTCTTCTAACAGCCACCCTTGCCGATTAATTACTTATACAAAAAAGATAAGGGATTGCTCATATTTTCAGCAAAACCAAGAATCCCGCGATCGCGATGTTCGTAAATTAACTGACCTTGGGAATCAAATAGAAAAGTGCCTCCCCGTTGTGTCAAATAAGATGAATCTGGTACATAAATATTCCAGTTTCTCAAAACTTCAGTCATGTTTCGCAGGCGCAGGGTTGCTAATTCAAATGGGCGCTGAAAACCTTTTCCTCCAGCCGCTTTGAAAAACGAACCTTTTATTGGTGGTAAAGGTGTACCCTTGATAACTTCCTCATCAGCAATTAATTGAGGTGCTTTTTTATCACCTTTGTAACCCCGAAAAACTTCCTTGAGAGTTCCAGGGCTACGAATTCCTGCACACATTAAGATTAAATTAAGCCAAGCTGTTTGTGAACTTGATAGCAAAGGAAATTGTATAGATAAGCCGCGATAAAGACGTAAAAGCTCGTGAACTTCAGCCTTTGCATCCACAAATAACCATTCTTGAGGAAAGCCAGTATATTTGCAAAACTTGATCCCAGAATTGCGGTTTCCAATTCCAATAGCACGAATTGTGATTCCTCTGGCTTCAATCTCTTCAAATTCTCTTCGCAGCCACCAAGCGTATTCTAAATTATCAAAATCTCCCAACTGCGACCAAATAAGTACGAGCAACTTTGAAGTATTTGAGCAACCATCTAAAACGGGTTTAATCTCTCCATCACTAACTCGCAAGCGTTGAGTTTGACTCAAAATTGAGTAAATATCTAGAGAATTGGTGGGTGTTTCAGTATTCATGTACGTGAAGGCAACAGTCTTTAAATAAAATTTTAGATGGATTCGGACAGCAACCCTGACATATCTAATACTCGTCCTGACCAAATATTACATTGTTCTGACATTTGCCTCTGTTTACTATCATCAGACCAAATACTATTAAAAGTTAATCTCCATCGTGCCAGTTGAACTTGAATGTTAACCAGTTCTTCAGCATATTCAGGCTCAATTTCTGCTGCCGTCCATTCAATAAAACATATAGTTTCATCTGTCACACTTTCAACAGCTTCTTTATAAGCGCTGTTACAAAATGTTCTAATCCTAGCTAAATTGGAAGCTATGTGTCCTAAGCGAATTGATGTATTTTCACTTTGAAAATGCACTTGTTTTTTATCTAAATTCTGGTTCATATCCACCAATTAACTCCTGAGTTATTTTTTTAACACGTTCTTTAATCGCTGGGTCTTGAATTAACATTGAGCGATTATTTTGACGCTTGACGAATGTTAATAATCGATTCATAAGCTATCGATTGGTCAAAGGGAGTCCAATCCGCACCCCAGATATCTCGCTGTCTACTACCGTCTTCAAGCAATGCTGCTTCACAGTAAGCGTGTTTCTCTCCTCCTCCAGCTAAAATCCCTCTTTCTATATCTACTGCCACTTTAATGTAAACTCGCAAAGTTTGCAGCATTTGCTCAACTTGTTCTAGTGTCCCTCTTTCTTTAAGAATCAGTACCAAAATTACACCCATACCACAATGGATTACCTAAAGGAGAGCGAAAAATTTCGGGGGAGATGGGTAAGAATTAACCAAGGGGTTGAAATATTAATCATCCCAAAGAAAGAGAAATTTGGTAGATGCAAGTTCGGTGTAACGAACGGTATGCTGAATATTTTTATGCCCCAAGTAACTCTGAATTGTTCGGGTATCAATGCCTCGATTAGCCAAATAGTAACCCGTTCCATGTCGTAGCATATGAGCATGAATAGGGAAAGGCAAACCAGCTAATTCACCAGCCCGCTCAACAATGCCGGCGATCGTATCATGTGCCAACGGGCCACGTCGAGAAGACTGGAAAATGTAGGGACTAACAGGATAATCTCGTTGCAGCTGACGGAGAGAGCGAATCTCCAGACCGGAAAGTGGTTGAACCGAAGGCGTACCTTTTTTGACTCGCCTCACGTAAATTGTACCACCATTCCAATCTATTTGCTCCCAGCGCAGAGATACCACCTCTGCCACTCGCAAACCGTGGCGGTAGATCAACAAAATTAGGGTTGAGTCTCGATGAGCGTGGCGACCCTTGGATTTTTTGATAGCTGACCGCATCAACTCAACTTCTTCTGGTAACAAATGCTCTCTAGTCCTGACTGAGGAGTATTTGTGAGAGTTAGGCGATTGACGCTCTGGTTTTTCAGTTTTACCAACTTTCGGTGGTTGGACTGTTTGTGGTGTCATGACTCAACCCCCTGAAAATCTTGGGGTATGTGAGCTGATTTTACCAACTTACGCTCCAAAGTTGGTAAGCACCAAGACATAAAAAACAGTTCAGCTTTTTACGGATAATCGTCACTCACAAGTAATTTAAATCACAATTATTTACGTAAAATTAAGCGATATGAGGTACTTGCTGGTTTTGCTGGCTATTGACTTTAAAACCAGGATACCATTGCTGGAATTTGCTCTCTAACTCTTCATTGAGAACTAACATTCTCACCTGGAGCAGAAGATGAACACCTTTAGGAGTCCAGCGCATCTGCTGTTTTTTGACAAATCGTTTGCTAATAACTTGATTAACCGTTGATTCTACGAATCCAGTAGCAATAGCTTCACCATTTCGCCAACGTTCTCCATAATTGGGGATATAAGACCCATTGTTGGCAATGTAGGTTTCAAACTCCCGCACCATTTTAAACAGTTTTTTTAGCTCTATTGCGCTCTTACCATCAAAAATCACGATTTCTAGGTCGTCCACAAGGTCTTTTATCAGTTGCAATGCTCTAAACACGTTTCCATGCCACAGATACCACTTAATCCGTTCTAGCTCTTTGGGTATATCTGTGTCTAGTTCGGTATCTTTTTTGCTAAGTCCTTTTGCTACCTGACTCATCACTGTCAATCGCATGGTGATATGAAACCAATCCAGTAGATATTCTGCGTTGGGATTGAGATAAAGCTGTAGTTCGCGTATCTTTTCATCACCATCTGACAAGAAAGTTACTTGTTGATTCATCTGCATTCCTTGAGATATCAACACCTCAAAGATCCGACGTTGGGGTTTGGTATCGTAGCAATGAACTCCCCCAAATCGCTTGGATGTACTGTCAGCTTTTATACTCTTGCCCACAATAACTTCAAAGTTACCTTTAGAGCGCGATTTTTTATCGTAGGAACGAACATATCCGCCATCCATTCCCAATACCAAGGGTAAATTAGGTCGGGGCAATTCCTCCCAATCTCTTGGACAGCCTTCAATGTATACTCCCTTTTCTTCACCCAACTCGTCTTCTAGGCGTTGACCAATTCTGTGTAAGTTATTCCGTATCGCTGTAGTGTTTATTTCACCTTCTATTGGTAATACTTCCTGTAATAGTTTCACAGACAGTCCGTAAGACATCAAAGACCCAAACTTGGACTCCAGATACAATAGTTCTCTGGAGGTGCGTTCTAGTAGTAAGTTAGCTACTGGGTTAAAGCTACGGGTTGGTTGTCCCTGGCATGGGCAGTGAAATAGTCGATGGCATTGGAGATGTAATTTGCCAAACAATGTGCGGTATACAATTGTACGCTTATCTTTATGCAACAGTTTCTGGCTACAGTGCAAACATAATTCCTGTTGTTGAGAATACTCTGCTACTTGTTGCTCGGCTAGGGTGTGTTGGAGGTTTTGTAGTAATGTTTTGGCTTCCGCTAGTTTTAGTCCCAAGTTTTCTGGCTGTAAAGCACCGCGTTCAATCTGCATAACTTCTTGGACAACTTGGGAATCTCCATGATCTGACTCCACAACTATTTGGATTTTAACTTTCACACTATCCTCTGCTCAAATAACATTTCTTTATCCCCAGCCACATATTGCTGTAAACGTTGGTTTATTTTTTGGCGGTCAAAATGGTCAACCATTAACCATTGACGTAGTTCGTATATTTCCTCAATATTGCCAGGTATATCACCTTCGTCCACAATGTCACTTAACCAAGAAGCTATATATCTTACTGAGTATTCCTGCTTTTGTGCCATGAACTCCCACGAGCCACCACAATCTTCTGGAGGACAAGCGCGTTCACCATCAATGCACACTGGATAAAAGCAATTTGATTTGGGAGTGAGAATTGCTTCGACCCGAATTTGATGCTGCCACTTATCACGCCTGGTCATATTCGTATAAAAAACGCTCTCGCATTCGCCAGCCAAAATCTGATAGTTTGACTTTCCTTGGGTCGTCAGAAAACCCTATTCCACCAATTTGTGCAATTCCATAATGCTTACCGTGGATGAAGAAGCGATGTAGGTGGGAATCAGTCCATCCCATTACTATCTGGATGATGTAGTGCAAATCGGCAATCGTGCTGTCGCTCTTGGTTTTTATCCTACGCCAAATCATTGGACTGATGCCCAGGATAAAAATATGAAGCTGGTAGATGACAAGTTGCTCAGAATCGCTCATTGGGTCATCTTACCCCATTGCCAGTCCCATCTCCCCCGAAAAAAATCGCTCTCGTGATTGTGGATAATGCAACGTTTCATCATGGCGGTCGGATTGCCCAACTTATCCAAGACGCAGGATGTCACCTTCTGTACTTGCCGCCTTATTCGCCAGACCTCAATCGCATTGAAAAATGTTGGGCATGGCTGAAAAGTCGGATTCGCAAACAGTTACATAATTCAGATAATTTACGCGATGCCATCGAATTTATTCTCAAACAAGCAGCGTCCTAACATCAATGGCTATGGCTATAACTCTCCAAAGTTGCGCTCGTTTCTGGGGCAATTTGCTTTGACCGCCATTGGCTCAAGCCTAGTTGATTGCCAATGTCAATGCCTAACTCAAGCGCCGTTTTACACATCTGGATATCTCCTGGTGCCGTCAGGTAGCCTAGATCAATCACAGGAGCGTCATTAGGATTGCTTGAGCGCAGGGTAACAGTTCCCCTACTCTTCAGGTGCATGACATTTGGCCACAACCAAAAAGAACGTTCTGGGACTGGGAACCCTTTGAGTGTTCCAACACCTACTGAGGATTCTATATCAATAACTGAACTACTATTTTCTGTAGAACCGAAGATGACGGCTGGGGCTAGACCATAGTCATAGAACGGCACATCTTTGTTTTGGGGAATTAAAAATCCGGCACTGACAAAAAGATCATCATGTAAATTTTGACCTACTTTTGGAACGTTTGCAACTACAGGAATATCAAATTTTGCTAATTCATTTTCGTCACCGATACCTGAGAGCATCAAGATTTTTGGACTTGCAATTGCACCTGCACTCAGAATAATTTCATTGTGTATATAAGCAAGCTTTTGTTGACGATCTTTGACATATTCAACACCAATCGCTTTGGTATCCTCGAATAAAATTCGAGTTACAAAAGCCTGATCATGTACGGTTACATTCTGATATCGTTCTGGCTGGAAAGTGCTGTATGTGGTTTCTCGAATCAGATTGGATGCTCCTGTTACGTTAAATTGAAATAGAGCGTATCCATATTGACTTTCGCTGGTATTGTAGTTGGGATTATGAGGCAAGCCGTATTGTGCGGCAGCAGTAAACAAATCGTTGATGAACTCCGAAGCTTCCCCGCTCAACACTTTCATGATCTGCTCTACTTTCTGAAAGTGTGGCAAAACATCATTCCATGACCAACCAGGTGCTACTTTGCCCCACGCATCAAAGTCAGAGCGGCTACCCCGCACGTAGACCATAGCATTATGCAGCGCACACCCACCTAAAACTTTTGCTTGCGCTAGCTTAATGACGCGATTGTTTAAATTTGGTTGGGGTATTGACTGATAATCCCACTCAATTTCTGGACATTTGTGCAAAATCTCAAACCAGTCGCTTGGTGTCCACATCTTTTCGTTGTCTGGAGTTCCTCCAGCTTCGAGCAGGAGAATACTTACACCCTCGTCACTTGCAGCGAGTTTTGAGGCCACTATGCTCCCAGCAGAACCCGCACCAATGACAATGTAGTCATAATGAGCGATTTTTGTCATTTTGCTCCCACTCTTGACTTCAAGTTTCAACGGAATATTAAGACTTTTCGCTACCCGTTACATCAAAGGGTTCTGTTGCAAAAAATTTTTCTGTTCTCAACAACTAAAATTTATTGATAATGAGTTTGTAACCAGATTGTTTATAGGCTGTTGTCAACAATCTATAGAACCCATTTGACATCTAATTAAGAGGTTGCAAGCCTCTTGAGCATCAGCCTAATAAAACAAAGATTAACTTTGGCAGTCGCATTAGCAAGAGTTCTCTCAAAATTCTTGACGAGGATTTTGCATCTCTCCATCCAAGCATTTGACCGCTCAATTACCCATCTTGCCGCAACTGGCACAAATCCAGAATTACCATTGCCGCTTTTTGCAACACCTACAGCATAATTTGTTAACTTTAAATTTTCTTGTTTTGCCAATACCTCAACTGATGTTAATCCTGAATTATTTGTCCATCGACCATTAGAGTCATATACATCCAATCGGGGTATATAAACGCTCCAGGCACCTCAGATTTAACTGCTGCTTTTGTAATCTGAAGTGCCGCCCCATTATCAGAATAACTATCACCAAAGGCATAAATACGAGAAATGGAGTTGAAAGAAGCTGCATCAGCGTTATTAACGCTTACACACAAAAATGCCGCAGTAAGTAGTATGGCAGTAGCAAATGTCCTCAAAGGAGTATTTCTTAGCATAAATAAATGCGTTTCCCTATATCCAAAATTATGTTATGAGTCTTAGTAGTTGTTCTGGTTGTCTGAACCCTAAGTACGCTCTGGACGTAAATTATCCATCTTCCCAGTCCAAGAGGGATTAGTAATCGCCTGTTTTTTTCTTATTCCTCTTGCCCTATTATTTGATTAATTTGTCAATGTGTAAGTTCTAGTTTTGTTAAACATCACCACAAAGCAATCATTCCAGCGATGCTTGCTCAAAAGTAGTATTCTTGGGCAACATTATCTGCCAGTCTCGTAAAGTTTCCACATCACTACAGGGTTAAGGAATGCCCTATCAACCAGGTGCCCTCCTGCTGTGTTAAGCTGTTCCACTTCTAATGTGCATAAAATAGTAATGAGATAAAACCGTGTATTTCCGACTATGCCAGCGAAAGGTTATTTAAGGTGCTCGCAAAGAGAAAATCTGTTGACATTCTTGAAAGAGAGTAGTTCTCCACAATTGACACAGCGAATATTAATATTGCTACTGATGGACGATGGAAAAACATATCAAGAAATTAGCAATTTTTTAGGTTGTGGCTATAGAACGGTTGCGTATTGGTGCGTGCATGGAGACCCAGATCACCTAGAATCGTTACAAGATAGACGGGAAAAGGGTAATTATCAAAAAGCGACAACTGAATATATTGATTTATTAATGGAGACAATCGAAAAAAATCCAAATGAGTTGGGATATGAGTTTGGAAGATGGTCAACAGCAAGACTTGCTACATATTTAACAGAAGTTACAGGAATCGAACTAGGTGGAGAACAAGTAAGGAGGATATTAAAGAGAAAAAAGTACGCTTACCTTTGGGCAAAATACAGCCTGGAGGACAAACAAGATATGACTAAGAGGGAAGCCTTTAAAGAAAAATTATCTGGGTATTTAAAAGCCTCAAAGATAGAACCTACAAAGCTTCAGATTTGGTTTTGGGATGAAACTGGATTTAGTTTACGAGTTATTCGTCGAAAAACATGAGGCAAAAAAGGTAAAAGAAAAAAAGTGACAGGACAGAGAAGTCGTGGACGTGTCAATGTGATGGGAGGAGTAAGATATAGTGACCGAAAAAGAATGTGTTATTTTATCGATAAAGGAACTGGAGATATTTTTTATGAACAGTTATATCAATTAAATGAATTTGTCAAGTCGGAGTGGATTCAGCAGGGAAATAAAGAACCTGACTTCCTAGAAAAAGGCCCAAAGATTTTAATTATTATTGATAATGCCAGTTACCATAAAAAGAAAGAAATTATGGTAAAAATAGAAAATACTTTACCAAATATCCAATTATACTTTCTCCCTCCGTATAGCCCTGACTATAACCTTATTGAACTTGTATGGCACTCGACAAAAGAATACATAGCACATAGATTATTTAAATCCCTGTCTGATACCAAGTCCGGTTATCATAAACCACTTATAATCAAGGAAAAATAACCTCAAAAAATGAGATGCCTAAAAAAGCGTACTTAGCCAACCACTTTAATTCAGATGAACTAAAGCAGAAGTATCTCA
>JAESGM010000597.1_pt1 | contig 21965 bp, 11 predicted proteins | sample 9269721 | NCBI WGS metagenome assembly JAESGM01 (sample SAMN15720920, study PRJNA650825) | algae metagenome | isolation source: Komarekiella atlantica HA4396-MV6 and co-occurring heterotrophs from... | place: USA: Theobald House, Kauai, HI | collected 2009-07-29 | reverse complement strand
GAGCGGCCGCGCCGGCTTTCGTGTGCGTCTGGTGCTGGCCGCGAGCCTCGGCGGCAACTATGGCGTCTACAGCGGATTCGAGCTCTGCGAGGCGTCGGCCATTCCCGGCAAGGAGGAGTACGCCAACTCCGAGAAGTATCAGTTCAAGGCATGGAATTGGGACGATCCGCAGAACATTCGCGACGACATCCGTCGCATCAACGCACTGCGCCGAACCTCGCCGGCCCTGCAACAGTTTGCAAACGTGCGCTTCTACAACGCCTGGAACGACAACATTCTCTACTACGGCAAGGCGACGGATGACCTCGGCAACTTTCTGCTGTTTGCCGTCAACCTCGATCCACACCATCCGCAGGGCGCCCATTTCGAGGTGCCGCTGTGGGAATTCGGTCTTCCCGACGATGCATCGATCGACGTCGAGGACATGATCAGCGGACAACGCTTTACCTGGACGGGGAAGGTACAGCACATGCTGCTCGACCCGTCGATCAACCCCTATGCTATTTGGCGGCTGCTGCCGGCGGGAGGGAAGCCGTGAGCAGTGTCGTATTGCGCCATAACGTGCAGGAGTCCGCACATCCGCTGAGCCCCGAGGCGGGTAAGCCGGCGCCGATCGAGCGCGGCGACCGCGAATGGTATCGCGAGGCGATAATCTACCAGCTGCACATCAAGGCGTTCAGCGACTCCAACGGCGATGGCATTGGCGACTTCGCCGGACTGGTCGAAAAGCTGGACTACGTGCAGCAGCTCGGCGTTACGGCGATCTGGCTGCTGCCCTTCTACCCTTCACCATTGCGCGACGATGGGTACGACATCGCCAACTACACCGACGTGCATCCGTCCTACGGCAACCTTGCCGACTTCAAGCGGTTCGTCGAAGCGGCCCACGAGCGCGGCATTCGGGTCATCACAGAGCTGGTCATCAACCACACGTCTGACGCCCATCCTTGGTTTCAACGCGCGCGTTCGGCGCCGCCGGGGTCTCCGGAACGCGATTTCTATGTGTGGAGCGATACGGAAGATCGTTATCGCGGCACGCGCATCATCTTCGTCGACAGTGAAACATCCAACTGGACGTGGGACAAGACGGCGGGCGCCTACTTCTGGCATCGCTTTTACTCGCATCAGCCGGACCTGAACTTCGAAAATCCGCAGGTGTTCGAGGAAGTCGTTGCGGCCATGCGCTTTTGGCTCGACCTCGGCGTCGATGGTCTGCGCCTCGATGCGGTGCCGTATCTGTGCGAGCGCGACGGCACCAACAATGAGAACTTGCCGGAGACCCACGACGTTCTGCGGCGCATTCGGGCGGAAATCGACGCAAACTACCCCGACCGCATGCTGCTCGCCGAGGCGAACCAGTGGCCGGAAGATACGCGACCTTATTTCGGAGAAGGCGACGAATGCCACATGGCGTTCCACTTTCCGCTGATGCCTCGCATGTACATGGCGCTGGCGCAGGAGGATCGTCATCCGATCACGGACATTCTTCGCCAGACGCCTGACATCCCTGACGGCTGCCAATGGGCGCTGTTCCTGCGCAATCACGACGAGCTGACGCTCGAGATGGTTACGGACGAGGAGCGCGACTATCTGTGGAGAACTTACGCAGTCGATCCGCGAGCGCGCATCAACCTCGGCATTCGCCGCCGGCTGGCGACGCTCATGGAGAACGATCGCCGCAAGATCGAATTGATGAACGTGCTGCTGCTGTCGATGCGCGGCACACCGGTCCTCTACTACGGCGATGAGATCGGGATGGGAGATAATTACTATCTCGGCGATCGCGACGCTGTGCGCACCCCGATGCAGTGGTCGATAGACAGGAATTCCGGTTTTTCACGTACTGACCCGCAGCGTCTGTACCTCCCGGTGCTGATGGACCCAGTTTACGGCTACCAGGCCGTGAACGTGGAATCGCAGCAGAACGATACGTCTTCGCTGCTCAACTGGACCCGCCGCATGGTGGCCGTGCGCAAGAATCATAGCGCCTTCGGCCGGGGGTCACTGGAGTTCATCTATCCGAGCAATCGCCGGGTTCTCGCCTTCCTGCGCGAATGCGAGGACGAGACGATCCTCTGCGTCGCCAATCTCAGCCGCTCCGCGCAAGCGGTCGAACTCGACCTCAGCCGGTTCCGCGGATCGGTGCCGGTCGAGCTGATCGGCGGATCGTCGTTCCCGCCGATCTCGGGCGGACCATACATGATCACTCTGCCCGCCTACGGCTACTACTGGTTCGTGCTTGCCGACCAGGAGCATCTGCCGCGCTGGCTGGCGCCTGCGCCAGAACCGCTGCCCGACCTGATGACACTGGTCATGAGTGACGGGTGGTCAGGTCTTTTATCAGGGCGCGAAGGTCGCCACCTCGAGCGGGATATTCTGGTCGGCTATCTCGAGCGTCAGCGCTGGTTCGCCGGCAAGAACGTCGATGTCGATAGGGTGTCGTTGCAGCCGCTTGCATCCTTGAGCGGCGGAGAGACCGATCACATGCTGGCGGCGCTGGAAGTGCTGACAAGCGACGGGAGCACCACCGAATACTTCTTCCCTCTGACCGTCCGCTGGCACGAAAAGTCAGGCAGCAAGCGTCCCTTTGCACTGGCGCGTGTGCGCCGAGGATCGCGCGTCGGCACCCTCTACGATGCCGGACACGACGAATATTTCGTTCGCTCCGTCGTCGACCATCTGCGCGCTTCGCGAACCGTTCCGGTGCGCGGTGGCGAGTTGAAATTCAGCCCGACGGCGTTCCTTCCGGCTGCTCCGGAGGACAGAACCAGCCGCGTGTTGGGTGCCGAACAGAGTAATGCCTCGTCGGTCGTGGACGAAGCGATCATGCTCAAGCTCTATCGCCGCATCGAAGCCGGGATGCACCCAGAAGTCGAAATGGCGCGCTACCTGACGGAGGAGGCGGACTTCGAAGCGACGCCGCGTTTTATGGGACAGGTGACGCTCGATAACGAAGACGGCTCGTGCAAGACCATCGCCGGTGCGTTTGAATACGTGAGCAACCAGGGAGACGCTTGGCAGGTCGTGACGGATGCGCTGGTGCGCACCCTGGAGGAATATGGCGTCGGGCCCGAAGAGCGCGACTTGCCGAAGCTCGCATTCCCGACCGACATCGGCAAGAAGCTCGGTCTGCGCACCGCCGATCTGCACATAGCGCTGGCGCGTGAAAGCGACAATCCGGCGTTCACCCCCGAACCGGTGACGGCCGAGGATATTCGCGGATGGATTGCCGAGGTCCGCGCCGATGCCGCGCATGCGTTCGACGCGCTGCGGGCCTTCGACGGCAGCGATGCAACACCAGGAGCCGCGCAATGCATCGAGGCACTGCTGGCGCGCACGCAGGAGTTCGATGCTGCGCTGGGTTATCTCGAGGCCCTGCGGCCTTCAGGTATGCGGACACGGGTGCACGGCGACTATCACCTCGGCCAGCTGCTGATCGCCAAGAACGACCTGATCATCGTGGATTTTGAAGGTGAACCCGCCCGCTCGCTGGAAGAACGCCGGGCAAAGACATCTCCATTGGTGGATCTCGCCGGCGCAATACGGTCGCTCGACTACGCAGCCTGGGCATCCCTCGACCGCGTGCGCGCGGAGGGTGTCGTGACGGGTGAGCATCTCGGCCAGCTGGCGGTCCGGTGGCGCGATCGGCAGGTTCACGACTGTGTCGCCGCTTACAAGAAGGTGGCGCTTGCAGGCGGCGCGTATCCGCAGATCGATGCTACCGCGGATGGTTTGCTGCGGCTGTTCCTGCTGCGAAAGGCGCTCTATGAGCTGCGCTATGAGATGGGTAGCCGGCCTGACTGGCTGTCCATCCCGGTGCGGGGAATTATCGATCTTCTTGATCGCATCGGAGACCGAGCATGAAGATTGCGATCGATCGCCAGAGCCGACCGGAGATGCCGCACCCGGCGGAAGTAGGCGCTATCGTGTCTGGCCGGCACGGTGACCCGTTCAGCATTCTCGGCCCGCACCGGAGCGAGGATGGGGCAACCGGGATCGCCGCATTCGCGCCCGACGCAGACGAGATCGAGGTGATCGATGCCAGTAGCGGCACCGCCGTCGCCCACCTGGATCGCATGCATCCGGCGGGATTCTTTTACGGCAACTTTCGGCACGACTTCGTAGAGGGATACCGCCTTCGTAAACACCGGGGCTCCCATATGTGGGAAGCGCCTGACCCCTACGCTTTCGGTTCGACGCTGGGCGATATCGACATATACCTGCTGGGCGAGGGAACTCACCTGCGGGCCTATGAACGGCTCGGTGCGCACGCTGTGACGGTGGCGGGTATCAGCGGCGTGCGCTTCGCCGTCTGGGCCCCGAATGCGAGCCGCGTCAGTGTCATCGGGCAATTCAACGGCTGGGACGGCAGGCGGCACCCGATGCGCAAGCATCCAGGCGCCGGTGTGTGGGATTTATTTATCCCAGGCCTGGTGCCCGGCGATCTCTACAAGTACGAGCTGCTCGATGCCGGCGGAGACCTGCTGCCGCTGAAATGCGACCCCGTAGGGCAATCACAGGAGTGTCCTCCGGCCACCGCGTCGCGCGTCCCCCAGTCCGCGCCGCTTTCCTGGCACGACGAGCAGTGGATGCAGCGCCGCCAAGATGCGCAGGCGCTTTCATCGCCGATCTCCATCTATGAGGTGCACCTGGGATCGTGGCGAAGAGGCGACCACGACACGTTTCTCGATTACGACAGGATAGGGGACGACCTCATTCCCTATGTGAAGGATCTCGGCTTCACGCACGTCGAGTTTCTTCCCGTCTCCGAATTCCCGTTCGGCGGATCTTGGGGCTATCAGCCGACCGGCTTGTTCGCTCCGACAGCGCGGTTTGGATCTCCGGAGGCGTTTGCGCGTCTGATAGACCGGCTGCACGAGGCCGAGATCGGTGTGATCCTCGACTGGGTGCCCGGCCACTTCCCATCCGATGCGCATGGCCTTGCGCGCTTCGACGGAACCGCGCTCTACGAGCACGAGGACCCGCGCCGGGGCCTGCACAAGGACTGGAATACGCTGATCTATAACTACGGTCGGCGCGAGGTTGCAAATTTCCTCGAAGCTAACGCGCACTACTGGCTCGACAGATTCCACATCGACGGACTGCGCGTCGATGCGGTCGCCTCGATGCTCTATCTCGACTACAGCCGCCAGCCGGGAGAATGGGAGCCGAACCGCTACGGCGGACGCGAGAACCTGGAAGCCATCGACTTCCTGCGCCGCATGAACACCACCGTCTATCGCGACCACCCGGGGATTATCACCATCGCGGAAGAGTCCACTGCGTGGCCACAAGTGTCGCGACCGGTCGACGGCGGCGGGCTGGGCTTCGGCTACAAATGGAACATGGGCTGGATGCACGACACGCTCAAATACATCGAGCAGGATCCCATCCACCGCCGCTACCATCACGACAAGCTGACCTTCGGGCTGCTGTATGCCTGGGACGAGAATTTCATCCTGCCCATCAGCCACGACGAGGTCGTGCACGGAAAGGGATCGCTGCTCGGCAAGATGCCCGGGGATCGCTGGCAGCGGTTTGCCAACATGCGCGCCTACCTGGGGTTCATGTGGGCGCATCCGGGCAAAAAGCTGCTGTTCATGGGAAGCGAATTTGCGCAGGAGCGGGAATGGGCGCACGATCATTCGCTCGACTGGCATCTGCTTGCCGATCCGGCGCATCGGGGCATGCAGAACCTCGTGCGCGACCTGAACGAGGTGTACCGGACGCAGCCCGCGATGCATCGGCTGGACTGTTCGCCGGACGGCTTCGAGTGGATCGATGGCGGCAACGCGAACGACAGCGTGGTGGCGTTCCTGCGTAAGGGCGATGGTGAAAATGCTCCGGCGCTCGTCGTATGCAATTTCACGCCCGTCGTGCGCCAAGACTATCGCGTCGGTGTTCCCCAGCCGGGCATGTGGCACGAGATACTGAACACGGATGCTTCGGCCTATGGCGGCTCGAATGTGTTGAACGAGCCGCGGCAGGCCGACAGCATACCTGCCCATGGGCGCGCCCATTCGCTGGCGATAAATTTGCCGCCCCTGGCTGTGTGCATCTTCACGCCGCGAGGCAGCCAATGAGCCGCGCACGCCATAGGGTAACGGAAGGATCGCCGGCTGCCCTGGGTGCGATAAGCGGTGCGGATGGAGTAAACTTCGCACTGTATGCACCCAATGCCAAGCGTGTGGAGCTGTGCCTGTTCGAAGGTGACGGAAGACGCGAGACGGCGCGCATTGCGCTCCCGGAATTCACCGACGAGGTATGGCACGGCTTCGTGCACGGACTGGCGCCAGGTCAGCTGTATGGCTACAGGGTGCACGGCCCGTACGCTCCGGCGGAGGGGCACCGCTTCAACGCCCACAAACTGCTCATCGACCCTTATGCTAGGCTGCTGCGCGGACCGCTCGAGTGGAATGTGGCTCACATGGGCTACATCCCGAGTGGCGAGGAAGACGCGGACCTGTCATTCAACGATGCCGACAGTGCCGCCTTCACGCCCAAATGCGTCGTCATGGACGGCTCAGGATCGCGCCGGTCGTTCTTCGCGCGGCGCCGCGAATGGACGCCGCCCGCATGGCGCGACGTCGTCATCTACGAAGCACACGTCAAAGGCCTGAGTGAACTCAACCCGCGTGTGGCCCATCGACAGCGCGGCACGTTTGCCGGGCTGGGAAATCCGGCGGTGATCGAGCACCTCGTCAAGCTGGGCGTGACCAGCCTCGAATTGATGCCGGTGCAGGCTTTTTACGACGAGAGCTATCTTGTCGACAAGCAACTGCGCAACTACTGGGGCTACAGCACGCTCAACTTCTTTGCACCCGCCGATCGCTATCTCGGGTCCGGCGACCTTGCGGAAATCCGCACGGCGGTGTCGCGTCTTCACGAGGCCGGTATCGAGGTCATTCTCGACGTCGTCTACAACCATACTGCGGAGGGCAACCACCTCGGACCGACCCTCTCTTTTCGCGGCATCGACAATGCGGCCTACTACAAGCTCGCCGACGATCCGCGCTTCTACTTCGACACGACGGGCTGCGGAAATACGCTGAACCTGGGCAATCCGCGCGTGCTGCAGCTGGTGATGGATTCACTGCGCTACTGGGTGCAGGAATTCGGCGTCGACGGCTTTCGCTTCGACCTTGCCGCAACGCTCGCCCGCGACCACCGGACGTTTGTCGGCAATAGCGCTTTCCTCGCGGCCATCCGGCAAGATCCGGTGCTCTCGCGGGTAAAGCTCATCGCGGAAGCATGGGATCTCGGCGAGGACGGCTATCAGGTGGGCAATTTTCCTCCGGGATGGGCGGAATGGAACGGACGCTATCGCGACGATGCCCGCGCCTTCTGGCGCGGAGACGATGGCTATCTGCCGGCCGTAGCCGGCGGCTTGCTCGGTTCGGCGTTTCTGTTCGACACCGCCGGACGGCGACCGTGGTCGAGCGTCAACTTCATCACCGCGCACGACGGATTCACCCTCGCTGATCTCTACGCCTACAACGACAAGCACAACGAAGCCAACGGCGAGGATAACAAGGACGGACACGACGACAACCGAAGCTGGAATTGCGGCGCGGAGGGATCGACCGAGGACGAAGCGGTTCTCGATCTGCGCGACCGCATGCGGCGCAACCTGATGGCTACGCTTGTTCTGTCGCAGGGCACGCCCATGCTCTTGATGGGCGACGAGCAAGGCCGCACGCAGAACGGCAACAACAACGCCTACTGCCAGGACAACGAGCTGTCGTGGATGCGCTGGGAGAATATCTCTGAACGTGACGAGGCGTTTCAAAAGTTCGTCACTGGCATCCTGAAGATCAGGCGCACTCGGCCGCTGCTCAACCAGCCGCATTTTCTGCACGGTGAAGATGTTGCGTGGCTGCGCGCCGACGGCCAAGCCATGGCTCCGGACGACTGGCTTAACGGGGTGAATAGAAGTGTAGCGCTGGTGCTTCGCCCGCGGCAGGGCAGGCCCCTGGCACTGTTCCTCAATGCCTATCACGAGGGCGTAGCGTTCAAGATGCCGGACTCGCCGGCAGGCGTTTGGAGGCTGCTCGTCGACACCGAGCACGGCACCATCGAACCGCGCGGAAAGAACGTCTCCGATGGCGACGAGATCATCGTTTCGGGCCGGACGCTGCTGCTCTACGAGGGGGCCAAGCGATGACATCGTTCGCGATGGATACGACGTGGGGCGCGAAAGTCCTCGACGATGGACGCGCGCAGTTTCGCCTGTGGGCGCCCGGCGAAGAGCGCGTGTCGCTTGTCCAGCCAAGGGGAGAACCCCTGCCGATGCAGCGCGATGCGGAAGGCTGGTTCGAACTGGCGACGGATCGGGTTCCAATCGGTGGCGCGTATGGGTTCGCGCTCGGTAACGGTAAGCTCACCGTTCCCGATCCGGCGGCGCGGGCGCAGGTGGCCGATGTGAATGGCCTGTCGCGTCTCATAGACCCGCGCTCATACGACTGGAAGCATCCGGACTGGACCGGCCGTCCGTGGGACGAAGCGGTAATTTACGAGCTACATGTCGGGACATTTTCGCCAGAGGGCACGTTCGAAGGCGTTGCCAAGAAGCTGGATCATCTGGCCGGGCTAGGCATCACGGCCGTAGAACTGATGCCGGTCGGCCAGTTCGGCGGCAGTCGCGGCTGGGGATACGACGGTGTGCTGATGTACGCGCCGCATAACGCGTATGGCTCGCCGGACGACCTGAAGGCGCTCGTCGACGCGGCGCATGCGCGCGGCATGATGATACTCCTGGATGTCATCTACAATCACTTCGGCCCCCAGGGAAACTACCTCCATCTCTATGCGCCTCAGTTCTTTCATCCGGAGCGGCAGACGCCCTGGGGAGCGGCGATCGCGTACGAGAAACATCCGGTCAGGCGCTTCTTCATTGACAATGCACTCTACTGGCTGAACGAGTATCGCTTCGACGGATTGCGGCTTGATGCCATCGATCAGATACAGGATCCGGGAAATCCGTCACTGATCGAAGAACTGGGCGCCGAAGTGCGTCGCCAAATAACCGATCGCCATATTCATCTGACGACCGAGGACGATCGTAACGTCGCCAGTCTGCATCGGCGCAGCGATGATGGATGCACGCCGCTTTACAGCGGCGAATGGAACGACGACTTTCATCATGCGGCACACGTGGCGGCGACGGGCGAGCGGGAAGGATACTATTCCGACTACAGTGTCGATGCGCACGATCTGGCGCGGGCGCTGGCAGAGGGTTACGTTTATCAAGGGCAGGCGTCTGCGTGGCGCGATGGCTCTCCGCGCGGCGAGCCGTGCGCCGAGTTGCCGCCTACCGCATTCGTCAACTTCCTGCAGAACCATGATCAGATCGGCAACCGGGCGTTCGGTGAGCGCCTTTCGGTTCTGGCTCCCGCCAAGACGGTCGAGCTTCTTTCCGCAATCCTCCTCATCGCTCCTCATACGCCGCTGATCTACATGGGCGAGGAATGGGGAGAAACCCGTCCGTTCTGTTTCTTTACCGACTTCAGCGGAGACCTGGCGGACGCGGTGCGCGACGGCCGCCGCGCGGAATTCAAGAAATGGCCGCAGTTCGCCGACCCGGCCAATCGCGAGAAGATTCCCGATCCCAATGCCTTGGCGACGGCTGATGCTTCATGTCTCGATTGGGGAGCCAGCACGCGTGCCGAGGGGCAAGAGCGTATGCACCTCTTCCGTGACCTGCTCGCGCTGCGGGCTGAAGAGATTGCTCCGCGGCTGCCTGGGATTCGCGGAGGCGATGCCAGCTATGTGCTGTCTGCCCCGCACGGCTTCGGCGTGCGCTGGCGCCTAGGCGACGGATCATATTTGCTCCTCGCTGCCAACCTCGGCGACGATCCGAGCCCAATCGATAGCGCTGAATGGGCGGCTGCGCGCAGGCTTTATGAATCGCGAGACGCGGCTATGGCGGACGTGATCCGCGGCGTGATCCCGCCGCATACGGTGGTGTTCGCATTGCAGGAGCCCGCGCATGAGTGAGGCGTCGCTCGCCGAGCTGGCGGCAATGTTCGGCATCGAGTCGTCGTATGTCAGTGAAAAGGGCGAGCGCTGCGTCATATCGGAGGACGTCAAACGCAATCTGCTCGACGCCATGGAGGTGGAAGCGGATGATCCGCGACCGCCACCTGCTGACGTATCCGGGGAGGTGGTCAGATGCTACCAGCCCGAGTGGCTCGCGGAAGATCGCGCCTGGGGGGTAACGGTACAGCTCTACGGAGTGCGTTCGCGGCGTAACTTCGGTATCGGCGACTTTGAGGACCTCGCCAGGCTGGCAGAAATTTTTGCGCCGTGGGGAGCCGATTTCATCGGAGTCAATCCGCTCAACGCGCTGTTCTTCGCCGACGCCGAGCGAGCCAGCCCGTACTCTCCGTCCAGCCGCCGGTTTCTGAACCCGATCTACATCGCAGTCGACCGGGTGCGTAAGCTCGATGATGTGGTCGAGGCGGAAAGGTGGCGCCGCCACGAAGGGGAGATTGCCGCGCTGCGCGACAGCGAGTTGGTCGCCTACGGCAAGGTCGCCGCTCTCAAGCGCGCTCTTCTGGAGATAGCCTATGCCGAGCAGGGCGAGCTGCCCGGGTTCGACGCCTTTTGCGAAACGGGCGGGCAGGACCTGCACCTGTTTGCGGTTTTCGAAACACTAAGCGAGGCCAGCGTGGCCGCGGGACATGGAAGCGGATGGAAGTTCTGGCCGCCAGCCTTGCAGGAGATGCCGGCGGACGAACTCGATAGCTTCTGCGCCGCCAATGCCGGGCGCATTCGCTTTCACAAATGGCTCCAGTGGATCGCAGCCGAACAGCTTGCCGAGGTGCAACAGCGTGCCTTGAAATCCGGGATGCGCATCGGGCTCTACCTCGACCTGCCGGTGGGAGTGTCCGCGGATGGTGCGGCCGCATGGTCGGAACCGCAGCTCTATGCGGCGCGCGCTCGTATCGGCGCGCCGCCGGACATGTTCAATCGTCTGGGGCAGGATTGGGGTCTCGCTCCTATGAAGCCGGGCGGCATTGCGATCGATGCGTTCTCGTCTTTCGAGCGAGAGCTGGGTGCGTCGATTGCCTTTGCCGGAGCAATGCGCCTCGATCACGTCATGAGCCTTTCGCGCCTTTGGTGGCTCCCGGAGGGAAGCAGCGCTCGTGACGGCGGCTATGTTCGCTATCCATTCGATGGACTCCTACAGGCTTTGGGCCGCTGCTCGCAGGCCGGCGCATGCATCATAATCGGGGAGGATCTCGGGACGGTGCCCGATGGGTTCCGCGAAAAGATAAGCGAGCACGGGTTGCTCGGGTATCGGGTCTTATATTTCGAGCGCGCAGCGGATGGGTGCTTCCGCCGTCCGCAAGCCTATCCGGTCGAGGCCCTCGCGTGCGTATCTACGCATGATCTGCCCACCCTGCGAGGGTGGTGGCTGGCGCGCGACATCGACACGCGCGTGGGATGCGCAATTTATGACAGCGCGGACGATGCCGAGATAGATCGCGCGGGACGTCGGGTCGATTGCCGACGCATGCTCGATGCCTTGCGGGACGCCGGCCTTCTCGATCAAGCACAAGAGAGATTTGAGGGCGAAGCGATGATGCAAGATGACATCTTCGTCGCCGTGCATCGCTTCCTGGCGCGCACGCCCTGCCGGCTCGTTGCCTTGCAACTGGAAGATCTGGCCGGCAGCGTCGACATGGTCAACATGCCCGGTACCGACACGCAGCATGCAAACTGGCGGCGCAAGCTGCCGGTAGCGGTAGAAGATCTGGCCCAGATCGATGTGCTCCGCCGCACCGTGGAGGCAGTTGCAGGCGAGCGGCCCAGACGCCGATGACGGCAGCGCTCACAGTCCCGCGCGCAACCTACCGCCTGCAGATGCGGGAAGGCATGACGTTTGCGCGGGCGGCGGAGTTGGCCCCGTACCTGTCCGATCTCGGCATCTCGCATCTGTATTTGTCGCCGATATTCAAAGCCACGCCCGGTTCGACGCATGGATACGACGCCGTCGACTTCGCGGAGATAGAGCCGGAACTCGGCGGACGTGACGGGTTCGAGGCGATGGCCCGAGAATTGCGCGCTGCGGGCGTCGGAGTGATTCTCGACATCGTGCCCAATCACATGGCAGCGAGCCCGCTCAATCCTTGGTGGCGCGATGTGCTCGAATGGGGGAGCGCCAGTCCGCACGCTTCGCACTTCGATGTCGATTGGTCCGCGTCGAAGCTCGTAGTCCCGCGGCTGCATACACATTACGGCGAGGTGGTGCGCTCGGGTGCTATCAAGGTCTATGCCGACGAGATGGCTGGCGAGCTTGGCATCAAGTATGGCGACATGCGGCTGCCGCTGAGCCCTCCGACTTACGCGTCCGTCCTCGAACTCGCCAGCGCTCATCGCTACGGTGCCATTGCTCTGCATCTTGCGTCGTCAACGCCAGCGACCGTCGTGGAATTGAAGCGCGAGCTCGCCGGCGTGCTCGAAGATCCCGAGGCGCGGGCCGAACTTCGGCAGGCGGTGGAGCAGATATCCGGAGACTGGGAGGCGGTACATAATCTCCATGAACGGCAGGTATGGCAGCTCGCGCACTGGCGGCTGGCGCGAGAGAACCTGACCTATAGACGGTTTTTCGAGATTAGCGATCTCGTCGGCGTGAGAGTCGAGCAGACCAATGTGTTCGACGATGTGCACCGGGTCGTTCTGAAGCTTATTGGAGAAGGCCTGGTCGATGGGGTGCGCATCGATCATATCGACGGGCTGGCCGATCCACTCGCCTACCTGCAGAGGCTTCGCGGTGCGGTGGAACGCGGCGAATTTTATGTCGTCATCGAGAAGATCCTGGGGCCCCATGAAGCGCTGCGCTCTTCATGGCCTGTCGCAGGAACGACGGGCTATGAATTCATCGGTGCCATCGCGGGGCTGCTTGTCAATGAGGCCGGGAAATCCCCGTTGAACGATGCCTACCAGGACTTCATCGGCGAAGAGGTCGACCTCGAAGCCGCGGTGCTCGCCATCAAGCGGCGGACACTGACACGCAATCTCGCCGGTGAACTCGACTATCTGACCGGCATCGCCGTCGATCTGGCCCGCGGCGACATTGCCTCCCGCGACTTCGGGGCAGATACCCTCCGCCGCGCAATCATCGAGCTTGCCGCCGCCATGCCCGTCTACCGGACTTACGTGGACGCCGAGGGAATGCATCCTGAGGATGCGCAGATCATCGAAGGCGCGGCTCGGTCGGCGATGGCCACGCGCGAGGTCGAGGACAATGGCGCAATCGAGTTTCTCGTCCGGCTATTGGCACTCGATGTCGGCGAACTCGATCGCCGTGCCGCGGCGCTTCAGTTTGCGATTCGCTTCCAGCAGACCACGGGTCCGTTGACTGCCAAAGCGCTCGAGGACACCGCGTTCTACCGCTACAATCGCCTCATTGCGCTGAACGAGGTTGGCGGCGAGCCGGACGTCTTCGGCGCGCCCATCGACAGCTTCCACGATTTCATGCGCGCGCGCCTCCAGGCGACGCCCGCGTCACTCTCGGCAACGGCGACGCACGATACCAAGCGCGGCGAGGACGCGCGGGCGCGCATCTATGCCATCGCCGAGGCGCCGCAGCTGTGGAGCGATGGAGTTCGACGCTGGTCGGGAATGCTCGCGGAGCGGGGCGCCAACGCTCCTGACCGCAATGCCGAGTGGATGTTCTATCAGGCTTTGCTCGGTGCCTGGCCTGTCGGCTTGCAGCCTGGCGACGAGGAAGGAATCGCGGTCCTGCGCGAGCGCATGACGGAGTTCATGATCAAGGCGGCTCGAGAGGCCAAGCTCTACACCACCTGGACGCAGCCGACGGAAGAGTACGAACGATCTCTCCGATGCTTCGTTGCGTCGGCATTATCTGTCGATGCGCTGGTATTCCTGCGTGATTTCATTGCCTCGGCCCAGCCGTTCGTGCTGGCGGGCGTGGTCAACAGCCTGACGCAACTCGTCTGCAAGCTCATGGCCCCGGGCATTCCGGATGTGTATCAGGGCAGCGAGCTATGGGACCTTTCTCTAGTCGATCCCGATAATCGTCATGCTGTCGATTTCTCCGAGAGGCTGGCGCTGCTCGAGAGCGGCGGCACCCTGGGAGACGCGTTCCAGAGCTGGCGCTCCGGCGAGGTAAAGATCAAGATAATGCGCCGCTTGCTGTCGCTGCGTGCGGAATATGGCGCGGCCTTCAGTCATGCTCAGTACATTCCGCTGGAGCCAGTTGGAGACCTGCGGCGCCATGTCGTAGCTTTCGCTCGTATCTTCGAGGAAGCGATGATCGTTGTCATCGGAACGCGATTGGCGCTCGATTCACTGGTGGGCGACATCCCGAGAATTCCGGCGGAGTTCTGGGAGAACTCGAAGCTGCCGCTACCTAGCGGCACCGGACCACTCGTGGATGCGTTGACGAAGCGCACCGTCGATACCGAAGATGGGGCGATCGGCTTGGCCGAAGCACTTGGTGAGCTGCCGGTCGCCGTGCTCATAGCCGAACGGAACTGAGCAATGGATGGCGCGTCACCAGACAAGGTTGAAGAGTTTCAGCGCGAAGTGGAGCGCGAACTGACGCGCTACGTGGGCGTTGCGCGTTCCGATGCGACGCCGCGCGAGTGGCTGCGCGCGACCTCGCTCGCGGTGCGCGGCCGCATTGTCGAGCGCTGGCACGCGATGAACGCGCGCGTACGCGCGGCGGGAAACAAGCAGGTCTGCTACCTGTCGATGGAGTTCCTGGTTGCGCGCCAGCTGGAGAGCGCGCTGCTGGCCACCGGGCTGCGCGCAACCTGCGCCGAAGCCTTGCGCCGGTTCGGCGTGTCGCTCGACGATCTGATCGCCTTGGAAGCCGAGCCGGCGCTTGGCAACGGCGGGTTGGGGCGGCTCGCAGCCTGCTTCCTCGAGGCCATGGCGTGCCGCGGAGTGACCGGGTTCGGGTATGGCATTCGCTACGAGTTCGGCATGTTCCGGCAGGAGATAGCCGACGGCTGGCAGGTCGAGCAGCCCGACGACTGGCTGACGCACAGAAACGAGTGGGAGCTGGATCGGCCCGAGTCGGGATTCTCGATCGGTTTCGGAGGTCATGTGGAGCACCATGACGGCCGCGCGATCTGGCTGCCGGCGGAGAGCGTAATCGCGATCGCGCACGACCTGCTCGTCCCCGGGTATCGTAACGAGACGGTGAACACGTTGCGCCTTTGGGGCGCGCGGCCGGTTACGTCGCTCGACCTCGGTAAGTTCAACCGAGGCAACTTCCTGGAGGCGCTCGCGCCCAAGATCCGTTCGAAGACGGTGACGCGGCTGCTCTACCCGGACGACAGCACCGATGAAGGTAGGGAGTTGAGGCTGCGCCAGGAGCATTTCTTTGCCTCTGCCTCGGTGCAGGATCTGCTCGCCCGCTTTCAACGCGATCATGGCCCGAATTGGGAATGCCTGCCTGACAAGGTAGCTGTCCATCTCAACGATACGCATCCTGCCCTCGCGCCCGCCGAGATGATGCGCCAGCTGGTCGATGTGCACGCGCTTCCCTGGGAGCGTGCTTTCGGCCTGACAACGAAGGTGTTCAGCTACACCAACCACACGCTGATGCCCGAGGCGCTGGAAGTTTGGCACGTCGATATGATGCGCCGCATCGCGCCCCGCCACCTGGAGATCATCGAGGAGATAAACCGGCGCCTGGCGCTCGAGGTCGGGACACGTTCCGACATACGTACTGAGCAGCTGGCTGTCGTATCGGGTGAGCACGCGCGCTCGGTAAACATGGGACGATTCTCCGTGCTAATGAGCAGGAGGGTCAACGGCGTCTCGGAGCTGCACAGTCGTCTGGTGCGCAATGCGCTATTTCCGGAGTTCGACAAGCTATATCCGGACCGCTTCTGCAATATCACCAACGGAATCTCGCCGAGGCTGTGGCTCTTCCAATCGAATCCAGGGCTGTGCGCGCTCGCCGACAGCAAGCTCGGAGATACATGGCGAGAGCCTCTTGATCTGACGGGGATTGGGCGATTTGCCGACGACGCCGCGTTTCGGAAAGCCTTCCAGGACGTCAAGCTGGCGAACAAGCATCGGCTTGCGAAGGCAATCAAAGGCGCATCCGGGATCAGGATCGATACCGGCGCCATGATCGACGTGCAGGTGAAGCGTATCCACGAATACAAGCGCCAGCTTCTGAACATCATCGGCGTCATCGCCCGGTGGAATGCCATGAAGGCAGAGCCCCACGCCGATTGGCCTGCACGGGCGGTGCTTATCGCGGGAAAGGCCGCTTCGAGTTATTGGCTGGCGAAGCTGATCATCAAGCTGGCACACGACGTCGGCCAGAGGATTAACAACGATCCCGATACCTCGGATCGACTGAAGCTGATCTTCCTGCCGAACTACAACGTGTCGTTGGCGGAAGCCATAATGCCTGCCGCCGACCTGTCGCAGCAGATATCGCTTGCCGGAACCGAGGCGTCCGGCACGGGCAACATGAAATTGGCTCTGAACGGTGCGCTGACGCTCGGCACGCGCGATGGCGCCAACATCGAGATTGGCGATGCCATCGGCCAGGACGGGATGTTCGCCTTTGGCCTCAGTGTCGAAGAGGCAGCGGCCCTCAAGCAGGAGGGATATGCGCCACAAGGCGTTCTGCAGAACGATGAGCGTCTGCGCACGGTCATCGAGCAGATTGCGAGGGGAGACTTCTCTCCTGGAGATCCGCACCGCTTCGAGCCCATTATCGATGCTCTCCTCAACCGCGGCGATCGCTTCATGGTGTTGGCAGATTTTGCCGACTACTGGCGGGCTCAGCGCGAGGTGGACGTGCTGTGGGGGGACCCTGATGCCTGGGTAAGAAGCGCCATCAACAGCACGGCCAACATGGGTAGGTTTTCGGCAGATCGCGCTATCGACGAATACGCGCAGTCAATTTGGCGGACGGGGAACGAGGACGGCACGAAGAGCGTGTAGAAGTTTCGCCAATTTCGCGCGTCCCACCTTAACTCAGTTGATCCGCACTTTGGCAGCCTCAGCGCAAAGCCGCCGTCTGGCAGCAACCGTGACCGCGGTATCGCGTTGTGGCTGATGTCAACTTGAGCCGAGAGAGTACCCCATGACTAAAGACAACGATGAAAGTTTGGAATACCGCGTCGATTTCGAGGAATTCGCACCGCTTAGAGCATCCGGCGCAACGCATGAGGAGAAGGTTCTCCATGCGCTCGAATATATCGCCGACGCAGTCGGCATCCTTGCCAAGGCTCAGTTCTACCAGCATGGCATTGGACGTGGAGGCGACGGCGGAGCGTAAGACGAAACGCGGCGGACGATCAGCCAGCCGTATTCGCCTACCCGGCGTTGCGGGGCTGCCGCGGAATCTCGTCCATGGCGGCGAGGAGCTTGACCAGTTCCACCGCGCTGCGCACGCCCATTTTCTCGAAGATGCGGGCGCGATGAACTTCGACCGTGCGCACGGCGATGGCGAGATCCTCGGCAATAACCTTGTTGGCCTTGCCAGCTACGAGGTGCTGCATAACTTCCTGCTCGCGCTCGGAAAGCGTTACGAGCCGGTCGGCGTGTGAGCGGCGGGCGGCATCCTGTTTAGCCTGCGCGAGATCGTCGGCCATGGCGAGGATCAGCTTGTCGACGAGGGCATTGGCGTCGAACGGCTTCTCGATGAAGTCGCGCACGCCATTTTTCAGAGCTTCGACGGCCATGGGGACGTCGCCGTGCCCCGTGAGAACGATGCACGGCAGTCGCGAACCGGCATCGCTAAGCCGGCTGAACAGTTCCAATCCCGAAATGCCGTCCATGCGGACATCGGTGAGCACGCAGCCGCGAAGTTCGGGCGTGAAAACCTTGAGAAAGTCCTCGCCCGACGCGAAGGTCTCGGTTTGCACATTGCGCGAGGTCAATAGGAATGTGAGAGCGTCGCGCAGTGTTGCGTCGTCGTCGACGAGATATACGCGTGGCTCTGTCATGGGCCTAATCCGCGCTTGGCAAGGTGAAAGCGAACGACGAGCCGCCGTCGTTCTGCCGTTCGTAGCGAATCCCGCCGCCGTGGAGCTCGACGATCGAGCGGCAGATGGTGAGACCCATTCCCATGCCGCCCTCTTTCGTCGAAACGAAAGGCGAGAAGAGCTGCGATGTTAGGGTCTCTTCGACGCCATCGCCACGATCGCACACGCGAACCTCGACCAAGCCCGCCGCGGTGGACGCGCTCAACTTCACCCGGCGGCGTTCGAGGGGAAGGTCTCGTGAGGCATCGAGACTGTTGCGGATGAGGTTGACGAGAACCTGCTCGATCAGGATGCGATCGGCCCGCACGCGCGGCAGCCCCGGCTCGAGCGCAATATCGACAGAGGAACGGACGCGTTTGAGCTCCGGCTCCAGAAGAGCGACGGTTTCCTTCATCGCTTCGGCGAGGTCGAGCGGCGCGAGGCGAGGCTCGCTCTTTCTTACGAAGTTGTGCACGCGGCGGATCATCAGACCGGCGCGCTCGACGGACTTGCCGATGGCGTCGAGCACCGGACTGACGGCATCGAAGCTCATAGTGCCGGAAGCCAGCATGTTCTTCAGGCCCGTCTGGTAGCTGCGGATGGCCGCCAATGGCTGGTTGAGGTCGTGAGCCAGGAAGGATGCCATCTCGCCCATGGTGACGAGGCGGGACGTATGCTGCATTTTCTCGCCCTGCACGCGGGCCAGCTCCTCGGAGGCTTTGCGGTCGGTGATATCCAGCACCGAACCGATCCAACCCTGTTGCGTCCCTTGCGCATCGAGGAGCGGGGCTTCGTAGATCAGTACGTCAAGCTGGGTGCCGTCGCGGCGCTGGAACTTTACCTCCAGGCCCTGGCCGCTCGATGTTCCCGCCAATACGGCGTCGTGCAGGTGCTGCGTGCGATCCAGTTCTTCCGGCGCCCAGTAGGGCATCGGAGCGTCGCGGCCTATGAGCTCGGCTTCCGTGTAGCCGACCATGCGGCAGAAGGCCTTGTTCACATAGAGCAGGCGTCCGTTCAGGTCCCTGGCGCGGATGCCCACGCGCAGAGATTCCTCCATGCTGCGGCGGAAAGCGTATTCTTCATCGCGAGCCGCCTCCGCAAGTTTGCGGCCGCGAAGTTGGCGTTCGCGCGCGATCAACGCTCCGGCGGCGAGAAAGCTGAGGACGACCATCGCCATCACGAGCCCATTCTGTACGAGGCTCGAACGGTTCTGGTAGTTGGCGAGGGTCAGCCAGAGATCGTTGAGCGGCGGCCCTATCTCCACCGTATAGCTCAGCGCGGAGGCGTCCGGGTCGACCTTCGAGCGGCTCGCTGCGACGTGTTCATCGCCGCGTTTGATAACGACGGCGCGCTTCTCGGCAATCCACCAGGGGACATGCTGAGCGAGCACGCGCTTCAAGGATATTTCCGCATTCAACGTGCCGCGGACCGCTCCGTCCTGCACGATCGGCGCGACGAACGACATATGATCGGGCGTACCCTCACGGGAGTAGGGCGGCGTATATACCCCTCTGCCGATTCTTTTCGCGACGTCGATGGCGGAGCGTACCGCGGGATCGAGCGCAGTGCGCGGATCCGAAGCGTGAGGGATCGCGGCGACGACGTTGTCGGCATCATCGAGCCAGCTAAGCGACCAGATTTCCCGATCCGTCTGGACCAGCGATGCGGCCTGCGCCGCGAACGTCTCGCGCGGGGCGTCGGCGCGTCCCAACTCGTAAGCCATGCGCGAAATTCGCGTCTCGATGGCACCGAAGCGGAACTGCAACGTGTGCTCTACCCACAGGGCATCGCGGATAATTTCTTCCCGGCGCGCTTCGCGTTCATCCGCGTCAACGAACCAAAGCAGGAGCCCGAGCACGCAAAAAATGCCGACCAGCGAAACGAGCGAGCCGAGCATAAGCGCTGGGGCCGAAAGCGATCGCGGCCAGGATCGCTTGTCCCCTGCGTACTGCCACCGTGTCGGCGTCTCGGTGTCGACGACCATCCGCAGCCGTTTCCGGCTCCCCCAACTCTACAGCGACGCTACTTAACCAGTCTCCACGATCCCCGTCCCGTTGCGGAAACCCACAATAGTCCGCCCCCCGCTTTTCCTCCATAACTCGGCAAGGTGGGAGGAACTGCGCAGAGCGTAAAGAGCTTGGAGCACGGAACTCGGGCCATATTCGGCCATCCGGCGTTCCAGGTTACGGCAGCAGTATAAAGGCAGCGCGCGCGTTCGGGTGGGGATAGTGGCCGTAAGATGAAGACCATCGCGTCATGGCTCATTGCGATGTTGAGCGCGGTCCTCGCGTTCGCGCCGGCCAGCGCTGCCGACCCCATCCGCCTCAGGTTCAGCCACGTGGTGGCCCCCGACATGCCGAAAGGCAAGGGAGCGGCAAAATTCAAGGAACTCGCCGAGGCCTACACGGGCGGCAAAGTCAAGGTTGAGGTCTACCCCCTCGCGCAACTCTACAAAGATCAGGAGGAACTGGAGGCCCTCCAGCTCGGCGCGGTCGAGATGGTCGCCCCCTCGCTGGCCAAGTTCGGTCCCTTGGGCGCCAAGGAATTCGAGCTCTTTGATCTGCCCTACCTGTTTGCCGATCGGGCGGCGCTGCGGGCGGTCACGCAAGGGCCGATCGGTCGCGACCTATTGAAAGGCCTCGAGAGCAAGGGCATCCGGGGGCTCGCCTTCTGGGACAATGGCTTCAAGATCATGAGCGCCAACCGCCCGATAAGGATGCCGGAGGATCTGGCGGGACTGAGAATGCGCATTCAGCCCTCACGCGTTCTGCAGGCGCAGATGAAAGCGCTGGGAGTGGTCCCGCAGGTGATCCCGCTACCGGAGGTCTACCAGACGCTGCAGATGGAAGTGATTGACGGCACGGAGAACCCGCCGTCGAACATGCTCGTGCAGAAGCTGCATGAGGTGCAGCCGCACGCGACCATCTCCAATCACGGCTACCTTGGCTACGCCGTCATCGTAAACAAGGCTTTCTGGGATGGATTGCCGAGCGATGTGCGTGCTGCGCTCGAGAAGGCCATGGCGGAGGCGACGGCCTACACCAACAGCATTTCGGAAACCGACAATGCCAAGGCACTTGAGGCGATGAAGGCGGCCGGAACGACGAGCTTCCACGTGCAGACGCTTGAGGAGAAGAAGGCATGGATGGCGGCCCTGGCGCCCGTCTATGCCGACGTCGCTGCGCGCATCGGACAGGATCGCATCGATGCCGTCCTTGCCGTGACGGGGATGACGCAATGAGGGTTGCCTAGAGACGAGTATTGGCGTCGCGGGAAAAGTAACCCGCTTAGTGGGGATCGAAGCGTACTGCGCCGGCAAAACCTGCCAGCGCGGATTTCGGGGGATGGATGACGGGCGTAGCCGGCAGTGCTCGACCACCGAAGGGTTTGCGACCAGCGCAACCCTGCCGCGTGGCCATGGACGCGCCGACGGGCCGTAGCCGCCCCATTCCGCCGAGTCCCCATGCAGACCGCGCCCCGACATATCGCCGCCCAATGAATTTCAAATCGCTCCGCGCCTTCCAACTCGTTGCTGAGCGGGGTTCGCTCTCCGCGGCGGCTCGCGAGCTGTGCCTCAGCCAGCCAGCGGTGAGCAGGCTGATCGCGCAGCTGGAAGCGGAGCTGAGCCTGCGGTTATTCGATAGGAGCGGTCGGCGGCTGGCTACGACGTCCGAGGGCCAGCTCTTCTACGACACGACAAAGCAAATCCTGGCGGGCCTCGACGAAATCCCGCGCATAGCCAGGGAGATCAAGGCAGGCGAGCGCCAACTGCACATCCTGGCCACGCCACGCATAGCTCAGTCGGTGATTTCCCCGGCGCTTGCTCTGCTGCGGAAGGATAAGAAAGTTTTGCGCAGTCGTGTGGAGATCGTCTCGCGCGATGAGTTGGTAGAAGCAATCGCCACGCGGCATTTTGATTTGGCGTTCGCTTCATTGCCGGTCGCCATGCCTGTGCCCTATCAGGTGACACCCCTGATGAAGGTGCGCATTGAA
>JAESGM010000596.1_pt1 | contig 21984 bp, 16 predicted proteins | sample 9269721 | NCBI WGS metagenome assembly JAESGM01 (sample SAMN15720920, study PRJNA650825) | algae metagenome | isolation source: Komarekiella atlantica HA4396-MV6 and co-occurring heterotrophs from... | place: USA: Theobald House, Kauai, HI | collected 2009-07-29 | reverse complement strand
TTCGATCATGAGGGGCAGCGGAGCGCCGCGAGGCGCGAGGGTAGAATTCCGCATCCGTTGAGCCAGGATGCGGCGCGGATGGATTGAGCCACCATCCGCACGCCCCGTGGCGCTCCGCCAGACGGCGTTCTTCAAGACTCCGGGCCGCGCTTCTGCGAAGCCGGCTGCGGGCGCACCCCAAAAGCTCTCGGAAGCCAGTGCCCCTCAGCGGGTTGTCGCCTCGTCGGTCCCTCGGGGCGGCTTGCGCCGCCGGTTCATCTAGCGAGCTCCTCGCGCAGGGGCCGTAATACCCCCAGGGCGGTTCCCGAAGCCTCCCGAGTCCGGGCTGCAAACCCGTCCGCAGGCGCCGCACCCACCCCGCCACACGACATGCCTCCGGTTGGCCGCCCCTCGGGGATGGGATGCGGGGGATTATAGGGGTGAGACGGGAGGCGGGGATAGTTGCCGCATCTATCCCCGCCAGGCGCCGGAACCGCGACGCAGAACCCCTCTCCCGGATGGGAGAGGGGCAGGGGTGAGGGACCGCCGCTGATGATCGGAGTGCTACGGAGCCGCTGCGCCCCTTATCGGTGAGGGCAGGCCCTCATCCCTGCCCTTCTCCCACTCGGGAGAAGGGTTCCCCGCGGTTCGACCGCCTAAACCCGCAACGCCGCCCGGATCGCCGCGACCACCGCATCGCGATTCTCCAGCACCTGCCTGTTGGCGAAGCGCAGCACGGTGAAGCCGTGCAGCGCGATCTCTTCGGTCCGAGCCGCATCGTAGTCCTGCTCGTGATGGTGCTGGACGCCATCCAGCTCGACGATCAGCCGGCGCTCGATGCAGATGAAGTCGACCGTGTAGCCGAGCAGCGGCACCTGCCGCCGGAACCTGAGGCCGTCGAGCCGGCGATTACGCAACAGCTCCCACGCAACCTCCTCGGCCGGCGTTGCGCGCCGGCGCAGCCTGCGGGCGAAGCTGCGTTGCTCGGTGGTCATCGGGCGAGGATGCCTCGGCGAGCGCCGGAATCGCAACGGCGTCGCCGTGAATTGGATCGCCGGAACCTCGCCCCTTCCTTCTCCCGGATGGGAGAAGGTGGCGCGGAGCGCCGGATGAGGGCCTGCCCTACCCACAGAAGGCCGCAGCGGCTCCGTTGCGTTCAGACAATCGGCGGCGGGCCCTCACCCCTGCCCCTCTCCCATCCGGGAGAGGGGTTCCCCGCGCCCTATGGTCAAGCGCCTCGTCTAGTACGGAATGACGTAACGAGATCAAGGCCGCGATCCGGCGCGACACCTTGATTAAGAGCTGGTGCTGCGCGGGATGAGGACCTGCTGGTGGACCACGGCAGGCGAAGTGCCCTTCCCACTCTCTTCGGGCTCAAGCTAGCATGTGAAAACGATTCGTGCCGGATTGAGCAACATGGCCACCAATGTCAATTTAGACGCTCTTCTTTCGCGGGAAGATTTTGAAGTTTTTACATCAAATGACGATGCCCCAGTTCCGCAGACGATCTCGACGCGGGACCTAGAGAAGAATGCCTTTTTTTATCTGGCTCTTCGCAAGCCAGATTTTCAGCGCGAAACATCGGAATGGGACGCGAAACGCGTCGTTGGATTGATCAAAACCTTTATCGACGGCGAGTTAATTCCTGCTGTAATTCTATGGAAGCATCGCGAATATTTATTCGTCATTGACGGATCGCACCGACTGAGTGCTCTAATCGCGTGGATTCATGATGATTATGGCGATGGGGATGCTTCTCAGAAATTTTTTGGTCACTCTATCCCTCAGGAGCAAATGGATTATGCCGCAAAGACCCGTGAATTGATTAACAAGGAGATTGGATCTTACAACGATTACACTAAAGCTGCTCTTAATCCCGAAAGCTATGGCCCCGACATTGTCGCCCGAAGCCGCGCGCTTGGAAGTAGAGTTCTTAGCCTTCAATGGGTACGAGGAGATGCTGCTAAGGCGGAGCATTCTTTTGTTCGTATCAACCAACAAGCTGCGCAGATTACGCCGCAAGAGCTTCAACTTATTAGAGGGCGCCGGAAGCCCGACGTTATGGCAGCAAGAGCCATAACGAGGCGCGGAACCGGGCATCAATATTGGTCAAATTTTGGAGAATCAGAACAAGTTGAGATCAAGAAGCTAGGCTCAGATGTCTATAGTATCATTTTTGAACCTCCGCTTTCTTACCCAATTAAAACACTAGACCTTCCTGTAGGCGGGTCAGTATACGCTGCACCGTCCCTAAAAATGATCCACGATTTTGTCTTGTTGAGCGTTGGAACTGTTAATTCCGACGAAGACAATAATGGGCATCGCACTATCGAGTTTTTAAGAAGAGCAAAGCGCTGTGCAGAGCTAATCACGAGCAATGCACCTTTATCAATGGGCCTTCATCCGGCCGTGTATTTTTATAGCTGGACAGGGAAACAGCAGCCAATCCTATTTTTAACGATAGCCGAAATTATTGTTGAATTAGATAGAAGGAATAAATTGCCGTCATTTGTTAAAATCCGATCCAAACTTGAGGACTTCCTGGTATCGAACCGTAGTTTATTGAATCAAATCGTAAGAAAATTTGGTACAAAAGATTCTGGTAAAAAGCATATTATTGATTTTTACCAGACAATAATTCGCGCACTTCAAGAAGGAAAATCACCCGAGAGCATAATAAGTGAGCTAACCGGCGATACGAAGTTTAACTATCTCCAACCATCCGAAAACCCGTATGATGGGGTTTCGCCGACGCGCTACTCTGTTCAGGTTAAATCTGGTGTTGTTTTGAAAGAACTTCTCGATAGCTGCCCGCGATGCGCCATATGCCAGGGTCTCGTGCCTCGACAAGCTATCAGCATAGATCATCGAGAACGCCGCCAAGACGGAGGAGACTCAAGTCCGTCTAACCTCCAAGTGACACATCCCTACTGCAACACGGGCTACAAAGAAGCTGAAATAGCAAGAACCCGTAAATCTTAGAGTGGTGGGGCAGCCTCGTGTATCACCTCCCCCGCCTCCGCCTCTCCCCCGCCCCCTTAGGCCGTGCCTCCGGCACCGGGCCCATCTCGTCGAGTGTCGGCTTGCGCACGCGTGACGTCCCGGTCAGCAGCGGGTTCGGCTTGTCGCCGCGCTTCGGCCGCCCCTCGCCGCCGCCCCAGTTGTGCGGGCCCATGTCGGCGTCGGTCGGCTTGCGCGCCCGGGTCGGCAGGTTCGCGCTCGCGCCATAAGACCGTTCGCCCTTGTACTTGCCGGCGCTGGCCTCGACATCGCTTTGCCGCGCCAGCGGGTCGTCGGAGATCGCAAGCTCGGTCGCCTGCAGGCGCTTGATCTCGTCGCGGAGGCGCGCGGCGGTCTCGAATTCGAGGTCGGCGGCGGCCTCACGCATGCGCTTCTCGAGATCGGCCAGGGCGGCCTTGAGGTTGTGGCCGGCGATGGGCGCGTCGACCAGGCCCTTGTCGACCGTGACATGGTCGCGCTCGTAGACCGAGCCCAAAATGTCGCCGATGGCGCGCCTGATGGTTTGCGGGGTGATGCCGTTGGCCGCGTTCCAGGCCTGCTGCTTCTCGCGGCGGCGATTGGTCTCGGCCATGGCCCGCTCCATCGAGCCGGTGACATGGTCGGCATAGAGGATCACTTTCCCGTCGACATTGCGGGCGGCGCGGCCAATGGTCTGGATCAGCGAGGTCTCGGAGCGCAGAAAGCCCTCCTTGTCGGCGTCGAGAATGGCGACGAAGCCGCATTCCGGGATGTCGAGGCCCTCGCGCAGCAGGTTGATGCCGACCAGCACGTCGAAGGCGCCGAGGCGCAGATCGCGCAGGATCTCGATGCGCTCGATCGTGTCGATGTCGGAATGCATGTAGCGCACGCGCACGCCGTTCTCGTGCAGGTATTCGGTCAGGTCCTCGGCCATGCGCTTGGTCAGCACGGTGACGAGCGTGCGGTAGCCCTTGGCCGTGACCTCGCCGATCTCGTCGAGCAGGTCGGCGACCTGGTGCTTGGCCGGACGGACCTCGACCGGCGGGTCGATCAGCCCGGTCGGGCGAATGACCTGCTCGGTGAAGACGCCGCCGGTGCGGTCCATCTCCCAGCCGCCGGGCGTGGCCGAGACATGCAGCGATTGCGGCCGCATCGCGTCCCATTCCTCGAAGCGCAGCGGCCTATTGTCCATGCAGGAGGGCAGGCGGAAGCCGTATTCGGCGAGCGTCGCCTTGCGGCGGAAGTCGCCCCGGTACATGGCGCCGATCTGCGGCACGGTGACATGGCTCTCGTCGGTGAAGACCAGCGCGTTGTCGGGCAGGTATTCGAACAGGGTCGGCGGCGGCTCGCCCGGCTTGCGGCCGGTGAGATAGCGCGAATAGTTCTCGATGCCGTTGCAGGAGCCGGTGGCCTCGATCATCTCGATGTCGAAGGTGCAGCGCTGGTCGAGCCTTTGCGCCTCGAGATAGCGGCCCATGCGGTTGAGCTCGTCGAGGCGGGCCTTGAGCTCCTCCTTGATCGACTTGACCGCCTGGGTCAGCGTCGGGCGCGGCGTGGTGTAGTGCGAATTGCCGTAGACCTTGACGAATTCGAGCTCGGCGGTCTTCTGGCCGGTGAGCGGATCGAATTCGGAAATGCTCTCGACCTCGTCGCCGAACAGGCCGATGCGCCAGGCGCGGTCCTCGTAGTGGGCCGGGAAGAGCTCGATCACGTCGCCGCGGACGCGAAAAGTGCCGCGGGCGAAATCGCCGAGCGTGCGCTTGTATTGCAGGGCGACGAGATCGGCGATGAGCTGGCGCTGCTCGATGCGCTCGCCGAGCTTGATGGCAAAAGTCATCGCCGTATAGGTCTCGACCGAACCGATGCCGTAGATGCAGGAGACCGAGGCGACGATGACGACGTCGTCGCGCTCCAGCAGCGAACGCGTCGCCGAATGGCGCATGCGGTCGATCTGCTCGTTGATCGAGGATTCCTTCTCGATATAGGTGTCCGAGCGCGGCACATAGGCCTCGGGCTGGTAATAATCGTAATAGGAGACGAAGTACTCGACCGCGTTGTCGGGGAAGAAGCTCTTGAACTCGCCATAGAGCTGGGCCGCCAGGGTCTTGTTCGGCGCGAGGATCAGGGCCGGGCGCTGCGTCTCCTCGATCACCTTGGCCATGGTGAAGGTTTTTCCGGAGCCGGTGACGCCGAGCAGCACCTGGTCGCGCTCCTGCCGGCGGACGCCGTCGACGAGATCGGCGATCGCGACCGGCTGGTCGCCGGCCGGCTCGAAATCCGACTGCATGCGGAAGGCGATGCCGCCCTCCGACTTCTCCGGCCGCGCCGGGCGATGCGGCGTCCAGGGCCTGCCGGGATCGATGAAGGGGCTGCCGGTGTCGAGCAGATATTGCAGCGACTTGGCGGTCAGCGAGGCGGCGCTGTCGCTCTCCGGATCGAAGGCGGAATCGGCCTTTTTCGAGAGCTTGCGCGGCTTCGTCTCCACACCCTCGCCCGGCCGCGCCTCATAGCCGGCCTGCGGCTGGTCGCTGAAGCCCGAGGCGCCGCCCGGCACCGCCTTGCCGCGGTTGATCGCCGGGTTGAGCAGGTCGGCGAGATAGCCCTCGAGCGGCTTCAGCTCGGGCTTCGACGCCTTGGAATTCGGCGTGCGGGCGCTGGCCGGCTTCTTCGCGGCGGTCTTCGCAGCAGCCTTGGCCGGGGCGTTGTCGGCAGTGTCGGGGCTTTTCGGCATGGCGCCAATATGGGGGCAGTTTGCGGCCGAAGCGAGAGGGGGCGTGCCTGGCTGGGCGCATAGCTGACAGGAGTTGACAGGAGCACGAATACAACCTTTGATTGAAGCCAAATAACAACTCAATCATTGAGGCGACCATGTCGGGGGGCGAGGTCGAGCGAGCCGGCGCGGAGGTCGAGGCCTTCATCGCGCGCTGGCGCGTATCGGAGGGAGCGGAGCGGGCGGCCTATGCCCAGTTCCTCAACGAGTTCTGCGCGCTGATCGGCGTCGATCAGCCGCAGCCGCCGACGAGCGACCCCGAGGCGGTGAGCTACCGCTTCGAATATCCGGTCAAATTCCGCGATATCGACGGCGCCGCGTCGAGCGGCCGCATCGACCTCTACAAGAAGGGCGCCTTCGTCCTGGAGGCGAAGCAGAGCCGGCTGAAGGGCCAGGTGAAGGAGATCCTGCCGGCGCAAGGTCGTCTCGCTTTGGCCGAGCCGTCCAGCCCACGCGGTCGACGCGGCGCTGATCGTGGTTGGGATGTGCTGATGCTCAATGCCCGCCGCCAGGCGGAGGACTACGCCAAAGCGTTACCGGCGGCGCATGGCTGGCCGCCCTTCCTGATCATCTGCGATGTCGGGCATTGCTTCGAGCTCTATGCCGACTTCACCGGCCAGGGAAAGAACTACGTCCAATTCCCCGACCGACAGCGCTACCGCGTCTATCTCGACGATCTGCGCGATCCGGAGGTACGCCGACGGATGGCGACGATCTGGCAGGAGCCACTCACGCTCGATCCGACCCGCCATGCGGCGCGGGTAACGCGGAAAATCGCCGAGCGGCTCGCCGCGGTCTCCAAGGCATTGGAGCGGGAGCACGACCCGGAAGAGGTCGCGCTATTCCTGATGCGCTGCGTCTTCACGATGTTCGCCGAGGACGCCGATTTGATCCCGAAGGATTCGTTCAAAGCGTTGCTGCGCGATTGCCGCGACAACCCGGCCGCCTTCAGACCGCTGGTCACAGAGCTCTGGCGGGTGATGGACAAGGGTGGCTACTCGATCACGCTGCGCACGACGATGCGACGGTTCAACGGCAAACTGTTCGAGGATGCCCGCGTCTTCGCGCTGGAGAAGGCCGAGATCGGTGAGCTGCTGGCTGCTGCCGAGCACGACTGGAAGGGCGTCGAGCCGTCGATCTTCGGCACCATGCTGGAACAGGCGCTGGACCCCGCCGAGCGCGCCCGCCTCGGCGCCCACTACACGCCGCGCGCTTATGTCGAGCAACTGGTGGTCGAGACCGTGATCGCGCCGCTGCGCGAGGACTGGCGCCATGTGCTCGGCGCCGCGCAGCAGGCACGCGATGCCGGCGACCGCCGCAGGGCGCTCGCCCTGATCGAGACGTTCCACCGCGCACTGTGCGAAATCAGGGTGCTCGATCCGGCCTGCGGCACCGGCAATTTCCTGCATGTCGCGCAGGAGCTGATGAAGAAGCTCGAAGGCGAAGTGCTCGACGCCGCGAGCGAGCTGGGCAGCCGCGAGCAGCTTGGCGGTTTCGGGGCGCATTATGTCGGCCCGCACCAATTCCTCGGCATGGACATGAACAAGCGGGCGGTCGCGATCGCAGATCTCGTGCTCTGGATCGGCCACCTGCAGTGGCATTTTCGGACGCGCGGCTTCGCCCCTCGCGAGCCGATCCTCGAACGGCTCGACCATATCTACCGCCGCGACGCCGTACTGAGCTGGGACGGCTGGCCGGTGCCGCAATGGGCCGGTGGTCGCGAGATTTTGCCGAACCCGCGCCGGCCGGACTGGCCCGAGGCCGAGTTCATCGTCGGCAATCCCCCCTTCATCGGCGGCAAGGACGTGCGGGCTCGTCTCGGCGACGCCTATGCAGAAGCCCTGTGGGCCGCGCACCCGCGCATGAACGAGAGCGCCGACCTGGTGATGTATTGGTGGGATCGGGCGGCGGAACTGCTGACGCGACCTGGAACGGTGCTCCAGCGCTTCGGTTTCGTCACCACCAACTCGATCACGCAGGTGTTTCAGCGCCGCGTCGTCGAGCGGCATCTGAACGGCAGGGCGCCGATCTCACTGCTGCTCGCGGTGCCGGACCATCCCTGGACGAAGGCTGGCAAGGACGCGGCTGCAGTGCGCATCGCGATGACCGTCGCAGCAGCCGGGCGCCACCAGGGAAGATTGCGCAAGGTCGTGTCCGAGGCGGCGCTCGATTGCGACCAGCCGGACATCGAGCTGAGCGAGCGACGGGGACGGATCAATGCGGACCTCTCGGTCGGCGTCGATGTCACACGGTCGAGGGCGCTGCTGGCCAATGAAGGCCTGAGCTCGCCGGGCGTCAAGCTGCACGGCGCGGGCTTCATCGTCTCGCCTCGCGAGGCGGAAGCGCTCGGCCTCGGCAGGCGGCCCGGACTGGAAGCCCATATCCGGCCCTATCGCAATGGCCGCGACCTCACGGGCCGGCAGCGCGGCGCGATGGTGATCGACTTGTTCGGATTGAGCGCCGAGCAGGTACGCGAGCGCTTTCCGGAAGTTTATCAGCATCTCCGGCTGACGGTTGAGCCCGACCGCCTGAAGCAGTTTGCCAAATCCGCGACAAAAGATGCGAAAGCTTATCTCGATCATTGGTGGCTGTTCGGCAAGCCGCGCCAGGAACTCCGCCCAGCCCTTGCGCCGCTGCAGCGCTACATCGTCACCGTCGAGACCGCCAAACACCGCGTCTTCCAGTTTCTCGACAGCAGCATCCTACCGGACAACATGCTGGTCGCGGTCGGCCTTTCCGACGCCTTCCATCTCGGCGTGCTGTCGTCGCATATCCACCTGGTCTGGGCGCTGCGCGCCGGCGGTTGGCTCGGCATCGGCAACGACCCGCGCTACTCCAAGTCGCGCTGCTTCGATCCCTTCCCCTTTCCGGACGCGAGCGAAACGCAAAAAGAGGCGATCCGCAAACCAGCGGAGGCGCTCGATGCCCTGCGCAAGCAGGTGCTCGCCGACCACCCCGACCTGACGTTGACCAAGCTCTACAACATGCGGGATGCCGTCCGCGCCGGACAGGTCCTGACCGGCGCCGAAGCCAGTATGCGCGATCGCGGGCTGGTGCTGATCATCAATGAGCACCACGACGCCGTCGACGCCGCCGTGGCAGCAGCCTATGGCTGGCCGGCCGGCCTGAGCGCGGACGACATCCTCGCCCGGCTCGTCGCGCTCAATCGCGAGCGGGCGCGGGAGGAAGCGCGCGGCGAGGTGCGCTGGCTCCGGCCTGACTACCAGCGGCCGCGCTTCGCCCGCGACGGCAAGGGTGGCGAGCAGATCGAAGCGGCAGAACTCGCCCCGGCGGAGCCCGCGTGCGTCAAGCCAAGCTTCCCGGCCGCGCCGGTCGAACGCGTCGCGGCGGTGCTGGCGGCCTTGGCCGCATCCTCGGCCCCGCTCGACGAAGCGCAGATCGCGCTCGGCTTCGCGCAGGGCACCCGGATCAAGGGCGCTGTCCGGGCCATCCTGATCTCGCTCGCCCGCGTCGGCGAGGTCTCGACCGGCGATGGCGGACGCAGCTTCGCGCGCCGTCTGGTCGCGAACGGCTGAGCAAAACACGCTCGACCGGGTATCCGCACGGGGAAACGTTGCGGCCGCGGCGGTCGAGGCTCATCATGCGCCCGAGCGGACGCCGGCGCAGCGGCCTTGCCCCCTGCGGTATCCGATCCCCATATTCAGGGAATCGCCGGCCCTCTGGAGCGGGCGCGGCGGCAGGATCTGGCGACGAACAAGAACCGGCAAAAAGGGGAGCTCAGCATGAGCCGCGCATTCGTGAAGGAGCCCGAGGGCGGCGAAGCCTTCGAGGACCTGCCTGACCGGCCGGTCTCGCCCCATGCCAATCTGGTGACGCCCGAGGGCCTGGCGCAGATCGAGGCCGAGCTGGCCGAGTGGCACGACGCGCATGCGCAGGCCCAGGCGACGCAGGACCGCGCGGCGATCTCCCATGCCGGCCGCGAGTTGCGTTACTGGACCGCGCGCCGCGCCAATGCCGAGCTGGTGCCGCCGCCCGAGGATTCCGAGGAAGTCCGCTTCGGCGCCGCCGTCACCATCGACCGGGCCGATGGCCGCCACCAGACCTGGCGCATCGTCGGCGAGGACGAGGCCGACCCGACGCAGGGCACGCTCTCCTTCGTCTCGCCGCTGGCCCGGGCGCTGATGGGCAAGCGTGTCGGCGACGCGGTGACGATCGGCACGGCCGAGGTCGAGATCGTCGCGATCGGCTGAGCGGAGCGTTCAGGGCCGGCCTTCTTCAGACCGAAGCGCGCCTTTCCGGGGCATTGCGCAGCAATGAGCCCGGAATGACGCAGTGTTTCCGTACGAAATCGGCATGGCTAGCGGCCGGCCAGCCAGGCCTGGATCCCGGCTGCCGCCGCGACACCGGTCGCGAAACAAGCCTGCAGCAAATAGCCGCCGGTCGGCGCCTCCCAGTCGAGCATCTCGCCGGCGGCGAAGCTGCCGGGCAGGCGCTTCAGCATGAACTGCCGGTCGAGCTCGGTGGCGGCGATGCCGCCGGCCGTCGAGATGGCGCGCTCGATCGGCATGAGGCCGGTCAGCGTCAGCGGCGCGGCCTTGATCAACGCGACGAGCGCCGCGGCATCCTCCGGCAGCGGCCCCTGCGCGGCGTCGCGCAAGAGCCCGATCGCGACGGGAGACAACCCGCCGGCCTTGCGCAAATGGTTGCTCAGCGTCGCGCCCTTGCCGCGATGGGCCAGGCGTTCGGTGAGCCGGGCGCCATCCTGGTCGGGCCTGAGGTCGATGGTGACGACCGCCCTGCCCTCGCGCAGGATCGCCTCGCGGATCGGCGCCGAAAGCGCATAGACCGCGCCGCCCTCGAGCCCCTTTGCGTCGATCATCGCCTCGCCCGCCGCCGCTTCGCCGGCGAAGCGGATGAGGATGCGCTTCAGCGGAGCACCGGAAAAACGCTCGCGCATGATCGGCGACCAGTCGACGGTGAAACCGCCATTGGCCGGCCGCAGCGGCGCAATCGCGACGCCGCGCGCGGCGAGAAGCGGCGCCCAGCCGCCATCCGAGCCGAGCCGCGGCCAGCTCGCGCCGCCGAGCGCCAGCAGCGTCGCGGCGGGCCGGGCCTGGATCTCGGCGCCATCGCGATCGCGAAAGAGCAGCGCGCCGTCCTCGGTCCAGCCGGTCCAGCGATGGCCCGGCGCGAAGCTGACGCCGAGGCCATCGAGCCGGCGCAGCCAGGCGCGCAGGAGCGGCGAGGCCTTCATCGCCCGCGGAAAGACGCGCCCGCTGCTGCCGACGAAACTGTCCTGGCCGAGCCCGTCGGCCCAGTCGCGCAGCGCCTGCGGCGGGAAGGCGCGAATGGCCGGCTCGAGCCAGGCCTGCGCCTCGCGATAGCGCGTCAGGAACCGATCGAGCGGCTCGGAATGGGTGAGATTGAGCCCGCCGCGCCCGGCCAGCAGGAATTTCCGCGCCGGCGAGGGCATGCGATCATAGACCGTGACGGCATGACCGGCTTCGGCGAGCCGCTCGGCCGCGATCAGCCCGGCGGGGCCCGCTCCGATGATCGCGATGTGATGTGCCGACATCGGCCCGGCTTGCCGTCAGCGCGCCTCGCGGTCAAGGAAGATCTGGCCATCGAGCCATCAGCAAGGACGAGCCATGCCGACCGTCGCCGCCTATCTTGGTGCAGCCATTCTCGAAATCGCCGGTTGCTTCGCGTTCTGGGGCTGGCTGCGGCTCGGCAAGCCGATCTGGTGGTTGGTGCCGGGACTGGTTTCGCTCGCCCTCTTCGCCTGGCTGCTGACGCTGGCGGAGACTGAGGCGGCTGGGCGCGCCTATGCCGCCTATGGCGGCGTCTACATCGTCAGCTCGCTGCTCTGGCTCTGGGCCGTGGAAGGCTTTCGGCCAGATCGCTGGGACATCGCCGGTGGGATGATCTGCCTGGCCGGGGCGGCCATCATCATCGCAGCCCCACGCTGAAATGCGCTATTCCCGCCCTCATCCTGAGGAGCAGCCGCAGGCTGCGTCTCGAAGGATGGTCCAGATAGCTCCCGAGGCCCCTGAAGCATCCTTCGAGACGCCGCTTCGCGGCTCCTCAGGATGAGGGCCTTAAAGTGTCGAAAGGGGACTACTCAGCCCCGCGCGAAAGTCTCGTCGAAGGCGTAGCCGGCGCCGCGGACGGTGCGCAGCGGGTCCTTGGCGTTGTCGGGGGTGATCGCCTTGCGCAGGCGACCGACATGGACGTCGACGGTGCGCTCGTCGATATAGACGTCGCGGCCCCAGACGGCGTCGAGCAGCTGCGCGCGGGAATAGACCCGGCCCGGCGCCTGCATCAGGAATTCGAGCAGGCGGAACTCGGTCGGGCCGAGATGCAGCTCGCTGCCATTGCGGCGGACGCGACGGGTGGTGCGGTCGAGCTCGAGGTCTCCGGCCGCGAGCAGGCCGACGACATGGCCGGGCTTGGCACGGCGCAGCAGCGCCTGGATGCGCGCGATCAGCTCGGGCAGAGAGAAGGGCTTGACGACATAGTCGTCGGCGCCAGTGGCCAGCCCCCTCACTCGCTCGGTCTCCTCGCCGCGCGCGGTCAGCATGATGATCGGCACCCGCTCGGTGTCGCGCCGGGCGCGCAGGCGGCGGCAAAGCTCGATGCCGGAGAGACCGGGCAACATCCAGTCGAGCAGGACGAGATCGGGGGTGTGGTCGCGCAGATGCAGCTCGGCGTCGTCGCCGCGGGCGACGCTGTCGACCTCGAACCCCTCGGCTTCGAGATTATAGCGCAGGAGCAGGGTGAGCGGCTCCTCGTCCTCGACGATCAGGATGCGTGCGGGCATGTCTCAGCGGTTCCAAAGGCCAAGCCGCGCCGGCTCATTTGCCGGGTACGGCGTCCAGGAGGATATTGGTGGTGTCGAGCTTGGGGCGAACCGTATCAAGGTTCTCGCCGGTGACGAGATAATGGATCGTCTCGGCGATGTTTGTGGTGTGGTCGCCGATACGCTCGACATTCTTGGCGCAGAACAGGAGATGCGTGCAGAAGGTGATGTTGCGCGGATCTTCCATCATGTAGGTCAGGAGCTCGCGGAAGAGCGAGGTGTAGAGCGCGTCGATCTCGTCATCGCGGCGCCAGACCTCCATCGCCTTCTGCTCGTTGCCGGCGGCATAGGCGTCGAGCACGTCCTTGAGCTGGGCCTGGACCAGCCGGCTCATATGCTCGAGCCCGACCACGGCGCGCGACGGCGGCTGGAACTGGCCGGCAATGGCGACGGCGCGCTTGGCGATGTTCTTGGCGAGATCGCCGACGCGCTCGATATCGGCGGCGATGCGGATCGCCGAGATCAGCTCGCGCAGGTCGTTGGCGAGCGGCTGGCGCCGGGCGATGGTCAGCACCGCCTTCTCCTCGACCTCGCGCTGGAGATTGTCGAGGCGCTGGTCGGCGGTGATGACCTTCTGCGCCAGCGCGGTGTCGCGGCGCACCAGGGCGACGGTGGAATCGCCGAGCATGCGTTCGGACATGCCGCCCATCTCGGCGAGGCTGCGGCGGATCCCTTCGAGATCGGCGTCGTAAGAGCGGACGATGTGATCGGTCATCGCGGCATGTCCTTTGTCGGCAAGCAGATCTGGAGAACCGTCGGACTCAGCCGAAGCGGCCGGTGACGTAGTCCTGGGTCTGCTTCTTGTGTGGGTTCATGAAGATGGTGTTGGTGGCGTCGAACTCGATCACCTCGCCGAGATACATGAAGGCGGTGTATTGCGAGATGCGCGCCGCCTGCTGCATGTTGTGGGTGACGATGACGATGGTGAAGTCGGTCTTGAGCTGCTCGAGCAGGTCCTCGATCTTGCCGGTCGAGATCGGATCGAGCGCCGAGGTCGGCTCGTCGAAGAGGATCACCTCGGGCTTCTGCGCGATGGTGCGGGCGATGCAGAGGCGCTGCTGCTGGCCGCCCGACAGGCCCATGCCCGAGGTCTTGAGCTTGTCCTTGACCTCGTCCCAGAGCGCGGAGCGGCGCAGCGCGCCCTCGACCCGGTCGTCGAGCTCGGATTTCGGCGGCTTCTCGTAGAGGCGGATACCGAAGGCGACATTGTCGTAGATCGACATCGGGAAGGGCGTCGGCTTCTGGAAGACCATGCCGATGCGCGAGCGCAGCTCGTTGACGTCGATATCCTTGGAGATGACGTTGCGGCCGTCGAGCAGGACCTCGCCGGTCGCCCGCTGCTCGGGATAGAGCGAGTAAATGCGGTTGAAGATGCGCAGCAGGGTCGACTTGCCGCAGCCCGACGGGCCGATCAGCGCGGTGACGTGCCGGTCGCGGAAATCGAGATTGATGTTCTTCAGCGCCTTGTGCTCGCCGTAGTAGAAATCGAGGTTCTTGACCGCGATCCGGACGGGGGCCTCGGCATCGAGCACTTGCGGGCTCAGTTCCAGCGTCGAAAGCATCGACTTCATCCTTCAGATCGAACGCGACGAGGGTTGGCCGTTCACTTGCCGCCGCGCACGATGCGGCGGGCGATGAGCGACAATAGCAGGATCGAGATGGTGATGATCAGCGAACCGGCCCAGGCAAGCTGCTGCCAGTTCTCGTAAGGGGCGGAGGCGAACTGGTAGATCGTCACAGGCAGGTTGGAGACGCCGCCCGAGAGAGTGGGCGAGAACCAGAAATTGTTGTTGAGTGCGGTGAAGATCAGCGGCGCCGTCTCGCCGGCGATGCGGGCCAGCGCGAGCAGGATGCCAGTGACCATGCCGGACTTGGCCGCCCGCCAGGTGACGCTGGTGATGACGACCGAGGGCGGGGCGCCGAGCGCCGAGCCCGCCTCGCGCAGCGAGCCGGGAACGAGGCGCAGCATGTCCTCGGTGGTGCGCACGATGACCGGGATCGCGATGATGCCGAGCGCGACGCCGCCGGCCCAACCGGAATAGCCGCGGAAGGGCTCGACCAGGATGACATAGACGAAGAGGCCGATCAGGATCGAGGGCGCCGAGAGCAGGATGTCGTTGATGAAGCGGATCAGGTCGGCGAGCTTCGAGCCCTTGCCGTATTCGGCGAGATAGGTGCCGGCGAGCACGCCGATCGGCGTCGCCACGACGATGCCGAGGAAGGTCAGCACGATCGAGCCGACGATGGCGTTGGCGAGGCCGCCGCCCTCGCTGCCGGGGCCGGGCGTGATATGCGTGAAAGTGGCGAGCGAAAGCCCGCCGACGCCCTTCACGATCAGCATGCCGAGAATCCAGAACAGCACGAAGATGGCGAGGAAGGTGAAGCCCGTGGCGATGATCCTCATCGCCTTGTCGGCGGTGCGGCGCGACTGGCGGACGCGGCCCCATTCGGCGTGAGGCAAGGCGCGGGCGCTCGGGGATGTCGTCATGCTCATGGTCGGAACCCGCTCAGTATGCCTTGACGCGCGACACCAGGATGCGCGCGATGACGAGGACGACGAAGGTGACGAAGAAGAGAATGCAGCCGAGCGCGATCAGCGCGTTGAGCTGCAGGCCGAGCGCCTCGTTGAACTCGTTGGCGATGCGCGAGGCGATGGTCGAACCCGGATCCATGATCGAGGCGGAGAGCCGGTTGGCGTTGCCGACGACGAAGGTCACGGCCATGGTCTCGCCAAGCGCGCGGCCGAGCCCCAGCATGATCGCGCCGATGATCGAGACGCCGGCCTGCGGCACCAGGACATGGCGAACCACCTCCCAAGTGGTGGCGCCGATGCCATAGGCGCTCTCGCGCAGCACCGAGGGAATCTGTTCGAGCATGTCGCGCGTGATCGAGGCGATGAAAGGGATGATCATGAAGGCGAGGATGATACCCGCCGTCAGGATGCCGAGCCCGGAAGGCGAGCGCGAATAGAGCACCGTGCCGACCAGCGGGATACCCTCGACGATGTTCGAGACCGGGATCTGCACATAGGCCGCAAAGAGCGGCACGAAAACGAAGAGCCCCCACATGCCGTAGATGATCGAGGGCACGGCGGCGAGCAGCTCGATCGCGGTCGAGACCGGGCGCTTGAACCAGGCCGGCGCGAGCTGGGTGAGATAGACCGCGATGCCGAGCGAGAGCGGCACGCCGATGACGAGCGCGATCAGCGCGGTCGACAAGGTGCCGACGATCGCCGGCCAGGCGCCGTATTGCTCGTTCTGGGTGTCCCAGACGCTGGAGGTGATGAAGCCGAAGCCGAATTCGCGGAAGGCGGGCCAGCCGCCAATGACCATCGACAGCATGATGCCGGCGAGCAGCACCAGCACGAAGAGCGCGGCCAGCAGGCTGGCATTGCGGAAGACGAGATCGAAGGTACCCTTGGGGGTCTTGCGCACCGCCGGCGTTGCGCCGGGAATACTCGTCATATCGGTCGCTGCGGTCATCCGCGGAGGCTCCGGTAGCCCCCTCTCCGCTTGCGGAGAGGGGGCGCGCTACGTTTGTCTTGTCTGTCCTGCGAGAGGCCGCGAGCCGAGAACGACGCGCGACCCCTCATCCGGCCCTTCGGGCCACCTTCTCCCGCAAGGGGAGAAGGCAGAGAACATTCAGAAGATCGGCTTGCCGGCCGGATCGGTGACGCCCTTCCAGGCGGCGCGGACCTCGTCCTTGACCTTGGCCGGCAGCGGCACGTAGTCGAGCTCGAGAGCGAGCTTGTCGCCGTTCTTGTAGGCCCAGTCGACGAACTTGAGCGCGGACTGCACCTCTTCCGGCTTCTCGGGCTTGGCGTGCACGAGCAGGAAGGTGGCGGAGGTGATCGGCCAGGCCTGGGCGCCCTTCTGGTTGTTCAGCGAGATGCCGAAGCCGGGGGCTTCCTGCCAGTTGGCGTTGGCGGCCGCGGCCTGGAAGGCCTTGTCGTCCGGCGCCGGGAACTGGCCGTCGGCGTTCTGGACCAGGGCATGGGCCAGCTTGTTCTGCTTGGCATAGGCGTATTCGACATAGCCGATCGAGTTGGCGACCTGCTTGACCGAGGCCGAGACGCCCTCATTGCCCTTGCCGCCGATGCCGACAGCCCACTGCACCGAGGTGTTGGCGCCGACCTTCGACTTCCAGTCCGGCGAGACGCGCGAGAGATAGTCGGTGAACACGAAGGTCGTGCCCGAGCCGTCCGAGCGATAGACCGGGTTGATGTTCGCGTCCGGCAGGGTCACGCCGGCATTGAGCGCGACGATCTTGGGATCGTTCCACTTCTTGACGGTGCCGAGATAGATTTCGGCGAGGATCGGGCCGGTCAGCTTGAGCTTGCCCGCCTCGACGCCGGCGACGTTGATCGCCGGGACGACGCCGCCCATGACGGTCGGGAACTGGATCAGGCCGTCCTTGGTCAGGTCCTCGCCCTTGAGGGGAGCGTCGGTCGCGCCGAAAGCGACGGTCTTCGCCTTGATCTGGCGGATGCCGCCGCCCGAGCCGATCGACTGGTAGTTGAGGCCGATACCGGTCTCCTTCTTGTAGGCCTCGGCCCATTTCGAATAGATCGGGAAGGGGAAGGTCGCGCCCGCGCCGGTGATGTCGGCGGCCTGAGCAGCGCCGGCAAGGCCGATCGTCGCAGCCGCGAGAATGAGAATTTTGCGCATGGAGGGGTTCCTCGTCTGGGTCCGCAGTCGTGTGGCGACCCCGCTCAAACACCCGCCATATGACAGACAGATGACAAACCGTCACGTTAGCCGCCGCTGCGTCAACTCGTCCCCAAACGCGGCAGGATCGCCTTGAAGGTCGCGCCGTGGCCCTGCGCGCTCTCAATCGTCAGCCGGCCGCGATGACGCAGCACGATATGCTTGACGATGGCGAGGCCGAGCCCGGTGCCGCCGGCCTCGCGGCTGGCGGCCGTGTCGACCCGGTAGAAGCGCTCGGTCAGGCGCGGCAGATGCTCGGGCGCGATGCCGGGACCGTCGTCGCGGACGCTGACGCTGGCCTCGCTGGCGCCGTCGGCGACCTCGATCATGACCTCCCCGCCCTCGCGGCCGTATTTGATCGCGTTCTCGACGAGGTTCTCCATCAGGCGCAGCAATTCGTCGCGATCGCCCGCGACCCTGACCGGCTGCTCCGGCATCACGAGCCGGAGCGTGACCTTGCGCTCGCGCGCCATCAAGGTGAGCGAGTCGACGATCTCGCGCGAGATGCCGGCAAGGTCGACAGGGGTTTCCGGCGCCAGATGGGCCCGCAGCTCGATGCGCGAGAGCGAGAGCAGGTCGTCGACGAGCCGCGCCATGCGCAGGCCCTGCTCGCGCATGATCGTCAGGAAGCGGTCGCGCGCGCCGGCATCGTTGCGGGCCGGACCCTGCAGGGTCTCGACGAAGCCGAGCAGCGAGGCGAGCGGCGTGCGCAGCTCGTGACTGGCATTGGCGACGAAATCGACCCGCATGCGCTCGGTCACGCGCAATTCGCTGAGATCCTCGAAGGTCAGGAGGACGGGGCTGCGCCAGCCCGTGCCCTTGAGCGCGGCGATATGGATGCGGAAGGTGCGCTCGACCGGCACGCGCTCGATCAGCTCGACGACGCGGCGCCCGCCCTGGCGCGCGGCCTGCTCGATCGCGTCGATCAGATCGGGGTCGCGCAGCACGAGGGTCAGCGGCTGGCCGCGCTCGAGCGCGGGGATGAGCGCGCGCATGGCCGGGCTCAGCGCCTGCGCCACGCCCTGCGCGTCGAGCAGGACGACCGCGGCGCCGAGCGCCTCGATCAGGGCTGCGGTGACCGCTCCTTGAGGATCGACGAAATCGGGCATGCGAAGGCGGCTCCGCGGGTGAGGCTGGCGCTCTCATAGGGCGTGGCGCGCACGCTGCCAATCGCGACGCCGGCCGCCCCTTCCGGCCGCCCGGTTCCTTTCGGCGAAGCCAAAGGCTAGCCTGCCCGCCAGCACAGGAGACTGGGATGGTGAAGGCAGCGTCCGGAAACAAGGCCAGGCGAGCAATCCCGCCGACGGCGAAGACCAAACGCGCGAAGGCGCCGGCGACCGCCAAGCGCAGCGGAAAGGCGGCGGGTTCCCGCTTCGACATCGAGGCGAAGGAGCTGCCGAAGGCGATCTCCGAGGCTGCCTTCCGCAGCGGCGACTATCCTTACGACAAGCGCATGAAGCGCAAACGCTACGAGCGCGAGCTGGAGCCGCTGCAGATCGAGCTCCTGAAGCTGCTGAGCTGGGCGCGCGAGCAGGGCGAGCGCATCGTGCTGGTCTTCGAGGGGCGCGACGGCGCCGGCAAGGGCGGCACGATCGCGCGCTTCACCCAGCATCTCAATCCGCGCCAGGCGCGGGTGGTGGCGTTGTCGAAACCCTCCGACACCGAGAAGGGGCAATGGTATTTCCAGCGCTATGCGGCGCAGATGCCGACGGCCGGCGAGATCGTGTTCTTCGACCGCTCCTGGTACAACCGCGCCGGCGTCGAGCGCGCCATGGAGTTCTGCAGCGTCGAGGAGACCGATGAGTTCCTGCGCGAGGCGCCGGCCTTCGAGGGCATGCTGGTGCGCGACGGCGTGCGGATGATCAAGCTCTTCCTCACCATCGGCCGTGAGATGCAGATGAGCCGGCTGCATGCGCGCTGGCACGACCCGCTGAAGCGCTGGAAGCTCTCGCCGATCGATTTCGAGGCGATCCCGCGCTTCGACGCCTATTCGCGCGCCTTCGAGCAGATGCTGGCGCGCTCCTCGACCGAGGCGGCGCCCTGGACCGTGATCCGCACCAATGACAAGTTCCGCGCCCGGCTCAACACGATCCGCCACGTGCTCCACGCCGTTCCCTACAAGGACAAGGACGAGAAGGCGATCGGCCTGACCGATACCAGCATCGTGCTCGCCGCCGCGGACTACCTGGACGACGGCGGCGAGAGCTGAGCGCGTAGCCCCCCTTCCGGCCGGCGCCGTTTCATTCGCCGGCCTTCCCCGGAGACAGCCGAAACCAGCGCCGCCATCCTTCAAATGGATGACGGCGCGAGCAGGAAACTGTGCCTAGATCGCCGCGGATGACGGCTTCGACGACCGCGCGGCGGTGGAGAGCGCCGCGACGATCGCCAGCTCAGGCGCCTGAATGACAAAGGGGATGTCATGGCCACCTACATGGGAACGACGGGCAGCGATACGCAGACGGCCGGCTACAACATCTTGTATGGCGGCGACGGTGCCGACACGCTGGGAGCGGATCAGACGGGCTACAACCTCATCGAGGGCGGGGCCGGCAACGACTATCTCTTCCTGAGCAACAACACCGGCTACGCGAATATCTACGGCGGCGACGGCAACGACGTCGCCTTCGGCGACCAGTTCGACGACTACATTTATGGCGGGACCGGCAGCGACCTTCTGGTGGGCGGAGTGTTCTTTCCGCCCGCGGCTGGCGGCTCACCGACGCAGGCAGAGGTTTCGGGCCCCGACGTCCTCGACGGCGGCCAGGGCGTAGACGGCATCTATGGTTTTGACGGCAACGATGTCATCTATGGCGGCGCAAGCAACGACACGAACGTCGTCATCAGCGTCGCAAACGCCTCCTTTGCCGGCGGCGGCACGCGCACCTATCTCGCCGGCCTCTATGGCGGCGCCGGCGACGATTATATCGATGGCGGTCAAGGCGACGACTATCTCGACGGCGGCGGCGACAACGACACGCTGATCGGTGGTGAAGGTGCTGACAAGCTCTATGGCGGGGCCGGCAACGACACGATCTGGGCCGACCAGGGCACAGACATCGCCTATGGCGGCGCCGGCAACGACAAGATCTATTCGGGGATCGCCAATGCGATCAGCGCGATCGGCGAGGCCGGCAACGACCAGATCGCCACCGGCAACGGCAACGACTATATCGACGGCGGGGCCGACAATGACGTGATCTTCTCCGGCGCCGGCAACGACACCGTCCTCGGCGGCAACGGCTCGGATTCGCTCGCCGGCTATATCGGCAACGACACCTTCTATGGCGACTACAATGTCGGCGGCCTCGACTATTTCAACCTGAGCTTCGATGTCCGGCCCGGCGAAGCCGACTATATCGCCGACTTCAAGGCGGGTGGCGTGCAGGACTACATAATCCTGCCGAGCGCCTATAGCGGCTCGGTCTACCTGACGCAGTATGGGACCGACGTGATCGGCTATATCGCCCAGGGCTCGAGCTATTACTCGTTCCAGGTCCATGGCTATGCCGCGCTCACCGTCGCGGAAGTGCGGGCCGCGCTGTTCTTCGCCTGATATCGCCGATTGTGCTTCCCCCGAAACTCGGCCCCGCGTCTCCCGTTGAGCGGGGCTTCTTTTTGCCGCCCGCGGCCCCCCGACGTGGAGGCTCCTGCGCCATGATCGCCCGATACGGGTCGGTCGAAACGCGGCCTCGGTTGGCCCGCCGCGAGCCGGGCGTGGCGGTCGCCCGGCACCGGTGATTCCCAGCAATGGCGTCGGCCCGCCGCCATCCTCCAAATGAAGGACGGCACGGGCGGGAAGTTGTGCCTAGATCGGCGCCGATGAGCCTTTCGGCTGCTGCCCGGCTCGCCGCTCGCGGCCATCGCCGCCAAACAACGAGGAGAGGCCATGGCTACTTACATCGGCACCGTCGGAGACGACGCGGTGTGGACAGGGTACGACTATCTTTACGGCGGCGACGGCAACGACACATTGGGGTCGAACATCGTCGGGTTCGACGTCGTCGAAGGTGGGCGGGGAAACGATTACGTCTTCATCAATAACGACAACGGGTATGGAAGCCTCTATGGCGGCGAAGGTAACGATCTCGCTTTCGGCGATCGCCTATCCGACAATATCTATGGTGGAGAAGGCAACGACCTTTTGGCGGGAGGTGAGTTTATTTTCCCGCCGGCCGGCGGTTCTCCGACGCCGAACGGCGCCTCCGGAAGCGATTACTTTGAAGGCGGGAACGGAATCGACGGCATCTATGGCTTCGACGGCAACGATGTCATCTATGGCGGTGACGGCAATGACACGAATGTCGTCATCACCGTTGCGCAAGCCTCCTTTGCCGGCGGCGGCACGCGCACCTATCTCGCCGGACTCTATGGCGGCGCCGGTGACGATTATATCGATGGAGGCCGCGGCAACGATTATCTCGATGGCGGCGACGACAACGACACGCTGATCGGCGGGGCCGGCAACGACACGCTGCGCGGCGGCGCCGGAAACGACCTGATCTGGGCCGACCAGGGCGCCGACGTGGCCTGGGGCGGCGCTGGCAACGACACGATCTATTCGGGTCTCGCCAACGCGATCAGCGCGCTCGGCGAGGCCGGCAACGACACGATCGCGACCGGCAACGGCAACGACTATATCGACGGCGGGGCCGACAACGACGTGATCTTCTCAGGCGCCGGCAACGACACCGTCCTCGGCGGCAACGGCTCGGATTCGCTCGCCGGCTATA
>JAESGM010000595.1_pt1 | contig 22034 bp, 21 predicted proteins | sample 9269721 | NCBI WGS metagenome assembly JAESGM01 (sample SAMN15720920, study PRJNA650825) | algae metagenome | isolation source: Komarekiella atlantica HA4396-MV6 and co-occurring heterotrophs from... | place: USA: Theobald House, Kauai, HI | collected 2009-07-29 | reverse complement strand
GAGGAAGACGAGGATATCGCCGTTCTGGTCCTCGGCGCCTCAGCGGAGGCTTCCGGGCCTGGGCCGCTCGTCTCGTCCCTCGCCGCCAGCGGCGCCATGGGCAAGTTTCCGATCCCCATTACCATCGTGCCGGGAACGCTTGCCCTGGAGGAAGTTAAGGGCCTCGACTAAAAGGGTCGCAGGCTCTCGATATCCGAACGCGGATAGCCTATCTTAGAGTAATTCTAAAGTGGCCCGACGTGGCCGATCCAGGAAAGGGATAGCCATGTTCATCCAGACCGAAGCGACGCCGAACCCGGCGACGCTCAAGTTCATCCCCGGCAAGACCGTGCTGTCCGAGGGCACTGCCGACTTCACCGACAAAGGCGAGGCGCTGGCTTCGCCTCTCGCCTCGCGCCTGTTCGACATCAAGGGCGTGCGCGGCGTGTTCCTCGGGTCCGACTTCATCTCCGTGACCAAGGGCGAGGAGGAGTGGCAGCACCTGAAGCCGATGATCCTCGGCGCCATCATGGAGCACTTCATGTCGGGTGCGCCGGTGGTGGCGGAATCGCCCAATGACGACACGGGCGAGACCTCCTACGACCCCCAGGACGAAGAGGTGGTCAATACCATCAAGGAACTGCTGGAGACGCGCGTGCGCCCGGCGGTGGCCCAGGACGGCGGCGACATCACGTTCTCCGCCTTCCGCGACGGCGTCGTCTACCTGCATATGCGCGGAGCCTGCTCGGGTTGCCCGAGTTCCACGGCAACGCTGCGGCATGGCATCGAAAACCTGCTGCGCCACTTCTGTCCGGAAGTGCAGGAAGTGCAGGCCGTCTGATCTACGCCTGCCGATGAAACCCCGCCGCCCGGCGGGGTTTTTTGTTTTCACTCTGAAAATTTCTACGAGGCGACAATGTCCCAAGCTGACGAAGCCGCAATCCGCCAAGCCTTTCTCGATGCGCGGACGCAGAATGCATGGCAGCCGAAGGACGTGCCCGACGAGGTATTGCGCCGCCTCGTCGACATCGTCGAGTTGGGACCGACGAGCGCCAACTGTCTTCCGGCCCGTTTCGTATTCGTGAAATCGCCGGCGGCAAAAGAGAAGCTGAAGCCGCTGCTTAGTGAAGGCAATCGCGCGAAGACAATGCAGGCGCCTGTCTGCGCAATCATCGGCTACGATCTCGATTTCTATGAGCACCTGCCGCGCACGTTTCCTCACAAGGATATGCGCAGCAGCTACGCCGGTAAGCCCGAGAAGATCCTAGAGACCGCTTTTCGCAACGGAACTTTGCAGGGCGGCTATCTGATTATCGCGGCGAGACTTCTCGGCCTCGAGTGCGGACCGATGTCGGGTTTCGATGCGGCCGGTGTAGACGCGGAGTTCTTTGCAGGCACGCAGATAAAATCGAATTTTCTCTGCAACCTGGGATATGGCGATCCGTCTGCATTGAAGCCGCGCCTGCCACGATTTTCCTTCGACGAGATCGCCATCTTCGTCTGAAGCGGACTCTAACATTTTAGTATGGTGAAAATCACAGCTTCCGCGTGTAGGGTGGCGGCCCATGATAGTCATGGCCTTCGACACCTGCTTTGACGGCTGCTCTGCCTGCCTCGGCGAAGAGCGCGATGGATTGCTCGCCGAGCTGAGTTTCTGTTTCGAGCGATTTGCCACCGGCCATGCAGAGCGCCTCGTGCCGATGATCGGCGAGGTCATGGATGCCGCGCAGCGCGACTTCTCCGAACTGGACCGGATTGCGGTCACGACCGGCCCGGGGACGTTCACCGGAACACGCATTGGGATTGCTGCCGCGCGAGCTTTGGCGCTCGTCACCGAAGCGGAGACGGTAGGCATCTCGAGCCTTGCGGCCATGGCTGCCGCTGCCGCCGATCAGCTGCCGGCCGGGATGCCGGTACTGGTGGCCGTCGATGCGCGCCGCGATGAACTCTACGTGCAGCCGTTTGCTGCAGGTGGCCTGCAGGCGCTGGACGCTCCGCTGCTGCTATCGACGGAGCAGGCCGCAAGCCTTCTCCCGGCTGATACATTTGTCGTGGTAGGCTCTGGAGGAGCTGCGGTCGCCGAAGCGGCGCGAGCAGTCGGCAGGCGAGCGGAGCACATGCTGCCCAGCTTGCTGCCGGATGCGCGTGCCGTGGCTCGGCTGGCCGTCAACGCTTCACCGTCGGCTGAGCCGCTCGCGCCGCTTTACCTGCGTCCGCCCGATGCCAAGCCGCAGACGGACAAAGCCTTGGCGAGGATCAGATGAACACTGCCGACGTCCCGGTCGATCCGAAGAATCTGAGCCTGCTCTGGGCAAGTCCCGACCGCGTCGAAGAGATGGCAGAGCTGCATAAGCGCTTGTTCGATCCGGCATGGGACGCGGAGAGCATTTTGCGCCTGATCGAACATCCTGCAGCCGCTTCGTTCATTGCCCAGGTGCGCGAGCCCCGCGCTCTGGCCGGGTTCATCATCGGGCGTATCGCGGCGGACGAGGCGGAAATCCTCTCCATCGGGGTCGCGCCGGAGTGGCAGCGTCGCGGGATCGCCCGCCAGATGGTTCTGGGGCTCGTGCGCGCAGTGCGCCGCGCCGAAGCCAAACGGCTTTTTCTCGAAGTAGCGGTCGACAACACGGCGGCCATCGGCCTTTACGAAGACCTTGGTTTCAAGCCCGTTGGGGGCCGCAAAGCCTACTACAGCCGCGCTGGCGGCAAGTCTGCCGACGCGGTGATCCTGTCGCTCGATCTTTAAGCGAGCCACATGTCAGCAACCGGACCAATCGAGCTAATCCGCGGGGGCGCCGTCCTTGCGGGGTTCATGCTGCTCACCTTGCCATTGATGCCGGTGCAGGCGCTGCTGCTGCGCCTCAACAGCCGGGCCGCGCGCTCGTTTCCGCATTGGTATCACCGCCGTGTCTGCCGGTTGCTCGGCATCCGCCTGCATATCGACGGCACGGTGCCGACGGACAAGCCCGTGCTGCTGGTCGCCAATCACACCTCCTGGCTCGACATACCGGTGTTGTCCGCGGTGGCGCCTGTCTCGTTCGTTGCCAAGAAGGAAGTCGCCAGCTGGCCGTTCGTGTCGTCGCTGGCGCGTCTGCAGCGCACGGTGTTCGTCGATCGCTCGCGGCGCACGGCTGTCGGTCACACGGCGGGCGAGATCGTGCAGCGGCTTGCCGCCGGGGACGCCATCGTGCTGTTCGCGGAGGGCACGTCGAGCGACGGCAATCGCGTGCTGCCGTTCATGACCTCTCTCTTCGCGGCCGCAAAGCCTTCCGAAAAAGACGGGACCATCGCGCAGGACGCGGTCGTGCAGACTCTGGCCGTCGTCTACACGCGGCTTCATGGCGTGCCCCTCGGCCGCGCCGAGCGCCCCGGAGTTGCCTGGTATGGCGACATGGAGATGCGCGGTCACGCTTGGGAACTGCTCAAGGCGGGGCCGCTCGACGTGCATGTCCGCCTGGGTGATCCGCAGCCGCTGAGCAGTTTCGTCGACCGGAAGTCGCTCGCGCGGCAAAGCGAAGCACAGGTGCGGAAGGACGTGATCGGCATCCTCAGGGGCCGCCCCGGAGACGCCAGCATCGCGCCCGTCGAGCCGGCCGGGCTGGCGGCAAGCAGACGCGAGCGGTCTCCAGCCGGCCCAGAGCGTAAATGGACCTGAGCCGAAAGGCTGGACAAGCGCTGCGTATTCGTGCTGCGTGGCCGGCTCTTAACCCGCGAACCGGCACCAGATGGACGATCACGCGCGCATGCAACTCGATGGAAGCGAGCCCGTCTCCGACGTGGAGCCCAATGGCGGGCGACCGCACGGCGGCCGCGTGTTTCTGAAGACGTTCGGCTGCCAGATGAACGTCTATGATTCGGAGCGCATCAACGAGGCGCTGGCCGTCAACGGCTACAGCGAGACGAGCGACCTCGAAGCTGCCGATGTCGTCATTCTCAACACCTGCCACATACGCGAGAAGGCGGCCGAGAAGGTCTATTCCGACCTGGGGCGTATTCGCCAGCTCAAGGAGCAGCGCGCCGCCGACGGCATCGATACGGTGGTCGCCATCGTCGGCTGCGTCGCGCAGGCCGAGGGCGCGGAGATCGTGAGGCGTGCACCCGTCGTCGATCTGGTCGTCGGGCCGCAGAGCTATCACCGCATCCCGGAACTGATCGCGCGCTCTCGCATCGAGGGTCGCTCGCTGGTCGAGACGGCGTTTCCGGAGGAAGAAAAGTTCGCCCACCTGCCGCAACGGGCCAAGGCACGCGCGCCGACCGCGTTTCTTACAGTGCAGGAGGGCTGCGACAAGTTCTGCACCTTCTGCGTCGTACCGTATACGCGCGGCGCGGAATATTCGCGCTCGGTCGGCGATGTCGAGCGCGAGGCGCGGTCACTGGTTGCGTCCGGCGTTCGCGAGATCACGCTGCTGGGGCAGAACGTCAACGGCTATCATGGCACCGGACCGGATGGTGAGCCGTGCACGCTGGCAGGGCTGGTCACCCACCTCGCCCGCATCGATGGCTTGGAACGGATCCGCTATACGACGAGCCATCCGCGCGACATGACCGACGACCTGATCGAAGCGCACGCGCGCGAGTCGAAGCTGATGCCGTATCTGCATCTGCCCTTCCAGTCGGGCGCCGACCGTATTCTGGCTGCGATGAACCGCAAGCACACCGGGGCCGAGTACGTCGCACTGATTGAGCGCATTCGCGCGGCGCAGCCGGATCTCGCGCTGTCGACGGACGTCATCGTCGGCTTTCCGGGCGAGACCGATGCCGAGTTCGAAGACACCCTGGAGCTGTTCAGGGAGGTCGGTTTTGCCGCCGCCTTCTCCTTCAAGTACAGCCCGCGGCCGGGTACTCCGGCGGAGAAGCTTCCCGATCAGGTGCCCGAGGAGGTGAAGACCGAGCGGCTGGCGAGGCTGCAGCAATTGATCGAAGTTCAGCAGCGCGCCTTTGCCGAATCGTGCGTCGGACGGACCCTGCCGGTGCTGTTCGAAAAGCCGGGCCGGCGGGCCGGTCAGATGATCGGGCGGTCCCCATATTTGCAGTCTGTGCACGCCGAAGCACCCCAGGAAGCACTCGGAAAGATCGTTTCCGTTGAAATTTCTTCCTTTGGTCCCAATAGTCTAGCAGGTGTCATACGCTAACAAGGCCGATCGGCTAATTTGCGCTGGTCGCCCTCGGGCCGGCAAGGCGGTATAGTAGGCAGCGTACTTACGTGGCAATTCGCAGCGAACGACGTCTGGAGCGCCGATTGGCAGCATTTCGCGGGAATCCGGTTGCAGGACCGGGAAAGTCGCCCAAAACCCAGTCCGCCAACGTGCGGCTGGTCGTCCCCTTCGAGGACAATCGCTATTTGACCCGGCTGCTCGGTGAATACGACAGCCATCTGGCCTTGATCGAGGATCGCCTCGGCATCGAGGCGCATGCGCACGGCAACGTCATCATTCTCAATGGCGCCGAAGCCGCCTGTACCCTGGCACGCAGTGTGCTGGAGCAGCTCTACCAGCGCGCCGCGGCCGGCGAGCCGGTGGGAGCGGGAGACTTCGACGGCCTGATCCGGCACGCGCGGGAGGAAAAACCCGCCGCCGACGGACAAGCGCAGGTCGCGACTCGCAAGCGCGTTATCACCGCGCGCACGCCGATGCAGAGCACCTATATGCGCGCGCTGCAGAAGTCGGACCTCGTCTTCGGCGTCGGGCCGGCTGGCACCGGCAAGACGTACATCGCCGTTGCTTTCGCGGCGCACTGCCTGGAGCGCGGCATCGTCGAGCGCATCATTCTCTCGCGGCCGGCCGTCGAGGCGGGCGAGCGGCTCGGCTTCCTTCCCGGCGACATGCGCGAGAAGGTCGATCCATACCTGCGCCCGCTGTACGACGCCCTCTACGACGTCCTGCCGCCGGAGAAGGTCGAGCGGGATCTTGAATCCGGCATCATCGAGATCGCACCGCTGGCCTTCATGCGCGGCCGCACGCTGGCCAATGCCTGTGTCATCCTCGACGAGGCGCAGAACACGACCAGCATGCAGATGAAGATGTTTCTCACCCGTCTGGGCGAAAATTCAAAGATGATCGTCACCGGCGATCCGAGCCAGATCGACCTGCCGTTTGGCATGAAGTCGGGCCTCGAAGAAGCCATCTCGCTGCTCGACGGCGTGCCCGACATTGAAGCGATCAGGTTCACCGGCGCCGACGTTGTGCGTCGCGATCTCGTTGCGCGCATCGTCGAAGCGTATGATCGGCAGAAGTAGCGCGGTATGCCCCAGAGTTCGCCAGTAGCGAGTTCCGTGACCGGTGGCACCGGCGACGCCAACGCGTGCCCCGACGAACCTCCTATAAGTATCGACATCGATGTCGTGGTGGACTCCGGTGACTGGGATACAGTCGCCGGAGCGTCGGCGCTTGTCGAGGCCGCCGCCGCAGCGCTGGGCCGCGAGATAGAATTGGAACCGTCGCAGGCCTGTGTTGCGCTCAGCGACGATGAGCAGGTCGAAGCGCTCAATACGAATTATCGCGGCAAGGCCAAGCCGACGAACGTGTTGTCATTTCCGGCCGCGCAGTCCGCACACGCGTCCGATGACGTCCGCTTTCTCGGCGACATCGTACTGGCGCTCGAGACCCTGCGGCGCGAGGCCGAGGAGCAAGGCATTCCCGTCGAGCATCATCTGCAGCATCTGGTCGTCCACGGGCTCCTGCATCTGCTCGGGCACGACCATGAGACGGATGCGGAAGCCGAAGTGATGGAGCGGCTGGAAGTCCGCATCCTCGCCCACCTGGGCATCCCTGATCCCTACGGCGAAAGTCGAACCTGATGTTCAATCCCCCAGAGTCAGCCCAACTGCACGAACATGAGTAACGCACATTACGTGAAGGAAAACGGCGAGGCGCAACCGGCAACCCCGGCTCCGGATGCGCTATCGGGATCGCAAGGGCTTCTTGCGGCGCTGTTGAGCCGTATTGGTTTGCGCTCGCCCAGCCTGCGCGAAATGCTCGAGGCCGATCTCAAGAGCGAAGCCGAAGCCGACGCGGCCGCATTCTCGACCGAAGAGCGCGAGATGCTGCGGCGGCTGCTGCGGTTCGGCGGCCTCCGCGTCGAGGACATCATGGTCCCGCGCGCTGACATCATAGCGCTCGAGGAAAGTGATTCATTGGCCGAACTGGTGCGCACATTCGTCGAAGCCGGTGTCTCGCGCATTCCGCTGTTCAGCGAGACGCTCGACGATCCGCGCGGTATGATCCACGTGAAGGACCTGTTCCAGTGGCTCATTCGCGAGGCGGCTGGATCGGCGGTGAATACGCCGCTCGCCATTGCGCCGCCGGGCGACGCGATCGATGGCGCCATTGACGAGGCAGAGCCGTCACAGGCCGATGCGTTGCTCAAGTTCAAGGACGTGGATCTGTCGCGCCCGATATCCAGCGCCAAGATCCGCCGTCAGGTGCTGTACGTTCCCCCTTCGATGCCGGCTACCAATCTCCTGATCCGCATGCAGGCGACCCGCATTCACATGGCGCTGATCGTGGATGAGTACGGCGGCACCGATGGCCTTGTGACCATCGAAGATCTCGTCGAGCAGATCGTGGGTGAGATCGAAGACGAGCACGACGTAGCCGAGGCTGCCAACATCGTGCTCGATCCCAAGCAGGGTCTCATCGCCTCGGGGCGTACCCCGGTGCAGGAACTGGAAGAGCATCTCGGCATCAAGCTGCTCAAGCCTGACGAGGAAGAAGACATCGATACGCTCGGCGGATTGATGTTCTCCCTGCTCGGGCGCGTGCCGGCGCGGGGAGAAATCGTGCGGCATCCATCCGGGCTTGAGCTCGAAGTGCTGGATGCCGACGCGCGTCGCCTCAAGAAGGTGAAGATCCATCAAGCCGCGCGGGTTGATGCCGTTCCTGCGGATGCGGACAGCGCCTGATGTTCGCCGCCGTGCCATCGAGGCGTGACCGCCCGACGGTGGCCGCGGCTGCGGCGCGCATCGTTCACACGACGCGACGACTGGCGGACTACGTCGGCAACCTGAACGGTTGGCGGCGGTCGGCGGCCGCGTTTCTCGCCGGCCTGCTCTCGGTCGCAGCGATGGCGCCGTTTTTCGTGACGCCGGTGCTGTTTCTAACGCTGCCGGTTCTCATCTGGCTTATCGACGGAATCCGCGAAGCAGGCACGCCCCGCTCGGCATTTCTGAGCGCCGCGAAGATCGGCTGGTGGTTCGGCTTCGGGTACTTTCTTCTAGGGCTTTTCTGGATCGGGGAAGCCTTTCTCGTCGAGGCGGAAAAGTTCGCTTGGCTGATGCCCTTTGCGGTCACGCTGATGCCGGCGGGATTGGCTTTGTTCACCGGCTTGGCGGCCGGCGCCGCGCGGCTCGTGTGGCGACCGGGTTTTGCGCGCGTTCTGACGCTCGCCGTTTGTCTCGGCATGACGGAATGGTTGCGCGGACACGTGCTGACCGGCTTTCCGTGGAACGTCCTCGGCTACGCGCTGACGTGGCCGGTGGAGGTCATGCAGTCGGCATCGGTGGTCGGCATTTACGGCCTGACGCTGCTCGCTGTCGTGATCTTCGGCGGGCCACTGGTGCTGTTGGCCGACGGCGTGCGGCGCGATCAGTACCCGCGCGCGGTGGGCGGTGCGGTGCTTCTCGCCGTGGTGCCGTTGCTGACGATGTATGCAGTCGGCGCGTGGCGTCTGTCGAAGCCCACGCTGTTCGTGGACGGCGCGCGCGTGCGTATCGTGCAGCCGAGCATCCCACAGCGCGACAAGTGGCGTCCCGAAAAGCAGCGGGAGATATTCGAAGACCACATTGCCATGTCGCTCCACGATCCGAGCGGACGGCGGGACGACCTGGCTGGCATTACGCACGTCATCTGGCCCGAAGCGGCGATGCCGTTTCTGCCGCTGGAGCAGCCGCAAGCCCTGGAGGCGATCGGTGCGTTCCTGCCGGCGGGAACACGATTGCTATCGGGAGCGCTGCGGGTCGAGAAGTCGGCGCGCGCGGGCGATCCGCTGCGGGCGTTCAATAGCCTCATGGTCTTCGGCGATACCGGTTCGCTTGAACAGGTTTATGACAAGGTTCATCTGGTTCCGTTCGGCGAGTATTTGCCGATGCAGAGCCTGCTCGAAAGCGTCGGCCTCGAGCAGCTGACCCGGTGGCGAGGGGGCTTTTCCTCGGGCCCGGAGCCGCGTCCCCTGATGGATATTCCGGGCTTGCCGACAGTCTCGGCCCTCGTCTGCTACGAGGCGATATTTCCGAGCCTCATCGATCAGAGCGGCCGGGCGCAACTGCTGATCAACGTTACCAACGACGGCTGGTTTGGCGACAGCACCGGCCCTTGGCAGCATTTCCATCAGTCGCGGGTGCGCGCCGTGGAGCAGGGTGTCCCGTTAGTCCGGGTTGCAAATAACGGTGTGTCGGCAGTCGTCGACGCACACGGTCAAGTTGTCGCAATGCTAAGTCTTAACGTCCGCGGTGTGCTCGATGCCGATATTCCGGCCTCAATTGCAGCGCCAATTTACCCGAAGCTGGGTGACAGTACTTTCGTAGCTCTTGCTTTGATCTTCGCTGGGGTAGCAGTTGTCCTAAGCTGCAAGCGTGGCGATTAGAGACAATTTGCATGTTGTTTTGCATTCTCGCCGCAGTCATAAGCTTCCGAATAGGGTAGTGTGCCCGTTCTGGCCGCTTCAATTGCTCGTCGAGGGTTGAGCAATTGCTGAATGCAATCAAAGATTGAACAAGAATATCGGCCGCGAATTAAGGTAAGTCACATGCCGCGAGAGAATGCCTTGGACGACGCTGACGGCGAAGATCGCAGCTCACGTCGTGCGAACCCAATTGACGTCCACGTCGGGGGTCGGGTCCGACTTCGGCGTATGCTACTTGGCATGAGCCAAGAAAAGTTAGGTGAACACCTAGGGCTCACCTTCCAGCAGATTCAGAAGTACGAGAAGGGCATCAATAGAATCGGCGCCAGCCGGCTATTTGATCTCTCGCAAGTTCTGGGCGTCCCCGTGCAGTTCTTTTATGAAGAACTCGCTGTCGGATCCCCCGACCGCGCCGGCGGATTCGCCGAACGTCCCGCCGAGAGTTACGCCGCTGAGTTTCTGGGAAGCCGGGAAGGCCTTGAACTCAACAAGGCTTTTGCGCGCATTTCGGACCCGCGTGTGCGGCGCTCCATCGTAGATCTTGTCAGAGCCTTCGCTGGCGAGGCCTCGAACGAGGCCACCTGAAGACACCCCAATCCGGGCGGGCGTGCTGCAGGCGATCACAGCGCCTGTGGGATGGCGTGTGCGGCTAATCTTGACCCGGCGCACAAAGCTTGAGACAAACCCGGCGTTTTTCCCAAAAGCCAAAAGAAATCGGGGTTTCGAGTGGCACGCCAGTCCTACTTGTTTACGAGCGAATCCGTCTCCGAGGGCCATCCCGACAAGGTCTGCGATCGGATCTCCGATGAAATCGTCGATCTTTTCTACCGCGAAGGGCCGAAGGCGGGCATCGATCCCTGGGCGATCCGCGCGGCCTGCGAAGCTCTGGCGACGACCAACAAGGTCGTCATCGCCGGTGAGACGCGCGGTCCGGAGACGGTGACGAAAGACTGGATCGCGCACGTCGCGCGCATGGCTATCCGCGACATCGGCTACGAGCAGGACGGATTTCACTGGGACAAGGCGGATATCGAGGTTTTGCTGCATCCGCAGTCGGCCGACATCGCAGCTGGCGTTGACGCCCTGCAGCCTGGCGACAACAAGGAAGAAGGTGCCGGCGACCAGGGCATCATGTTCGGCTACGCCTGCAGCGAGACCCCGGAGCTCATGCCGGCGCCGATCTATTACTCGCACAAGATTCTTCACGACCTCGCCAAAGCACGGCACGCCAAGGAGAATGGAGCCGCCCTGCTGGGCCCCGACTCCAAGAGCCAGGTGACGGTGCGCTATGAGGAGGGCAAGCCTGTCGGCGTCACGCAGATCGTCGTCTCCCACCAGCACATCCAGGAAGACCTGAGCTCCAAGCAGATCCGCGACATCATCGAGCCTTACGTGCGCAAGGCACTGCCCGACGGCTGGATCGGCAAGGACACGATCTGGCACATCAACCCGACCGGAAAATTCTTCATCGGCGGTCCCGACGGAGATTGCGGCCTCACGGGACGCAAGATCATCGTCGATACGTACGGCGGCGCTGCGCCGCACGGCGGCGGTGCCTTCTCGGGCAAGGACCCGACCAAGGTCGACCGCTCCGCGGCGTATGCTGCACGCTACCTCGCAAAGAATGTCGTAGCGGCCGGCCTTGCGGACCGCTGCACCATCCAGCTTTCCTACGCGATCGGCGTGGCCAAGCCGCTGTCGATCTACGTCGACACGCACGGCACCGGAAAGGTGGACGAGGCAACGCTCGAACGGGTGCTGGGGCAGGTCATGGATCTGTCTCCGCGCGGCATCCGCTCGCACCTCGACCTGAACAAGCCGATCTACGCGCGTACGTCGGCGTACGGTCACTTTGGCAGGGCGCCCGACGCAGATGGCGGGTTTTCCTGGGAGAAGACCGATCTTGCCGAGGCCATCAAGAAAGCCGCCGGCTGACAGAGCGGTGAGCGACACGCTCGGCGGTGCCGATCTGCGCTCGTTCGGGCGCAGACGCGGCCGCAAGCTCAGTGCCCGTCAGCAGCACCTCCTGGATGAGGTGCTGCCGCGCGTGGACATTCCGCTTGGAGAGCCGCAGGTAAATCTCGCCGACCTCTTCGCCGAGCCGGTTGCCGAGGTCTGGCTCGAAATCGGTTTCGGCGGCGGCGAGCACCTCGTAGCCCAGGCGGAGGGCAACCCGTCTGTCGGGCTGATCGGCTGCGAAGTGTTCGAGGAGGGCATGGTCAAGGTGCTGTCGGCCATCCATGCCGCGGACCTGAAGAACATTCGCGTCTGCAGCGAGGACGCGAGAGCCCTGCTGCGGCACTTGCCGCCGGCATCTTTAAACAAGGTTTTCATTTTATTTCCGGACCCTTGGCCGAAGAAGCGCCACGTAAAGCGGCGTCTCGTCAATAGGGGGCTTCTGCAGGAACTGGCCCGCGTTCTGGCGCCGGGCGCTGAGCTGCGCATCGCCACCGACATCGGTGATTATCTGCGGACAATTCTCGCGTCTTTCCGGGGCAATCCCGACTTCGCGTGGCAGGCGAAGGGGGCAGTGGACTGGCGCGAGCAGGGGCCGGACTGGCCCAAGACCAGGTATCAGGCCAAAGCTTTGCGGGAGGGCCGCCGTTGCTATTTCCTGCGTTTCCTGAGGGGCGGGTAGCCCTCAGGCTGCCACAATCCGCTTGCCACCGACGTCACAGTCCCGTAATATTTGCTTGCTCATGATCATCTCAACTATCAGGAGTGGGCCCTCCGGGTCCGCTCTTTTTGTATTGGTCTAGTGAATCTGGCGAGAAGGCCGGAAACATCATAAGCATGCATCCTGGCGACGAGGCCGCCTCGGGCGACCGCTTCATCGTGGAAACCGGCGCAGCAGCGCGCGTGGCCGAACTCATTGAGCCCGCCCTGAGCGATCGTGGATTTCGGTTGGTGCGCGTCGTGCTCACCGGCCGCGAAGGCGTGACCCTGCAGGTCATGGCGGAGCGGGCGGACGGGACGCTGACCATCGAAGACTGCGAGGCTATTTCCAAGGAGATCTCGCCGCTGCTCGACGTGCACGATCCGATTTCCGGTGCCTACCGGCTCGAGGTGTCTTCGCCCGGCATCGACCGCCCGCTGGTGCGTCCTTCGGACTTCGAGGACTGGGCAGGTCACGAGGCCAAGCTCGAGGTGAAGGAGCCTATCGACGGTCGCAAGCGTTTCCGCGGTGCACTCGATGGCTTCGAGAATGGAGAAGTGCGAATCGAGGTCGATCTGGGACCAGCGGGCCGGCAGATCATCGGCATCCCAGTCGGATTGATCGGCGAAGCGCGGCTTGTATTGACCGATGAATTGATCCGCGAGGCCCTGCGCCGCGCGAAGAAGGACAGCGAAGTGGTTGGGGCCGCCGAAAAGGCGGACCGCGAGGAGGAATAAGAACCATGTCAATGGCCGGTATCAGCGCCAACAGGCTGGAGCTTCTGCAGATTGCAGACGCGGTCGCGCGCGAGAAGGCGATCGACCGTAAGATCGTTATCGAGGCGATGGAAGACGCCATCCAGAAGGCGGCCAAGTCGCGCTACGGTGCCGAGAACGACATTCGCTGTGAGATCGACCCGAAGACGGGAGAGGCTCGCCTCTCGCGTGTGCTCGCTGTCGTGGAGCATGTCGAGAACGACTCGACGCAGATCACGCTCGACGATGCGCAGCGCCGCAACTCCGATGCGAAAGTGGGCGACTTCATCGCCGAGCCGCTGCCGCCGCTGGATTTCGGCCGCGTGGCAGCGCAGAACGCCAAGCAGGTCATCGTACAGAAGGTACGCGAAGCCGAGCGCGAGCGTCACTACAACGAGTACAAGGATCGCATCGGCGAGATCGTCAACGGAACGGTGAAGCGTGTCGAATACGGCAACGTCATCGTCGATCTCGGCCGGGCCGAAGGCATCATCCGCCGCGATGAAATGATCCCGCGCGAGAACGTGCGCTACGGCGATCGCATCCGCGCCTACATCTATAATGTCAGCCGCGAGCCGCGCGGACCGCAGATTTTCCTGTCGCGCGCGCGTCCGGAGTTCATGTCGAAGCTGTTCGCGCAGGAAGTGCCAGAGATCTACGACGGCGTGGTCGAGATCAAGTCGGTGGCCCGCGATCCCGGCAGCCGCGCGAAGATCGCCGTCATCTCCAAGGATTCCTCGATCGATCCGGTCGGCGCCTGCGTCGGCATGCGCGGATCGCGCGTGCAGGCCGTGGTGAACGAACTGCAGGGCGAGAAGGTCGATATCATTCAGTGGAACCCGGATGCAGCGAGCTTCATCGTCAACGCCCTGGCCCCCGCCGAGGTCACCAAGGTCGTGCTCGATGAGGACTCAAACCGCATCGAGGTCGTCGTGCCGGAGAGCCAGCTTTCTCTGGCCATCGGCCGGCGCGGCCAGAACGTGCGGCTCGCTTCGCAGCTCACCGGCTGGGATATCGACATCCTGACCGAGCAGGAAGAGTCGGAGCGTCGCCAGAAAGAGTTTGCCGAGCGCTCGCAGCTGCTGATGGAAGCGCTCGACGTCGACGAGGTCATCGCTCAGCTTCTCGTCACCGAAGGGTTCGCGTCGATCGAGGAAGTTGCCTACGTGGATCTCGCTGAGATCGCGCATATCGAAGGCTTCGACGAAAACACCGCGGACGAGATTCAGACGCGGGCGCGCGAGTACCTGGAGAAGCAGGAAGCCGACCGCGATGCGCGCCGCCGCGAACTCGGCGTCGCCGATGAAATCGCACGCGTGCAGGGTGTGACCACGGCGATGATGGTTGCCATGGGCGAGAACGGCGTAAAGACGCTGGAGGATCTCGCCGATTGCGCCACCGACGATCTCGTCGGATGGACCGAACGCAAGAAGGACGCCGAGCCTGTGCGCCACAAGGGCGTGCTGGAAGGCTTCGAGATCGGCCGCAAGGAAGCCGAGGAGATGATCATGTCGGCACGTGTTCTCGCCGGCTGGATCAAGCCCGAGGACTTGCAGGCTCCTGCCGAAGAAGAAGCCGCTGATGGCGATGGTGCGGATGAAAACTCCGCTACCACCGTCGAAGGCTAGCCGGTGATGGCCGGGAAAGGATCGATTGATTGGGCGCTGAGCAGCAGCCTCTGGAAGTCGTCGACGAGGGTAGCGAGCGGGGACCGCTTCGCCGCTGCATCGTCACGCGCGAGGAGCTGACGCCCGATCAGTTGATCCGGTTTGTCGCAGATCCGGCCGGCAATATCGTTCCGGATCTTGCGCGCAAGTTGCCCGGCAGGGGCGTCTGGGTGCGCGGCGAGCAGTCCGCAATCGCTGCGGCGGTTCGCCAAAACGCGTTCGCTCGCAGCCTGAAGCGGCAGGTCACCCCCTCGACGGACTTGCCTCTTCTGGTCGATGCACTATTTGTGAAGCGTCTTCTCAGCGCCCTGTCACTGGCCAACAAGGCCGGGCTCGCGGTGACGGGCTTTGAGAAAGTCGACAAGCTGTTGGATGCCGGACGCACCGCGGCACTGCTGCACGGAAGCGACGGTAGTCCGGAGGGTCGACGCAAGCTCGATCGCAAGTTCGAAGCAATTCAACAGGATAAGCGCCAGTCGGCGCCTATTGTTGATTGGCTCACCATCGAACAATTGAGCTTGGCCATGGGGCGGTCAAATGTGGTACATGCTGGCCTCATACAAGGCGGAGCCACGACACGCTTTCTAAGCGAGGCCGAGCGCTTAAAGCGCTACCGGTCTGCTTGAGTGCATCCTGAGACAACGAGCGGATGCGGATTTTCGGGTTTTAAGAGAAGAGCATGACAGAAACGAAGGACACTACCGACAAGACCCTCCGCACTGGCGCGCGCAAGCCGCTATCGCTGCAGAGAACGGTCGAGAGCGGCCACGTCCGGCAGAATTTCAGCCATGGCCGGTCGAAGTCGGTGGTCGTCGAGAAGCGGCGCACGCGCAAGCTGTCCGGTCCCGGTTCGCAGGGCGAACCCGAGACGACGACCGCCGCGCCGGCACCTGCCGCCGACACCGGCCGTCGCCCAGGACGCCCGGAAGCTCCGCCACCCGCAGCCGATCGCGGCGCGCCGAGTGCAAGCCAGCGCGGTCTTTCGGAAGAGGAGCGCGATGCGCGCGCCCGCGCGTTGGCCGCCGCCCGCGAACGCGAGGATATCGAACGCTCCGAGCGCGCCGTCGCTGAAAAGGCTGCTGCCGAAGCTGCTGCCAATGCCGCCGCGGCTCCGCCGCCACCGGCTCCCGAGCCCGTTGCGGAAGCGCCGAAGCCGACGAAGGCTGCAGAACAGTCCGCACCGGCGCCGGCTGCGCCTGCGCGTGCGCCGGAAGCTCGTAGCTCCTCGCCGCGTCCGCGTCCGTCCGATGGCGGACCGCGCCAGCGCACGTCCTTCAATCCGGCGCTGCAGCCGCGCGAAGGCGGACGTCCCCGCGAGATCGAACTCCCTGTTCCGCCGCGCGCGAAGCCGGAAACCGAGGCGCCCAAGCGCCGTCCGGCCGCCGTCTCCGACGAGGAGGAAGTGCGTGGCGCTCCGAAGGGCGCTCGCGGCAAGCCGACCGGCCCTCGTACGCCCACCGTCAAGCCAGACGAGAAGCGCGAGCGCGTGAAGCTGACGATCAACAACGCTTTCGACGAAAAGCAGCGCGAGCGTTCGCTGGCCTCGTTGAAGCGCAAGCGCGAGCGCGAGAAGCTCAAGGCGATGGGTATCCCTCAGTCGCGCGAGAAGATCGTTCGCGAGGTGATCATTCCCGAGGTGATCACCATTCAGGAACTCGCCAACCGCATGACCGAACGCGCCGTCGACGTCATCAAGTACCTGATGAAAGAAGGCGCGATGCACAAGATCAACGACGTGGTCGACGCCGACACGGCGGAGCTGATCGTGCAGGAGTTCGGCCATACACCCAAGCGCGTGTCAGAAGCCGACGTCGAGACCGGCTTTATCGGCGCGAAGGACGAGGAAGGTCACCTGGAGTCGCGCGCCCCGGTCGTTACGATCATGGGCCACGTCGACCACGGCAAGACGTCTCTGCTGGACGCCATCCGTCAGACCAACGTCGTTTCCGGCGAGGCCGGCGGTATCACGCAGCACATCGGCGCCTATCAGGTGACGACGCCGAACGGCGACAAGGTGACGTTCATCGACACCCCGGGCCACGAGGCATTCACCGCCATGCGTGCTCGCGGTGCGAAGGTGACGGACATCGTCGTGCTGGTCGTCGCGGCCGATGACGGCGTGATGCCCCAGACGGTTGAGGCCATCAACCACGCCAAGGCAGCCGGTGTGCCGATCATCGTTGCCATCAATAAGATCGACAAGCCGCAGGCTGACCCGAACCGCGTGCGTACGGAGCTGCTGCAGCACGAGATCGTCGTCGAGAGCATGTCGGGTGAAACGCTGGAAGTGCCGGTGTCGGCATTGAAGCGCACGAACCTGGACAAGCTGCTCGAGGCCATACACCTGCAGGCTGAAATCCTCGACCTCAAGGCCAATCCGAACCGTTCTGCCGAAGGCATCGTCGTCGAGGCGAAGCTGGAGCGCGGTCGCGGCCCGGTGGGCACCGTGCTCGTCCAGCGTGGCTCGCTCAAGGTCGGCGACATCGTTGTCGCCGGTACCGCGTGGGGACGCGTGCGCGCACTCATCGACGATCACGGCCAGAACGCACAGGAGGCCGGACCGTCGGTTCCCGTCGAGATTCTCGGCTTCGATTCAGCTCCTGAGGCGGGTGACCAGTTCGCCGTCGTGGAGAACGAAGGCCGCGCTCGCGAGATTACGGATTACCGTGTTCGCAAGCGCCGCGACGCGCTCGGCTCCGCCGGAACGACGCGCACGCTCGAGCAGATGATGCAGCAGCTCAAGGAAGCCGGCCGCAAGGACTTCACGCTGCTCGTAAAGGGCGACGTGCAGGGCTCGGTCGAGGCTATTGCCGGCGCGCTGCGCAAACTGTCGACTGACGAGGTCGGCGCGCAGATCGTGCACTCCGGCGTCGGCGGCATCACGGAGTCCGATGTGGCGCTCGCCAGCGCTTCGAAGGCCGTGATCGTCGGCTTCAACGTCCGCGCCAACGCCCAGGCTAAGCAGCTCGCCGAGCGCGACGGCATCCAGATCCGCTACTACAACATCATCTACGATCTGGTGGACGACGTGAAAGCCGCGATGTCCGGCCTGCTGGCGCCGACCATCCGCGAGATCTACCTCGGCAAGGCGGAAATTCTCGAGGTGTTCAACATCACGAAGACCGGCAAGGTCGCCGGCTGCCGCGTCACCGAGGGCAAGGTCGAGCGCGGCGCCAAGGTGCGCCTGATCCGCGACGACGTCGTCATCCACGAAGGCACGCTCTCGACCCTGAAGCGCTTCAAGGACGAGGTGAAGGAAGTCCCTGCCGGACAAGAGTGCGGCATGGCCTTCGCCAACTACCAGGACATCCGCCAGGGTGACCAGATCGAGTGCTTCACCGTGGAGACGGTGACGCGTTCGCTCTAATCCGCTCGCGCGCGCCTTCCGTTCTCCATCCGGCGAACGGACGCGCTGCACGAGGTCGGTGCCTGCGCCGGGTCTTGCACCCGGGCGCTCAGAGCGAGAAGCTTGGCACGTTTGTAAGATGCCACGAGGCGGTCCGATCCCGCCGTGGCAATAGACCCGGAACTCCCAGTGACGAGATCAAAGAAATCGGCGTCGGCGGCGCCTTCGCAGCGTCAGCTCCGGGTAGGAGAGCTCGTGCGGCACAAGCTGGCAGAGATGCTGGCGCGCGGCGACATCCACGATGACGTCATTGCCTCGCATGTCGTCACTGTTCCGGAGGTGCGGCTGTCCCCCGACTTGAAGTTGGCGACAGTTTACATCATCGCGCTCGGCAACAGCGACGCCGACAACGCGGCAGTTATCGAAGCACTGAACCGCAACAAGAAATACATCCGCGCGGAGATCGCACACGCGGTCAATCTCAAGTTCGCGCCGGACATTCGTTTCCGTCGGGACGAAACCTTCGAAGAGGCGAACCGCATCGACGCGCTGCTGGCGAGCCCGAAGGTGCGTCAGGACGTCGATAAGGACTGACCGAACGTGGACCGTGAGCTTACCTATCAGGTGCCCTTCGAGCGGTTGTGCAAGCTCGGCCGGAAGGCGGGGAGAACGGCCTATCCGCGATTGAGACTGCTGGGCTGGCTGGTGCTCGGCGCCTTCCTCGGTGCGCTCATGCTTGTCAACGTGTTCGGCGACGAGGTGGAGCGCTGGCAGGCGTCAGTCGGATTGCCGCCGTTGACGGCGCTGATCGCGATCATCGTCGCCGGTATCGCCGGTGTGGTGGCGTTGCGGCGGGCTGCAGCGCAGGAGACGAAATTGCGCGCGAATTTGGCTGCCGATGTGCACATGCGCAAGGACGACGGTGGCGTTCATGTGGCCACCGACCAGATCGAGTACTACTTGAAGTGGCCGGGCATCAGCCAGGTGTTCCTGGAGCCCGACGGGGTGGTGCTGTCGCACGCGAGCCTCTTCTTTCTAATTCCCGATCGTGCTTTTGCGGACATGGCGGAACGCGACGGTTTCATCCGCGATGTCTACGCCCGGTTGGGAGAGGACGCGCGCGGCCGCAGCCAGCGTGGTCTGCGGAACGTGCTCGAGGTAACCGGCTGACCCACGCGGGCTGCCCGAACCGATTAGCAGACAGGGGCCAGTACAGGCTCCAAGGCAAGGTCCAGAAAATGGCGCGACGCAAGAAGGGTAACCCGGTTCACGGCTGGGTCGTGCTCGACAAGCCCATCGGCATGACCTCGACCCAGGCCGTCGGTGCCGTGCGCCGCCTTTTCCAGGCGCAGAAAGCCGGGCACGCCGGGACGCTCGACCCGCTGGCAACCGGCATTCTGCCGATCGCGCTCGGCGAGGCGACCAAAACCGTCCCGTTCGCGGTCGACGGCGACAAGACGTACCGCTTTACTGTGCGCTTCGGTGCCGAGACCAACACCGACGACACCGAAGGCGACATCGTTCGCACCTCGGAGTTGCTTCCCTCTGCGTCCGACATCGAGAACATCCTCGGCGACTTCACGGGCGAGATCAGTCAGGTTCCTCCCGCCTTTTCCGCCATCAAGATCGATGGCAACCGCGCCTACGATCTGGCCCGCAGCGGCGAGGACGTGGTGCTGGACCCGCGCCCGGTCTTCATTGACGAGCTGCAGCTTATCGAGATGCCGGATGCCGCAACCGCCGTGTTCGAGGCCGATTGCGGCAAGGGCACTTACGTCCGTGCTCTCGCCCGCGACATGGGCCGGGCGCTCGGCAGCGCGGCACACGTGATTGCGCTTCGCCGAACGCGCGTAGGTCCCTTTCTCGAGGAAGGTTCGGTCTGCATCGGCGACTTGCAGGACGCGGCCGAACGCGGCGATGTGTCGGGCTATCTGCAACCCGTCGAAGCGGCGCTCGACGACCTGCTCGGCGTCAGCGTCGGACCGAATGACGCGGCCTGCCTCGCGCGGGGGCAAGCGGTTCTCGTTCGCGGGCGTGACGCGCCTATAATCGCCGGCGCGGCCTATGCGCATTTCAAGGGCCGGATACTGGCTCTGGGCGAGCTGGACAAGGGCTCCTTCCGGCCCACGCGGGTGTTCAATTTCGGCTAAACCACTGACCCGCACGAAAGGTGAACGATTCGTTAACCTGCGGATTTTGCAGAGGCCGCCGGAATTGTGCTCGCGAGTGCGCTGCGCTCGTGTATAAGACGCCCACCATCGCGACCCTGCTGGACGACATCCCGGCTGCGGCCGCCCACGAGGGCCCTGCCCTCACCCAATCTCAAACAGAAAGGATGCCCGATGTCGATTACGCCTGAGCGCAAGAGCGCGCTCATCAAAGACAATGCGACAAAGGCCAATGACACCGGTTCGCCGGAAGTTCAGATCGCCATCCTCACAGAGCGCATCAACCACCTGACCGAGCACTTCAAGACGCACAAGAAAGACAACCATTCGCGTCGTGGTCTGCTGAAAATGGTCAGCCAGCGCCGCCAGCTGCTCGACTATGTGAAGCGCAAGAACGAGCAGCGCTACCAGGGCATCATCGAAAAGCTCGGCATCCGCCGCTGAACGAACGCGCGGAAGGCCGCTGGCGCGTCCCGCATGGCCATCCGCCCCATTACTCAAAGGCACTGCCTTTTTAAAGCCTCGGCGCTGTCGAGGCCACGCGCATCAGGCAATCCGGCCGTTGCGCATCGCTACGAGCAAGAGAAAGAAAGATTCATATGTTCGACATCCATCGCGTGGAAATCGATTGGGGCGGGCGCAAGCTGACGCTCGAGACCGGCCGCATGGCACGTCAGGCTGACGCTGCGGTCTATGCCCAGTACGGCGAGACCAGCGTGCTCGCTACCGTCGTCGCCGCGAAGGCTGCAAAGCCCGGCGTCGATTTCTTCCCGCTTACCGTCAATTACCAGGAAAAGACCTACGCTGCCGGCAAGATCCCCGGCGGCTTTTTCAAGCGTGAAGGCCGTCCCTCCGAGAAGGAGACGTTGACCTCGCGCCTCATCGATCGTCCCATCCGTCCGCTGTTCGTCGAAGGCTTCAAGAACGAGACGCAGGTCGTCATTACCGTGCTCTCGCACGACATGGAGAACGACCCTGACATTCTCGGCATGGTCGCCGCTTCCGCTGCGCTGACGCTGTCGGGCGTGCCCTTCCTCGGCCCGATCGGAGCTGCGCGCGTCGGCCTCATCGGCGGCGAGTTCGTTCTCAACCCGATGCTCGACGAGATGCCCGAAAGCTCTCTCGACCTCGTCATCGCCGGCACGCAGGATGCCGTGATGATGGTGGAATCGGAGGCCAAGGAACTCTCCGAAAAGCAGATGCTTGAAGGCGTGATGTTCGGCCACAAGCATTTCCAGCCGGTAATTCAGGCCATCATCAAGCTGGCCGAGAAGGCTGCCAAGGAGCCGTGGGACATCCAGCTCCCCGACGCCAGCAAGTATGCCGCTCAGGTTCGCGAACTCGCCGAGGCCGATCTGCGCGCTGCCTTCTCCACCAAGGAGAAGCAGAAGCGCTACGAGCTGAAGGATCAGGCCAAGGCGAAGGTCAAGGCTGGGGTCGAGATCCCCGATGATCCGAGCGAGCAGGTGCTGCTCTCGGACACCTTCAAGGCACTCGAGAGCGAGATCGTTCGCGGCGATATCGTCAAGACCGGCCGTCGCATCGACGGTCGCGATCTGAAGACGGTCCGCCCGATCCTTTCCGAAGTGCACGTGCTGCCGCGCACGCACGGCTCGGCGCTGTTCACGCGCGGTGAGACGCAAGGGCTCGTCGTTGCCACGCTCGGCACCGGTGAGGACGAGCAGTTCATCGACGCGCTCGAAGGTACGCGCAAAGAGCGCTTCATGCTGCACTACAACTTCCCGCCCTACTCGGTAGGCGAGACCGGCCGCATGGGTTCTCCCGGCCGCCGCGAGATCGGCCACGGCAAGCTCGCCTGGCGCGCTCTGCATCCTGTGATGCCGG
>JAESGM010000594.1_pt1 | contig 22342 bp, 20 predicted proteins | sample 9269721 | NCBI WGS metagenome assembly JAESGM01 (sample SAMN15720920, study PRJNA650825) | algae metagenome | isolation source: Komarekiella atlantica HA4396-MV6 and co-occurring heterotrophs from... | place: USA: Theobald House, Kauai, HI | collected 2009-07-29 | reverse complement strand
ATTTTCGCCGCCTCGTCGCGCGGGCCGATCACGCGGCATTTGTGCTTCGCCTTCAGCTCGGCGATGCCGCCGGTGTGGTCCTGGTGATGATGCGTCACCAGAATATGCGTCAGCTTCCAGCCTTTTTCCGCCAGCGCCTTGTCCACCGCGGCGGCTTCGGGCGCGTCGATGGACGCGGTCGCGCCGGTCGCGGGATCATGCAGCAGGACGCCGAAATTGTCGGAGAGGCAGGGGAAAAGATGGGTCTGGGCGGCCATGATGCGCTCACTGTTGGGACGGAAGCTAGACAAAGGTAACGCTAAAATGCCGTCACGGGTTCATTCGTCAAGCGGCAAGGCGGCCTTCGTCTTTCATTGACGCAATTCATGGTAATCTGCGCCCATGTTTATCGATGTCGTCGATCTGCGCGATTTTTATTCGCAGGGCCTTGGAGTCGTCGCCCGCCGCTTCGTGGGACGCGGCATTCGCGCGCGGTGGGACAACCTGGATACGCTGCGTGTCGCCGGCATCGGCTATACCACGCCCTATCTCGGCCTGTTCCGCGAAGAAGCCGAGCGCTGCATCGCCTTCATGCCGGCCGCGCAGGGCGTCGTGAAATGGCCGTCGGCGCGGCCCGGCCTTGTCGCGCTGGTCGAGGAAAACGGCCTGCCTCTGACCGACGCGGCGGTGGACCGCGTGCTGCTGGTGCATGCGCTGGAAATGACCGACGATCCGGTCTCGCTGCTGCGCGAGGTGTGGCGCGTGCTGGCGCCGAACGGCCGTCTGCTGGCGGTTGTGCCCAACCGGCGTGGCCTCTGGGCGCGCATCGATTCCACGCCGTTCGGTCACGGCCGCCCCTATTCGCGCGGACAGATCACCAAGATCCTGCGCGAAACACTCTTCACGCCGAACGGCTGGGGCGAGGCGCTGTATGTGCCGCCTATACCGCGCGGCTGGTTCCTGCGCACGGCGGTGGCGTGGGAACGCACCGGCGCGACCATCTCGGCGCCCTTCGCCGGCGTGCATATCGTGGAGGCGACCAAGCAGGTCTATCGCGCCATTCCGGCGCGGCGGGAGAAGCGCAAACTCGTGCCGTCGCTCGAGCCGGCGCTGGCACCCGCACAAGGCGCGACGGCGCGCATCCGGAAGTAGTCCGCCTAAAAATAATCATGGCCCGATTCGCGCGCGATCAGCAAAAGTGGATACCGGTTTTGCGTCCGATCGCGCGCTAACTTATGAAGCTGGCGCATGATCTTTTCGGCGAAGTGATTTCACTTCGCCGGATCATGCGCTAGCGGGCCATGATGCATTTGCGAGACACTTTAGCAGAACTTACTCACCGGACGGAGCTGCGTCGTCCGATCCTTCCGCCTGTGAGCCGGCCGCCGCGTCCGGGCGCGGGTTGCGATGACCGCGCCGGCGCCGGCGATGCAGCGGGAAACGGTCGCCCTGATTGTCATGACCGTTCTGCTGACCGTTGCCGGCATTCGGCTGCGACTGATTGCCGGTGATGAAGGACGGCAAGCCAATATCTCCGCCCTCAGCCACATCGGCATTCTGCGAGCGGTTCTCCTGGCGATTGTCGTGCCGCGTCTGCTGCTCGCGCGGCGGATAGGGCTGCTGCTCGCGCTGATACGGCTGCGAATAATTCTGCTGCTGCTCGCGCGGAGAATGCGGCTCGCCGCCGAAATGCGGCTGATCGTCTTCGCTGTCGCCGAAGCTTTCGTCCTGCCGCGGCTCGCCGCCTTCGGGGCGCTGCTGCTGGAAAGGCTGGTTCTGGCGCAGCTGTTCCTGTGCCGCCGCGATCAGGCGGAAATAATGCTCGGCGTGCTGATAATAGTTCTCCGCAGCCACCGGATCGCCCGAGGCGGTCGCATCGCGTGCGAGCTGGATGTATTTTTCGGCGATGTGATTGGCCGTGCCGCGGATCTTCACGTCGGGGCCGTTCGATTCATACACGCGGGTCAGCGGATTGTGGCTCTTGCCGCCGCCACGGTTGCGTCCCCGCATGCGGTGGTGCTGATGCTGATGCTTGTTACCCTGATGTCCGTTTCTCATAGCTCGCCTGTCGCCAACTCCTGATGTGGCTTGCGCCATCGATTGCTTTTCTATCGTCGAACTTCGCACCCGAACATGACCGGAGATCATTTCCGGCCGCATGCAAAACGAAACCGCCGCCGTCACACGGCACACACTCAAATCAGCCTGACGGCTTCTTTACCCTTGGCGCCATCGCGCCCGCCTGATCGTCGTTCAACCGAATTCACGCGCGCTGCGCTCTTGTCCTGACGTTGAGCGGGCCCAACCGGTGAAACCCATGAACGGAAATCGGCAAATCTGCTTTCTGCGCAACCTTTCTGCGCGACCTGTTGTCGATAGCCGTAATTGTGTCGATATCTGTAAGTGTCGACCTGTCGTTTCGACCTGGCTTTCGCTTGCCCCGATCTTTCGCCCCTTTACCTCACTGTCGCGGGCCTCGCGAAGCCTCAGCTTCGGGCTCATCTGCGACAAGATCAGGGCCTCAATTCTGGCCTGAACCTAGTCGTTCTCGCCCTGTAATCCAAGCCCTATTTTCGCGTGTCAGACTGCATCCACATCATGGCAGGGTTAAGAAAAGACCCGAAAAACAAGGGCGCGTGGAATACCTGCAAGATCGGGGCGCGGCGCAGCCGCGCTCTTGAGGCCACAGGTCTGGAAAATCGCGGTGACCGCTTCGGCCTGGCCGGCGCCGATTTCCAGCACGATGATGCCCCCGGGCTTCAGCAGCCGCGCCGCCTCTGCGGCGATTCGCCTGTAGCAATCGAGGCCGTCCTGCCCGCCGTCGAGTGCGAGCCTGGGATCGTAGTCGCGCACGTCCGTCGGCAGGGCAGAGAGTTCCGGCGCGGCGATATAGGGCGGGTTGGAGACCACAAGATCGAATGTCTCGTTCAGCGCCGCTCCGAAATCGGAGCGGACAAACCCGGTGCGATTCTGCAAGCCGAGTTCCTGCGCATTGTCGCTGGCCGTCGCCAGCGCCCGCGGATCGATGTCGGTGCCGATGCCGGTCGCATTCGGCAACTCGCTCAGCAATGCGAGCAATATCGCGCCGGTTCCGGTGCCCAGGTCGGCGATGCGCAGCGCGCGCTTGCGGTCGCCAATGGCAGCAAGCGCGGCCTCAACCACTGTTTCGGTTTCCGGGCGGGGAACAAGCGTCGCGGGCGACACGCGTAATGCCAGACTCCAGAATTCCTTGCGGCCGGTAATTCTCGCGACCGGTTCATGCCGCAACCGCCGTTCGGCCAGCGCGTTGATCGCGGCAATCTCCGGACCGGACAACATGCGGTCTGCGGCAGCGATCATTTGCGCATGATCGAACTGGAGTGTGTGGCCGATCAGAATGCGTGCATCGAGTTCGGGAGACTCGATTCCGTTTTTGCGGAAGGCCTCCGCAACCGAGCGGCGGGCGCTGGCGACGTTCCACGCTTGTGCAGCGTCAAGCATCAGGCGTCTTGCGCCGCCAGCAGCGCCGCCTGGTTCTCGGTGATCAGCGCGTCGATGATCTCGCCGAGCGCCTCGCCTTCGATCACCTTCGGCAGATTGTAGAGCGTCAGGTTGATGCGGTGGTCGGTGACGCGCCCTTGCGGGAAATTGTAGGTGCGGATGCGCTCGGAGCGGTCGCCGGAACCGACCTGGCCCTTGCGCTCGGCGGCGCGGGCCGCGTCGATCTTGCTGCGTTCGGCGTCGTACAGTTTGGCGCGGAGCAGCGTCATCGCCTTCGCCTTGTTCTTGTGCTGCGAACGATCCTCCTGCACCGCGACCACGATTCCGCTGGGCAGATGGGTGATGCGGATTGCAGACTCGGTCTTGTTGACGTGCTGGCCGCCGGCGCCGCTCGATCGCATGGTGTCGATCTTCAGATCATCGTCCCTGATCGCGATATCGACCTCTTCGGCCTCCGGCAGCACGGCGACAGTCGCCGCCGAGGTGTGAATGCGGCCCGACGTTTCCGTATCGGGGACGCGTTGCACGCGATGCACGCCCGATTCGAATTTCAGCTTGGCGAAGGCGCCGCGGCCTTTCACCTCGGCGATGATTTCCTTGAAGCCGCCGACCGTGCCCTCGCTGGATTCCACGACTTCGACCTTCCAGCCCTGCTTGGCGGCGTAGCGCTCGTACATGCGGAACAGGTCGCCGGCGAACAGCGAGGCTTCGTCGCCGCCGGTGCCGGCGCGGATTTCCAGGATGACGTTGCGCTCGTCCATCGCATCCTTCGGGATCAGATGGATGCGGATTTCCTTTTCCAGTTCCTCGCGGCGCGTTTCGAGTTCGGGCTTCTCGGCCTCCGCCATTGCCCGCATTTCCGGGTCCGCCAGCAGCGCGTCCAGATCGCCGATCTCCGTGACCAGCGCGCGGTAGCGCTTGATGGAATCGACGATGGGCCCGAGTTCGGACAATTCGCGCGACGCCTTCACAAAGGCGTCGGGTGCGATCTGGCCGGACAATTCCGCTTCCAGCGCGGCGTGCCGGGCCAGCATGGCGTCGAGTTTTGAATTGGGCAACATGACCGTTTCGCGTGTTTAGAGCTGCAGGCCTTCGCCGGCGGCGAACATCTCAATGCGGTGGCGCACCGACACCGTGCCGGCCGGTGCGTCGATCAGCGGATCGATGGCGGCCTTGGCCTTGTCGATGTCGAGATCGAGCAGCATCGCCTTCACCGGGCCGACTGCCGAGGGAGTCAGCGACAGCGAACGATAGCCGATCGCGGCCAGCGTCAATGCGCCGATCGGCGTCGAGGCCAGTTCGCCGCAGAGTGTGATCGGCTTGCCGTGCTCCGCGCCTTTCACCGCAATCGCGCGCAGCGCGCGCAAGACCGGCGCCGATATCGGATCGAAGCGGGCGGAGACGCGCGCATTTCCGCGGTCAACGGCATACATGAACTGGAACAGGTCGTTGGAGCCGACCGACAGGAAATCCACGCGCGGCAGAAGCTCGTCGAGCTGGTAGAGCAGCGACGGCACTTCCAGCATGGCGCCGACCTCGACCCGTTCTGGCAGCATATGGCCGTGCCGGCGCAGATGCGTCAGCTCGTGCTCGACCAAGGCCTTGCCCTGGTCGAATTCCTCGACGGTCGCCACCATCGGGAACATGATCTTCAGTGCGCGCCCCGAGGAGGCGCGCAGCAGCGCGCGGATCTGGCTGCGCATCAGGCCCGGCCGGTCGAGGCCGAGGCGGATCGCGCGCCAGCCCATGGCCGGGTTCTCTTCCTCGAAGGCGTGCATGTAGGGCAGCACCTTGTCGCCGCCGATGTCCAGCGTGCGGAAGGTCACCGGCCGCTTTTCGGCGGCATCGAGCACCGCGCGGTACAGCGAGTGCTGCTCGTTGATGCGCGGGAACGCGGTCGCCACCATGAACTGCAATTCGGTGCGGAACAGGCCGATGCCGGCGGCGCCGGTCTCCGCGATATGCGGCAGGTCGATCAGCAGCCCGGCATTGATCAGCAGGGCGACCGGCTTGCCGTCCTTGGTCACGCAGGGCTTGTCGCGCAACGCCTGGTATTGCGCCTGGCGGCGGGCGCGCAGTCGCACGCGTTCGGCATAGGCGCTTTCGATGTCGGCGGGCGGGCGCAGAAAAACTTCGCCGGATATGCCATCGACGATAATCGGATCGCCCGCCTCGACGAGCCCGGTGATGTTCTCCACTTCGCCGACCGCGGCGATGCCGAGCGCGCGCGCGACAATGGCGACATGCGAGGTTGGCCCGCCTTCTTCCAGAATGAGGCCGCGCAGCCGCTTGCGGTCATAGTCCAGCAGCGCCGCTGGACCCATCATGCGCGCGACGACGATGGCATTGTCCGGCAACTGGTCGCGACGCGGGGCATGCTCGACGCCCATCAATTGCCGCATCAGGCGGTTGGCGAGGTCGTCAAGATCGTGCAGGCGCTCGCGCAGGTAGGGGTCGGTGGCGCGCAGCATGCGCGCGCGCGAATCCGACTGCACACGCTCGACCGCGGCTTCCGCGGTGAGGCCGGTCGCGACCGCCTCGCGCATGCGGTCGAGCCAGCCGCGGTCATGCGCGAACATGCGATAGGCCTCGAGCACGTCCCGCGATTCGGCGCCGTCGGAGACTTCGCCGCGTTCCAGCATGAGATCGACATCGGCGCGCAAGGTCGCGATTGCGTCGTCGAGACGCTTCAATTCCTTCTGCACGTCGTCGGCGATGAAATTCTTGATGACCACGCGCGGCTCATGCAGCACCACATGCCCGAGCGCGATGCCTTCCGACAGGGCGGAGCCGGTAACGTTGCGGCGCGGACGCACCGCGGGTTCGGCGCCGGGGCGGGCGAGGGCGGAGAGTTCGCCGGAGGCGATCATCTCCGCCAGCACCATGGCGGTGGTCTGCAGCGCCTCGACTTCTTCTTCCGAGTAAGTGCGGTGCGCGCGGTTCTGCACGACGAGCACGCCGAGCGTATTGCCGGCGCGCAGGATCGGCACGCCGAGGAAGGAGTGGTAGATCTCTTCGCCGGTTTCCGGACGGTACGAGAAGGCCGGATGCGATTGCGCGTCCGAGAGGTTGATCGCGTTGGCTTGGCTGGCGACGAGGCCGACCAGGCCTTCGTCGATCTTCATCACCGTCAAGTGGACGGCTTCGCGCTTCAGACCTTCGGTGGCGTACAGCTCCAGCGTGCCGTCCACGCGCAGCACGTAGACGGAGCAGACCTCCGCCACCATGTTGGCGGCGATCAGCACCACGATCTTGTCGAGCCGTTCCTGCGCGCTGACCGGTTCCGCCATGACTTCGCGGAGCCGGCGCAACAGAACGCGCGGACCGCCAAGTGCGCCACGCATGGCGTAAGGTCCTTAAAATTGCAGAGGAATGGGAATTGCCACCATTCCTGGCCGGTCTGTGGGAAATTCGCGGCGGGCCGGTCGCCCGCGACGGCTACCCTTGTGGGCTATAGCGAATGCGGCCTGTCAGGGGCAAGGAAAACGAGTAGCCCGGCCGCCGGAAGCGGCCGGAAATTCACGCCTTATCAAGTCCGTAGAGGGCGTGCAGGGTGCGGACCGCCAGTTCCGTATAGGCGGCGTCGATCAGCACCGAAAACTTGATCTCCGAGGTGGTGATTGCCCGGATGTTGATGTTGCGCTGCGCCAGCGCCTTGAAGGCCTGGGAGGCGACGCCGGCATGGCTGCGCATGCCGATTCCGATCACCGAGACCTTGGCGACGTCGGTCGCCCCGTCCACCCGCTCGAAGCCGATGCCGGTCTTGGACTTGCCGATCACGTCCATCGAGCGCTGGTAGTCGGCCGCCGGCACCGTGAAGGTCAGGTCGGTCTTCTTGCCGTCCGCCGACACGTTCTGGACGATCATGTCCACGTTGATATTGGCATCGGCCAGCGGTCCGAAGATCGCGGCGGCCACGCCCGGCTTGTCCTCCACATTGCGGATGGAGATCTGCGCCTCGTCCTTGGAGAAGGCGATGCCGGTGACGACTGATTGTTCCACGATATCCTCCTCGTCGCAGATGAGGGTGCCCGGCGGGTTGCCGTGCGGGTCGATGTCTTCTGGTTTCTCGAAGCTCGAGCGCACGAAGATCTTGACCTTGTGCACCATGCCAAGCTCGACCGAGCGCACCTGCAGCACCTTGGCGCCGAGCGAGGCGAGTTCGAGCATTTCCTCGAACGCCACCTTGTCGAGCCGGCGGGCCTTCGGGACGATGCGCGGGTCGGTGGTGTAGACGCCGTCCACATCCGTATAGATGTCGCAGCGGTCGGCCTGGATCGCCGCCGCCACCGCCACCGCCGAGGTGTCGGAGCCGCCCCGGCCCAGCGTGGTGACGCGGCCGGTTTCCTTGTGCATGCCCTGGAAGCCGGCGATGACCGCGACTTCCTTGCGGTCCTTGAAGCGCTTGACGATTTCGCTGCCGTTGATGTCGAGGATGCGCGCCGAGCCATGCGCATTGGAGGTCAGGATCGGCAATTGCCAGCCCTGCCAGGAGCGCGCCGGGATATCCATGCTCTGCAGCACGATCGCGAGCAGGCCGGCCGTCACCAGTTCGCCGGAGGCGACGATGGCGTCGTATTCGCGGGCGTCGTGCAGCGGGGAGGCGTCGCGGCACCAGGCGACCAGTTCGTTGGTCTTGCCGGACATGGCCGACACCACGACCGCGACCTCGTGGCCGGCATCGACCTCGCGCTTGACGTGCCGCGCGACGTTGCGGATGCGCTCGATGTCGGCGACGGAGGTTCCGCCGAATTTCATCACCAGACGGGACATAACGGAATCGGAGGCCCTGCGGGATTGTGATCGGAACGCGGGCACGGGGCTTGGCACAAGGTCTGGGCCCGGCCGCGAAGGGGCGTAGTCATAACGGCCGGGGCCGCCGCCTGCAACCGGCCGGGGCCGTGAAAATCTGTTTCGAAAAGGTCAAAGCTCTTTCAGCGCCAAGGTGTTAATCATAAGACAGTCCCGCCCGGTCCGGCCGGGACGACCCGGTGAGCCAAGGAATGCCGAAAGCCCAGACCCCCAGTTCGACCGTCGACCAGGCCGAGATCGACCAGTTTGCCCGCCTCGGCGCGCAATGGTGGGACGAGCGCGGCCCCATGGCGATGCTGCACAAGTTCAACCCGGTCCGGGTCGGCTATATCCGCGATCAGGTCACCACGCATTTCGGGCGCGAACCGAAGAAGCTCGGCTGTCTCGCCGGGCTTCGCATTCTCGACATCGGCTGTGGCGGCGGCATCCTGTCCGAGCCGCTGGCGCGGCTGGGCGCCCGGGTGATCGGCGCCGACCCCTCCGAGGCCAATATCGAGGTGGCGCGGCATCACGCGGGGCAGGCGGGGGTCATGGTGGACTACCGTGCGACCACGGCGGAGGCCCTGGCCGACCAGCGCGAGCGTTTTGACGTGGTGCTGGCGATGGAGGTGGTCGAGCATGTCACCGACATGCCGCTCTTCGTCGCCCGCTGCGGGGAGATGGTGAAGCCGGGCGGGATGATGATCGCGGCGACGCTGAACCGGACCCTGAAGAGCTTCGCGCTCGCCATCGTCGGCGCTGAATATGTGCTGCGCTGGCTGCCGCGCGGCACGCACCAATGGGACAAGTTCGTCACGCCGGGCGAACTTGAAGCGGCGATGGTGAAGGCCGGGCTGCGCGTCACTGACGAGCGCGGCGTGGTCTACAACGTGTTTTCAGATGCCTGGAAGCTGTCGAACGACATGGACGTCAATTACATGCTGACGGCCGAAAAACCCGCATAGCGCATCTGCATTTGCACAGCTTGCATTTGCCGCCGCGACCGGCGACCGTCGGCTGAACAATTTGCCACGTCATTCCGGGACGCGAGCAAAGCTCGCGGGCCCGGAATCCAGACAAGTATTCTGAGGGCGTGGCTGGATTCCGGGTTCATCCGCCTTCGGCGGACGCCCCGGAATGACGAATCAAATAGGGAGACGCCCCATGATCCTCGAACTCGTCACCTTCAAGGCGCCCGCCGGCTGGGACCGCGCGAAGACGCTTGAGGATGCAAAGCACGTCGTCCCCAAATGGGTGGCGAACAAGGAACTGGTGCGCAAGCATTTCCTGCGCGGCATCGGCGACGCCGCGGACACCGGCGCTGGCGTCTATATCTGGCCCTCGATCGAGGCGGCGCAACGCGCGCATAATGCCGAATGGCAGGAGAGCGTGAAGAAGCGCACCGGCGGCTATGCGACGATCCGCTATTTCGATCTCATGCTCATGGTCGACAACGAGCACGGCACCGTGACCGAATGGGACGCGGACGGGCAGCCGCGTGAACTCGAAACGGTCTGACGCGGCGCACGCAATCCCATGTCCGACACCGGCTGGCTCTGGGCGGTCTTCACGCTGATCGCCGCCGCGACGCAGACCGCGCGCAACGCGATGCAGCGCGAACTGACGACGACGCTCGGCACCGCCGGCGCGACGCATGTGCGCTTCCTGTTCGGCTTTCCGTTTGCCGTCGTGTTTCTGCTGGTCCTGATGACGGTGACGGGCTCGTCGCTGCCCCGGCCGGGCTGGAATTTCCTGCCTTGGGTCGTCGACGGTGCGATTGCGCAGATCCTGGCGACCGCGCTGATGCTCGCCGCGATGAGCGAGCGCTCCTTCGTCGTCAGCATCGCCTATATCAAGACCGAGCCGGTGCAGGTCGCGCTGTTCGGGCTGATCTTTCTCGGCGATGCGCTGAGTGTCGGCATGGTCGCGGCGATCCTCATCGCGACCTCGGGCGTCATCGTCATGTCGCTGAAGCCGGGCGGCGGGGTTGGCGCTTCATGGCGGCCGACCTTGCTCGGCCTCGGCTCGGGCGCGATGTTCGCGCTCTCGGCCATCGGTTATCGCGGCGCGATCCTCAGCCTCGAACAGCCCAACTTCGTGATGGCCGCGACCTTCACGCTCGTTATCGGTCTTGCGATGCAGGCCGCGCTGCTGACCGCCTGGCTCATGCTGCGCGAGCCGAAGGTGATGCGCGAGATCATGCGGGCGTGGCGGCCCTCGGTGACGGCGGGCTTTCTCGGCGCGCTCGCCTCGCAATTCTGGTTTCTGGGTTTTGCGATCGCGACTGCGGCCAGCGTGCGCACACTGGCGCTGGTCGAGGTGCTGTTCGCGCAGGCGATCTCAGCGTTTGTGTTCGGCCACAGTACGACCGCGCGCGAGGGTTTGGGGATTGTGCTGATCGTTGTCGGCGTCGCGCTGCTGCTCTGGGTGCACTGAGGCATTGCAGTGCTTCTCCGTTCGTCCCCGCGAAAGCGGGGACCCAGAACTGGATTCCCGCTCCCTGCTTCGCCGAAGCGAAGCCGCTTCGGTTTCGCGGCGGCGAGTGCGCGGGAATAAACGGAGTGTGGGCATTCAATCGTTGCATTCGTCATGCGCGGGCATAGCCGTCGAAGACGGCGTTGTTGACGCCTTATGACCCGCGCATCCATCAATCAAACGAGTCTTTTGAAAGGATGGATTGCCGGGTCAAGCCCGGCAATGACAAAACCTCAATTCCGCTCATCCGGCAGCGCCGGGATCGGATGAAACTCAATACCCTCTTCGTGCAATTCCTTCGCCTCTTCGGGCGAGGCCTCGCCGTAGATCGAGCGATGCTCGATCTCGCCGTAATGCATCTTGCGCGCTTCTTCGGGGAATTTCTTGCCGACATCGTCGGCATTCTTGATGATGTGCTCGCGCAGTTCCTTCAGCTTGGTGCGGAATTCCTGCTCCTGCGGCGACATCATCGCGACCGCTTCGGTGGCGGGCGCGGGCGTCGCCTCGTTGCTGACCGGCGCGGCCGCAGCCTTGCGCTTGCCGGCGCGCGAGATGGCCGGCGCCATGATTGCTTTCTCGACCTTGTGCGAGTCGCAGACCGGGCAGGTCACCAGCTTGTGCCTGTGCTGCTTGTCGTAATCGCCCGAGCTTCCGAACCAGATTTCGAATTCGTGCTTCTTGTCGCAGATGAGCGCGTAGCGGATCATGTCTTGTCTCCGCCGATCACATGCAGATGTGTCGGCTCCGCCATTGGTTCGACGATCTCGAATCTGCGGCCGTGCTGCAGAGACGGCACCTTTGCCCGCGCTGCCGCCACCTCGGCCGGATCGATCTCCGCCATGATGACATCGGGCTCCGTGCCGCCTTCCGCAAGGATGCGGCCCCAGGGATCAACAACCAGTGAATGGCCGTAGGTCTCACGGCCGTTCTCGTGCTTGCCGCCTTGCGCTGCGGAAAGGACGAAGCAGCCGGTCTCGATCGCGCGTGCGCGCATGAGCGCGTGCCAGTGCGCCTCGCCGGTGACGCGGGTGAAAGCGGAGGGAATGGCGAGCATGGTGGCACCGGCTTCGGCCAGCGCGCGGTAAAGCGAGGGAAAACGCAGATCGTAGCAGATGCTGAGCCCGAAGCGGCCCCAGGGCAGGTCGGTGAGCACGGCCAGCTCGCCCGGCCGGTAGCTGTTCGATTCGCGGTAGCTCTCGCCGCCTCCGAGATCGACGTCGAACATGTGGATCTTGTCGTAGCGCGCGACGATCTCGCCGCGCGGATCGATCAGGAAGGAACGGTTCGCCGCCCTGTCGTGCGAGACCTTGATCGCGAGCGAGCCGATATGGAGATAAAGCGACAGGTTGCGCGCGAGATCGCGGAAGGCGGCGAGACAGGTGTCCTTCTCTTCCTCGGCGATGACCGCGAAAAGCTTTTCGCGTGACAACTCCATCACATTGGTCATTTCCGGCGTCTGCACGTAGTCGGCGCCGTTGTCCCTGGCCTTAAGGATGAGTTTCACCGCCGCATCCAGATTGGCCTGTGGCACGCGGCCGGAGCGCATCTGCACCAGAGCGGCGCGGAATTTTGCGGACGTTGCACTCATGCCTGCGGCTCGCCGGCCTTGTGCCCGTTGACCTGTTCGAGCAGCGGATCGAGCTTGCCGGCTTCGTCCAGAGCATAAAGGTCGTCGCAGCCGCCGACATGGATATCGCCGATGAAAATCTGCGGCACGGAGGTGCGGCCCTGGGCGCGGTCGGTCATCGCGGCCCGCAGGGTGCGGTCGCCGCTGACGTCGAGTTCCTTGAAAGCCACGCCCTTGCGGCCGAGGAGTTCCTTCGCCCAGCCGCAATAGGGGCAGTAGGGCGTCGTGTAGATTTCAATCGCGCTCATCTGGATGAAAAGTCCGCCGGTCGCTCCCCGCAGCCCCACTATATGGTTGCCCGCCCCGCGTCCACAACCCTCGCAAAAACAAGCACATCCACGTTCTTTGCGCCGGCCCGCAGCAGCGCGCGGGCGCAGGCATCGACGGTTGCGCCGGAGGTCAGCACGTCGTCCACGAGCACGATGCGCCGCCGTGCCACCTCGGCCTTGCCCTCCGCGGGCACCTTGAACACGCCCTGGACATTGAGTGCCCGCTCCGACCGGCTGAGGCCGACCTGCTGCGGGGTGGCCTTGCTGCGCCTGAGCGCGGTGTGGCTCAGCGGGACGCCGGCGATCTCGCCGATGACCCTGGCCAAAGCCGCCGACTGGTTGAAGCGGCGCGCCCAGAGCCTGCGCCAGTGCAGGGGGACCGGTACGATCAGGTCCGCCTCCAATAGAAGGTCCTGCCCGGCCCGTGCCATCCAGCGGCCGAGGGTCGGTGCCAGGTCGAGCCGGTCGCCATATTTGAAGGCGTGCACCAGCGTGCGCGCCACCTCGTCATAGCGCACGGCCGCCCGGGCCCGCTGGTAGGCGGGCGGGTCGGCGATCGCCTGCATGGACAGGATGCCCGGTCCGGGGTCATAGACAAAGGGGATGCCGAGCCGTTCGCAGAAAGGCCGTTCGATGGGCGAGAGCTTCGACCAGCATTGCGGGCAGAGCCCGGCGGTCGCGCCGACTGGCTCGCGGCAGGACGGGCAGAGCGGCGGCAGCGCCGCATCGAAGGCGAGACGGAATGGCGTCGCCAGCGCCGACAGCGCGCGGCGAAACACAGAGGGGGCCTGTTGTTCTGTGAACGATGCAGGCATGACCACAAGGCTAACGCCGCAAGGAAAACTGCGCCAGTGTCCGACAGCCCCATGATCTTCGACCGAATCCTGCTGCGCGCCCGCCGCCGCCGTGCGCGCGGGCTCGGCGCCGAGACATTTCTGCTCGAGCATGTCGCGGAGGATCTCGCCGAGCGGCTGTCGGTGGTGCAGCGGCCGTTCGCTCTGGCGGCGGATATCGGCACGCCGGGCGACGCGGTGGTGCGGCGGCTGATGCAGGGGAGGATGGCGCAAACCGCAATTCACGTGTCCGGCGAAGCGGCTGCCAGTGCCCTGCCAAATGTCATCGCCGACGAGGAGGCGTTGCCCCTCGCCGACGCCTCACTCGATCTGGCGGTATCGGCGCTCGCGCTGCATCATGTGAACGACCTGCCCGGCGCGCTCATCCAGATCCGCTGCGCGCTGAAGCCGGACGGTCTTTTCCTCGCCGCTCTGCTCGGCGGAGAGACGCTGACCGAGTTGCGTCAGTCTTTCACCCAGGCCGAATCCGAGATCGAAGGCGGCGCCTCGCCGCATGTCGCGCCGTTTGCCGATCTGCGCGATCTCGGCGCGCTGCTGCAACGCGCCGGCTTCGCGCTGCCGGTCACCGACACCGACCGCCTGACGGTGCGCTATCCCGATGCCTTCGCGCTGATGCATGACTTGCGCCGCATGGGTGCGACCAACGCCCTGCGCGAGCGCATCCGCAGGCCGCTGCGGCGCGCGACGCTGCTGCGCATGGCGCAGGTTTATGCGGAGCGCTTCGGCGATCCGGACGGCCGCGTCCGCGCGACCTTCGACATCGTCTGGTTGTCGGGCTGGGTACCGCACGAGAGCCAGCAGAAGCCGCTGAAGCCGGGTGCTGCGAAAATGCGGCTGGCGGATGCGCTGGGTACGGCGGAAGTGTCGATCCCGGAAAAGCCGCGCCGATAATCAGTTAAACGCGGCGGCCACTCTCTCGAAATACGGCAACAGATTGCTGCCGACGAGATTGACGGCGGCAACGATCACGGCGGCGATGCCCGCGGCAATGATCGAATATTCGATCGCGGTCGTGCCCTTTTCGTCGGCCGCGAAACTGCCGGCTTTGCGTAACATCCCAGTCAGCTTCGTCATGGCGGTCTCTCGGTGCGTCTCTCTCAAAGCAGCGTCATCAGGTGCGAGATCAGAGGTTCGTCCGCCGGCGGCATCGGATAATCGCGCAGCTTGTTCGGGCGAACCCAGGCAAGCCGTGCATGATGCCTTGCGGTGACTTGTCCCTCCCAGCGCCGGCAAACGTAAAGCGGCATCAGAAGGTGAAAGTCAGGATAGGCATGGCTCGCAAAAGTCAGCGGTGCGAGACAGGCTTCCTTGACGGTGATTCCCAGTTCCTCCGACAATTCCCTGATCAGTGTTTCTTCGGGCCGCTCGCCGGGCTCGAACTTGCCGCCGGGAAATTCCCACAAGCCTGCCATTGCCTTGCCGGGCGGACGTTCCGCGATCAGCACGCGGCCGTCCACGTCGATCAGGGCGCAGGCGGCGACAAGCACAAGTTTGACGCTCACAACCCTTCCCCCGATGTTACGAAATCCGGCGTTAAGTGACCGTAAAGGGATACGCGACTTAGGCGTTAAGAGCGGTAATCCCCGTTAATCGCCACGTATTCCTTGGTCAAATCGCAGGTCAGGACCCGGTCCTTGCCGCGACCGAGCCCGAGACCGACCTTCACCTCGATCTTCGGATTCTTCATGGCCTCCGACACCTTCGCCTCGTCATAGCCGGGATCGCGCGCGCCCTTGTGCGCGACGCGAATGCCGTTGAACCAGATTGAGAGCTTGTCGCGGTTGGCGGGCTCGCCCGCCTTGCCGACAGCCATGACCACGCGGCCCCAGTTCGCGTCCTCGCCGGCGATCGCGGTCTTGACCAGCGGCGAATTCGCGATCGACATCGCGATCCGGCGGGCGGAAGCTTTTGACACCGCGCCTTCGACCGTGATCTCGACCAGCTTGCGCGCACCTTCGCCGTCGCGCGCCACCTGCTCGGCGAGATCGGCGAGCACCATTTGGAACGCCTTGCGGAAGCCTTTCAGGCGCGGATCGTTCGCGCGCGTGATCTTGGGCGCGTCCTTGGCGGTGCCGGTCGCGAAGGCGAGCAAAGTGTCCGACGTCGATGTGTCGCCGTCGATGGTGACGGCGTTGAAGGTGTCTTCCACCGTATCCTTCAACAGCTTCTGCAGCACGGGCGCGGCGATCGGCGCGTCGGTGAAAACGAAAGAGAGCATCGTCGCCATGTCGGGCGCGATCATGCCGGCGCCTTTCGCGATGCCGCTGATCGTCACCTTCGCCTTGCCGAGACTGGTCTTTGCCGTCGCCACTTTCGGAAAGGTGTCGGTGGTCATGATCGCCCTGGCGGCATCGAGAAAACTGCCGTTCATCGGACCGGAGGCGAGACGGTCGAGCACGCCGTTGAACTTGGTCGCGTCGAGCGGCTCGCCGATCACGCCGGTCGAGGCGAGGAACACGTCGCCCACGCCGCAGCCGGTCGCCTTCGCGGCGATCTCCGCGGTCAGCCTGGTCGATGCGCGGCCGGTCCTGCCGGTGAAGGCATTGGCGTTGCCGGAATTCACCACAAGCGCCCGCGCCGTCTTGCCCTTGAGCTTTGCCCGGCACCATTCGACCGGCGCCGAGGGGCATTTGGAGCGGGTGAAAACGCCGGCGACGCTCGTGCCCTTGTCGAATGTCACCAGCAGCACGTCGGTGCGGTTCTTGTAGCGGATGCCGGCCTCGGCGGTTGCGAGCTTGATGCCGGCGATCTCCGGCATCTCGGGGACGGTCTGCGGGGCGAGGGGTGAGACGGCGGTGGACATGGCGGCCTGCTCTTGATTGCGCGTTGCGTGGGTACAAAAACGAAACCGCCGGGACAAGCCCGGCGGTGATGGTCGCATGCGATTGTTTCGGCCTTACTTCTTCGCCGGGTCGGCGGGCTTGGCGTCCGGCTTCGCCTCGGGCTTGGCCTCAGGCTTGGCATCGAGCCGCTCGATCTTGGCGTTCTCGCGCAGCTTGGTGATCATCTCGGCCTGGGCGCGGCGCTGCACGAAGGTCTGGATCTGGTCCTTGACCTGATCGAAGGTCGGCGGCTGCTTCTTGCGCTTGTCGTCGACGCGGATGATGTGCCAGCCGAACTGCGACTTCACCGGCTCGGACAGCTGACCCTTGTCCATCTTGAAGGCGGCATTGGCGAATTCCGGCACCATCTGCTCCTTGCCGAAGAAGCCGAGATCGCCGCCATTTTCCTTCGAGCCGGGGTCTTTCGACTTTTCCTTGGCGATGGCGAGGAAGTCGGCGCCTTTCTTGAGGTCGGCGAGGATCTTCTTCGCCTCGTCCTCGGTCTCCACGAGGATGTGGCGGGCGCTGACCTCTTCCTCTTCCGCCATCTGCTTGATGGCCTCGTCGTAGACCTTCTTCATTGCCTCGTCGGTGACGGCGGACTTGGCTTCCGCCTGCAGCAGCGCTTCCATCAGCAGCTTGCTGCGCGCGTTGGCCATCTTGCGCTTGAAGTCCTCGGTTTCGGCCAGCTTCCTGTCTTCGGCGGCCTTGGCGACGAGCAGCATGTCGGCGACATAGGTCACGAGGTAGTCGCGCTTGGCGTCCGGAGCCATCGGCGGCAGCTGGCCGGCCAGTTCCTCTTCTGCGGCGGTCAGGTCGCTCTGCTTGACCTCGGCGCCGTTGACTTTGGCGATCACGGGGTCGGACTGGGCTGATGCCGCAGCAGGCGGCAGGGCCGCGAGCGCGAGAATGGCGATCAGTCCGCCGATACGGGTGGCAAGGGGGGTCATGACACTGAGTCCTCTAGGGCCAGGATGATAAGGGCGGCGCGGGGGTCCGGCGCGGCGGCGGACACTCGCCCAATCGTTGAACCTTGGCAATGGCTGGAAATACTTAACTTTCGGCAATAGGGCGGGGGCAAGGCGCTGCAAAGGTGCAGCAAAGGCTCTAATTGACAAGGGTCCGACCCCCTCCTATCTCTCCGCGGAGTTCCGGACGTGAAGCCCGAAAAGAGCCGCTTTTCCCGGATGCAACCGGGGCCAAACCGCCCATCCGGTGTCGCAACCGGGCCGGGTTTTGCAGCCATGGCTGGCTGCGGCAGCATGGTTTTCAATCTTTCGTGTTCCCCGTACCGTTATTGACCGAAGCGCATCTGCGCAGTGTTGAAGAAAAGGATGTCGCATGTTCGGCGCAGTCGCCCGCAAACTGTTCGGCTCGGCCAATGACCGGCGGGTGAAGAGTTACCTGCCGCGTGTTGCGGCGATCAATGCGCTCGAGCCGGAGCTCGAGAAACTCTCTGACGACGAATTGCGCGCCCGCACCGAGACCTTCAGGAAGGAACTCGCGGACGGCAAGACCCTGGACGACATTCTGGTGCCTGCTTTCGCCACCGTGCGCGAAGCCGGCAAGCGCACCCTCGGCCAGCGCCATTTCGACGTTCAGCTCATCGGCGGCATGATCCTGCATGAAGGCCGCATCTCCGAGATGAAGACCGGCGAAGGCAAGACGCTCGTCGCCACGCTCGCCGTCTATCTCAATGCGCTCGCCGGCAAGGGCGTGCATGTCGTTACCGTCAACGACTACCTCGCCAAGCGTGACGCCGAATGGATGGCGCAGATCTACGGCTTCCTCGGTCTGACCACCAACACCATCGTGCACGGCATGGACGATGCCGAACGCAAGGCGGCTTATGCCTGCGACATCACTTACGCGACGAATAACGAACTCGGCTTCGATTATCTGCGCGACAACATGAAGTACCGCATGGAGGACATGGTCCAGCGCGGCCATGCCTTCGCCATCGTGGACGAGGTCGACTCCATCCTGATCGACGAGGCGCGCACGCCCCTGATCATTTCCGGCCCGCTCGACGACCGCTCCGACTTCTACAACACCATCGACGCCTATATCCCCAAGCTCGACAAGTCCGACTACGACGTCGACGAGAAGCAGCGCGCGGTGAGCCTCACCGAAGCCGGCATGGAAAAGATGGAGCAGTGGCTGCGCGCCGACGATCTGCTCAAGGGCGATTCACTCTACGACGTCGAGAATGTCTCGACCGTGCATCACGTCAATCAGGGCCTGCGCGCGCACAAGCTGTTCCAGCGCGACAAGGACTACATCGTCCGCAACGGCGAAGTGGTGATCATCGACGAGTTCACCGGCCGCATGATGCCGGGCCGCCGCTATTCCGAAGGCCTGCACCAGGCGCTGGAGGCCAAGGAGCACCAGCCGATCCAGCCGGAAAACCAGACGCTGGCCTCGATCACCTTCCAGAACTACTTCCGCATGTACGACAAGCTGGCCGGCATGACCGGCACGGCGCTGACGGAAGCCGACGAGTTCATGGACATTTACGGCCTCGAAGTGGTCGAAGTCCCGACCAACCGTCCGATGCTGCGCGACGACCAGGACGACGAGGTCTACCGCACCAATATCGAGAAATATCGGTCCATCGTGGCACTGCTGGACGACTGCAAGAAGCGCGGCCAGCCGGTGCTGGTCGGCACCACCTCGATCGAGAAATCGGAAAGCCTTGCCGAAATGCTGCGCAAGGAAGGCTGGGAGCAGCACGACTTCTCCGATCCCGACGCTTTTGCCGATCTCTATTCAGGCGATGAGAAGGCGACGAAGAAGAAGGTCTTCGCCATCCTCAACGCGCGCTATCACGAGCAGGAAGCGTACATCGTCTCGCAGGCGGGCGTGCCGGGCGCGATCACCATCGCCACCAACATGGCGGGCCGCGGTACCGACATTCAGCTCGGCGGCAACGCCGACATGCGCATCAAGCAGGAATTGCAGGGCGTCGAAGGCACCGAGCGCGAGACCCGCGCCAGTGCCATCCGCGAGCAGGTTGCAAAGCTGAAGGAAAAGGCGCTGGCCGCCGGCGGCTTGTTCGTGCTCGGCACCGAACGCCATGAAAGCCGCCGCATCGACAACCAGCTGCGCGGGCGTTCAGGCCGTCAGGGCGATCCCGGCCGCTCCAAGTTCTTCCTGTCGCTCGAAGACGATCTGATGCGCATCTTCGGCTCCGACAAGCTGGATGGCATGCTGACCAAGCTTGGCCTCAAGGAAGGCGAGGCGATCATCCATCCCTGGATCAACAAGGCTTTGGAAAAGGCGCAGCAGAAGGTCGAGGCGCGCAACTTCGACCTGCGCAAGAACATCCTGAAATACGACGACGTGTCCAACGACCAGCGCAAGGTGATCTTCGATCAGCGCATCGAATGGATGAAGGACGAGGCCGTCCACGAAGTCGTCTCCGACATGCGCTACACGGTGGTCGAGGCGCTGGTGGCGAAGCATGTTCCGGAAAACGCCTATCCCGAACAGTGGGATACGGTCGGTCTGCAGGAGGAATTGAAGCGCGTCCTCGGCCTCGATCTGCCGGTGGTGGACTGGGCCAAGGAAGAGGGCATCGCCGACGAGGAGTTGCTCGCCCGTATCGAGAAGAAGGCCGACGAGGTCATGGCCGCCAAGGTCGCCCAGTGGGGGCCGGACGTTATGGCCTATGTCGAGAAGTCGATCCTGCTGCAGACGCTGGATCACCTCTGGCGCGAGCACCTGGTCATGCTGGAGCATCTGCGGCAGGTGATCGGTCTGCGCGGCTATGGCCAGCGCGATCCGCTGAATGAATACAAGTCGGAAGCCTTCCAGCTCTTCGAGGATCTGAGTTCGAATCTGCGTGAAGCGGTCACGGCGCAACTGATGCGCGTTGAAGTGATGCAGGCACCGCCCGCGGACGAGCAGGCGCAGCTTCCTTATATGGAAGCGCACAAGATCGATCCGCTCACCGGCGAAGACGAGATGGCGCCGGCGCTGGCGCCCGCTCTGGCGGGCGGCAACGGCGACGTTCAGGTCGCCCGCGACCCCGACAATCCTGCGACCTGGGGCAAGGTCGGCCGCAACGAAGTCTGCCCCTGCGGTTCCGGCAAGAAATACAAGCATTGTCACGGCAAGTTCGGCTGACCAGCCGCAAGATTGCTATCAAGATTGCTATTTTGACGTGTGTCATGGCCGGGCTTGCCCGGCCATTTCATTTTGCCTGCGTCGTTTGGGAATTGGCCGGCGGCTCCGACTGTGAAACAATTTCCGCTTGCGGGCTTTGTCATTGTCAGACTGGTCAGACAGGGTGAGACGATGCAGGTTCCTCTCGAAATTTCTTTCCACAACATCGATAATTCAGAATGGGCGAAAGACACGATCCGCGAGCATGTGGCCAAGCTTGAATCGATTTACGAACGAATGACGTCCTGCCGCGTGCGGGTCGACCAGCGCGCCGACAATTCCAATCACACCATTCCGCCGGTGGTTCGCATCGAGATCGGAATACCGGGCCGCAAGGACATCGTGGTCGCGCATGAGCCGGACCGTTTGCAGCGCAAATTTCAGCGTCCGGATTTGCACAACGCCATCAACGAGGCCTTTCGCCTTGCCGAACTGCAGCTCGCCGAACTCAAGCGCAAGCTGACCGACCACAAGGCCGCCGCCAAGCACGAAGCGGTCAACGAATTCCGCGGCCAGGTGGCGGACATCACGCCGGCCGACGATTTCGGTTTCCTGATGACCAAGGAAGGCGGCCTGCTCTACTTCCACCGCAACGCCCTGCTGTCGGGTGAGTTCGACAAGCTGCAGCGCGGCGACGAGGTCACCTATGTCGAAGACGTGGGCGATACCGGGCCGATCGCGACCAAGGTGCGCGTGAAAGAGGTTGCGGCGGGCTGAGACTCCAACGCCTTGCGGCTTAGCGGAAGGCGCCCCAGCGGCTGTCGAAATTCGACGAGGAGGAGGGGATCGGCGCCGCGCCGTTCATCACACTGCCCGTCGCCGCCGTCGCCGCTACGGGCGTTTCCGCCGCCGCTGCAGTCTTGACGCGCGAGTCGTCGGATTGCGGCTGGATAGCGCCGGGCTTGGCGGCTTGCACGGGGCGCGGCTTGGGAGCCGGTGCCTCGTGGTTTGCCGCGTCGGAGCCGCGCAATCCCATCACCCGCGAGACAATGCCGGGCTTTGCAGTCGGCTTGGGCTGCGGTTCGGGAGCGGGCTGCGCCGCCGCGACGCGCGACTGCTCGGATCTGTTCGAGGAGGTCATTCCGAACAGGCTGCCCAGGCGCTGCGCGAAGCTCGGCTCTTCCGGACGCACGCCCTGCTTCGGCTGCGGCGCATTGCGCGGCAGCGGCACATCCGCGACCTGGATCGGCTGCGTGGACGACGTCAGGTCGCTCTCGCGCTCAGTGGCGGACGCCACGCTATAGGCGGTGGCGATCGGTCCGGGCGCATTCGGGTCGACGACCAGCTTGACGTTGCCGCGCTCGTCGATGACTTCGCGCGGCTGCAGCTTGGCAATGAATGTTGGATGCATGCCGCCATCGCGGCCGCTTCTGACCGGGGCAACCGGCGTGCCGCGCGAGGCCAGTTCGGCGACCTTCAATTCGTCTTCGCGCTGCTTGTCGTTCACCGCCGCCCAGATTTCCTGCGGCGTTTCGTAGACCGGGCACCTGGCCTTCGGGCTGAAGCTGAGCGGCGTCGTCGATCCTGCAGGTGCGGCCGCGTTGAACACGTAGCGCTTCTCGCAGACATCGATTTTCGGCTCAAGCCGCGTGACCTCGAAATGATCGTTGCCCTGCTTGATCATCTTCCAGAACGGCATGTTCGGATTGTTGCGGTGCTTCGCCATGTTCACAGGCGTCATCCGGAACGGATAGGCCTGCACCTGGAACGATTGCTGGCCTGCGAAGAACGACTCGCGGCCCATCGCGAAGATTTCCGAGATCTGCTCGTCGCTCATCGCGTAGCAGCCGCGCGACGAGCAATCGCCATGCACCATCAGATGCGCGCCGGTGCGGTCGTGTGAGCGGTCATAGGCATTGGGATAGCCCATGTTGAACG
>JAESGM010000592.1_pt1 | contig 22465 bp, 21 predicted proteins | sample 9269721 | NCBI WGS metagenome assembly JAESGM01 (sample SAMN15720920, study PRJNA650825) | algae metagenome | isolation source: Komarekiella atlantica HA4396-MV6 and co-occurring heterotrophs from... | place: USA: Theobald House, Kauai, HI | collected 2009-07-29 | reverse complement strand
GCTCCGGTGTGGTCGGCGGCAAGCTTCTTGGGCGCTTCCCTCGCGGCGCGCTCGGCGGCGATGTCCTCCTCGGTCGGCACGTAGCGCGGCAGGAAGATCAGGAACTTCGTACCTTCGCCGACGGTGGATTCGCAGAAGACGAATCCGCCGGTCTGCTTGACGATGCCATAGACCATAGACAGGCCCAGGCCCGTGCCCTTGCCGACCTCCTTGGTGGTGAAGAACGGCTCGAAGATCTTGTGCAGATGCTCGGGCGATATGCCGGTGCCGCTGTCGGCGATCTCCAGCAGCACGTAGTCGTCGGCCGGCAGCGCCTGCTGGCCGAAGCTCGCGCTCTCGGCCGCCTCGACGTTCTGCGTCCGCACCGAGAGCCTGCCGCCATTGGGCATGGCGTCGCGGGCGTTGACGGCCAGGTTGACGATGACCTGTTCGAGCTGGCCGAGATCGGCCTTGACCGGCCAGAGATCGCGGCCCTGCCGGACGTCGAGCGTCACCTTGTCGGCGAGGACGCGCTTCAGCATCAGCGAGAGGTCCGACAGCACGTCGCCGAGTTCCAGCACCTGCGGGCGCAGTGTCTGCCGGCGCGAGAAGGCGAGCAGTTGCCTGACCAGCGCGGCGGCGCGGTAGGCGTTCTGCTTGATCTGCATGATGTCGGGGAAGGAGGGGTCCGTCGGCCGATGGCTGGCGAGCAGGAACTCGGAGGCGTTGATGATGACCTGCAGCACGTTGTTGAAGTCGTGCGCGATGCCGCCTGCGAGCTGGCCGACGGCCTGCATCTTGCCGGCCTGGTCCATGTTGTCCTTGAGCTTGCGCTCGTCGGTGGTTTCCAGCGCGTAGATGATGGCGCGCTCGCCGTCGCCGTCCTCGCTCGCCGCGACGGGGGAGATATAGAGCCTCGCCGAGCGGCTTTCCTCGCCCGCCAGCGTCACGTCGAGCGGCGCCGTCTCGATGTCGCCCTGCATCGTCGTCGTCAGCGCCCGTTCGAGCGCGCCGCTGCCCGGCAGGACGAGATCATGGATCGTCGCCGGCTGCGCCGCGCCCTGGGTCAGCCGGGTGAAGGCGGCGTTGGAGCGCAGGATCGCGCCGGCCTTGTCGACCGTGGCGATGGCCATCGGCGTCGAGTGGAAGAAACGGGCGAAGCGGACCTCGGCGTCGCTGCGGCTGTCTGAGCCGGCTTCGCCCGTGGTGCGGTTGAGCACGAGCGTGCGCGAGGGGCCGGCGCGGCCGTCGCTGCCGAAGGCGACCTGATGATGCAGCCGCACCGGCAGGGACTGGCCGTTGCGGCGCTTCAGATCGACATCGAGCACCTCGATGCGGACATCGCCCGGCTGGCCGCGAATGGCCTGGACGAGGGCGGCCGCGTTGGGCGTGGCGATGTCGTCGAGATTGAGGCCGCCCGAGCCGAAGCGGGCCAGGTCGAAATCGAGCCAGCCCGACAGCGTGGCGTTGAGATAGGAAACCTCGCCGTCGGCGTCGATCGAGAGAAAACCCGCCGGCGCGTGGTCGAGATAGTCGATGGCGTGCTGGAGTTCCTGGAAGGCGTTCTCCTGGCGCTCGCGCTCGGGCGTGACGTCGGACACGCTCCAGAGCGTCGCGGGCCGTCCCTCGCGACGCAGGCCCGAGACCCGGACGCGGTACCAGCCGACGCCGCCGCGCCCGCTCAGCGCAGGCTCCAGGCGGATCTCCTCGACCAGACGGCGCGCCTCGCGCGAGGCGGTTGCGAGCCGGTAAACCGCTTCGGACACCTCGGCGCGGCCGGTGAAGAGCCGCTCGACGGGGCGGATGTCGCTGGCGCCGCGGGCGCCGGCCAGCCCGAGATAGGCCTCGTTGGCGTAGACGATGCGGTTCTCGCCCTCGGTGACGACGATGCCGTCCTCGGCCGTGTCGACGATTGCCTTGGTGAGGTCGTTGCGCGCGGCGCGGCCCGAGAACTGCAGCAGGCCGATGGCGAAGCCGAAGAGGCCGAACACGCCGATGACGGACAGGAGCGCGAGCAGGCCGAGAATCAGCGGCTGCGCCCATTCGTTGGCGATGAAGCCGAGCGCGATCGCGGCGCCGACCAGAAGGCCTGCGACGAGCAGGATCACGCCGATATGGCCGGGCTTGTCGGAGCGATCGATCGCCGTGGTGGCCGTGGTTCCGCTCATTGCGGTCTGGTCCGTTCATTGACGTCGCGCGCGGGCCATCGACCCGCCGCCGGACGCGAAATCCATCGGTCGAGTTAGGCGCGGCGACCCTTCAGGCGCAAGACGTATCCGATCACTTCCGCCACGGCCTGATAGTGTTCGACAGGAATTTCGTCGTCGATCTCGACGCTGGCGTAAAGGGCGCGCGCCAGCGGCACGTTCTCCACGATCGGGACGCGATGCTCGCCGGCCACCTCCCTGATCTTCAGCGCGATCGCGTCGACGCCCTTGGCGAGGCAGAGCGGGGCGGCCATGCCGGGCTCGTATTGCAGCGCGACCGCGTAATGGGTCGGGTTGGTGACGATCACGGTCGCCTTGGGGACGTTGGCCATCATGCGCTTGCGGACGCGCTGCGAACGGAGTTGGCGCAGCTTGGCCTTGATCTCGGGATTGCCCTCCGAGTTCTTGTATTCGTCCTTCAGCTCCTGCCGGGTCATCCTCTGGCGCTGGTGCCAGGAGTAGCGCTGGTAGACGAAATCCCCGATCGCGACGACGGCGAAGAGCGCCAGCGCGCTCGCCAGCAGCTTGATCGTCAGCGTCAGGGTCGCCGGCAGCAGCGCCTGCACGCTCATCTGCGCGAAGCCTTCGAGCCGGTCATGCTCGTTCCAGAGCGTGATCCAGAGCACGAGGCCGACCAGGCCGGTCTTGGCCAGGCCCTTGGCGAAATTGACCCAGGCTTCCTTGCCGAAGATGCGCTTGGCCCCGGCCATCGGCGAGATGCGGCTGAACTTCGGCGTCATCGGCTCGAAGGTCCAGAGCGGCTTATGCTGGATCAGCGCTCCCGCCAGGCCCGCGCAGAGAATGAAGCCGAAGGGCAGGCCGAGCGCCATGAAGCCGGTGACGATGCCCTTCTGGGTCACGGCCGTGAAGCCGGCGGCGTCGGCGGGGACCTGGTGGGCGTTCATGAGGAAGGAGCGCAGCGAAAGCGCCGCCTCCCGCGCAGACCAGCCGGCCGCGACGAGCAGCGACAGGGTCAGGCCGCAGAGCACGAAGAAGGTGCCGATTTCCTGAGATTTGGCGACGTCGCCCTTCTCGATCGCCTGGTCCAGCTTTCGCTGCGTCGGTTCTTCTGTTCTGTCTTCCTTGTCGGCTTCCTCGGACATCGCAGCCTCAGTTGCCTGTGAACTGGCGCAGGAAGCCGCCGAGCTGATCGAGGAAGACGCCCATCATCACGCCGATGACGGCGAGCAGGACCAGCATGCCGCCGAGGATCGAGGCGGGGATGGCCAGGAAGAAGACCTGCAGCTGAGGCATCATGCGCGCCAGCACGCCCAGCCCGACATTGAACAGCAGGCCGAAGACGACGAAGGGCGCGGCGATCTGGACCGCGAGCGCGAACCCCTGCGTGACGGCGCGGATCGCCAGTTGCGCGACGTCGCCGATGGCGGGAAGGCCCCCCGGCGGCAGCAGGCGATAGCTCTCATGCATCGCCGCGATCGAGACATGGTGCAGATCCGAGGTCAGGATCAGCGTGATGCCGAGCATGGTCAGAAGGTTGCCGATCGAGGGGTTCTGCAGCCCGCCGGTCGGATCGACCGTCATGGCGAAGCCCAGCCCCATGGTCTGCGCTACGATGACGCCCGCCGTCTGCAGGGTCGCCATCAGCATCCGGACGCAGACGCCGATCGAAAGCCCGATCAGGATTTCGCCGAGCAGCAGGGTGACGAGACCGGGGACCTCGGTCGGCACCGTGATCAGCTGACGCGCCATCGGCGTGATCATCAGCGCGATGAAGAAGGCCAGCGCGAGCCGCCCGCGCGACATGATGAAGCGCTCGCCGATGCCCGGCATCAGCATGACCAGCGTCCCGATGCGCGCGAAGACCAGCACGAAGACGGTGCTGATCTCGGGCAGCAGGGGAATCTGCATCTGCATCGGGCCGCGCGGACCTCTTCGCCAGCCTGGCCGCGGCGCCGCGCGACCCTTTGGAAGCGAGAGCGGCGGCCACGGAGATCACTCGCCCGTGGCGATTCGGACGGCGATGCGTCCCATATAGCCTGCAAGCGCGTCGCCCATGAACGGAAGAAACAGCATCAGCGCGCCGAAGGTCGCGAGAATCTTGGGTACGTAGACCAGCGTCTGCTCCTGGATCTGGGTCAGCGCCTGGATCAGCGAGACGGCGAGGCCGACCGCCAGCGCCACGATCATCAGCGGTCCCCCGGCCTTGAGGAAGACGACGATACCGTCGCGGGCGACGTCGAGGATGGCTCCGGAGGTCATGATGGGTGTCCGATGGCAGGCAGGGCAGGAGGGGTTCTTGGCCGTTGAGGCAGTCCGCTTCAGCGTCAGACCTGCATCCGCATGATCTCCTCATAGGCCGCGATGACCCGGTCGCGCACGGCCACCAGCGTCTCGATGGCGGCCTCGCTCTCGGCCACCGCGGTGACGACGTCGACGACATCGGCGCGGCCCGCCGCGACATTGGCCGTCTGCGCGTCGGCCTTCCTGCCGGCGTCGGCGGTGGCTTCCAGCGCCTTGCCGACCATCGCCTGGAAATCGGCGCCGCCGGCGCCCATGCCGGCGGAGAGCGGCTTCTTCATCAGCCCGCCCGCGCCCATCCCCTGGATGGAGGCATAGGCGCCGGCGGCGGCGAAGCTTGGCATGGCCATGGCGGTTCGTTCCTCTTAAGCGCCGCGCTCAGGCGCGCAGGATGTCGATGGTGCGCTGGAGCATGCGGCGCGTCGACGAGATCACGTTGAGGTTGGCCTCGTAGCTGCGCTGGGCCTCGCGCATGTCGGTGGCCTCGATCAGCGAATTGACGTTGGGCATGCGGACATTGCCGGCGGCGTCGGCGGCGGGGTGGCCGGGCTCGAATTTGGTGCGGAACTCGCTGCGGTCGCGCTGGACCGCGCCGAGGCTGACGACCTGCGCCTCGAGCTGGCGGTCGACATGGCGCTGGAAGGTCGCGATCTTGCGGCGATACGGGTCGACGCCGGCGCGGTCGGGCCCCGAATCGACGTTGGCGAGATTCTCGGCGATGACGCGCATGCGGCCGGACTGGCTGCGCAGGCCCGACGCCGCCACCGCGATGCTCTTGAGCAGGTCCATGATGCCGTTCCTTCCTGGGCCAGCGCTCTGGCGGCCCAATTCTCAGCGATCTGGTCTCTAGCGACCCTTGCCGATGGCGATCTTCATCAGGCCGAGGCCCTTGTTGTAGAGCGAGGCCGCGAGCTGGAAGTCGCCCTGGTTCTGGGCGACCTTCATCATCTCGTCCTCGAGATTGACGCCGTTGCCGTTGGGCGTGACCTCGAAGCGCTGCGCCTTCAAAGGGTCGAAGCCGCCGCGCTGGCCGCTCGGACCCATGTGGCCGGCGCTCGTCCGCGCCAGCGCGACGCCCGCCGCCGCGCCGCCGCGCCGCGGATCGGGAGCCTTCAGGTCCGACGGCCGAAAACCCGGGCTGTCGGCGTTGGCGACGTTCTCGGCCAGCACCTTCTGGCGCGACTGGTGGTAGTGCATGCGCGTCTTCAGCGCCTGCATCAGGTGTCCGCCGCTGCCCAGCGCGTTGTCGGCCATGGCCCGATTGTCCCGTTGGATGCGGCGCGCCAAAGCAGGCGGCCGCGCGTTCGACTGGGAAAATATTGCCGGGTGCAGGGTTAACGAGCGGTTAAGACGGGTGCGATTCACGGCTGTGGTTAACCGCAGGTTCACCATGTTTCCGGAAAATGGGAGCGTTATGCTATAGCCAAGACGTTGATCCTTGGGCGGAAAACTCCGGCCGTCCGGGACGCGGCCGTCGCTCATGAGGCAGACCTTGCAGACGTTGTTTGGCTTCGATCTCTCGACCGGGCAGAAATGGATCATCGCCTTCGCGGTGATCCTCGCCCTGCTCGCCCTGCTCGGTCTCTTCGCGAGGCGGATCAAGGGCGGCAGGCTGCGGATGAAAGGGCAGGGCGGCGGCCGCGCCCGCCTGCCGCGCCTGGGCGTCGTCGACACCCACGACCTCGACCGCCAGCGCCAGCTCGTGCTGATCCGGCGCGACAATGTCGAGCATCTCATCATGATCGGCGGCCTGTCCGACGTGGTGGTCGAATCCAACATCGTGCGCGGCGGGCAGCGCGCGGCCGCGCAAGCAGGTGGCGAGGCGGGACTGGCCGAGCGGCCGCTCGCTCTGGACCCGGCCATGCCCGCCGATCTGCGCGGCGATGGGACGCCGATACCCATGCCGATGCCGGTTCCCGCGCCGGAGCCGCGCCGGACCCCGCTGCCCGCCGGGCTCGAGCCACTTCCGCTTCCGCCCCTGCCGCCGCGCGCCGGCGCGCCGCACGGCGCGTCGCGCGCCGATGTCGGCGTGGCGGTCGCATCGGCCGTGGCCGGCGCCGGGGCCGGCGCGGTGCTGGCCGAGGTCGCGCGCCAGCCTTCGCCGCCCGCCGCCGCGCCCAGTTTCGCGCGCGACCATGCGCCTGCGCCCGCCGTCAGCGCCAGCGAACTCGACGACATGGCCCGCCAGCTGGAAGAGGCGCTGAGGCGGCCCCACTCCACGGTCCGGCCCTCCCAGCCGCAATCGCAGCCGGAGGCGAAGGCCGCGCCCGAGCCGACGCCGGAGCCCGCTCCCGCGATCGCGCCTGCGCCGCCCGAGCCCGCGCCGATGCCGAGCCCGCCCGCGCCGCCGGTGACGGTCGGCCAGCCCACGCCGCCGCCGCTCGACGTCGCGGCCGAACTGGAACTCGCGCTGGGGCTCAAGCCGGAGCGGATGTCGCCGCCCGCCCCCGACATGCCGCCGATTCCGGCCCCGCCGCCCGCCTTCGTGCCGCCGCCGGCCCTCGTCGCGCCGGTCGCGGAAACGCCCGAGCCCGAGCCGACTCCCGCCGCGGAGGAGCCCGAGCGCGACGAGGCCGAGGACGGGCTGTTCGTCGCGCCGGAGGACGCAGCGGAGGCGCGCGAGCCGATGCCGGAGCCGGTTTTCGAGCCCGAGCCCGAATCGATGGAATTGCGCGAGCCGCAAGACCTGCCCGAGCCGCAAGACCTGCCCGAGCCGCAAGACCTGCCCGAGCCGGAGGACCTGCCCGAACCGGAAGCTCTGCCTGAGCCGGAGCCCCCGCCGCCGGAACCGAAGCCCGCCGCGATCGACCCGTTCTCGGTCGATGCGATCGAGGCCGAATTCGCGCGGTTGCTGGGCCGCGATCCAAAGCCGAAGGGCTGAGCCCTCTTTGACAACGAGAGACGCTTGTTTCGCGCTGCGCTCTCCGCTCCCTCCCCCCAAGATAAGGGGGGAGGGAGCGGAGAGCGCCAACCAGCGGCGCGGTCGCCGCCCGCCCCAAACCAGCCGTCAACAGGAATGTCACCCGTCGTGACCGGCTGCGACGCCCGAGGCCGTTGCCGCGCAGGGAGCGCGCGCCCTAGCCTTGCGCGGCCCGGCCATGTGAGTCGGGCGCTCACTCACGGCGGCGCGTGACATACAAGGCAACCACGATCTGGCGACGATGCCGCCTGCCGGCGCTCGTGCTGGCGATGCTGGCGCTGCCCTTCGGCGCGGCGATGGCGCAGACGCTGTCGCTCGACCTCGGCCAGGGCGGCGGCGTCGCCGAGCGGGCGCTGCAGCTGATCGCGGTCATCACGGTGCTGTCGCTCGCGCCGTCGATCCTGATCATGGTGACCTCGTTCACGCGCATCGTGGTGGTGCTGTCGCTGCTGCGCTCGGCGTTGGGCACCCAGACCGCGCCGCCCAACGCCGTGATCATCGGGCTCTCGGTCTTCCTGACCGGCTTCGTCATGGCCCCGACCCTGCGCGAGGCCTACACCAACGCGGTGCAGCCGCTGATCGCGGGGCAGATCCAGCCGCAGGAGGCCTATGAGCGCGGCGTCGCGCCGTTCCGCACCTTCATGCTCAGGCATGTCCGCGAGAAGGACCTCGCGCTGTTCATGGAGATGTCGCGCGAGCCCGCTCCGGCGACGCCGCAGGAGGTGCAGATCCATGTGCTCGCCCCGGCCTTCATGATCTCGGAACTGCGCCGCGCCTTCGAGATCGGCTTCCTTTTGTTCGTTCCCTTCCTGATCATCGACCTCGTCGTCGCCTCGATCCTGATGTCGGTCGGCATGATGATGCTGCCGCCGGTGACGATCGCGCTGCCCTTCAAGCTGATCTTCTTCGTGCTGGTGGATGGCTGGGGGCTGGTCGCGGGGTCGCTGGTGAAGAGTTATGGGGGGTGAGGGGGAGGGTCTCGTGACGACGAGAACCTATAATCTTACGTCCTCAATGGAGGGAGGACGCTTGTCAGGTGCTTCGGCCCGAAGCGTGGAGTTGGCTCAACCCTCAGATAGCGCTCACAATCCTCGAAAGACTCTCGGTGGCTGCTCCACCATTGGTCTGCTTCGCGCCCATCCTTGTCCCTGTCGGCGGGGCCAGCAATGTGTCGCCTAGGTTGCACGTAAGCAGACAGGCTACTGGCGGAGACGGCAAGTTCTTCATACGCACGCTGACAAGAAGATGTCGCTATTCCTTCTGAGATATTGTTTTCGATTTTATAGTAATGCAGTTCTGCCATCAATCTAACAAATATCTGGCTTAACTTTTTGTCGTCTCCTTCAGTAGCCGCCGAAATTAATAGGTTCCGATTCTCCATGATAGATTTGCGAAGTTGGTGATCGCCAGTATTTTGAGCGCGCGTCTCGCTACAGATAAAATTTAGAAGAAAGCCGCAAATCAAGCAGCGCGCCAACAGGTGGAAGCTCCAGCTACTTGACATCCTGGTCTCCAAACTGTCGCCTTTTGATCAGCACGATGGGAAACGGCAGCTGCTGAGATACAACCGGGGGTGATTGAGGTCCAACTGCTCAAACCTCCCTCGCCCCCTTTGCAGTGAGCATCACCGTCCCGTTCGGGCCGTCCTCGAACCAGCCCAGCGTCACGCCGTGCCTAAAGCCCTCCGTCACGTCGGTGGTCTGCCAGCCGTTCATCGCGGCGATCGAGAGCAGGTTTCCGGCCGCCAGCTGTTCGCCCGGCTCGGTGTCGAAATGCCTGAAGATGTCGAGCACGAGCCGCGCCTTCTCCTCGTCGGTCGATGACATGGGGGGCTCCTCGTGGGCGTTCGTGTGCTCATAACGGCATCGCGGGGCGATCGAGGCAAGCCCCGAGCCGACGCCGGTGCGCGGGATCCCCTTTCCTGTCAGGACAGGGAGAGGAGAGGTGTCTGCTGCGGGTCGTTGGTGCGCGCTGCCACCTTCTCCCCTCGGGGGAGAAGGTGGCAGCGCGCAGCGCTGATGGATGAGGGCCGGGCCGATGCACTGACGCTCATCTCGATTCCGCTCACCCGGTCTTCCCTCATCCGACCCGGCTTCGCCGGGCCACCTTCTCCCCCGAGGGGAGAAGGAAGACCGCGTCGCGCCTCAACCCTGTCCGGGAGTGGCCGGCGCAGGCGTCGCCGCGCCCTGCGGTGCGGGCGGCGCTTCGGGCGGCGTCCCGGCCGCCGGCGCGTCCGGCTTCGGCTTCTGGCGCACGGCGGTGGAATAGTCCGGATAGCGTTCGCGATAGGCGCGCATGAAGTCCGACAGCGTGTCGGCTCCCACGGCGTTGCGCGCCATTTCGCGGATGTCGGCGGCGCGCGCGCGGCTCGCCCCCGTCACGAAGGCGAAGGTGCGCGCATCCGCGCTGTCGACCATCTTTGCGGCGAACTTGCTGCGGAGCCGGTCGAGCGAGAGGGCCTCGCCCGCCATCACATAGGAGATCGCGGCGCGCATCACGTCGGCGCGCTGCGGCTCGGTGAGAGCCGCCTCGCCGCGCCAGCTTTCGGCCAGCATGCGCTCATGGGCTTCGCCGGCCTCGCGCCAGCGCCGCCCGGTCCAGTAGATGTCGGCGCGCAGGCGGTCGACTTCCGCGCCGCGCTGGGATTCCAGAAGCTCCAGCGCCTGGTCGGTGCGCGAGAGGTCCGACAGCGCCTTGGTCTCCAGCAGCAGGCGGGCGCGCCTGACGTCGGCCGGCAGCTCGATCAGCCGCGTGGCGTGGATGGCGCGCAGCGCCTCGGCCGGCTTGCCGTTCATCAGCGCGATCATGGCGAGCCGCGCCGCGACAGTGGAGCGGGCAGCCCCGGTCAGGCGCTTCTGCATCTGGTAGTTCAGGATCTCGCTCGCCTGGTCGAGCAGGTCGAGCTCGACCAGCCGGTCGGCGAGCAGGCGGGTGATCTCGTCGCCGCGCCGGCCGATCGGCAAAAACTCCTTGAAGTCGTAGAACAGCGCCAGCGCGTCGATGCGCGGCAGCGTCTCGGCGCCCTTGCCGGTGAAGAGTTCCGCGAAGCGCTGCGCCGTCTCGTCATGCATGCGCCGCGTCAGCGGGTTGTCGGGGAAGTTTTCGTTGGCGCGCCGCGCGATCATGAAGGCGTCGCGCCAGCGCTGCCTGTCGAGATAGAGCCGGCCGAGTTCGGCCAGCGCCTCGATTTCGAGATCGCCGCCGCGCCAGGTCACGGCCACGGTCTCCAGCCGGGAGATGGCCTCGTCGGACGTGATGTCCTTGCGTTTCTCGGTCTGCACGAGGCGCACCGCGCGCAGCTGGGCCTCGGCCGCGACGGGCCGGCTGACCGCTTCGAACAGCGGCTTGTAGCCGTTGAGCGCGGCTTCCGGCCGGCCGTTGGCGTCGTCGAGCATGGCGCGCAGAAGCGCCAGCTGCTCGGGGTCGACAAGCCCCGAGGGAAAATCGGCCATGCGCCCGATCTCGCGCTCGGCCACGGGCAAATCCTGCTGGGCCAGCGCCGCGCGCGCCTTGGCGATGCGGAATTCGCCCTGGACCTCGGCCGGATAGCGCTCGAGGATCGCATCGGCGCGGCGGAAGCCGACCAGCGCCTGCGCGTCGCGTCCCAGCCTTTGCTCGACAAGCGCGCGCCAGAGACCGGCCTCGGCCTCCTCCCTGATCGGCGCGGCGTCCCAGGCCTTGAGCGCCTCGGCGTTGCGGTGCATCCGCGTCGCGATCAGCCCCTTCAGGAACAGCGCCTCGCGGTTGCCGCGCATGCTTCCGTCGTCGGCCAGCATCACGGCCAGCGGCCCGGCGGCCTCCGGCATCAGGCCGTTGACGGCGTAGAAGCGGGCGAGCGCCAGCCGCGCCTCGGATTTGCGGGTGAGCGAGGCGTCGGCGACATCGCGCAGCAGGGCGCGGGCGGCATCGCGCACCGAGCCGGTCTTCAGTTTTCGCCAGAGTTCGGCGTCGAGCAGGGGCGGCGGGGCGGCCGGCGCCTGGCTGTCGTCGGCCTGCGCCTCGGCGGGCACGTCGAGCGTCACGGTCAGGCCGCCGGCGCGGCCGATCAGCGCCCGGTCGGCTCCGGCGCGCACCACGACATCGTCGGCGCGCGGGCTGACGGCGAGGCCGTGCGCGGTCGGCAGCAGCGCGAACTCGACGAAGTGATAGGGTTTCGGCAGAAGCCGGGTCGGCCCCGTCGCGGTCGCGACCGCGACCGGCATGCCGCCGGGCCCGGCCTCCAGCCAGTGCACGCCGGTCATGCCCGGCAGGGCGGCCGAGACGATGGTCTGGCCGCCGTCATCGACGCCGCGCCGCGGCGCGATCGCCTCCGCCGCCCGGGTGCGGTCCTCTCCGAATGCCAGCGACCAGGTGTCGCCCTTGTCGCTGAGGCGCGTCAGCGGCTGGTCGGCCAGCCGCAGGCGCACCAGCGTGACCTTGCCTTCGCGCGTCACGGTGGAGTCCGCGACGATCTCCGGCAGCACGCCCGTGAGCTCGGCGGGGTCGATCGTGTCGCGCGTGTCGAAGACCAGCGTCGCCGCGCCGGCCTCGATGAAGGCGGCCGCGCCGGTCGGCCGGGGGAATCGGAAGTCGATGCGAGCGCCGTCGCCATGCTTGACGACCTGGACTTTCACCGCCTGCGGCGCCGGGTCCGGCGTTGGCGCGGGGGGCGTCCCGGGCGCGGGGGCGGTCCTGGGCGCGGGAGCCGCCAGCGGCTGTGCCGCGGCAGGCTGCGCGGCCGGCTTCCCGGCCAAGGACGCAGGCTCGGCTGGCGCGGCCTCCGGCCGAGCGCCTGCCGGGCTTGCGGCCGGAGTTGCGGCCTGCGGCTCGCCCGCGGGGGCCGCCAGGGCCGGCGGCTTGCCGCTGCGGACCAGATCGACGACGAGGCCTTCCTCGTCGCGGAAGGAGCGCATCCGCCAGTCCTGCGGCAGAGTCAGGTCGAGCTGCGTCGCGGCGTCCGTGACGGCATGGGCCGCGAGCGCGACGCCTTCGGGCAAGGCGGAGCGGACCGCGCCGGGCTCGACGGTCATCGGCTTGTCGAAGCTCAGCCTGAGCGCGCCGTCGACGAACTCGTGCGAGAGAGCCGTATCCGGCGGCGTCTGGAAGATCAGCCGGTCGAGCGTGGGCAGGGCCGCGCCGCGCACGCCCAGCACGGCGCGCGGCGGGGCCGGCTGCGCCGCCTGGTCGCGGACGCGCGCCTCGGCCAGGCGCAGCCGCTCGGCCAGGCTGGCGATCACCTCCTGCGGCGGGCCGGGCAGCAGCCCGGTCCAGTTCTCGGGCAGGAGGTCGATGAAGACCTTGTCGCCGGCCTCGATCAGATTGGCCTTGTAGGGGCGCGCGAGCGCGAAGCGCAGGCCCCGTCCGTCCGGGTCGCCGCGGGCGATCGAGACATAGGCCGGCAAGTCCTTGGCGATCCTTGCGACGTCGATCTTCACCGCCGCACCGAAGGCGACGACGAGAATGCCGTTGGCGACGCGGATCCGGGTCGGTGTGGCTTCGTCGAATGTCAGTTCGAGCCTGCCGAAGCCGGCCGGCATCTCCTGCCCGCGCAGGGTCGCGCTGGCGGCGAGCGCGGGGCCCGACAGGCCGGCGGCGACGCCGAGCGCGGCCAGCCCGATACCGACAGACAGGGAGAGCGGGATACGCAACCGGCACACTCACGCAACGCGACAGCGGCGGGCGGACGCGACGACGGCGCGGCATCCCGACACTCCGGCACGCTAGCGCGTCAAGGATAATGGCGGGTTAAGGCGGCGAGCCCGGCCCGATCCGGCGTCGTCGGGGCGTCCGGCAGGTTCCGCTCGCGAAGCGCGCGGGCCCTGGAACCTCTCGGCGCGGTCGGTGTTCCTCAGTCAGACGGCTGGGGGCAATCGTGACAGGAGGCCCCTATGGGTTGGTTCACCAAGGACATCGAGACGATGGACGATCTGTTCGTCCATACGCTGCAGGACATCTTCTACGCCGAGCATCAGATCAAGCAGGCGTTGCCCGACATGGTCGACAAGGCGACCAGCCCTGCGCTCAAGCAGGGCTTCAAGACCCATCTCCAGGAGACCGAACGGCATATCGCGCGCCTGAGGCAGGTCTTCAAGCAGCACGGCGTCGAGGAGCGGGGCATCACCTGCCCGGCGATCGACGGCATCCTGCAGGAGGCCAAGGAAATCGCCGGCGAAGTCGCCGACAAGCGGGTCCTGGACGCTGCCCTGATCGCCGCGGCGCAGGCGGTCGAACACTACGAAATCACCCGCTACGGCACGCTCGTCGCCTGGGCGAAGCAGCTCGGCCGCGAGGACTGCGCCGCTCTGCTGCAGCAGAATCTCGACGAGGAGACCGCGACCGACGCCAAGCTCTCCGAACTCGCTACGGGCGGGATCAATCGCAAGGCGGCCTGATCGCCGGTGCGCCCCGAGCAGGAGCGGCCCCTCGGCATCCCGCCGCAGGGGCCGTTTCGTTTGCGGGGACAGCCTTGCTCTAGCGGCGCGGCGGCGGCGCGATCGCCGGCAGTTCGTTGCCGGGAAGCTGGGCGTTCTCGACCGAGCGGTCCTGGCCGGGGCCACGCCCGCTGCTGGCGAGCGCGACGGTCAGCTTCTCGGCCTTGTCGGGCGCCATCGCAGCGAGCACGTCCGACATCTTGCGGGGGTTCATCTGCTGCACGACGGGGACGAGCACGTCATGGCCGAGCCGGTCGAAGACACGGGCCGCGTCCTTGGGCTTCATCGCCTCGTACATGATGACGAGGTTCTTGATGGCCTTGGCTTCCTCGGCCGCAGCGGCCTTGGGGCCCTCTACCTTGCCCTCGAGCTGCTTCAGGTCGCCGACGCGGCCGTCGAGCTTCTTTTCCGCCGTATCCAGCAGTCGCTCGCGCATCTCCAGTTCCCGCATCCGGGCCTCGATCTCCTCGCGCCGTTCGCCGAGGCGTTCCAGAAGCGCGCGCTCTGCCGGCGAGACCGGCCGCGCCGAGCCGTTCATGATGGCCGCCTTGTTGTTGGGGTTGGCGGGGTTGGCGGCGCGGGCGGCTTCGGCCTCGGCGGCCTTCGCCGCTTCCTCGGCCTTCTTCGCGTCGGGCTTGTCGACCGAGCCCGTCGTTTCCGGGTCGAACGGGATGCGGCCGGGTGCGTGGGCACGGGCGATGACCTCGCCCTCGGCGGAAGCGAAGGCCAGTTCGCTCGCCGGCACTTTTCCGGGATAGGGCTCCGCCGTCCAGGCGAGCAGCTTCAGCGCCAGCAAGCCCATGGCGCCGAGGATGACGGCCGGCAGGAGGCGGGGCCGCTCGATCACGCCGCCTGACCCTCGAGGCGGCGGGCGGCGCGGGCGCGGATGGCGGCGGCCGATTCCGCCGCGCTCGCCATGCGCGAGACCGGTGCCGGGGCGGGCCCGGGCGCCGGGGCTTCCTGGCGGGGCGCGACGAGGGCGGCGGCGCTGACGATCTGGGTGATGCGGTCCATCACGCTCTGGCCGGCCTCGACCTGGGCGGCGAGGTCGGCCGCATAGCGCTCGGCCGTGAGCAGGCGCGCGGCCAGCGTCCGGTCGCAGTCGCCCAGCGTCACCTTCAGCCCGGCGATGGCACGCTCGGCGGTGTCGGTGGCCGAGATCAGCGCGCCGATGGTCTGGCGCATGCCGGCCTCGTCGGCCTTCATCCGTTCGATGCGCTTGGCCAGCACGTAGCAGGTGATGATGGTGGCCACGAGCAGGCTCGCGACTAGGGCATCGGCGATAAGGGTGATCGTCATGGCGGCTTGAACCCGAACGCTAAAGAGGTGAACCGAGATGGCTGGTGGCGCTGTCGAAGGCAGCGATCGTCGTCTTGGAACGCCGCAGGGGGCTGACGACCTGCACGGCGATCTTGTCGTCGACGCGCCCGATGCGGCCCTCGCTGATGATGAACTCGCCACAGCGCAGCGCGACGACCGAGTCCGGTCTGGCGTCGAACATCAGCGTGTCGCCGATCTCCAGCTTCATGACGCGCTTCAGCGGCATCTTCGTCTCGTGCAGCACGCAGGTGACGTCGACATCGGTCTGCCAGACTTCGGTGGCGAGATGGTTCTCCCAGATCGGATCGCGCCCGAGCTTCTCGCCCATGAAGCTCTCGAGCAGAAGCTCGCGGATCGGCTCGATCGTGGCGTAGGGCAAAAGCAGGTGCAGCGAGCCGCCGCGCCCTTCCATGTCGAAGCGCAGCTCGACGCGGATGGCGGCGTTGGCAGGCCGCGAGATCGAGACGAAGCGCGGATTGGACTCGATGCGGTCGACCGCGAAGGTGACCGGCGAGAGCGGGCGGAACGCGGCCTCCGCATCGCTCAGCACCAGCGCGATCACGCGCTTGACGAGGCTGATCTCGATCGAGGTGAATGGCCTGCCGTCGATGCGGGGGGCGGGCTGGCCGCGCTTGCCGCCGAACATGGTGTCGAGCACCGAATAGATCAGCGAGGATTCGATCGTGATCAGGCCGAAATTGTCCCATTCCTCGGCCTTGAAGACCGAGAGCATCGCGGGCAGCGAGATCGAGTTGATATAGTCGCCGAAACGCACGGACCGGATGCTCTCCAGCGTGACCTCGACATTGTCGGTGAAGAAGTTGCGCAGGCTGGTCGAGAGCAGGCGCACCATGCGCTCGAAGATGATTTCGAGCATCGGCAGCCGCTCATAGGCGACCGAACCGGAATCGACGATGGCCTGGATGCCGTTGCGGTTGTCCTTCTCCTCGGTGGAGAAGCCCAGCATCGTGTCGATTTCGTCCTGCGACATCAGGCGGTCTGTGCCGCCCTCCTGTTCGCCTTCCTCCTCGACCATGTCGGGCATGGTCGCCCATTCGGCCGCCATCCCCTCCGGGGTCAGCGGCTCGTCCTTGGGCTTGCCTGAGGGGTCGAGATCGTCGTTGCTCATGGGCTTTCGATCATTCCGGGCATGTGGTCATCCTTGCCGGCGGGGGAGGGGCTTCCAGCGGCTCACTGGACCAGCAATTCCTTGAACAGCACCGCGTCGATTTTGGCCGGATAGACCGTGACGTTGACGCGGCGCAGAAGCTCCTCCTTCAGCCGGTACATCCCGGCCGATCCCTCGAGGTCGGCGGGCCGCAACTCGCGCATGAAGACCTGGAACGCGTCCTCGACGCGCGGCAGCAGCGGTTTGATCTCGTCTGATATCTTGGCGTCGGCGATTTCGAGCACGACCTTGATCTTCATGACTTGCTGGCGGCCGGCTTCGCCGCCGTTCGAGATGCCGATCATCATGTCCTTCATCTCGACGAAGGCGGCCGGCTTCCTGGCGGCCTTGGCCATCTCGGCCGCCGCCATCTGTTCTGCGGAAGGCTTCTTCAGGAAGAAGAACCAGCCGCCGCCGCCCAGGGCCGCGAGCGCGACCACGCCGCCGACGATCATGATCAGCTTCTTCTTCTTGCCGCCGGCGGGCGCCGCGTCCTCGCCGGGAGCGCCGTCTTCCTCGCTGCTTTTCGGCTTTTTCGACATCGACCTGACCGCCCCGGAACCGGGGCTCGCGGCAGAACCGCATCGCCCCCATTCCGCACCCTGGGCAATCACGGTTAACGCGTCGTTAAGGGCGGCAAATTCTGCCGGGTCGATTTTGCCCCAAGGCCGGGTTCTGCCGGGCGTCGGGACCATGGCAATTCTGCCTTTAGATCAGCATTTTCAATATCTTGCCTGATCTTAACCATGCTGGCACGGCGCTTGCGGAACTGTCGCCGTGGCTGCTGCGCTGGGGAGCGTCGAGGCGGCCGCGGGACATTCGGGAGACCATGCCGTGGAGAACGCCCTTCTCGTCGGCCTGTCGCGCCAGATCGCTCTGGCGCGCGAGCTGGACGTCATCGCCAACAACGTCGCCAACACGGGCACGAACGGCTTCAAGGCGCGCTCGGCGCGCTTCAACGAATTCATCATGCCGGTCGCGAGCGCCGAGAGCTTCCGCCTGCGCGACCGCCCGCTCTCCTATGTGATCGACAAGGGCACCCCGATCGACCTGACGCAAGGCGCGGTCGAGCGCACGGGCAATCCGCTCGACGTGGCGCTCAAGGGCGACAATTACCTCGTGGTGCAGACTCCGGGCGGCGAGCGCTACACCCGCGCCGGATCGCTCGCCGTCAACGCGCAGGGCCAGCTCGTCACGCAGACCGGCCTGCCGGTGCTGGGCGAGGGCGGACCGATCCAGTTCGGGCCCGGCGAGACCGATGCGAGGATCGCCGCCGACGGCTCGGTCTCGAGCGACCAGGGCGTGCGCGGCAAGCTGCGCCAGGTCCGCTTCGACAACCCGCGCGCGCTCGCCAGCGACGGCAACAACCTGTTCTCGTCGACCGCCGCCGCCCAACCCGCCGGCCCGCAGGCGCGGGTCGAGCCCGGCGCGCTGGAAAGCTCAAACGTCAAGGCCGTGCTGGAGATGACGCGGCTTATGGAGGTCCAGCGCTCCTATCAGAGCATGGTCAACATGATGAGCAAGGCCGACGAACTGCGGTCCAAGGCGATCACCCGCCTGGCCGACCAGCAAGCCTGATCGCGAAAGGGAGCAAAGCCATGCGCGCTCTGCAGACAGCCGCCACCGGCATGATGGCCCAGGAACTCAACGTCCAGGTCATCTCCAACAACATCGCCAACGTGCGGACCACCGGCTACAAGCGCCAGCGCGCGCATTTCCAGGATCTTCTCTACGAGAATTTCCGGCGCGCCGGATCTGCGACTTCGGACCAGAACACGCAGGTTCCCGCCGGCACCTTCGTCGGCTCCGGCGTCAAGACCGTCTCGACCGGCCGCGTCATGACCCAGGGCAACCTGACCCCGACGGAGAAGCAGTTCGACGTCGCCATCCGCGGCGAGGGCCTGTTCAGGATCAACCTCCCCGATGGCCGCACCGCCTATTCGCGCGACGGCTCCTTCGATCTCGACGCCCAGGGCCAGCTCGTGACCCGCGACGGCTACCAGGTGCAGCCGGGCATCACGATCCCCAACAACGCCTCCAGCGTCTCGATCAACGCGCAGGGCACGGTCGAGGTCACGGTCCCCGGCCAGACCGCTCCCCAGCAGCTCGGCCAGATCCAGCTCGCGCGCTTCATCAACAAGGTCGGGCTCGAATCGATCGGCGACAACCTCTTCATCGAGACGGCGGCCTCGGGCCAGGCGATCGACGGATTCGGCGGCGGCGAGGGTTTCGGCACGCTGCAGCAGAACTTTCTCGAAGAGGGCAACGTCCAGGCCGTCACCGAGCTGTCCTCGCTGATCGCGGCGCAACGCGCCTACGAGATGAACTCCAAGGTCATCACCGCCGCCGACCAGATGATGTCGGCGACGACGCAGATGTTCCGCGGCTGATCTCAAAGGATGACCCTCATGATCCGCCCGCTGATCGCCCTGTCCGCCATGCTGCTGGCCACCGCCGCCGCCGCCGCGCCCGCAAAGGTCGAGCGCGTCTCCGTTCCGGTCGCTGCTCTCCCGTCCGAGCCGGTCTCAGCCGCGTCCGTTGCGCCGCGCCGCCTGCAACTGCGAGCCGAACTGACGCTGGCGCGCGATTTCGTCACCTATGGCGACCTGTTCGCCGGCGCGCCGGCCGATCTCTCGAACGCACCCGCTTTCCGCGCCCCGGCGCTGGGCGAAACCGGGACGATCCAGGTCGCCCGCATCGTGGAGGCCGCGCGCGCCGCCGGCCTCGTGGGCGATCTCGACACCCAGGGCCTGGCGCAGGTCGTGGTCACCCGGGCCGCGCGCCGGCTGATGGCGTCCGACCTCGACGCCGCCGTCAAGACCGGGCTGCAGGAGCGCTTCGGCGTCGATGCGCGCGCCTTCGCGCTTTCGATCGATGGCGGGGCGCCGGCGCTCGCGATCGAGCCCGAACTGACGGGCGAGGCCGTCGTGGTCGATCTCGGCTACGATGCGCGCTCGCGCCGCGTCCAGGCGCGGCTGATGGTTCCGGGCAGCACCGCGATGCGGCTGAAGCCGGTGCGGATTTCGGGACAGCTCGTCGAGACTGTCGAGGTCGTCGTGCCGCGGCGGGCGATCGCGCGCGGCGAGACGCTTGGCAAGGCGGACCTGATCGTCGAGCGACGTCCGCGCGACGCGCAGACCGGCGAGTTCATCGGCGATCTGCGCGCGGCGGTCGACAAGGTCGCGCGCCGGGCGCTGTTCGTCGGCATGCCCCTGCGTGGCGGCGACGTGCAGCGCGAGGAGATCGTCGCCAAGGGCGACCTCGTCACCATCGTCTACGAGGCTCCGGGACTGATGATCACCATGCGCGGCCGCGCCAGCGACGCGGGCGCGATGGGAGACGTCGTCTCCGTCACCAATCCCCAGTCGAAGCGCGTGCTGCAGGGCACGGTCAGCGGTCCCGGACGGATTTCCGTCCAGGCCTCGTCGGCCGGCCGCGTCGCCAGCGCCAACTAGCTCCAGTCAGTGCGGAAGCCAGCCATGACACCCCATCCCCTGCTCAAGATTTCCGGCGTCCTGCTGCTCGGCGTCTCGCTGTCCGCCTGCGGCGCGGCCGACCGGCTCGCCAATGTCGGCCAGGCGCCGGCGCTCTCGGCGATCGAGGATCCGACGGCGGCGAAGGGCTACAAGCCCGTGCAGATGCCGATGCCGCAGATGGAGCACGCCTCCTTCGCGCCGAACTCGCTCTGGCGCACCGGATCGCGCGCCTTCTTCAAGGACCAGCGCGCACGGCTCGTCGGCGATCTCGTCACCGTCAAGGTCAAGGTCACCGATCGCGCCCAGCTCGACAACACGACGAAGCGCAGCCGCAAGAGCGGCGAGGATGTGGGGGCCGACAACGTCTTCGGCTTCGAGAACAAGCTCGACAAGTTCCTTCCCAACGGGGCCAGCGCCGGCTCGCTGCTGAAGCTCGATTCGGAAGGCTCGCATGAAGGCGCGGGGTCGGTGCGCCGGGCCGAGCAGCTGACCACGAGCGTGGCGGCGGTGGTCACGCAGACGCTCCCCAACGGCAATCTGGTGATCGAAGGCAAGCAGGAGATCAGGGTCAATTTCGAGGTGCGCGAACTGATCGTCGCCGGCGTGATCCGGCCCGAGGACATCGAATCCGACAACACCATCGATTCGGCCAAGATCGCCCAGGCCCGCATCGCCTATGGCGGCCGCGGCCAGATTTCCGACGTCCAGCAGCCGCGCTATGGCCAGCAGGTGATGGATATCCTGCTGCCCTTCTAGCCGCCCGTCCGTCAGGTCTACTCTGGCGGACGTCTGAAGCGGCCTTCTGCGCTTCCGGTGCTCACGGACATCAGTCCGCTCCGCTCCGGTTCTCGAAGGCCACTCCAGCCGCCTCACCAGAGCGACCTGCCGAACGGGCTTGAGAAATCCGAAAGTCCCGGCCGGCGCGGAACGCTCCCCGCTTTCTCCGCACCGGTCCGGCCGGCGGTCTCCTCCCGAGCCGCCATTTTTCCCGGCCGTCCGCCACGCTCCCCAGGCACAATGGGCGGCGGCCAAAAAAGAAGCCCCGCGTCTCCCGCGCGGGGCTTCCTGTCTTTGTTACCGTGCCGGCAGCGCGCTCAATCGTCCCTGAAAACCTTCTCGTTGCGCTCGTGGCGCTCCTGCGCTTCGAGCGACAGCGTCGCGATCGGGCGCGCTTCGAGGCGCTTCAGCGAGATCGGCTCGCCGGTGTCGCGGCAATAGCCGTAGGAGCCCTCGTCGATGCGGGCGATGGCGGATTCGATCTTGGAGATCAGCTTGCGCTGGCGGTCGCGCGCGCGCAATTCGATGGCGCGGTCGGTCTCCGAGGAGGCGCGGTCGGCGATGTCGGGATGGTTTTCGCTTTCGCTCTGCAGGGCGACCAGCGTCTCCTTGGCCTCCTTCAGGATCTCGTCCTTCCAGGCCAGGAGCTTGCCGCGGAAATACTCCCGCTGGCGCTCGTTCATGAACGGCTCGGCCTCGGTCGGTTTATAGTCCGCCTCGAGTGTGATCTGCTTCGACATAGGCGCACTCTTTCGGGTTCGTCGTCTCGCCGCGCCCACCGGTATAGCCGCTGAGCCGCCGCCGATTTGGCTGCCTTATAGCGATGGAGCTTGACGGGAACAATCGGCTTGCGCGCCGCCATCAACCGGCATCGGCAAGCGCCGGCGAAGAATGGTGAATTGCCGTGGCAGCGCAGGCGGCGGCGGGGCGGCCCAGCCATGGGTCGCGACCGTTTGGCGAGATCGGCGCGCTGGCAACGAGCATGCCCGATTCGCGGCAGGGGAACCGCGTCCGGGCGGGCCTCACCCGCAGAGCAGCGCGGCCGATTTTGTCAGGGGAGTCCGGTAGTCCAGGAGATGGACGCCGTCGCGCGTCACGCCTGGGCGCGCGATAACCGGATTCTCACCGCGAATCTCCCGGAAGGGATCGACGAACCGGCAGCCGGTCCTGCGGCAGATGTCTTCGAATTCCTCGGAATAGCCCTTGAGAGCGGCGAGATCGAACTGATGCGCCACCTCCGCATCGACTGGCGGAATCGCGGTGACGACGAGTTTTTGCGTGCGGGCCTCCAGCGCCGCCACCAGCGCCGCCGCATTGTCGCGAAAGGCGCTCCGGCTGCGGGGCGTCAGTTTCTTGCGGGCGCTGTTTATGCCGATGGTGAGCAGGCCCGCGCTGGCGCGGCGGGGCATGCCAAGGTCTGCGAGCAGGTTCAGGTAGCCGCGCGCGCTGATGCCGCCGACGCCGGCATTGATCACCGGCCTGCCGCAGAGCGGCGACGGATCGCCGATGTATTCGCTATGGGAATCGCCGAACAGCACGACATCGTCGCCCATCCCCGCGAAGGCGCGGTTGAGCGCGGCGATCCGGTCGGGCGTGACGAGATGCGCGTAGTGGCCGCGGTCGGCGCCGTCGAGCCAGACAAAAAGGGCGCCGCCAGCCAGCGCCAGCGCAGCGAGCGCCAGACCGCCGATCAGGCCAAGCCGCCGCATGCGCGGGGGCACTCCTCTCAAAGCGGGATGTTGTCGTGCTTTCGCCAGGGCCGCTCGACGCTCTTGGTCCGCAGCATGGCGAGCGCTCTCGCAATCCGGCGGCGCGTGCCATGGGGCATGATGACCTCGTCGATATAGCCGCGCTCGGCGGCCACAAAAGGCGACATGAAGCGGTCCTCATATTCCTTGGTCTGGCGCGCGATGGTGTCGGCGTCGCCGCCGCGAAAGATGATCTCGACC
>JAESGM010000591.1_pt1 | contig 22494 bp, 16 predicted proteins | sample 9269721 | NCBI WGS metagenome assembly JAESGM01 (sample SAMN15720920, study PRJNA650825) | algae metagenome | isolation source: Komarekiella atlantica HA4396-MV6 and co-occurring heterotrophs from... | place: USA: Theobald House, Kauai, HI | collected 2009-07-29 | reverse complement strand
AGGCGTAAGCGCCATCGAGAGATTGACGCTTACACTCAACAAATTTGGGCTTTACCTTCTTAAGTTGACACCAATGGGCATTGCCGTGCCCCTACCAACGTATTTGTATCATTTTTAAAGTTAAATGATATTACTTCCACAAGTGAGAAGTTGACCGCTAAGGCGTAGAGTGGCGTTACTATTTGGTCGGTGAACAAAGGGCGATAGTCCCGATGGATTTCCTGATAATCAGAACCTTGTATCGGTAAATCAACCTCTAACTGAACCATTACATATTCTTGGAAAAATACTCGCTCCAGAACGCCCATAATCACTAATAGCGCATCACTTACTGAAACGGTGGTGAAAACGTTACCTGCCAATAGAGCGTGTGAAGTAGTGGTTTTCACTCAAAATGTCAAAGCTTCCCTCAGTTCGTTGGAGTTGGAACACTTGGATTTGCTGTTGCAAGTCTGGGGCGATCGCACCCATGTACTGAGAGCAAATCCCCAAATTCAATACATGCTGCCGTTTGAAATTAAAGGCATAGAAATGGGCGTAACTTTGCACCATCCCCACGGACAAATTTACGTCTATCCTTTTATACCGCCCGTTGTAGAGACGTTGTATTGCAACGTCTCTACTTTCTGATGTGCTTATAACTTCAGACTGGATTGTAATAGTTCTGCTATAAGTCTTCTGATAGTGTATTTCTGCAAACAAAAAAGTTTAGGCTTGAGCTGCTTAGTTACAAAAATGAGAGGTAATAGTTATGCCTAGTGGACATGCTAGTCATAAAGGGACTTCTGATAAACCAAATGTTAATGCCAATGGAGTAATTAATGATGCTGCTGATAAATCAGTAAGCCCTGAAGATCTCCTATCTGAAGAACAAACCAACACAGAAGTCCATAGAGTCGAAGAAAGTGTTAAGTATCCTCCTGCCACTCAACGCCCAGGTGAAAAATCAAATACTAGTACCTGAAGAAACTAAAATACCAGTTCAGTATTCTAGATAGGGGCGAAAAAAACCGATTATTTTGTAGAGAGATGTTGCAATGCAACGTCTCTACTCTATATACAAAAATCCCCCTCTAACCTAACGGTATAGAGAGGGAAGATGGCTAAGTCAGGGGATATCAAAAATTTCAACCAAATTTACTAGCGGTTGCGGCTATCAGGAATGCTCCATAAGTCAGGATGTAGCCTACAGTGAAGTGAGCTAGACCAACCAACCAACCTTGAACGATAGACATAGCAACAGGCTTATCCTTCCAACGAACCAAGTTCGCTAACGGAGTCCGCTCGTGTGCCCAAACTAGAGTTTCAATCAACTCTTGCCAGTAGCCACGCCAGCTAATAAGGAACATGAAACCGGTTGCCCAAACCAGGTGTCCGAAGAGGAACATCCAAGCCCATACAGACAAGTTATTCATGCCGTAGGGATTGTACCCGTTGATTAACTGAGCAGAGTTAGCCCAGAGGTAGTCACGGAACCAGCCCATAAGGTATGTAGAGTTTTCGTTGAACTGAGCTACGTTACCTTGCCAAACGCCGAGATGCTTCCAGTGCCAGTAAAAAGTCACCCAACCAAGGAGGTTCAGCATCCAGAATGTAGCGAGGAAGAAAGACTGCTCCCAAGATGAAGTTTGGCAAGTGCCGCCACGCCCAGGGCCATCGCAGGGGAAGGTAAAACCGAAGTCTTTCTTATCCGGCATCAGCTTGGTACCACGGGCATCCAACGCACCCTTGACGCAAATTAAGGTGGTAGTATGCAGACCTAGAGCGATCGCATGGTGAACCAAGAAATCACCAGGCCCAATGGTTAAGAATACGGAGTTAGTGCCGGAGTTAATCGCATCCAGCCAGCCTGGTAGCCAAACGTTACTGTAATTTGGCCAAGCTGTGTAGGCAATGCTATCTGGGTTAGATAACAAAGTGTCCATCCCATACAGTAATTTCCCGTGAGCAGATTGGATGAATTGAGCAAACACAGGCTCAATCAGGATTTGCTTTTCAGGAGTACCAAAGGCAACTACAACATCGTTGTGTACGTATAAGCCGAGGGTGTGGAAGCCCAAGAATAGCGATACCCAACTCAAGTGAGAGATAATCGCTTCTTTATGCTTGAGCACGCGGTCAAGTACGTTGCCTTTGTTTTGCTCTGGGTCGTAGTCCCGAATCCAGAAAATACCGGCATGGGCGAACGCACCAATCATGAAGAATCCAGCAATGTACTGGTGATGGGTGTACAGCGCTGCCTGTGTTGTGTAGTCTTTCCCTATAAAGGCGTAGGGAGGTAGCGAGTACATGTGCTGCGCCACCAACGACAAGGCAGTGCCTAACGCTGCCAGGTGTATAGACAGCTGGAAATGCAGCGAGTTGTTATAAGTGTCGTACAGCCCGTGGTGCGGTAAGTTAAACTGACCTTCAGTTTTGATACCAAAAAAGTTTCTGGCGTTGAGCATCTCTTTGATGCTGTGACCAATACCAAAGTTCGTTCGGTACATGTGACCGGCGATGATAAAGATGACTGCGATCGCCAAATGGTGGTGAGCCATATCGGTCAACCACAGCGACTCTGTTTGTGGATGGAAGCCACCTAAAAAAGTCAGAATTGCCGTCCCTGCGCCTTGGGATGTGCCAAACAAATGCCCAGGCGTATCTGGATTCTGGGCGTAGACACCCCAGTTACCCGTCCAGAAAGGTGTCAAACCATCTGGGTGGGGTAAGGTGGTGAGAAAATTATTCCAACCAACATGAACACTGCGAGATTCAGGAATAGCAACGTGAACTAAGTGACCAGTCCAAGCCAAAGAGCTAACACCAAACAAACCTGCCAAGTGGTGATTCAGGCGAGGTTCAGCACTCTTAAACCAAGTCAAGCTAGGACGGTACTTGGGTTGCAAGTGCAGCCATCCAGCAAACAAAAACAAGGCTGCTAACAACAACAGAAATACTGAACCCTGGTAGAGGTCGTTGTTCGTCCGCATTCCAATGGTGTACCACCAGTGGTAGACTCCAGAGTAAGCAATATTAACTGGATAGTTAGCACCACCTTGGCTAAAAGCTTCTATTGCTGGTTTACCGAAGTGGGGATCCCAAATCGCATGAGCGATTGGACGAATATGCAGCGGATCTTTAATCCACTGTTCAAAGTTACCTTGCCAGGCTACGTGGAATAAGAGACTGGATGCCCACAAGAAAATAATTGCCACGTGACCGAAGTGTGTAGCGAAAATCTTTTGGTAAAGATTTTCCTCGGTCATCCCATCATGGCTTTCAAAGTCGTTACCTGTGGCGATCGCATACCAAATTCGACGTGTAGTCGGGTCTTGAGCGAGATCCTGGCTAAATTTAGGATATTTATTTGCCATGTAACTTAATTACATCCTCCTTAATCCCTAATCCAAGTTGCTAGTTCTAGTGAGCCAGCAATACTTTGCATTTGAATCAACATCCTTACAGCCTTTAATTGGAGGTCAATCTAATAGAAAAAACTAATAAGTCAGGGAATAAAACAGGTTTTATTCCCTGACTCATCTCTTTAGGCAGTATGATGCAACTCGTCTCTATAGAAGTAATAAACATATTAATTACTACTACTTCCATCTAACTAAGGAATGAGATTGCTGTTAAAGAGATCTGTAGCCCTTAATACAACCAAAATACCGCAAGTTATTAATAAATACTCAGCATAAATACCATATTAGTAGATTAATTTTGCTAGACTCCTAGCACTAAATATGCAATTACAATGCCCGTTGTGGTAATCTACAGAAAAATCTTAAATGGTTAACCTAAGCCAGGAAGTTGCTTTCCTAACCTAGGTTAATCATTTAGGGTTTTATAATTCCGTAGTAAATGGCGGCAACAAATAAGAAAATTGTCAATATGAGCAGAGGAAAGCCATAGCGCAATCGGGCGTCAGGTAAATCTTTTTTAGTGATTACACTATTCTTTTGTACCTGAGTTATAGGCTCAGCTTCCTCCAATTTTTGGGGATTTCTATAGTCAGGTTTATTCTCTGCTGTTTGATTCTCTTGAGATTTCATCGGGTTAATTTGTCAGATTTTCATAGCACTTCTACTTTCATAGTTCCAAATGCTGGCTACTGACTACATCACTCTTAAGAACTACCTTGACTCGATGTACTGTTCTGCTAAAGGAGTTATTTAACGTAAAGTTACTCTGTAATTGCGAATACGCTCCTCTAAAAGACTTGATAAAATCTGCTTTTGTAAGTTTCTACTAATTACTTCTATCTCAATAAATGTAAATATTTAGATAAGCAACTAAATATCAATATCTACCAGAGATTCGATAAGTTACACTCACAACAAAAGATGAAAATCTCTATTGCTATGACGCCAGTGACGCTCCTGCGTCGCTACCGCTACGCTAACGCACAAGTCGAGAAACCTGCCCATGCCCAATTTTCAAGATAGGTTGCTTTTTTTAACACTACAGATAGACACAGCGAAAAGTTCTGTAGGCACAGAGAAGTCTGAGCGCTTTGGCAAATTGATGAACGCTTCTCACGCCAGCTTGCGAGATGATTACGAAGTTTCAGTCCCAGCCCTGGATACGTTAGTAGAGATTTTGCAAAAAACAGAAGGAGTGTTTGGTGCAAGATTGAGGGGTGCAGGCTTTGGGGGGGCTTGTGTTGCTTTAGTTACATCAGGTCAGAGCAGAGGTATTGCAACTCATGTCCTTGAACAATACAACTAAGCAGGTTACAACGGACAAATTTTGGTTCCTTCTTTGGGATTGAGTGATGCTTGATATACGTTTCATCAATTCGCCATGAGTTGCAAATAAATAATTACAGTTCTGTTTAATCTTGATTCTTCTTTAGTGCAAAAGATACGTAATAGTATATTTGAACACAAAAAGCACTTTTTGTAGTATAATTGTAATTTAGTGCTACTAATGGTAGAAGCGATGACACCTCAATTTGAATACAGCACTCTCGCCCATCCCCAGGATATTGAGCAGCTTGCGAGTATCCTCGAACAGTGTTATCTGATGTCCGTCGATGACAGCGAAATCTACATCAACCGCATTGGTACAGAAAACTTCCGCTTTATCCGTGCATCTGAGCAAGTTATTGGTGGACTAGCAACTCTGGCGATGGGTCAATGGTGGGGTGGTCAGCGTGTACCAATGACAGGAATTGCCGCAGTGGGCATTGCTCCAGAGTATCGCGGATCGGGAGCAGCGATCGCACTCATGCAGCACACCCTCAAGGAACTCCACACTCAAGAAGTTCCCATCTCTGTTTTATATCCGGCTACTCAACGCTTGTATCGGAAAGCGGGGTATGAGCAGGGGGGTAGCTTGTGCAGTTGGGAAATTTCAACCCAGAGTATTCAAATACAAGAGCAACCGCTACCTTTGCAACCGATAATTCCAATCAATCATCAAGTCTTTCATGACTTGTATCAGCAGCAGGCGAGACTCACTCATGGATATTTAGACCGGAATCTAGGAATCTGGCAGGGATTAATTCAACCAAACAATCAGGAAACTATATACGGCTATCTTATTGGTGACAAAGACCAACCCCAAGGTTACATCATCTTCAGTCAACATTCAGCACAAGATAGCGCAATTTTGCAGGTGAGAGATTGGGTAATTTTTAGTAATGCTGCTGCACAAACTTTCTGGTCTTTTGTCGCTAATCATCGCTCGCAAATTAAACAGGTGCGATGGAAGAGTTCTGTGATTGATTCTTTGACATTGCGCCTACCAGAACAAACTGCCAAGATATTACATCACGAGCGCTGGATGCTGCGGGTGATAGATTTAGTCAAGGCGTTAGAGATGCGGGGTTATCCACCGGGAATCCAAGCTGAGCTGCACTTGGAAGTTAAAGACGACTTATTAACTGACAATAATGGTAAATTTATCCTTTCTGTCGCTAATGGACATGGTGAAGTCACAAAAGGTGGTAAAGGTGAGTTGCAGCTAGACATTAGAGGATTAGCACCCCTGTACACGAGCTTGTTCACCCCCTACCATTTGCAGCTAGCAGGAAAGCTTGATGCTACAGAAACAGCACTCTTCGCAGCTACGCAAATATTTGCAGGTGTCTCCCCTTGGATGATTAATTTCTTTTAAGCAAGGCTCTGTGGACAATTTCAACAATCCATCAGGTATCTATCACCTATTGCAGAATTTTGGACTTTTCACCTTGGTGTCTTAGTGCCTTTGTGGTAAAAAGTCAATTGAACTACAAAAACACTAATAAAAAATCCCAGCATCAGCCTTGTAAGCTTTTTTACGGCATTCCCAATTTTTAAAACATTCTCTCAATTAGCCCAAAAGTTTTTCACGTTGAAAATTCAAACTTAAATTGTAAAACTCATACCGTAAAAACCTGATAAGTGTTGATTTTTAGACCATACATATTAAGTAAATGGTTTTGAATAATGATTAGTATTTAAAATTTTGTAATAAATTCTAAAGTTTGAACGGATCTTATACATTTCAAACATTTAATAAGGCTGCTCAAAGAAATCACAACTGATTTAGTAGATTCTTGCAGAGACTAAAATACACAAACCAGTAAGCAAATTAAAATTTACTTATTTTATGTATTTACTCATACTAAAGTAGGATTTGCACATTGTATAAATTTACTATGATATAGATAGTGAAATTTAATTATTTCAGGCGCTTCACACAACCCTACTTTGCTCACATATTTGCAGTGTTGAGCGCTATACAGAGTTTAAATATTCAATTTGAAGATAGTACTTATGTATGATGCATAAGTACTACAACGTAAACCAAATTTGCACAAAGGATATTATGAAAGCACTATTGCTCTATCCTCAGTTTCCCCAGTCTTTTTGGTCTTACGATCGCTTTATGAAAATCGCAGGACTCAAAGCCGTTTTGCCTCCATTGGGGATTATTACAGTTGCAGCTCTCCTCCCTAAAGATTGGGAAATTAGATTTTGCGATCGCAATGTCAACCCAGAAACAAAAGCTGATTGGGAATGGTGTGACCTGGTAATCCTTTCTGCAATGTTGGTGCAGAAACCAGACTTTCACGCCTTGATCAAAAAAGCGGTGCGGCTAGGCAAAAAAGTGGCAGTCGGGGGCCCTTACCCCACCTCAATCCCCCAAGATGCTCTTGACTCTGGAGCTCATTATCTAGTTTTGGATGAGGGAGAGTTAACGGTTCCACAGTTTCTAGAAGCGCTAAACCAAGGCAAAGAACAAGGCATCTTTCGCTCCATTGAAAAACCTGATGTCACTCAAAGCCCAATGCCGCGTTTTGACCTGCTGCAACGAGATGCCTACTTGATGATGGCTGTCCAGTTTTCTCGCGGTTGCCCTTTCAACTGCGAATTTTGCGACATCATTGTTCTTTACGGTCGTAAACCACGCACTAAAGAGCCTCACCAAATCATAGCTGAGTTACAAGCTCTCTATGACTTAGGCTGGCGAGGGTCACTCTTTATTGTTGATGACAACTTTATTGGCAATCAACGCAACGTCAAACGCTTCCTCCGAGAATTGATTCCTTGGATGAAGCAACACGACTACCCATTTACTTTCATCACTGAAGCTTCTGTAAATTTGGCAGAAGACGACGAACTGCTACATTTGATGAATGAAGCAGGATTTTATGCTGTGTTTCTCGGCATTGAAACCCCTGATCAAGACAGTCTGCAAGTAACACAAAAACTCCAAAATACTCGCAATCCGCTAGTTGAAGCCTGCGGCAAGATTAATCAGGCAGGTATGCTAATTTATGCAGGGTTTATCCTCGGTTTTGATGGAGAACGCCCAGGTGCAGGAGAACGGATTCAAGCTTTTGTTGAACAAACCAGTATTCCTCAGCCGATGCTGGGCATCCTCCAAGCTCTGCCCAATACTGCCCTATGGAACCGTCTTGAAAGAGAGCAACGTTTACGCTTAGTAGAGGGCATCGGTGGTACTGAGGTAGGAGACCAGAATACCTTGATGAATTTTGTTCCTACCCGCTCCATCGATGAAATCGCTAAAGAGTATGTAGAAGGCTTCTGGACGTTGTATGAACCCAAGAACTATCTCAGACGGTGTTTTCAGCACTGTCTCAGTATTAACTCGCCCTCCGAGCGAAAGCAAACCATGCAATTTTCTCCAGGCAAGGGGTTGCGGCTGGTTACTCAGTTAATCTGGCATCAGGGCTTGGGAAGACCGGAAATCCGGGGGCAATTCTGGCGACAACTATGGATAATTCTGCGTCAAAAGCCTCAAGTTCTTAACATGTATTTAGGTCTATGCGCTGCTGGAGAACATTTTTGGGAGTACCGCGCTTTGGCTAGGGAACGGATTACTCAACAGCTAGGCTACGACCCACTAAAAGTTTCTGTACTACCTGAGATTGGTGTAGCAAAGGAACTTCAAGCGTTGGACGTTTGATATTCCGCCGTGATGTGCTAGCTCAAGAAGAATTTTCTAATAGAAAGAAGACGTTTCCCGCCCCTTTCAATGAAGGTGCTAGCGTGGGCATGACCAGCCCTACATTGGCTACGATATTTGAATGTCACTACATCAAAGTTCTGGTCGCTGGCGTTTAGGGCTAGCGTTATCGCTGTTGACAGTCTTCTTGTGGGGAATTCTACCGATCGCCTTGACGGTAACGCTGCAAGTGCTTGATGTCTACACGATCATCTGGTTTCGCTTTTTGGTATCGTTTGCGCTACTTGCTGTGTACTTATGGATACGGGGCCAATTACCCAAGCTCGAACAATTGCGTTCTAACTCTTGGAAGTTGTTGGCGATCGCCACAATCTTCTTAGCAAGTAATTACTTGCTTTTTATGCAAGGTTTAGCACTAACATCTCCTGCTAATGCTGAAGTTCTCATTCAACTATCCACCCTTTTATTAGGTTTGGGAGGTTTAGTAATTTTTAAAGAACGTTATCGACTGTATCAATGGATTGGCGTGAGTGTACTGACTTTGGGTTATCTTTTATTTTTTCGAGAACAACTGACGAATTTAATTACAGCACATAGCACATATATCTTAGGTAGTGTTTTGATTGCCCTAGGAGCAGCAGCATGGGCCATTTATGCTTTAGCACAAAAGCAGTTATTAGAATCTTTATCTTCTGCGAACATCATGCTAATTATTTATGGTGGATGTGCTTTATTATTCACTCCCCTTGCCAGCGTAAAATCAATTTTTATACTTGATACTTTGCATTTAGGAATGCTGCTTTTCTGTGCTTTGAATACCCTAATAGCTTACGGTGCTTTCGCAGAATCATTAGAACATTGGGAAGCGTCGCGGGTGAGTGCAGTATTAGCCTTAGCTCCCATTGTTACTTTAATATCAATTGAAATTGTATCAGTAATTACACCTCATTTAATTCCGCCAGAACACTTAACATTAATCGGAATATTTGGAGCAGTTTTAGTAGTAGCAGGTTCAGTGGCGATCGCCTTGGGAAAAGCTGAACACTTGTAATTATCCTAGAAAAATCAATAGTTTTAACTCAGTGAATTTTTTCCATATTCAAAGCTACATTATAAATACTGAGGCAGGGTGTTTTTTTGTTTGTTATGATTTCATAGTGAAAGTAAGCTATTAAAGTCAATTTCTGATCAAATGCATACTTTGCCTATCTGTGTTTCCATGTTGCATTAAAGTTTTGACCTTGTAGCTAACAGAAAAAAACCTCAAAATAACTCCTTAAGTCTGAGGCAAATAATATTAAGTAAACTAAGCAGGGTGTCAGAATAACTACCGCCAACGCCTCGCGAAACAATATCACCGAAATAGTTGAGCGATGAATAGTTTGTTTGGTAATTGGGCCAGTACTCTGAGAAAAAATTCTCTGTTACTGGTTCTTTCAATGTTGCTGCCAACGTTTGGAAACAGTAATTCTGTGATGGCAGCAGAGCGGATTTATGGATCTTATTCAGCTCTAGAGCTTTCCATTTCAGTCAATGCTTTAGAAAACTACGCTAAAACAGGTGTAATTGACGACGATTTGGCAGCTTATCAGCAGTATTTGCCACTTCAAAAAATTCAGGAATTGCGGCGAATTTTACTCAGTCCTGTAAAAGTTAGTCCGGTAGTAGTTTCGCAATTTCTCTACACACCTCAGGGAGAATTTTTACTGCGTCGGTTGACGCAAGTAATTAAAACCAAATCTCGTCAATCAAAACCCAGTTTTTATGCCTTACGAGCAGCACTAATTTTAGCTTCTGCCGAATCAGGAGGCTTAACGCTTTTGAATGTGTTGCGTAAATATCCCACCAGAACTATTCACCTGGATTTAGTACAAAGCCTAGAAATAGCTGCGGAACTTGAGAAACTTGTTAATGAAACCAACCGAGCGATCGCAACAGTTTCTCAAAAGTCAAAAATAGAAGCTGCTACCATCCCCCAACCAAATTTATCGCAGTTGCCAGATTTACAAAATCAGGGACAGTTTAAGTCGCAAAAGTATACATTAAAGTTTTTCGACTTGACACGCAATCGGCTTTTATTAACTGATGTTTACGTTCCAAATATCAAAACTACACCCGTAATTGTGATTTCTCACGGTTTGGGTTTAGATAGCAGCAACTTTCAATATTTAGCTACTCACCTAGCTTCCCACGGATTTGCTGTCGTCGTTCCCAATCATCCGGGTAGTGATGCGAAACAATTGCGTTCCCTACTCAATGGAAGCGCTAGTGAAGTAGCAGAACCAGGTGAATTTCAAGACCGACCTTTAGATGTGAAATACATACTAGATAAACTAGAAAAGAGTAACCGCTCTGATTTACGGTTTAAAGGTCGGTTAAATCTGCAACAAGTTGGCGTATTTGGTCAATCCCTTGGTGGATACACAGCTTTAGCCTTAGCAGGCGCTAAGATCAACTTTGAGCAGTTAGAACAAGATTGTCAACCAAAAGCACTTCAAAACAGCTGGAACATGTCTTTACTGCTCCAGTGTCGCGCTTTGGAATTGAGCATCACTAAGACCGGCAAGGAGTATAATCTGCGCGATGAGAGAGTTAAGGCTGCGATCGCAGTTAATCCAATTACTAGCTCTATTTTCGGCAAAGCTGGCTTAAGCCAAATTAAAACTCCAGTGATGATCGTCGGTAGTAGTGATGATACTGTAGCACCAGCTTTATACGAACAAATTCTACCTTTCTCCTGGTTTGCTAATTCACAAAAGTATCTCGTGATGCTTGTGGGTGGTACTCACTTTTCCACCATTGGCAATGGAAATCCTGCAAATCAGCAAGTAGCATTACCTACGGATATGATTGGTGATGCTTCCCAAGCGCGTCATTACATGAATGTTTTGAGTGTACCTTTCTTCCAAACTTATGTCGCCGGAAAATCAAAATACATCCCCTACCTCAACGCCGCCTACACTCAAAGTATTTCTAGTAAGTCTCTTGGTTTAAGTCTTGTCCAGTCTCTCAGCACAACCGAATTAGCACAAATACTTGGTAGCGATCGCCACAACATTCTACTTTTTCAAATTCAAAGAAAAGCCTCTAACTCCATACTCAATTTTGGCTTTTGGATGTTGGATGTTGGTGTTGCATTGCTACGTGTAACGATTTTTATTTGACCAGACACAAACGTGATTATGGGATTTAAGTAATAGCACACATCACCCAATTTCTTGCTTAAACTTCATAATCAAGTTTGTGCAATTTGTCTACATCTCCTAATTTCATACTTAAATCTTGTACCTACTCCATCTCCCGCCAATAAATTTCTTGGCTAATACCAATTCACGAAAATCTTGATACATATAGATTTCTCACAGGGGCACGGCAATGCCCATTGGTGTCAACTTCAGCTAAAAATAGCTTTCCTGTTGGCTTCCTCACCCGCCAGAGAATGAATTCTCTGGCGGATGAGCGAAAGTCTACTCAAGTAGACTCAGGATTTTAGGCAATTTTATAGTAATCTGTTAGATTACTTTTGCTATGAGCAAGGAACTTCAGTTTTTTGCGGGATATGGATTTCACGTTAAATTGACATGTATGGGCAATGCCGTGCCCCTACCAACGTATTTGTATTATTTTTAAAGTGAAATAGTATAACTAATAGCTAAAATCCACGCTTAGTGGACTAAAACCTTTACTCAGTCTTCTTTAGAAGACTTTAGCTATTAGCCTCAGAATGAATTCCGAGGCAGTTGTAACTATCAAAACCTCAATAAGTACAATTGACATAACATCAGTTTCATACTGCTCGGTATATACTTTAAAGAAATGTGACATTTAATTGCGTTATTGTAAAAATCAGCTTCCCCTCAGTTGCTAGCAATTGATTTATAAGCATGAGCCAGTTTGAAGATATTACTGCCCAAGCTACTTTTCTGACTAACCACGATCGCAAACCTATTCATCTACCTGGCTCTATTCAACCTCATGGCGTACTACTAGTACTCAGTACCGAATTAGAGATACTGCAAGTTAGTAACAACACCCAAGAACACTTGGGTAAAGAGGTAAAAGATTTGCTCGGTCAACCTTTGAGGTGCTTGCTTGATACTCAGCAAGTTGAAGCAGTCAACCAGTGCTTGGAGAAAAAAATTGGCAGTGCTGTTGCTTTTAAAGTATCAATTACAACTTTGGATAATCAACGATACTTTGATGCCATTGCTCATCATACAGAAGAAGCTGTGATTTTGGAGTTAGAACCAACTGACTCGAAATCTGAGTTTAGTTTTTTGAGCTTTCATGCTTTAGCGAGTGAGGCGATCGCCAAAATGCAAAGCACATCCAACCTGATAGAATTTTTGCATCTGGCAGCGCAAGAAGTTCAAAAAATCACAGGTTTTGATCGAGTGATGATTTATCAATTCGACTCGCAGGGAGCGGGTTCTGTGATTGCCGAAGTTAAACGAGAAGATTTATCACCTTATTTAGGACTCCACTATCCTGCAACAGATATTCCTTCACCGGCTAGGGAATTATACACGCGTTGCTTTCTGCGATTCATTCCCGATGTGACTACTCAACCTGTCAAGCTAGTTCCCGCTGATAACCCCACAACACATCAGCATCTTGATTTAAGCTACTCTGTGCTACGAAGTTTTGATTTATGTTGTGCTGAGTATCACCAAAATATGGGAGTGTCAGCTCTCATGGTGCTTTCACTCATTCAAGAGCAGCAACTTTGGGGATTAATTTCTTGCCATCATCAAACTCCAAAGTATATTCCTTACGAAGTGCAGAAAATGTGCGAGTTGTTGGGACAGATTATTTCTTCAGAGTTAGCGCACAAAATTAGTCATTCGGAATGGGACTATAAAGTAAAGCTCAAGTCGCTACAGTCTGAGTTTCTAGAATCCATTTCCCAAGCAGACAATTTTATAGATGCTTTAATTAAACCTGAAATCCGGTTGCTGGATCTAGTCAGTGCTTCTGGGGCTGCGGTTTGTCTGGATAATGAAATCACACTTGTGGGGACAACACCGGATATTAATCAAGTTCGTGCCTTAATTGAGTGGGCAGACAACCAAGTTAGCGATAACCTGTTTGCTACCGATTCTCTGCCAAAGCTTTACCCAGAAGCAACTATATTTAAAAATACTGCCAGTGGGCTGCTACTACTGCGGATTTCTAAAGTTCGCCGCTATTGCATCCTTTGGTTTCGCCCTGAAGTTATCCAAACGGTACATTGGGCAGGTAATCCAAACGCAGCCATGATTGAGGTAGATGGTAATATTACCCTTTCTCCACGAACATCCTTTGAACAATGGCAAGAAACGGTACGATTAACTTCTCTACCTTGGATAACGTGCGAACTTGATAGTGCGATCGCTCTCAAAAATGCGATCGTTGGTATTGTACTCTCTAAAGCAGATGAGTTAGCCAAAATTAACCAGGAGTTGGAGCGCAGCAATCGAGAACTCGCTTCTTTTGCATACGCTGCTTCTCACGACCTCAAAGAACCTCTGCGGGGTATCTATAATTTCTCGACGGTACTACTAGAAGACTACGCCCAAGTACTGGATGATGACGGGATTGAATGTTTGCAGACAGTGGTAAATCTATCTGTACGGATGGAAACTCTCATTAATGCGCTGCTGCGGCTATCCCAGTTAGGACAAGCACACCTACGAAAGCAGCCCACTGACCTTAACGAATTACTCGACCAGGTAATTGATGTCTTTGGTGCTAGTCGTCAAGACTCAGAGCTTATTGATATTCGTATTCCTCGACCTTTACCAACAATTCAGTGTGACAAAGTTCTTGTTAATGAGGTCTTTAGTAACCTAATTGGCAATGCGTTTAAATACAACGATAAGCCAGACCAATGGGTCGAGATTGGCTACCTGGAAGAGGCAGGGGAGCAGGGGAGCAGGGGAGCAGGGGAAGCAGGGAAAGAAGAACTATTGATTATTGACCCATCCCCATTCCCCATTACTTCTCTACAAGAAGCTGCGCCAACGGCTCCTTTCGGCTGCGCTCAAGGCAAGCCGCTCAGTACAAGTCCCCAATCCCCATTCCCCAATCCCCATTCCCCATTCCCCAATCCCCATTCCCCAGTCCCCATCTTTTATATACGTGACAACGGTATTGGCATTCCAGCACATCACTTAGAAACCATTTTCCGACTCTTCAAACGGCTTCATTCTCAGGAAAAATATGGAGGAGGCGCAGGTGCGGGGCTAGCTATTGTTAAGAAAATTGTCGAACTTCATGACGGTCAGATTTGGGTTGAGTCTACCGTGGGCTTTGGTTCGGCCTTCTATTTTACGCTGGAATAGTTTAAGATAGTCACCAAATATGTATTTTTGTTAAGTTCTTTTAAGACTGCGAATGACAAAAAAACTTCATGAACCGCTGCTCGTTGTTGAGGACAGCAATGAAGATTTTCGGATGCTGCAACGGCTGATGCGGCGGATGGCTGTCCAGAACCCCATACATCGCTGTACTAATGGGGATGAGGTTTTAGAATTCCTCTATCGAGACTATCAACAGGAGAGCGATGCTTACGGCAAGGGTGAAGCCCTACGTCAACCTAAACCAGTGCTCCGACCTTCTGTGATCTTGCTCGACCTAAATTTACCAGGGATTGATGGTCGTGACATCCTAGAGCGCTTAAAGCAAGATAGGAGTTTCAGAGAAATTCCCATCGTTGTTTTTACTACATCGTCTAACCCCAAGGATATTGAATTGTGCTACCGAAAGGGCGCAAACGGTTATCTAGTAAAGCCGATGGATGCTCAGGAACTAAAAAAAACGATTCAAGCATTTGTAGATTATTGGCTTGAAGCTAATACTCCGCCAGTCTTGGATTAATTTGCTTATTCTCTGTTGAGGCAGTAGGGACACAAGGAAAATAAAAGAGACAACCGGGAGGACAGAGAGATATTTTTCTCTCCAAACTGCTGCGTCTATTTGTCTTTGGTAGATTTAGCTCTTTTTGTTCCTACTGCCTAAACTTGACGTGCTTGTTGAGGGTTGAGGGACGCCAGTTTATTTCTTTAGGATAACTAAAGAATTTAGATTTTATTTACACTTATTTTATATTATTTTTAGAATTATGCAATAAACACAATCTGGATTAAAGGATTTATATTTGCCCCCTGATCCTCATACTTTTATGTTGGACACACGGACGCTACTAATCATCGATGATTGTGCAGCGGATCGAAAAATCTATCGTCGATATCTTTCAAAAGATCCGCACCATTCCTACCAGATTTTGGAGGCAGACTGTGCAGAAGACGGACTTGCCTTATGCCAGGGAACTCACTGTGATATCATTCTGCTTGATTTTTGCCTACCTGATATGAGTGGGTTAGAACTCTTCGATAAGCTCAAGCAGGAGATATTTGAGAATTCTATAGCTGTGATTATGTTGACAGGGCGTGGTGATGAAGAACTCGCTGTGCAAGCAATGAAGCGGGGTGCTTTGGATTATTTGGTCAAGCAACAGCTCAAACAGGATGTACTGCAATTAGCAGTCCGTAACGCGATCAAGCAATCGTGCTTGCAAGCCCAACTAAGCAAAACTCAGGAACGACAGCGCCTAATTGCCACAACTGCTCTACGAATTCGCCAGTCTCTTAACTTGGAGCAAATTTTGAATACGGCTGTAGTCGAGGTACAGCAACTTCTGAAGTGCGATCGCGTGATGGTGTATAAATTCAACCCAGATGCAGGCGGTAAGATAGTTGCCTCCTCTGTTAAATCATGGCGGACTTTAGCACTGAGCGATGGCGATAGAGTTGAGGATTGGGGACAAAAAGAGAAGTCCGAGCGTCGGCGTCCGACGAAGGGAACTTCCCTACGGGACGCTACGCGAACGGGTGACTGGGGAAGAGTTTTCCCAATCTCTAATCCCCAATTACCGATTCCTTATGTCTACGAGCTAGGCTTAAGTAATTGCCGTACATTAAGAGAGCAATTTAATACTAAGGCTAATGTGGTGGTTCCCATTAATCTGAGCAATAACGGCAACCCAACCCCCAAGCTTTGGGGCTTGTTAATTGCCCACCACAACTCAGGAGAGCCGCAGTGGCAAACTGATGATGCGGAGATGCTTTATGAAGTGTCGGTGCAATTAGCGATCGCTATCCAACAGGCTGAATTACTCGCTCAAACTCAAGCGGCTCTTGCCAAAGAAAAGCAACTCAATGCATTTAGAACCCAAATCGTGGCGACGGTTTCTCACGAGTGTCGAACGCCGTTAACTTCAATCCTGGCTGCTGCATCCACTTTAGTAAAACATGGCGAGCGGCTCGATGAGTCTAAACAACAGCGGTTTCAGCAAATTATTGAGCAAAAAGCAAGGTATATGTCCAAACTCGTGGATAACATGCTTTTAGTTAACCAATTTGAGATGGACAAGACAAAGTTTAAGCCCATGCCACTCGATTTACTACAATTTTTCTCTGAGCTTATAGAACAAGAGCGAGAGACAGTGGGTGAGCGTCACAATGTGATTTTTCAAATTACTGGGAATAACAAAGGCTTCTGGGGCGATCGCGGACTTTTACAGCAAATCTTTGTTAACTTAATGTCCAATGCAATTAAGTATTCCCCAGTTGGGGGTACTGTGGAGTTTCACCTCATTGGCAAAGAATCAGAGGTGACATTTTACATCAAAGATCAGGGAATTGGGATACCGAGTGCAGATCAAGAAAACTTGTTTCAATCCTTCAGCCGTGCAAGTAACGTTGATACAATTCCTGGGACAGGCTTAGGGTTAGCGATCGCTAAAGCTTGCGTAGAGTTACATGGTGGTGAAATTATCTTGTTTAGCGAAGTGGGACTAGGAACTAAAGTTACAGTCTGTTTGCCAAAGCGATTTACTACTGGTTCATAGGTATTGCAAAATCTCAGGATGATGATTTTGGGGTTGAGCATTTTATCCGCAGTTCCTAAACATCTATTGCAACGCTAAAACCCGAAAACGCATTTAATTGATTAAAATTTTCCATTATTTGTTAAGATTAGTAAAGTAATCTATCTTTAGATAGAAAAATAATTCCATCCCTATTACCTATAGCAATAGATTTTAAATGACTTTTTTCAATAACTCTGAGCCACTCTTGCGGGAAAAACAGCATGAGCTTGATTTTCAGGATCTTCAGGGGCTAGTACGTCTTAACTACCAAGTAGGAAATATTAGCTTTTTTTCAGGATTTTATACCCGCATTGATCAAGCATTTATTCTTTGGGGTTTGATTTCATCTGGCATTTTCATGACAGCTCAATTTCTCCCCATCAGCTGGAGTTCGCAAGCGATTTTGTGGTCAGTACTAACTCTAATTGGTACAGTCAGCATGGTTTGCTTGACGTGGTTTTGGGTAAGTGTGGAGCAGCTGCGCTGGATTGTATATGGCTGGGTGATTTTGATGTTAACGGGTTTGATTCTGACTGATTTGAGCATTTTTCTTGGCTGGGGGGAGGTTTTGATGAACCTGTGTCCGCTGTGGCTGGGATTAAGTGCCATTGGCTATGTCTATACAGGATTGGGAATGCGATCGCGCACATTTTTTCTGATGGGGTTGGTTCATCTGCTAGGTATATTGGTTTTACCCTATTGTGGTGTTATGCAGTTTCTCGCAACCGGTTTAATAATGAGCATTAGTTTACTCTTACTAGCAGAATGGCAATGGGATATGCGACCTGCAATTGATTCCGACCAATTAACATTTCAACAGAAGCAGTTTAACCAAGCACAACACCAAAAACGTCAAATGAGCTAAATCAGCAATGCTAAATCTTGCTTAAGATAGGTGCAGGCAACTTGTTGCGTTCGCTCCTAGGGAGAACAGGGATTCTAACCTAAGAGTGACAGGTTTACAGCTAACAATTAGTTATAGTGACTACACAAACAGCACTGAATGGGTGTTATGCCGCTGTGGCCCAGCATTAGACATCGAAGTAGAGCGACGGCAGGTGTCTGAACAGTGCATGTAAAAGGCAGTGGCGGTGTGGAGTTTTTGTCGCTTCCTCCACTTTGTTACCACCAAGGGAAGGTTAAACCCTTCATCAGAGCGGTCTGAGGTGGTAAACGTCTAGTGTCTTATTTATATAATCAAGTCTATGTAGTGTATCAATCGCCTTAGCTCAGCTTTAAACCAGGGCGATGGAGACAAATACTTTTTGTCAGGCAATATGAGAATATAGCTGAGTCTGCAAACTATAGAAATTTACAGTGCAAGGTTTTCTCAATTTAAACAAACCATTTGACTGGACTTCCCACGACTGTGTAGCGCGGGTGCGGAAACTGCTACGCCTCAAACGTGTGGGACATGCAGGAACATTAGATCCAGCAGCTATCGGCGTGTTACCGATCGCACTTGGTAAAGCCACAAGATTATTACAGTATTTATCAGAAAATAAAGCTTACAAAGCCACTATTAGATTGGGAGTGCGTACCACAACCGATGATTTACAAGGCGAAATCATCACTTCTCAACCTTGCAGTGGATTGAGTATCGCAGACATAAAAACTGCACTTTCACAATTTGAAGGTAAGATTGAGCAAATTCCACCAAGCTACAGTGCAATTCAGGTAGATGGGAAACGTCTCTATGATTTGGCACGCAGAGGTGAAACAGTAAAAGTTCCAGCGCGGACAGTTGAAGTTTTTCAGATAGACATTTTGGACTGGCGAGAAGGAGATTTTCCCGAATTGGATGTAGCGATAGCTTGTGGTGCTGGTACATATATTAGAGCGATCGCTCGTGATTTAGGTGCAGTTTTAACCACAGGTGGAACCCTCGCCGCGTTGACACGTACCCAAAGCAGTGGTTTCAATTTAGCAGATAGTCTTACCTTGGCTGACTTAGAAACACAACTACAAGCCGGAACGTTTCAACCTATTGCTCCTGATGCAGCGTTGCAACATTTGCCATTTGTGAGTTTATCAGCAACATCTGCTCAAAAATGGTGTCAGGGGCAGCAAATCCACATAACTCATGAGCTTTCCGGGATAGTGCGAGTTTACGAAGAAGAAACTCGCTTTTTGGGTATTGGGCAATTACAAGGCGAAACCTTGATTCCCCAAATGGTGTTTGAACCAATTTCGTAGTCAGAGCTTTGGAGAATTAATCAAAAGTAATTAGAAATCCAGAAAATCCAGTGTTTTCAACCTTTTATTTGCAAGAATAGCCTGACTACTCTTGACTCAAGACTATGTATTTTTGCAGAGCAAGGCAGTGTTGTACGTAAGATGAAGACAAAATTAAACCTCAATAAAACTAGTATAAATTACTGGTTAAAGTGCTTTCCTCCTAAGCTGGCATTAATACCATCTCAAGTTGTCGCTGCAACAGTAGTTTTGACTCTATTATTATTTATTCCTCAAGCTTGGATTGTTTGGCAAGCTTCTCGAAACTTCAACAGCATCATCCAGAATGAATTGCGACTTCAAAACCTGAGTGATAAAATTACCTATTTTGATGAAGTATTAACTATGTCAGCACGGATGAATGCTGCTACAGGTAATTCCGTTTGGGAGCAACGGTATCGTCTTTTTGAACCCCAGTTAGATGCAGCCATCAAGGAATCTATTAAACTAGCTCCCCAGGCTTATACAAGTGAAGATGCGAAAAATACTGATGCTGCCAATCAGGGTTTGGTGACAATGGAGTATCAATCCTTTAATTTAGTCAGAAGTGGTGCAAAGGAAGCAGCACAAGCACTGTTGTCTAGCCGTAAGTATGAAATAGAGAAACAAAAATATGCTGCGGGTGTTACTAGCAGAAATCGCTCTATCTCGCTACAACTTCAACAGAAGGTTGCTAATTATCATAAACAACTCTTGTGGTCAACTTTCGCTTCTGTTGTGAGTTTAGTCATGCTAATCCCCGCGTGGCTTTCGGTGCTGCACTTGCTACAAGGCTACTTGAGAGCAAGAAAAATTGCTCAAGCTGCCTTAGAAAAAAACAATCAGGAATTGGAAACCATAGTTGAGAAGCGAACACAGGAATTAAGCAAAAGAAATATGCAGTTGCAACAAACTCTGCAAGAACTGCAAAAAACTCAAGTACAGCTGATTCAAACAGAAAAAATGTCTTCATTAGGTCAAATGATAGCTGGTATTGCCCATGAAATGAACAACCCAGTTAGCTTTGTGTATGGGAACCTTGTTCATACTCAAAAATATATCTATGACTTACTAAAACTAGTAGAACTTTATCAGCAGAATTATCCCAATCCTCCTCAATCAATCCAAGCTGAAATCGAAGCTACGGATTTTGATTTCTTGAGTCAAGATTTCACTCAACTGCTCAAATCTATGATGATAGGAATGCAGAGGATTCAGGAAATCGTGCAGTCTCTTCGCACCTTTTCTCGCCTAGATGAGGCAGAAGTCAAGAAAGTTGATATCCATGAAGGCATTGATAGTACGTTGATGATTTTGCAGCACCGCTTGAGAGCAACACACGAGTGTCCAGAAATTTCTGTAATTAAAGAATATGGTTTGCTGCCACCAGTGGAGTGTTACCCTGGCCAACTCAATCAAGTTTTTATGAATATCCTTACCAATGCGATTGATGCTTTAGGCGATCGCTACTTGCAGCCGACACCTGATACAATCAACAGCAACCCCAGCTTTATCCGCATTTATACTGTGGTTATTGCTGAGTCATGGGTAGAAATTCACATGATCGACAATGGCTCTGGTATTCCTGATAAGATTCTTTCCAAGCTATTTGACCCTTTCTTTACCACTAAACCTGTAGGTAAAGGTAAAGGACTTGGACTATCGATTAGTTACCAGATTGTAGTAAACAAACATGCTGGGAGGCTATATTGTAACTCTACACTTGGACAAGGCACAGAGTTTGTGATTGAGATTCCAATAGCTCAACCACAAGCTGCACACAAAATATAGACAATCGCGTTCAAAGCAGTCAAAACAGATAAAAAACATCTCAGAAAGTTATCAAAGCTACTAAGTGTCAAACTCCAAAAACTTCCAAGCTCAATGCAGATATTTTAGATAACTTCAATCAGTATTAAGGGTAGTTTTTATGCCGACAATTCATTTGGTGGATGGTGAGAAGGGTGGTGTAGGGAAGTCTCTGCTAACCAGGACAATGATTCAATATTGTGTGGATAAAAGAATACCATTTGTGCCTGTGGAGACTGATAGGTCTAATCCTGATGTAGCTGGTGTCTATAAAGATATATGTCAGTATGCTGTATTTACTGAAGATGAACGGCTGGCTGATAAAGCAGATAGAATCTTTGAAATAGCAATGTCTAAGCCAGTAATTGTAAATTTAGCGGCTCAATCGCATAGAGCAGTAAAAGGCTGGATTGAGAGAAATCACTTAATTGAACTGGGGAATTCTGAAGGCGTAAGGTTTTGCAAGTGGTTTGTGTCTACAGGAGGATATGACAGCCTGAACCTGTTTGTCCAGTCAGTGAATACCTATGGCGATAACATCCCTCATGTTATGGTTAGGAATTTAGGGTTGTGTGACGATTGGGAACATGTTGAGTCTGACATTACCATTCAAAATTTAGTGAACAAACATAAGGTTCAGGTTGTAGATTTTCCGAAACTGGCATACAGAGAAAGAAATATAATTGACCAAAATCGCCTGACCTTTGCCCAAGCAAGGGAGTATAAAGAATTTGGGGTTCTTGGTAAACAGCGAGTTGTGAATTTTCTCAAACTTGCTTATGTTGCCTTTGAGACAGTAGGTATCTGGTATGAAGAGGTTAAATAACAAATCACTGGAGCTACTATAGCAATTCTCATTTGCATGAAATACAAACAAAATATCTTATTTGACCCTGTCCTATCCAAACATCCTCTAAGCTCGACTTTATGCATTTTTTGGCAACGCTCAAGCTGATGCTTAAACCTTTGTGGGACAGTAGTTTTACTTTTTCAATTTCACCGATATTAGTGACATGGAAAAAGTTTTTGCCAAAAAGCTAGGGTTTTTGCCGTATCAAGAGAACCAAGTTCTTAATTTTGGATCAAGTCGAGCTTAGAACTAGAGTAAGGTTTTTAGATCAGGCAAGGTTAAAGAAAGGGTAAGTTAATTTTTGCAGGTC
>JAESGM010000590.1_pt1 | contig 22515 bp, 22 predicted proteins | sample 9269721 | NCBI WGS metagenome assembly JAESGM01 (sample SAMN15720920, study PRJNA650825) | algae metagenome | isolation source: Komarekiella atlantica HA4396-MV6 and co-occurring heterotrophs from... | place: USA: Theobald House, Kauai, HI | collected 2009-07-29 | reverse complement strand
ACGATCGTCGGTCCGCAGAACTTGAAGCCGCGGCTCGCCAGTTCCTTCGACATCGCTTTGGAGACCGGCGTTTCCGCCGGCACGCTCTTGATCGTCTTGAACTCGTTCACCTTCGGCTTGCCGTCGAGAAAGCCCCAGAGCAGGTTTGCGAAACCGTCCTCTTTCTCCATGATGTCGAGATATGCGCGCGCGGAGAGGATCGTGCCCTCGATCTTGGCGCGGTTGCGCACGATGCCGGCATCCTGCATCAGCTTCTCGACGCGCCTGGGCGTGTAGCGCGCGATCTTCTGCGGCGCGAAATCGTCGAAGGCCTTTCGGAAATTGTCGCGCTTGCGCAGGATCGTAATCCACGACAGCCCGGCCTGGAAGCCGTCGAGGATCAGCTTCTCGAACAGCGCGCGGTCGTCATATTCCGGCACGCCCCATTCCTCGTCGTGATAGGCGACGTAAAGCGGGTCGTCCTTCGGCCAGGGACAGCGATGCTTGCCGTCGGAATGCAGCACAGCGCTCATGACGTTGTCTTCTCCGCGCGCGGCAGCGTGAACGCGGCGTCGCGCAGGCGAAACGGAATGCCGCCGGCGGTCAGCGTCGCGCCCGCGGCGAGTGCGTCGTCAACGCGATCGAGCCGCAGCATGGCGAGGCCGTTCTTGCCGCTGGACGATCCCATGGTGCCGACCGACTTGTCGCCAGCCATCACCGGGTTGCCGGCTTCGGCCGCGAAGTCCTCGAACACGACCGGCACGACGCGATTGCGCGCGGTGCCGCGATGCTCCACGCGCGAGACCACTTCCTGCCCGACGAAGCAGCCCTTTTTGAAATCGACGCCGCCCAGCTGATCGAGGTCGGCGTCGTGCGGGAAGGTGTCGCCATAGACGAAGTCCAGCCCGCCGCGCGGCACGCCGAGGGCGATGCGATGCGCCTCGTATTCATGCGCGTCGACATGCGATGCGCCGAGATCGGCGGCGGCCTTGTCGGCGAGATGCGGCGGCAGCATGAGGCGCTGGCCCAGCGCCGGAAGGCGCGGGTCGAGGTAGACCAGCCCATAATCGGTGTCGCCTGCGCCATCCCAGACCGCCATGACGCCGAGCGTCTCAGACAGGTCCTCGATCATCACCTTGGTGCGCAGTTTGTAGAAATTCAGTTTTTCCACGAGGGTCTGCGCGAGCGCCCACGGGACATCAAGGAAGAAGTCGCCGCCATCTTCGGCCGGCGCCTGCGCTACGATGAAATCGGCGATGATCTTGCCCTGCGGGGTGAGCAGGGCCGCATAGCGCGGCGCCTCCGGCGTCATCGCGGCGATGTCGGTGGTCAGCAGGCCATTGAGGAACGTGCGGGCCGGTTCGCCCGCCACTTTCACCACCCCGCGATCCGGAAGAAGCGCCGCTTTCATTGGAATCCTTTGCAAATCCCCGGCAAATCCTCTTGCCAGACCGGGCGCCGAAACGTAAGGCGCATGCGGCGGCGGCTCAAGGGCGCGGTTGCGCCGCCCTGCATAAAGCCGGGAGCAGCATGGCGAAAAGCTACGATCTCATCCTCAAGGGCGGCGTTGTCGTCAATCAGGACGGCGAGGGGCCGCGCGACATCGGCGTGTCCGGCGGGAAGGTCGCCGAGATCGGCGACCTGTCGCGTGTCTCCGCCGGTGAAATCGTCGACTGCAAGGGCCTGCATGTCCTGCCCGGCGTGATCGACAGCCACGTGCATTTCCGCGAACCCGGCCTGACCCACAAGGAAGACCTCGAAACGGGCTCACGCGCGGCGGTGCTGGGCGGTGTCACTGCCGTGTTCGAAATGCCGAACACCAATCCGACCACGACCGACGAAGGCGCGCTCGCCGCCAAGGTGAAAGCGGCGCATCACCGCATGCATTGCGATTTCGCCTTCTACATGGGCGCGACGCGCGAGAACACGAAAGACCTCGGCGAACTGGAGCGGCTGCCCGGCTGCGCCGGCGTGAAGGTCTTCATGGGTTCGTCCACCGGCTCGCTGCTGATCGAGGACGACGAGGGTGTGCGCGATGTGCTGAAAGCCATCCGCCGCCGTGCCACGTTCCATTCCGAGGACGAATATCGCCTGCGCGAGCGCATGAACCTGCGGGTCGACGGCGATCCGCGCTCGCACCCGGTCTGGCGCGATGTCACCGCCGCGCTCATGTGCACGCAGCGCCTGATCGCGCTGGCGCGTGAAACGGGAAAGCGCGTGCATGTGCTGCATGTGACATCGAAAGAGGAAATGGAGTTCCTTGCGAACCACAAGGATGTCGCCTCCGCCGAAGTGACGCCGACGCATCTGACGCTCGCGGCGCCGGACTGTTACGAGAAGCTCGGAACCTTTGCCCAGCTCAATCCGCCGATCCGCGACGCCTCGCACCGCGACGGGCTGTGGCTCGGCCTGCAGCAGGGTGTCGTCGATACGATCGGTTCGGATCACTCGCCGCATACGCGCGAGGAGAAGTCGCATCCCTATCCGAAGACGCATTCCGGCATGACCGGCGTGCAGACGACGGTGCCGGTCATGCTGGACCATGTGAATGCGGGCCGGCTGTCGCTTGCGCGCTTTGTCGATCTCACCAGCGCGGGTCCGGCGCGGATCTTTGGAATCGCCGGCAAGGGCCGCATTGCGGCCGGGTATGACGCGGATTTCACAATTGTCGATCTCAAACGCCGTGAAACCATCAGCAATGACTGGATCGCCTCGCGTGTCGGCTGGACGCCCTACGATGGCGTCGGCGTCACCGGCTGGCCGGTGGGAACTTTTGCGCGCGGCAGCAAGGTCATGTGGGACGGCGAATTGGTGACACCGGCCCAGGGCGAAGCCGTGAGGTTCAACGAAGTGTTGCAGCCTGCGCATTGACGGCAGAACCGCCAGTCGGTGCTTGAATACCTGGGGTTGGGAATGTACCGGTACCTCGGCTAAGAAGCCGCGGGGAGAGGGCGCGGGGTATGGCTGGGGACATCCTGTCGGTTCGCATTCTTCTGGTCTGCGGGTCCGACGACGATCGCGACGTGATGCGCCGGGGCGCGGCCAAGGCGACATTGCCTGTCGATATTTGCGAAGCGGAGAATGCGGGCAAGGCCATCGGGTTCATCGATGGCGGCGACGTCGATCTCGTTTTCGTCGATGCCGCCATTCCGCCGTCCGACCAGAACCGTATCACCAAGGCGGCACGTGACGCCGGCAACGATCCGCTCGTCGTCCTGATGGTGACAGGTGCGGGTGGTATTGCGTCCGTCTGCGACGCTACCGCGCCGAAGCCGCGCAACACGGCCGAAGCCGAAATGCTCCTCGAGCGGATATCGCATGCGCGCGTTCCATGCCGTGCGCTGGTGGTCGACGATTCATCGACGATGCGCAGCATCGTGAAGAAGATCCTGATGGCGTGCCGGTTCAGCCTCGAACTTGCAGAAGCCGACGACGGCGTGAAGGGGATCGAACAGGTCAAGGCCGGCGGCGTCGACGTCGTTTTTCTCGACTACAACATGCCGGGATTGAATGGGCTTGCGACGCTCACCGAGCTCAAGCGCGCGAAGCCGCAGGTCGATGTCGTCATCATGACGTCGGCGCAGGACCAGGCGATCGCCGATCGCGCCTTGCGCGCGGGCGCCAGCGCGTTCCTGCAAAAGCCGTTCTATCCCGCCGATATCGATGCGGTGCTTTACGCGCGCTACGGCATGATGCCGTGCATGAAGCGGGGGTAGGGAGAGATAGAGCCGTCATCCTGAGGTGCGAGCGAAGCGAGCCTCGAAGGATGGCGGGCAGGGTGACGGAGTAAGACAGTATAGTTCGCCTACTGCCGCGACAGGTCCGCCGAAAACTCGCCGTTGCGGATGCGGGCCGGCAGCCCTTCCGCGAATTTGGCGGCGGCGTCCTCGCCATAAGTGGAGACAAACTCGATCAGGGCCGCGAACAGGCAGGCTTGCGCCATGCAGTCGTCGTCGATGCCGTCGAGACGCGCCTCGGCCCAGGCCTCGTGCACATAGCCGAGCGCGGCCCGCTTCTGGTCCTGGTCCGGGATCGGCTCTTCGGCCGCAAATGCGCGCGTGAGATTGCTCATGTCACCCTTCGGGGCGCGCGCCTTCAGTATCCGTTCCCGTTACCCTGGGATCGGCCGCCGCCCGTCACTCGACGTGCTTAGCATGGGGATTTCGGGCCGGGCAGGGCACCTTTAAGAACGGTTAACGCCCGGAATAGCTGTTAATTTGTGTAACGGGCGGTGATTTCACGGGCGATCTTGGCGCCCTCGTCGAGATAGCGGCGGATCGCGACATCTGCGGCCGGTGTGCAGGTGCGGTAGGTCTGCTGGAAGCCGCTGAAGCCGCGGTTGAAGCTCGCCACCATCTTGGCCCGCCGTTCCGGCGCCTGGGCCTCGGCGTCCATCAGCGCCTGCATCTCGTTGCGCCATTTTGCGCCTTCATTCGCGCCGCAGACACCGCGGAGGTAATGTAGGGCGCCGAGAATCTCGGACAGGCGCTCAAGGTCGGCCTCGAAGGCGGCGCCGCTGTCGGCCGCCCGCGCGGGCGCGGCGGCAAGCATCATCAGCAGACCGGAAATGAGGGCGAGGCGGAGGATCATCTGGCGGAGATATGCGCTCCGGCGGGACGCGCCGCAAGCGGCTCGTCCTCAGGCCTGCGGCAGCCGCTCGAAGGCCGCCGCCACAATCTCGGCAAGCCCTTCCGTCGTCTTCAGGCCCTCGATCTCGGCGGGGAGGAGCCAGCGGGCATCGTCCAGTTCCTCGTTGAGCCGCACGTCGCCTGTCACCCAGCGCGCGGCGAAGGACAGGATCACAAAATGCCGCGACACGCGGTTGTCGCCATCGCGCATGATCATGTCGCGGAACCCCGCCAGCGCCACCGGCGCGATTTCCAGCCCCGTCTCCTCCCGCACTTCCCGCATCACCGCCTCGATCAGCGTCTCGCCCGCTTCCACCACGCCGCCGGGCAGCGTGTAGACGCCGTTCGCCGGGTTGCGCGCGCGGCGCACGATCAGCACCCGGCCGTCGCGGATGACGGCGGCGCTGGCGGCGAGAATGGGACGGTCGGGATAGGAACGCGAATCGGTCATAAGACGTCAGCTGCCTTGCGGGACGAACATCATGTGCGGACGCTATCTCATTATTTCCGATCCGGACACGTTGCGCCGCCAATTCGGCTATCCCGACCAGCCGAATTTTCCGCCGCGCTATAACGTGGCGCCGACACAGCCGGTGCCGGTCGTGCGGATGCAGGAGGGACAACGCCGCTTCGCGCTGGTGCGCTGGGGGCTAATGCCGCCCTGGGTGAAGGACCCGAAGAACTTCACGCTCTTGATCAACGCGCGCGGCGAGAGCGCGCATGAGAAGCCATCGTTCAGGAATGCGATGAAGCGGCGGCGTTGTCTCATTCCCGCCGACGGCTTCTATGAATGGAAAGGCGAGGGCGCATCGAAACGGCCGTGGATCGTGCGGCGCAAGGGCGGCGGGCCTTTGGCGTTTGCAGGTGTGTGGGAGACCTGGATCGGGCCGAACGGCGAGGAAATGGAAAGCGCGGCCATCGTCACCGTCGAGGCGAGCCCGCTGCTGCAACAGGTGCATCACCGCATGCCGGTGATGCTGCGGCCCGAGGCCTATGACGCCTGGCTCGATTGCGACAACGTGCGGGCGGACGAGGCGCTGGAAGCGATCAGCGTGCTGCCGGACGAACAGCTTGAGACCTATGCCGTGTCGCCGGCGGTCAATCGTGTCGCCAATGACAGCCCGGATGTGATCGCGCCTTATGTGGAGTCGGCTGAAGCGGTTGTCGTTGAGATGCCGAAGCCGCGCGCGAAAAAAGCGCCCGTGATCGACGACCGGCAGGCGTCGTTGTTTTGAATCCGTTCTGAATTCCACCCGCCCTCATCCTGAGGAGCGGCCGCAGGCCGCGTCTCGAAGGATGGGCGGCCTCGTCCTTCGAGACGGCGGCTGCGCCGCCTCCTCAGGATGAGGCCGATTGATCCTTTTCAGTCAATAAGATCGATTCTCAAATGGTGTACAGGCAGGTTGTCAGGGACTCGCGTCGCTGTCGTTAGGTCGCCCAGTCCCCATTCTTCAGACATCAAGTGGACGTGTTCGCCGACTTTTAATGATCTGAGTTTTTCGAGGGTGCGAATGAAGCGGTCCAGGCTTTCTCTGTCGACTGCTATATGCACCGTATCAACCGGCGTGTCTTTTTGCTGCTGAATTTCGACAATCATTTTCATCGAATGCCTCGCCTTGCGTATGCGCCGGTCTACAGTTTTGCCCCGCTTACCTTTGCTATCACATCGTGGGCTTTGCCAACATCGCTACCCCGCCACGCCACATGCTGATCCGGGCGGATCAGTGCCAGATCGCAGCCGTAGAAATCGCGCGCGTCATTGTCGGGCACATCGACAATCTTCAGTGGGATGTTGCGTGATGCTGCGGCGTGCTGGAACTCCGACCCATCCGGCGCTGTCGGACCAAGCCGCAACAGTGTGAAACCGAATCCGAACTGATCAAACAGGCTGTCGCCAGTCCCGCGTCCTTCGCCCATCCACAGATGCGGGGCGCGGCCGCCGGGGATGCTGGTGGGTGTGTATTCAACGAAACTGTCGCGCGGTGCGGCCTCGTCGCTCGCGACGATGCGCGAGCCGTCATAGCGCGCGCCGAGCTGCACGCCGATGGAGGCGAATTCCTCGCCGAAGGTGGACAGATAGGCGCCGACCTCGCGCCGTGCATTCTCGCCGGCCTCGGACGCCTCCTCCATGACCGGCGACGCATTCACATCGCCGATGCTTTTGGCAAGTTCATGCGCCGCCTTGGTGTTGCGGATCGCAATCGGCTTGCGCTCGGCTTCATAGCTCGCAAGCAATCCCGTGCCGCCCCAGCCCTGCAAGGTGGCGGCGAGTTTCCAGGCTAGGTTCGCCGCGTCGTCGATACCGGTATTCATGCCGAAGCCGCCGGTCGGCGTGAACAGGTGCACGGCGTCGCCCGCAAGCAGCACGCGGCCTTCGCCGAAAGCGTCCGCGTAAAGTGCGACGCCCGCCGTCCATGGCGCATGTCCGATAATCTCGACCGGAATCTCGGCGCCGGTGCACAGCGCCACCGCGCGCTTCACGGTGGCGTCGTCGGGTTCGTCGCGCGGGTCCTTCGGTTTCATCCAGAACAGGAATTCGTCGTCGCCGTTGAGCGCGATGATCGTCGTGCGCAATTGCGGGTTGACCGCCCAGTACTGGAAGGCGCGGCGGCGGCCCAGGAAGTCGCGGTAGAGCGTCGGCGCGCGCAAGTATGTCGAGAACATGCGGCCGCCAAAATAATCCTGTTGCAGCGTGTCCTCGCCGGCATAGCGGATGCCGAGGCTGCGGCGCACGAAGCTGCGTCCGCCGTCACAGCCGGCGAGATAGTCCGCATGCCAGTGCTCGGTTGTACCGTCGGCGAGATGGACGGCGCTGAGCGTGACGCCATCCTTGTGCTGGTCGAAGGCTGTTACCTCGTAGCCGAAGCGCAGGGTGATGTTGGGGCGCGTGCCGGCGTGATTGAACAGGAAACGCTCGGCATACATCTGGTTGCCGCGATGGATCGGTTCCGGAATCTGGTCGAAGCGCGAGGACGCGGCGACCGCCGCTCTCTTCTCCGCGGACGAGGGCATCTTCAGCCGCGCCAGTTCATAGGCGTTGAAGCGCGTGAAATAGGCGACGTCGGTCGGATGGTCGGCGGGCAGACCCAGCGTGCGCAGCCGGTTGGCGAGGCCGAGCCGGCGGTGATGCTCCATGCTGCGCGCGTTGTGCGTGGAGCCTTTCGGGTGCCAGCGGGTCTTCGCCTCGCTGTTGAACACCACCGACTTCACGCCCAGACGGTCGAGGAACAAAGCCAGCATCAGGCCGACAGGGCCGCCACCCACGATAGCGACGGGTGTGCGATTGATGTCGTTCATTGCCGCAAACTCCGTTCATTCCCGCGCAAGCGGGAATCCAGATTTTGTGGCTCTGGGTCCCCGCTCATAGGCGTTCCGAAAGAACGCCGTCCTTCGGACGGCTATGCGCGGGTACGAACGGAGAGCGTTGCGGCTCACAGCACCTTGCCGGGATTGAGAATGCCGTTCGGATCGAGCGTCTGCTTGATCGCGCGCATCAGCTCGATCGCGGTCCTGTCCTTCACCTGCGGCAGGCGGTCGCGCTTGGCGATGCCGATGCCGTGCTCGGCGGAGATCGACCCGCCATATTTCATCACGATCCCGAAGACGAGATCCTGAATCTCCTCCTCACGCGCCATGAAGGCCGCCTTGTCGGCGCCGACCGGCTGGCTGATGTTGTAGTGGATATTGCCGTCGCCGACATGGCCGAAGGGCAGCGGTCGCGCGCCCGGCACCAGCGCGACGACGGCCGCGTTCGCCTCTTCGATGAAGGCGGGGATCGCGGCCACCGGCACCGAGATGTCGTGCTTGATCGAGCCGCCCTCGTGGCGCTGCACCTCGCCGATCATTTCGCGGATGCGCCAGAATGATTTTCCCTGTTCCAGCGTTTCGGCGACCGTGCCGTCGATGATCAGGCCCTGCTCGAGTCCGTATTCGAGGAGTTCTTCGAGCACATCGCGCAGCCCGGTCTCGAGCTGCGAAGAGATTTCCAGCAGCACATACCAGGGGTGCGGCGCATCCAGCGGATCGCGAATCGCCGGGGCATGCTTCAGCACCATCTCGATGCCGTCGCGGCCCAGAAGCTCGAAGCTGGTCACGTCGCCCGCCGCGCGACTGCTCGCGACATTGAGCAACTCGACCGCGGCCTGCGGCGAGGGCACGGCGAGATAGGCGACCTCGATCGAGCGCGGCCGCGGCACGAGCCGCAGCACGGCGGCGGTGATGACGCCGAGCGTGCCTTCGGCACCGATGAAGAGGTTCTTCAGGTCGTAGCCGGTATTGTCCTTCTTCAGCTTGTTGAGGTTATTGAGCACGCGCCCGTCGGCGAGCACGACTTCAAGGCCGAGGGCGTGCGAGCGCGCGATGCCATGCGCCACGGCGGCCGTGCCGCCGGCATTGGTGGAGAGATTGCCGCCGATGGTGCAGGTGCCTTCCGACGGCAGTAGCTGCGGATAGAGGCGATCGGCTTTGGCGGCCGCTTCGCGCGTGCGCTGAAGCGTGACGCCGGCTTCCACCGTGATCGTGTTCGACACCGGATCGATTTCACGGATCCTGTCGAGGCGGGTCAGCGACAGCACGACTTCGCCATGAAACGGGATCTGCCCGCCGACCAGCCCGGTATTGCCGCCCTGCGGCACGATGGCGATGCGGTTCTCGTTCGCGATTTTCAGGATCGCCGAGACTTCCTCGACTGAGCCCGGGCGCAGGATCAGCGGCGTATGCCCGCGCCAGCGGTCGCGCATCTCCACGAGGTACGGCGCCTGCACGTCGGGATCGGTGATGGCATAGCGCTCGCCGACGATCGCGCGGAAGCGCTCGATCAGATCGGCGGCGAGGGCTGGCATCTGCACATTCATCGCGTCACTTTCCTCGCGTGAGAGGTCGCGGTCACGTCGTGTTTAGCGTGGCGCGGCGGCGCGGAGTAGCCTGTCATTGATGGCCTCGCCCAATCCGTCATGCGGCACCGGCATGACGGCGATGTGATGGGCGCCGGAGGCGTCGAGTGCGCGCAAATGCGAGAAGAGGTGCGCCGCGGCCTCCACCAGATCGCCGCGAGCCGAGAGGTTCAGCGTCCTGCACGCATATGCGGCACCTGAGGGAAGCTGCGGGCCGAACGCCAGCAGCGCTTCGCCGTGACGCACATCGGCGGCGTCCAGACGGATGATCGCGCGCGGCGCGTAGTGCGAGGCAAGCATGCCCGGCGCCAGCGGCACATCCGCTTCGCCGGTATCGGTCGAGGTATCGCCGGCGGCGAGCGGCTCTCCCAGCACCTCCTCGATCGCCGCGCGTGCAACGCCACCGGGACGGAGCAATGCCGATGTGTCGAGGCAGGCCACGATGGTGGATTCCACGCCGACATGCGTCGGCCCCCCATCGACGATCAGATCGATCCGGCCCGTGAGGTCCGCCGCGACATGCGCGGCCGTCGTCGGCGAGACATGGCCCGAGCGGTTGGCGGAGGGGGCCACAATCGCCCCCCCGAAAGCGGTGAGCAGGTCATGGGCGACCGGATGATCGGGAACCCTGAGCGCAATGGAATCGAGCCCTGCCGTCGCGAGGTCGGAAACCGGGCAATCCGCCAGTCTTGGCAGAACAAGCGTGAGGGGGCCGGGCCAGAAGGCGGCAGCCAGGTTTTCCGCGGCCCTGTTGAACGCTGCCAGCTTGCGGGCGGCGGCAAGGTCCGTCACATGCGCGATCAAAGGATTGAAGGAGGGGCGGCCCTTGGCGGCATAGAGCCTGGCGACCGCCTCGCCGTTGCTGGCGTCGGCGCCGAGGCCATAGACGGTCTCGGTCGGAAAGGCGACCAGCCCCCCGGCCCGCAGGACCTCAGCGGCGGTGGCGATGGCGGACGGTTCAGCCCTTAGAGTGCGGGTCTTGGCGATGACGGTCATATTTCCGAGCGATAGCCGCTCACAGCGGCGGTCTCAACCTGCGGCCAAGCTTGCGGCCTGTGGGGGCCGCCGTTATAAGACGGCCTCTTCATATCGGAGTGTAGCGCAGCCTGGTAGCGCACCTCGTTCGGGACGAGGGGGTCGCAGGTTCGAATCCTGCCACTCCGACCATTGAAGCCAAGGGCCGCGTATCCCGAAACGCGCTGGCGGCCCCATTTTCCGCCTTTCGCCATGCCTGATTGCCGCCCGGCGGCATTAACCATCGGTTGCGGCGCACACCGAGCTGCGATCCTGAGTGGCGGAATCCAGCCGCCCAGTGGCCGGAAATGCCTGTGTTTGCAGGCGGAATCCCACCCCCTTCAACACTTCCCTAACCATTTTTCTTTACAAACGGCCTGAAATTCTACGGGTCCGAGTCGGGGAATTCTGCACCGCTTCGCCGTTAATTAAACCCAGCATCCCGGTCGATGCGCGGTCCGGCGTTTGACAGGTGCACATGAGGGTGACGGGGAATGAGTGCTGAGGCTGCGGTTTCGGGCGCCGGAAACGGCGGAACAAATCCGATGGAATGGGCGTCCGGGGACGGAGCCGCGGACGCCGATGGGCTCACGCAGTTCATCAGCTTTGCCATCGGCCCCGACCAGTATGGCGTCGACATCATGTCGGTTCGCGAAATCAAGGGCTGGTCGGAGATCACGCATCTGCCGAAACAGCCGCCATATGTACGGGGAGTGCTGAACCTGCGCGGGGTGATGGTGCCGATCATCGACCTGCGTTGCCGCTTCGGCCAGGGGCTGACCGAAGCGACGCCCATGCATATCGTCATCATCGTTCAGGTCGCATCGCGCCTTGTCGGTCTGCTCGCCGACCGCGTGCTCGACATCATCTCCTGCGACCTCACCAAGATCCAGCCGGTTCCGCGGATCGCGCAGGCGTCACGCATCGATTTCCTTTCGGGTCTGGTCACCATGGACAATGCCATGATCGCGCTGATCGACCTGCCTCATCTTCTGTCGCTCTCCGGGTCCGAGGAGAAAGCCGTATCGCATTGATGCGGAGTGTGAGTTGCGGACTTTGGGTGTGGAGGGCTGCGTTCTGTAACCCGCGTTCTATGGGGGGAAGTCTTGCGTGTGTCGATTCGTGACGGTCAGGAAACCTGCATGTTCCCGGGTGCGATGAAGATTTCAGCCGAATGTCTCGCCAATGCCGGCGCGCTCGCCGCCGCATGGAACGGGGAGGCATTCTGACCATGCAGAAGACATCTGCCGCCAGGCAAAATGCTGCGCTGGAACTCGATGAGCCGCGCCGCGAATACGACTTCTCCGACGCCGATTTCCGCTACCTGGCCAAGCTCGCCAAGGAACGCACCGGCATCACGCTCGCCGACAGCAAGCGCAATCTTCTTTATGGCCGCCTGTCGCGTCGCCTGCGTGCGCTGAAAATGTCGGCCTTCAGCGAGTATCGCGAATATCTCGACGGCCCCGACGGCGAGAACGAACTCGAGCGCTTCATCAACAGCATCTCGACCAACCATACCAAGCTGTTTCGCGAGCCGCATCATTTCGACCATCTGCGCGCGCATGTCGCAATGCCTTATGCACAGGCGGTCAAGAACAACAAGGCTGGCCGTCTGCGCATCTGGTCGGCGGGCTGCTCCAGCGGCGAGGAGCCTTACACAATCGCGATGGTGCTCAAGCGCGAGATCCCGGATTGCGCCAAGCGCGACGTCAAGATCCTCGCGACCGATATCGACACCGACGTACTCGCCAAGGGCGCGAAGGGCGAATATCCCGCGAAGATGATGGAAGAGATTCCGGACTCCTATCGCAGCCTCGTTCAGCACAAGAACAAGGACAAGACGTCCGATTTCATGGTGATGCACGACGATCTGCGCTCGATGATCGCCTACAAGCGGCTCAACCTCATGGATCATCCCTGGCCCTTCAAGGGGCCGTTCGACGCCATCTTCTGCCGCAACGTGATGATCTATTTCGACGCGCCGACCAAGGCGCGCCTGATCGAGCGCTACACACAGATGATCAAGCTCGGCGGCTGGCTCTATATCGGCCACTCCGAGTCCTTGCTCGGCGCCCATCCTGGCCTCGAACTGATCGGCCGCACGGTCTACCGGAGAGTTTGATGGCGACGCTGACCCGCGCACAAGCCGTTTCCGAGCCTTCCGCCGACAATATCGCGACGTCGCGGCACCGCTTCTATGACACCGCCAATTCCGCCTGGCTGGTGAAGGTGTTCCCCGGCGAGTTCTATGTCACGGCGAAACCGGACGAGGTGCTGGTCACTGTTCTCGGTTCCTGCGTGTCCGCCTGCATCCGCGATCCGAAAACCGGCATTGGCGGCATGAATCATTTCATGCTGCCGATGGGCGACGGCGGCAGCTGGGAGGGCGAATCCACGCGCTACGGCAATTTCGCGATGGAGAAGCTCATCAACGAGCTGATCAAGATGGGCTGCCCGCGCGAACGCATGGAAGTGAAGGTGTTCGGCGGCGGCAATGTGATCGAATCGTCGACCCAGATCGGCACCAAAAACGCCGAGTTCGTCCTGAAATTCCTCGCCAATGAGGGCATTCCCTGCGCCGCCCAGGATTTGTGCGGCATGCATCCGCGCCGCATCCAGTATTACCCGTCGACCGGGCGCGTGGTGCGCAGGCTGCTGCAGGTCAATGAATCCGCGCTGATCGCGCGGGAAGAGAAGAGCTACGCCAGCCGCTTGTCGTCCAAGCCGACAGCCGGTGACATCGAACTGTTCGGGGACTGAAAATGATGACAAGCCATTCGAAGGTTCGGGTCTTGATTGTCGACGACTCCGCGCTGATGCGGCAGTTGCTGACGTCATGCCTCTCGGCCGATCCGGAAATCGAGGTCGTCGGCGCCGCCGCCGACCCGATCGAAGCCCGCGACATGATCAAGGAACTCAATCCCGACGTCATCACACTCGACGTCGAAATGCCGCGCATGGATGGTGTCACCTTCCTGCGCAAGATCATGACGCTGCGGCCCATGCCGGTGGTGATGATCTCGACGCTGACCCAGGCGGGCGCCGAAGTCACGCTGGAGGCGCTCGAAATCGGAGCGATCGATTTTGTCGCCAAGCCGACCAAGGATATCGGCACGGTGATGACGGAACTCGCCGGTGAATTGCAGGCCAAGGTGAAGACCGCCGCCCGCGTTCGCGTGCGCGCGCGGCATATCGAGCAGAAGCCGCCGAAGCCGAAAGTGGTCGTGGGCAACCTGTCCTCGAAGAAGATCGTCACCATCGGCGCCTCGACCGGCGGCGTCGAAGCCCTCAAGGCGGTGCTGATCCATCTGCCCTCCAATTGTCCGCCCATCCTGATCACCCAGCACATGCCGGAGCGGTTCACCGCGTCCTTCGCCAAGCGGCTCAACGGCGAATGCGCAATGAAAGTGAGCGAAGCCTGCCACGGCGATGTGCTGGAGCAGGGCCACGTCTATATCGCGCCGGGCGCCCGGCATCTCGAACTCGCCAAAAGCTCGGGCAAGTTCATGTGCCGCCTGACCGACGATCCGCCGGTCTCCGGCCATCGCCCGTCGGTGGATGTGCTGTTCCGCTCAGCCGCGCAGGTCGCCGGCCCCGATATCGTTGGCGTGATCCTGACCGGCATGGGCAAGGACGGCTCCGAAGGTATGGTGCAACTGCGCCAGGCCGGCGCCATCACCATCGGGCAGGATGAAGCCACGTCGCTGATCTACGGCATGCCGCGCGTCGCTTTCGAGCGTGGCGCTGTGCAGCGGCAATATCCGCTCCACGATATCCCCGATGCGATCCTCGCCGCCTGCCAGGACAAGCCTGGACAGCCGGTGGCGAAGCCGGCCAGCACGCCAACCTTGGCCGCTCATCACAGGTAAAATGAAATGACGGAAGTCCAGACGATGTCCGCTTCCTTCGCGCTGCCGCCCGTTCTCGATTTTGCGGCAGCCGAAGGCTTTCAGGCGAGTTTAATCGAAAAGCTGCACGGAGGCCCGTCGTTGCGGCTCGACGCCTCGGCGGTCGAGACACTGACGACACCTTGCATCCAGCTCATCCTCGCCGCAGCCAAGTCGCACCAGCTTCAGATCCACGGCGCCTCGGAAGCCTTCGACAGCGCTTTCTCGGATCTCGGTCTGAACTGGGAAGACTATGCGGAACGTTCGGGCGAGCGGGCAGGCGCTGCCGACATGCCCGAAATCGCCGCACTCGAAAAAGCCCTGCAAGAGGCCGCCACCGATTCCGTAGCCAGCCAGACAGTGGACACCGCAGCGAGCGAGACTGTGGAACCTGCAGCCAGCGAGACAACCGATATCGCAGACAGCGAGCAAACCAATGGATCTGCCATGGCCAAGCGAATCCTGACCATCGACGACTCCAAGACCATGCGCGACATGCTGATGCTGACGCTCAGCGATGCCGGCTACGACGTCATCCAGGCTGTGGATGGCGAGGATGGTGTCAATGTGCTGAAGGGCGGCGAACGCGTCGACGTCGTCATCACCGACATCAACATGCCGAAGATGGATGGCTACGAGGTCATCCGCCAGTTGCGCAAGGACCCGGCGAACAAGACCTTGCCGATCCTGGTTCTGACCACCGAGAGCGATACCGACAAGCGCGGCATCGCGCGCGAGGCGGGCGCGACCGGCTGGATGGTCAAGCCGTTCGATCCCGACCGGCTGGTCCAGACCATCCGCAAAGTGTCTCCCTGAACGACCGATGATGGATACCGATACGCATATTGATTGCGCCGATCGAGGAAATTGACAGATGTCCAGCCTGGCAGAGTTGAAAAACACATTTTTTGAGGAATGCAGCGAATTGCTGCAGGAACTCGAGCTGGGCCTCACCGACCTGCGCGAGGAGCGCGGATCGGAAGACACGGTGCATGCGCTGTTCCGCGCGGTGCATTCGATCAAGGGCGGCGCCGGCGTCTTCGGCTTCGATTTCCTGATCGGATTTGCCCACGTTCTGGAGACGGTGCTGGATGCAGTGCGCCGCGGCGATCTCGACGCCACGCCCGACGTGATCGATGTCTTCTTCAACGCCAACGACATCCTCTCCGACCTCGTTACCATGGCTCGCTCCGGGCAGACGCCGCAGCCCGGCTTCGGCGACGATTGCAAGCTTGCGCTGGAGCGGCTGATCGGCAAGGACGGGTCCGAGGGCGACGACGGTGGCGATATGTCCGACTTCGACGGCATCGATTTCGTGCCGGTGCGTTTCGACGACGCCGAGGACGAGACGCCCGCCGGCAATACCTTTGCCATCACCTTCCGGCCCAAGCAGGACATGCTCAAGAAGGCGAACGAGCCTCTGTTCATCCTGCGCGAGTTGCGCTCGCGCGGCGAACTGGAGCTTGTCGCCGAACTCGGCAACCTTCCGCCCCTGACGGAGATGGAGCCGGACTTCCCCTATCTCGGCTGGACCGCGACCTTGCGCACGACGGCGAGCCGCGCCGAAATCGAGGAGATTTTCGAGTTCGTCGCCGGCGACTGCGAGCTGGAAATCACTGAAATCGAGTCGGCGCCGGCATTGCCCGCGCTGGACGAGGCGGCACCGCAGCTCGTTCCCGACGCGCCGATGCCGGAAGCGGCGCCGGTCGCGGCGATGTCTGAGGCGAAATCCGAAGCCAAGCCTGCGCCCGCCGCAGAAAAGGCCGGCGGCGAGGGCGGCAAGGCACAGGCGGCGCCGGCCGCGGCGGCCGCCACCACCATCCGCGTCGATCTCGACAAGGTTGACCGCGTGGTCAACATGGTGGGCGAGCTTGTGATCGCGCAGGCGATGCTGGGACAGGTGGTGCAGGACCTGCCGGAAGCGATGTCCGCGCGCATGATGCAGATTCTCGAAGAGGTCACCCACCATACGCGCGAACTCAAGGACAGCGTCATGTCCATGCGCGCGCAGCCGGTGAAGTCGGTGTTCCAGCGCATGCCGCGCCTGGTTCGCGAATTGTCGGCCAAGACCGGCAAGAACATCACGCTCGAAATGCGCGGCGAGACCACCGAGGTCGACAAGACCATCATCGAGCGCCTCAGCGATCCGCTCACGCACATCATCCGCAATTCCGCCGATCACGGCATCGAGACGCCCGATGTGCGCGTGGCCGCCGGCAAGTCTGAAGAAGGCACCATCATCCTCAGTGCCGAGCATCGCGGCGGCCGCATCGTCATCGAGATCAAGGACGACGGCGCCGGGATCAATTCCGAGCGCGTCCTCAAGAAGGCGCGTGAGCGCGGGCTTGTCTCCGCAGACGCGGCGCTCAGCGAAGACGAAATCAACAACCTGATCTTCCTGCCCGGGTTCTCGACAGCGGAAACCGTATCCGACATTTCCGGACGCGGTGTCGGCATGGACGTCGTACGCAGCAACATCCAGGACCTCGGCGGCCGCATCAACCTGAAATCCGAGCGCGGCAAGGGCATGATCATCCAGCTCACGCTGCCGCTGACCCTCGCGGTCATGGACGGTATGGTGGTGCGGGTCGGTCAGGAAACCTACGTGCTGCCGATGGCGGCGATCGTGGAATGCCTGCGGCCGGGCCAGTCCGAGGTTCACAATCTACTGGGCACGCACGGTACATTGCATCTGCGTGGCGAGATCGTGCCGATGGTACATCTGGGCGATGCGCTCGGCGTGCCCTCGCTGCTGAATTCAGGCGACGGCGTCGTGATCATCATCGAGGCCGGCGAGGGCATCAAACTTGGCCTTGCCGTCGACGATCTGTTGGGCCATCAGCAGGTGGTGATCAAGAGCATCGAGGAAAATTACGGCGCGGTGCCGGGAATTGCCGCTGCCACCATTCTCGGCAACGGGCGGGTCGCGTTCATTCTCGACTCCGAGAAGATCTACGACCTCGCCTGCGAGACCATGAGCAACACGCTGGCCGGCGGAGCCGGTTCCCGCCTCATGCAGAAGACCGCGGCATGATTGTCATGACGCCAGAATCCATTCATTCGCCGCGCACCGCGCGCCGACGCTATCGGGAGTGACGCAAATGCCCTTGGCAGCAGCCCTCAAAGTCCTGGTGGTCGACGACCAGTTCAGTGTCCGTCAGATGACGCGCCTGACATTGCAGGAACTCGGCATCCGCCACATCCACGATGCCGAAAACGGCAAGGACGGATTTCAGAAGGCGACGGTACAGCCGCTCGATCTGATTATTTCCGACTACAACATGCCGGAAATGGACGGCCTCGAATTTCTGCGCGCGGTGCGCGGCCATCAGGCGGTGCGCAAGCTGCCCTTCATTCTGCTCACCGGCCGCGGCGACAAGGAACTGGTGGTCAAGGCTGCGCAGGCCGGCGTGAACAATTATCTGATAAAGCCGTTCAACGCGGCCATCCTGCGCGAGAAGATAGAACAGGTCATCGGAAAGCTGTCGTGAGTAGTTTTCGTGCGCACCCGCTCGATCCGCTCTACGAGGGCGGCGAGAAGGCGCAAAGTGACACCGACCCGTCCGCGGTCGATCTGGATGCGTTTCTGCCGGCGCTGGCGGGACTTTTGCGCGAGACGGTTTCGCGCTTTGAGGACACGGCGAGCCGCGTCAGCGATCTTGTCATCCAGCAGCGCGAGCAGGCGAGCCTCGACCTGATCGTGGCGCTGCAGGATTTCGATCGCCTCACGCAGGAATTCTCCGCGCTCGGCGACGCGCTGCTGCGCTTTATCGCGGCAACGAGCCCGACCACGGTCCCCGCGCAGGACACCGTCACCGAACAGGATGTCGTCGGCGGCATTCTGCTGGAAGACATGAAGCAGCGGCTGATCCGGCGCCTGCAGGTGAAGCCGGAGCTCGCCTCCGAGATTGCGGACGAGCAGGAATTTTAGCGCGCGATCAGCAAAAGCGGGAGCCGGTTTTGCGTCCGATCGCGCGCTAACTTGTTGACGGCTCCCGCGCGGCGGATGTCAGCTTTCGGATTGCGACTCCGATCCCGCTTTGGTCAGCGACAACAGCTTGTGCAGGCCCGAACTCAGTTCGGGGAAATCAGCCGGCGTGGTGCGCTGGTATCTGGCCTGCTTCGACATGCGCAGCGCCTCGACGTGGAGCTGGATCAGTTCCTGGTTCGGCTCGGCGCCGGCCTTGATCGCTTCCAGTACCTCGCAGAAATTTCCGGCGATGAAGGTGACGAGTTCATAGCCCATCGTCGTGCCGACGTCGCGCAATTGCCGGCAATGCACGAGCACGACATCCAGCCAGACGCCCGGTTTGGCATATCCCTTCTCGTCATGCGGCAGTGCGACGACAATTCCATCCAGTTCCTTGTCGAACCAGTCGCCGAAAGTCTGTTTGATTTCGTCGACGCCGGCTTGCGCGCGTTCGATCGCCTCCGCGCGCGGCATTCCGCCCGGCCGCCGCGCCAGTTTCTGGAAGCGGGAATCCACCGGGAAAACTTTTGCGTCGGGATCGTTTTCAGCCATGCGTCGATGCGTCTTTCAGTTTCTTGTTACCCGCGTGTGAATTTCAGCAGGTTGTCGATTTCGTCCTGCGACAGAGCCGGTCCGGTATCCTCGCTGATCTCCGTATCCTGATCGCCCGCGCGGCGGCCGACGCCGCCGGGATAGCCCTCGATCTTGAAGCGCCGGTCGGGACCGTAATAGGTCTCGCAGTCGATGAAGTTGCGCGGGTTGAACGCGATCCAGGCCAGCCGGTCATACAGGCTCGATGGCGACAGCGGCTTTGCCACCACCATGTTGGCGCCGGAGTCGCGGGCGTTTTTCACCGTGGTCGCGCGCGTGTCGCTGGTCAGGATCATGATCGGAACGGTGCGGTATTCGCTGGCCTCGTTCCTGCGGATGGTCTTGGTCAGCTTCAGTCCGCCCATCGGCGGCACGTTGGCGTCGAGCAGCAGGATGTCGATGCGGTGTTCGGTGAGATTCTGGACGACGCCGCGCGCATCGCGCGTTTCCAGCACCTTGCTGGCGCCGAAGCTGCGCAGAATGCCGTGAATGACGGTGCAGAAATAGGAGCTCGGGTCGGCGACAAGAAACGTCAACCCGTTCAGGTTGAGGTTGGAGTCCTTCACCGGCCCATCCTCAAGGTGCGGCATTCCTCAGCAGGGATCAGCATGCGGCGCCGCATTTCTTTTTACGAAGCGGAACCGGCCGGGCAAATCCGCAGATAGCCGGACCCGCCGCACCGAACGCTTCTGTCCAAGGCCCGGTTCATGAGCGGCCGGCGAGGTGCCGAATCCGGTCATGCCCCGGCAAGAAGCCGAGATTCCTTCACTTTTTACGGTACGCCGCCGCTGATTCGCAACACAGCGGGGGTGGCAGGGGGCGAGCCGGGCGCGGGGTGCGACGGTGAGGATGCAGGGGGAGCTTGTGCGCGGAATGCCCCGCACGTAACGTTGCAGTTAAGACAGAATAATAAACGCCTTTCGGAAATCCGGGGCATAGGGAGAGAAGCTCATGAAACTGCAAGCGAAAGTGCTTGGTCTTGGCCTGACTCTGGCGGTGGCCGGGACGGTCGCGGCGCCCGCCGCCGAACTCAAGTTGATGACCGGCCCGCAAGGTGGCGTCTGGGTTCCGCTCGGCGGGCAGCTCAAGGACATGTGGGAAAAGGCGGTGCCGCAATTGTCGGTGCAGGCATTGCCCGGCGCCGGCATCGCCAATGTGCGCGGCGTCGAGGAGGGCAAGGCCGATGTCGGCTTCGGCAACTCGATCTCGACGGTGGACGCGATCAAGGGCAACGCCCCCTTCACCAAGGCGCATGGCAATGTCTGCAACGTTGCAACCCTCTATCCGCAATATTTCCAGGTCGTGGTACGGGCCGATGCCGGCATCAACTCGGTCAAGGACCTCAAAGGCAAGGGCGTTACCACCCAGCAGCGTGGCAATACCGGCGAGTTGATCACCGGCCACATGCTGAAAGTGAACGGCATGAGCTACAACGACGTGAAGATGAGCTTCGTCTCCTATACCGATTCTGTCACCCAGATGCAGGACGGCAATGCGGTGGCCTTTACGCTTGGCACCACCATTCCCTCAGGCGCGGTGATGGACCTCGCAGCTGCGCGCGATGTCAAGCTGCTCGACCTCGCCGACTTGCTGGGCGAGATGAAGAAGATCAACCCCGGCTACACGCTGGTCACGGTCCCGAAGGGCACATATCCCAAGCAGGACAAGGACGTGAAGGTGATCGGCTACGCGACCCACATCGTCGTGTCCTGCAAGCTGCCCGAGGACACGGTGTATGCGATGACCAAGGCCATGGCGAGCAACGTTGCATCCATGGCTGCGGTGAACAAGGCAATGACCGGACTGACGCCCAAGGCGATGGCCGAGGACATTGGCGTTCCGTTCCATCCGGGCGCCGCCAAGTTCTACAAGGAAGCCGGCGTCAAGATGTAAGCTGAAAGCCGCGAGGCCGGCGCATGTCGCCGGCCTCTGTCTTTTTCAGGTGCGTGTGGGGACGCCGATGAAAATCGACTGGAGCTATGCCGGCATCGTCCGCTATGTGGTGACCGTGGTCGCAATCGCGATGGCGGTCTACCACATGTGGGCGATCGTTTTCGGCGCACCGGAAGCGATCCTGTTCCGCGGCACGCACCTTCTGTTCGCTCTCGTACTTACCTTTCTCATCTTCCGCATCACCGGCGGGCCGTCGCCGACGCCCGGTCCGCTCGATTACGTGCTGCTGGTGCTGGGCGCCGCGCCCATCGTCTATCTGTTCGCCAATTACGACTACATCATCAATCGCATCTTCTATATCGACGATCTGTTCCCGGCCGACATCGCGCTGGGCGTGATCCTGACGCTGGTCGTGCTGGAAGCGACACGGCGCGTCATCGGGCTGGCGCTGCCGCTGACAGCTTTGGTGTTTCTCTTTTACGGCTTGTTCATCGCCAAGCTGGAATGGATGCGGCTGCTCGACCAGCTGTTCATGACCACCGAAGGCATTTTCGGCATTCCGCTGTCGGTGTCGGCGTCTTACGTGCTGATCTTCGTGTTGTTCGGCAGCTTCATGGAACGCACCGGCACCGGGCAATTGTTCATGGATTTCGCCATGAGCCTGACCGGCCACACCGCCGGCGGTCCTGGCAAGGTTTCGGTGGTCTCGTCCAGCCTGTTCGGGACGATCTCAGGCAGCGCCGTCGCCAATGTGATGGTGGACGGCCCGATCGCCATTCCGCTGATGAAGCGTTCCGGCTTCCCGCCGCATTTCGCCGCCGGCGTGGAGGCGACTGCCTCCACCGGCGGGCAGATCATGCCGCCGATCATGGGTGCGGCCGCGTTTGTAATGGCGGAGTTCCTGGCGGTCGGTTATGCGCAGGTCGTGATCTGGGCGCTGTTCCCGGCCATTCTCTATTACATCGCCTGTTTCGCCGCCGTGCATTTCGAGGCAAAGCGGCGCGGACTGGTCGGCCTGCCGCGTTCGGAGCTGCCGCGCCTGGGCGAGGTGATGCGTGTGCGCGGGCATCTGTTCATTCCGATCCTGCTCATCCTCTTCGTCATGTATTCCGGCTACAGCGCGCCGATGGCCGCACTTGTCGGCACGCTGGCCTGTTTCCCGGTGGCCGCACTGCGCAAATCAACGCGAGCGAACGTGACGCTTCCGAACATCATCGACGCATTCGTTGACGGCGCGCGCAACGCTATTCCGGTGGCGCTGGCCTGCGCCTGCGCCGGCATCGTGATCGGCGTGGTAACACTCTCCGGCCTCGGCATTGTGTTCACACAATTCGTGGTGGGGCTGTCGAAAGATACGCTGATCCTGGCGCTAATTCTGACGATGCTGGCCGGCATCGTGCTTGGCATGGGCATGCCGACAACGCCCGCCTACATCATCATGACCGCGCTGCTGGTACCGGCGATCATCAAGCTCGGCGTCATCCCGCCGGCTGCGCACATGTTCGCATTGTATTTCGCGGTGCTGTCCGCCATCACGCCGCCGGTGGCGCTGGCGGTCTTTGCCGCTGCCGGCATCGCCAAGGCCGATCTGTGGCAAAGCGGCTGGGCCGCCGTGAAGATCGGGGCGGCGGGCTTCATCGTGCCGTTCATGTTCATCTACG